>OLGD01000304.1_pt1 | contig 104205 bp, 80 predicted proteins | sample 1605311 | NCBI WGS metagenome assembly OLGD01 (sample SAMEA3888917, study PRJEB22519) | human gut metagenome | biome: human gut; feature: human-associated habitat; material: faeces | place: Denmark | collected 2010 | reverse complement strand
AGTCACAGACTCCAAACAAATGAAAGGAATCAATCGAAAGGTTGGTTCCTTTTTGCGTTTATGAAGAGCTCCTTTTTATATATGAATACCAATTCCTATATTTGTACCTCATTCAAATATACATATAAACGTGGCGAATACAACATTACAAGATCATACAAAACAAATCAACCGGGTTATTGATTATATTAATTCAAATCTGAACAGGCAGATATCGATAGATGAGTTATCGTCGTTAGTTGATATTTCTACTTATCATTTTCATCGGATATTTACTGCCTCCATGGCTGAACCTGTAGGAAAGTATATTCTTCGGAGAAGATTGGAGCGGGCGGCCAATGTTTTGCTGAGTGATCCTGCTGCGATCAAGGATGTGGCTTATGATTGGGGTTTTTCTTCCGCCTCTTCTTTTTGTCGTAGTTTCAAACGTCATTTTGGTATTTCTGCCGAAGAGTATCGTCGCAAGAACGGATATCCGGATAGCAAGAAATGTCAATTCAAGAGCATAAACGAGCAACATACCTCGCTTTATTCACGCTATTTTTGTCGTGATAAAACAATCAAAGTAAATGGTATGGATATGAATTGCACTTTTGAAATTAAGCAGATGCCTGAGAGGGCTATTATTTATTGTCGTCATCAGGGAGCATTGGACCAGATGCAGGAGGCTTTCGCCAATCTTATGAAGTGGGCACTGCCCAGAGGGTTTGTTTCACAACCGGATATGAGGTTATTGTCCGTCTATCATGATGATCCTCGTGTTACCCCGGTCGATAAATTAACAGCCGATGCGGCCATGTTTGTTCCGGAAGAAATGAAGCCGGAAGGAATTATTGGAAGCTATAAGCTCTCCGGTGGGTTGTATGCGGTTGGACGTTTTGAATTATCTATGTCTGAGTTTCCGGCTGCCTGGATGGCAATGTTCGATTTATTGGAAGAAAATGGCTGTAAGTGTGGTTATGGACATCATTATGAGATTTATCAGAATAACCATGACGAACATCCGGAAAAAAAGTTTATTGTGAATATTTGTATACCTGTTGAACCGGTATAACAGGGAAGGTGGTTGCATCATTTGCTTATGGCACATGAATAATACAGATCAGGCAGATTTACATGGTAAAGAATCCATGTAAATCTGCCTGATCTGTATTATCTGTATGTTGTTTATAGTCTATTTTATAAAGAATCATTTAGTACATACCTCAACTGATCCATCATCAGGGATATTTCTGAATCTTCTATACCGGCCACGATTAAATCCGGGATGTCCTGATTGAATTCTTCCTGGAACTTATAGAAATTCCCGTTTTCTTTTTCTATAGCCTGCCTGTAGAATTCTATAGCCCCTTTTATATTTTGCAGAGCCCATTCCGTATGGCCGGCATTTAGCAGGTCCTGCGTATTGGGTTGATCAGCCAATATCTTTTTGTAATAATTGCGTGCCTGGTCATATTTACCGGTCAGGAACGAACACCAGGCTATAGGACGCCATGCCTTGCTATTGCTATCCATATAATCAACCTTGAAGAAACATTTCAATGCTTCACTGTAGTTTTTGAGTTCCAGGTAACAATGTCCGATACTGATTGTAATAGATAAATTATCTGGGTTCAGCTTCTCGTACCGGCGATAGTACTTTAATGCTTCTTCCGGTTCTTTCAGCGAACGGTAGCAACCGGCAATCCGGCGGATCACCCATTTGCTTTGCGGATTTAAAAGGTCTGCCCTCAGATAAGCATCGAGAGCTCCTTGTAAATCATCATTCATTTGCTTACAGTAGCCTATTTTCTGGAAAAGTATATCACTCTCCTGATTCGTCTCAGCCAATTGGTTGAAGATGGTCAGAGCATCACTGAAATAGTTTTTGCGCAGGTAGTATTCTGCAATCGTACTCAGACTTTCTTCATCGGAGATATAAGGACGCAAAATAGCCAGGTTATGAAAGTCAAGAGGCAATGTGAAAATGTCGTTGAAATCCAGGTGTCCCGGATATATTTTAAAGAAGCGGTACAGGTCTTGTATATATTGTCCTGTAATCGTCTCCAGTTTGCCCCGTTTACTGATCAGTTCTTCTTTATTCTGTTGGATCATTTCAGTAGCCTGGCTGTCAAACTGATTCATCATCATTTTTTTAGCTTCTTCAGGCAACTGCATCATACTGAAGTATAATGAATATTTATCGGAATTGCACATGAATGCTGCCAGCGTCATGGAGTCCAGCATCTGTTTTTCACCATTGTTCTGGTTAAAACGATCCCCGAACGATGAATGTTCTGTCGTAAATGGCAAAAGCCAGTTACTCAGTTCGCGGAAGAAGGGGAAACTCTTCAAATGAACGAAGGTAGAATGCATGACATCGGCACCTTCCTGTTGCAGTTCACTGAATTCTTCCATCTTTTTACCCAGCGAACTGTCGGCAAATATATTTTCCCATTCCGGATTCATTTCCTCTCCAAGCTGTTCCGGGGTAATGTCTTTCAGATTTATTTTATTGCTGATCTTAGGACTCAGTTTCATCATTTCGGGAATGATCTCATTCTGTAGTTTCCGGGTAATCTTTTCTGTTTCACGGGCCAGGATAAAACGCAGTGTAATGGTCCGTATAGCTTTCGTGAAGCCGGGAACCTCGGAAAGAGCATCCAGCCTGTTTATTATTTGCGGATAAAGAGCCGTTCTTTTTCTATAAGTATATAATGTAAGCAGGATGGAGATCAGCGCACGTACTTTGATCTCCTCATTCCCATGATTTGCCGCATCAAACAATAACATCATTTTCTCCGGGTCGAAAGCAGCCTGTAAACCGAGCGTCAGCGATGAAACAATCTGACAGCCTGCCGTAAACGGAAGTTCGTTATCGAAAAGAATATTCTTTATAACAGCAGCATCTTCAACCATGAAAGGATCGGAGACCCATATCTTATTGAACAAGACAATGAGCATGGCATCATATTCGGCCCTGTTTCCTGTCGCATAATGCTTGCTTAGCTGGAGGTGGAGGTTCTCGAAAGTCACGTTAGGCTGGACTTGCAAACTCCTGCGCCGGCTATAGAAGGCCAAAGGCGATTCAACTGCCATCGCTTTATGCTTGATCCGGTCGGCCAACTCGTATGAGGAGGTCTGGATCTTGTTATATATCTGTTCCTGCATCGGATCTTTGGCCCCTTCGATGCGATAACGCAACATATATTTATATGTATCCTGCAACTCATTCAATTTGTCCTGGAATGATATTTCACGGCTTCCGGAAATGAGTGCCTGAATGGAATCAAAAGCATTCTTTAATTCCTTGCTATCTAATGAACCGATAATACGGTTGTAAGCTTTATTTATTTCTTGTAGTGTCATATAATATTAACAACAAATGGTATGCCAAAAGTATAGTTTTTGACCTAAAATTCCTATCTTTGCACACCTAAAATAAATTAGCACATGAAGAATATCCGCAATTTCTGTATTATTGCTCATATTGACCATGGTAAGAGTACTTTGGCTGACCGTTTGCTTGAATATACCAAGACAGTCGAAGGCAAAGACTTACAAGCGCAGGTCCTCGATGATATGGATCTGGAGCGCGAACGAGGCATTACGATCAAGAGTCATGCCATTCAGATGAAATATAATTATAAAGGTGAAGAATATATCCTGAATTTGATCGATACGCCGGGACACGTCGACTTTTCGTACGAAGTTTCCCGCTCTATTGCTGCATGTGAAGGGGCTTTGCTGATTATCGATGCCGCCCAGGGAATCCAGGCACAGACTATATCCAATCTGTATATGGCGATCGAAAATGATCTGGAGATCATCCCGGTCATGAATAAGATCGATCTTCCTAGTGCCATGCCGGATGAAGTGGAAGATCAGATCGTTGAACTGTTGGGCTGTCCACGTGAAGATATTATCCGGGCAAGCGGTAAGACCGGTGAAGGTGTTTTTCAGATCCTCGATGCGATCATTGAAAAGGTGCCGGCTCCCCAAGGAGATCCGGAAGCACCGCTTCAGTGTCTTATCTTTGATTCCGTATTTAATTCATTCCGTGGCATTATTGCCTATTTCAAGGTGGTGAACGGCGTGATCCGAAAAGGAGACCATGTCAAGTTTATCGCGACAGGAAAGGAATATGATGCAGACGAAGTCGGTGTATTAAAGCTGGAAATGTCACCACGCAGTGAAATCAGAACCGGTGATGTCGGTTATATCATTTCCGGTATTAAAACATCAAAAGAAGTAAAGGTCGGCGATACTATAACTCATGTAGCTCGTTCGGCAAAGGCTGGTATAGCCGGTTTCGAGGAAGTGAAGCCGATGGTGTTTGCCGGTGTGTATCCGATCGACAGCGAAGATTTTGAAAATCTGCGTGCATCATTGGAGAAACTGCAATTGAATGATGCCTCCCTGACATTCCAGCCGGAAAGTTCTGCCGCTCTGGGTTTTGGTTTCCGTTGCGGATTCCTGGGATTGTTGCATATGGAGATTGTCCAGGAACGCCTGGACCGTGAATTCAATATGGATGTGATCACGACAGTACCTAACGTATCCTACAAAGTATATGATAAAAAAGGTAATTGTATAGAAGTTCATAACCCTAGCGGACTGCCGGAACCGACATTGATCGATCATATCGATGAGCCGTATATTCGTGCTTCTGTCATAACGAACACGACTTTTATCGGTCCGATCATGACACTTTGTCTGGGTAAGCGTGGTATTTTGCTAAAACAGGAATATATTTCAGGCGATCGTGTGGAGATTCATTATGATATGCCTTTAGGGGAAATTGTGATCGACTTCTATGACAAACTGAAGAGTATCTCTAAAGGATATGCCTCTTTTGATTACCATATCCATGATTTCCGCCCGAGTAAACTGGTGAAGCTGGATATCCTGTTGAACGGTGAGCCGGTGGATGCCCTGTCTACATTGACACATGTGGATAATAGTGTGGCATTCGGCCGTCGTATGTGTGAAAAACTGAAGGAGTTGATACCTCGCCAGCAGTTTGATATTGCCATCCAGGCAGCTATCGGAGCGAAGATCATTGCCCGTGAGACGATCAAGGCAGTACGTAAGGATGTAACAGCCAAATGTTATGGTGGTGATATTTCACGTAAACGTAAATTGCTGGAAAAACAGAAAGAAGGTAAGAAACGAATGAAGCAGATCGGATCGGTAGAAGTTCCGCAGAAGGCATTCCTTGCTGTATTAAAGTTAGATTAAAAACAGCTTCAAAAAAGAATTGTAAGTACGAAGCTATTAATTATCAATATGTAGAAGGTGACGCTGGCTATTTAGGACGGCGTCACTTTTTGTTTGGTATCATTGCCTCTATTTTTTAGCGATCATACTATTAACCTTAACCCCTTTATTAGTATATAATTAGATGTAAAGTTATAACTTCTTAATCATTCGACCCAGGTGAAATATGTAGTTGACCCAGGTCGAATTTATAGTTGACCTAGGTCAAATTTGAAGTTGCCCATGGTCGAAAGATTAAAAACATATAGGTTTGAATTTAAAAAACAAGTTAGTATTCAATAAGAAACATCTTGTAAAGTATTAGGCTCTTTCGGGAAGGTATCGGACTTTATCAGAAATGACTTGTGCCGGAAAAGTTAATAATAAAACGAGTGACGCTGCATGTATAAAGCGGCGTCACTCGTAAATATTTGATATTTAGTTAAATGTAGTACTATTCGTCTGTTTGATCCTGCTTTTTTGCTAAACTTATGCCGCCGTTTTCTAACGTGATAAGATGCTGTTTGTAAAGGGCACCGATCGCTTGTTTGAAGCTTTTTTTGCTGCATTGGAAAAGTGATTGAATGACTTCCGGGGCACTTTTGTCGTGTACAGCGATAAATCCTCCCTGACTTTTTAACGATTCGAGAATGGTTCCGGCCAATCCTTCTATTTTCTGATAGCCCAGCGGAACGAGGCTTACATCTATTTTTTCATCTTCGCGGACTTCTTTGATGTAGCCTTTAATCTCTTCTCCTTTTTCCAGGCGACGAAAGACTTCATTATAATATACCAATCCCCAATGCAGGTTATTAATGATAACTTTATAACCGATATCCGTTTCATCCGCCACCAGTAAGTTAACTTCCTGATTGAAGGTATATTCGGGCATTACATTGTCCAGATACTTGTCGATACGTGCAGAAGCCACGATACGTCCGGTGATATGATCGAGATGGACATATACCAGATACCACCTGCCTTCGCGCATCGGCATCTTTTGTTCTTTGAAAGGGACGAGCAGATCCTTCATCAACCCCCATTCCAGAAAAGCCCCCGTGTTATTAACCGATTTGACTTCCATGAATTTGAATTCGCCGACAGTAGCCAGCGGTCGTGCTGTCGTAGCGATCAGCCTGCCTTCATTATCATGATAAATAAAGACTTCCACTTCATCCCCCGGCTTTACGTTCTTTGGAACATAACGGGCCGGCAGAAGTATCTCTTTTTCATTGCCGCCATCCAGATAAACCCCGAAATCGAGGTCTTTTACTATCTTAAGTGTGTTGTATTTTCCTATTTCAAGCATGACTTTTTATGTTTGATACAAAAATATACAAATTTCTGAGAATATTGTTTACATTTGCCTTGATCAATCTGATAAATTATGAATAGACGATTATTTTTTAAGAAATCATGTGTCGGGGTGTTGCTTTTATCCTGTCCGGGCTTGTTGGTACGGGAAAATAACAGCTTTGCCGTTATCAAGATAGACAAAGACTTGAATTTCTTATAAGAGGGGTTCTATAATTGTAAGAATAAGGAGATGAAGCATAATAAATAGTCAGTATGAAGAACTTTACGGACGAGAAGGTTCTCTTTCAGGAGATAAAGAACGGAAACGATGAAGCATTTGAATTTCTGTTCAATAACTATTATCCCCGGCTACGGGGATATGCTGCTCGTTTTGTGACAGATAGAGAGGCGGTTCGGGATATTATACAGGAGAGCTTTTTGAGATTCTGGGAAAAACGTGATCTGATAGAAGCCGTTTCCATTTCATCCCTTCTTTTCGCAATGGTGAGGAATGCTTGTCTGAACTATTTGAAACATTTGCAATTGGTGGAACAGCTTAGTTTGGAGCATTTGGACGAAGTGGTCGGACGTGAAGAACTTTATTATTGGGATTTTAATCTGAGCCCAGAATATTCCCTCCTGTATAAGGAATTGCAACAACAGATCGAACTTGTTATGAATGATTTGCCCTCCCGTTGTCGTGAAGTATTTGAAATGAGCCGTTTTAAGAAAATGAAAAACCGGGAGATCGCAGATGCTCTCCAAATATCGACTACTGCGGTAGAAAAACATATAGCCAAAGCCTTAGCACGCTTTTCCGCACATTTTAAAGACAAATATCCGTTGGATGTCTATATCGCCATATTGGCTTGGCTGCTTTCCGAATGAATGAAATCCCGTTTCTTTTTTTTTGAGTTTTTTTTCAGGAAGGGGGTTGGGTAAAATTCATTTGAGTTGTTACATCATATAGAAAGCGAAAGTCATGAAAGAGCAGGAGATCGATAATCACCAGTTGGCAATACGTTATTTTGAAGGACGCATTACTCCCTCCGAAGAAGAGATTCTTTTTCGGTTTGTGAATGATGTACCTTCTAATGAAAGAACGTTCCGTCGATGGGAGGAGGAATGGATGTTTTCCTATAAACAGGTTCCCGAAGTTTCGAATGAATGGAAACAGTTGCAACGCCGGATGCAGGTGCGGAGGTCGTTGGATGGTGCGTTTAGTACTAAACGCATGCAATTGCAGCGGTTTATCGTGGCCGCTACAATTGCATGCGTCCTATTATTGAGTGGAACATATGGTTTCTATCTTTATCAGAGAACGAAGATCGTCGATGACCTGTTTGCTTTAGAAACGGCTTATGGAGAAAAAAGCAAACTGATATTGGCGGATGGGACAGTTGTATGGTTGAATGCCGGTTCTTCTTTGCGGTATGCCGGTAATTTCAATGCTAAAAACAGGGAAGTCTTTTTAACCGGCGAAGCTTATTTCGAAGTGACAAAACAGTCCGGTGGTATTCCTTTTATGGTTAAAACGGATCAGTACAGTGTATTGGTGAAAGGAACGAAATTTAATGTATCTTCTTATCCCGAAGATATTTCTGTCAAAACAACATTATTGGAAGGCTCTATCGATATTTTATATAAAGGAAGACATATTCCGGTTGCACCGGGAGAATTGCTGAGTCTTGACAAACAAAATGGAAGTTTTTCCCGTCAGAGGGTTCAGGCATCTCAATATAAATCCTGGACAGAAGGGAGAGTTGAATATGATAAAATCACTCTCAATGAGCTGGCAGTCCGCCTATCCCGTAAATATGACGTTCAGATTCATTTGGGAGATGACTTGGAAAAAGATATGGCTTTCCGTGTATCACTTCGTAATGAAGAGACGGTCGGAGATGTCTTTCACGCTCTATCTGAAATTATTCCGATCCGTTATGAACGGCGGGGCCGAGATATTTATATTCGAAAACAATAGCGCAATTGTTAATATATTAAATCTAATTCTTTAATTAATTTATTTATTTATGTGTAGAAAATATGTAGGAAGGGCGTTAATCCTTGCCTTGATGCTTTCTGGGGTTACCTCTATGAAAGCACAGAAGATTACACGGCAATTTAAGAACGTCCCATTGAAAACTGTATTAGCAGAAGTTGAGAAAGAACTAAAGTATTCCATCATTTATAAAAAAGACGAGGTAAATGAACGGAAACAGATCACGCATAATTTTAATGATGCATCTTTGGAAGATGTACTGTCTGCTGTGTTGGATGACGGATTGTCTTATTCTGTCCAGGGCAAGATGATTGTGATTTCCAAGAAAGAAGCGGCGACTTCGTTTCTCATTCAACAGAAACAAATCTTGGTGAAAGGCGTAGTAAAAGATGAAAACGGGTTACCGGTTATCGGGGCAAATGTGGTGGAAAAGGGGATCGGAAACGGTACGGTCACAGATGCAGAAGGTAATTTTTCTTTGAGAGTATCGGCAAATGCGGTATTGAGTATTTCTTATATCGGTTTTTTACCGAGTGAAACGACTGTAAAGGAAGGTAAAACGATTTCCGTCATTTTACGTGAAGATGCGGAGGTGCTGGACGAAGTGGTTGTTGTCGGCTATGGAACACAGAAGAAAGCCAACCTGAGCGGGGCGGTAGAAACCGTTACGTCGAAAGCCTTGGAAAATCGTTCGACCAATAATGTTGCACTGGCTCTTCAGGGACTGGTTCCCAACTTGAGCGTTTCTCCTAACGGAGGACAGGCAAATGCCGAACCGTCTTTCAATATTCGTGGAGAAACCTCAATCAATGGTGGAAGCCCATTGATATTGATTGATGGAATCCCGACAAGTGCCGCTGATTTCGGACGTATGAACGCGATGGATATTGAAAACATCTCAGTCTTGAAAGATGCTTCTTCGGCTGCTATTTACGGGGCTCGTGCGTCGTTTGGAGTTATATTGATAACAACAAAAAAAGGTAAGGGCGAAAAGCTGACCATCCAGTTTAACAATAATTTCAATGCCCGGACGTTGACCAATATGCCCAAGGTAGTGAAAGATCCTTACATACAAGCAAGTTATAAAAAAGAGATGGGAAAACCCTGGTATGATTTGTACACGGATGAAGAATTGGATTATGCACAGAAATTGCTTGGGGATCCTTCATTGCCATCGACCATCCCCAGTTCATTGAATCCGAATAAATGGACTCATTTGGCTTCTAATGACTGGTTCGATGTTATCTTTGATAAAGTAGGGATGTCTCATCAGCATAATTTGAACATTTCGGGGGCGACGGATAAGGTCTCTTATTATCTGGGAACGGAGTATTATGCCGAAAATGGTATGCTGCATTATAATAAAGATCATTACAGTCGTTTTAATGTCAGAAGTAAGACGGAATATCGTCCGTTTGAATGGTTAACTGTCGGGAATAATACGGCATTGACTTATTACAAATATGACCGTCCTACAAATTTTGGAAGTTGGATGTATAGAATTGCAAATGAGAAGAATTCATTGGTACCGATCTATAATCCGGACGGCACTTATACCGAAGAAGGAGCTGCTTTGGTCGGAACATTGGTTGACGGAGGAGAAAGCACGACGAAAAGTTCAATGATCTATACGCAATTTTCGGCCGAAGCAGAATTAGTAAAAGATATTTGGAAATTGAAAGCCGATTTTACGGCAAAGCTGGACGATAAACGGGACGATATTTGGGATAGCGACCGTAATTTGTCGTATAGAGATGGACCAAACACACAGGCAAAATATTTAGGTTGGGAAAATTATGCCCAGAAAGGTGATGCCAGAACGGTTTATACATTGGTGAATCTTTATACTGATTTTCATAAGGAATTCAACAAACATTCAATCTCTGTTGTCGGAGGATACAGTCAGGAGTATGAAAACTATAACTACTTCACTGCCAAAAGGAAGGAATTAATCACAGATACATATCCTTCATTGCAGCTGGCTGATGGTGAGATGACAACGACGGAATATGAGACTGACTGGGCTATCAGGAGCGCGTTTTATCGGTTGAACTATATCTATGACAACAAATATATAGTTGAAACCAACGGACGCTATGACGGTTCCTCTCGTTTTCCGCATAAAGATCGTTTCGGATTTTTCCCCTCCGTTTCGGCCGCTTGGGTATTTTCGGAGGAAAGTTTCTTGAATTCGTGGGATTCATGGCTCAATCATGGGAAACTACGGTTTTCTTATGGCGCATTGGGTAATCAGAATGTAGGTTATTATTCTTATATTGCATCCATGTCTGCCGGAAAAGTAAACTATTTATTAAATGGTACGAAACCAATGGGGGTTTATAAACCGGGGCTTGTTTCGGACGCCTTGACTTGGGAAAAAGTCTATACGTTGAATGGCGGTATTGACTTGAATTTCCTTTCTAACCGTCTGGTTGTTTCTGGAGATGTGTACAGGCGCGATACAAAAGATATGTTGACAAAAGGGAAGACTTTGCCCAGCGTATTAGGGACAAGTGAACCTAAAGTGAATGCCGCCGACTTGAAAACACGTGGATGGGAAGTTTCTTTCTATTGGCGCGATCGTTTTAATCTCGCTTCGAAGCCGTTTAACTATAGTGCTCGTTTCATTTTGTCGGACAGTCGTTCTTGGATTACTCGTTTCGACAATCCGACACGTCAGCGGAACGACTATTATGTCGGTCAGGAATTAGGAGAGATCTGGGGGATGGTCACGGAAGGATTTTTCAAAGATCAAGAGGATATTGACAATCATGCAGACCAGTGGCAGGTCATGGCTTATCCGGGAGACCGTCCGTTGGAACCGGGAGATTTGAAATACAAAGATTTAAACGGCGACGGAAAAATTACTAAAGGTTCCAATACCGTGGGTGATCCAGGAGACTTCAAGATAATCGGAAATTCTAGAAGCAGGTATTTATACGGTTTGGATCTGAACGCTGATTGGAACGGTTTCGATTTGCGTGTCCTGTTCCAAGGGGTTGGTAAAAGAGATTGGTATCCTTCCGGATATAGGTTTTTTGGTATCTATTTAGCTCCTTGGGGTAACGTATATGAAAATAATCTGGATCATTGGACACCCGAAAACCCCGATGCTTATTTTCCTCGGTTAAAATCCTATTTGGCAAACGGAAACGGAGATATGTCGACCGAACAGACTCGTTATCTGCAAAATGCGGCTTATCTACGTTTGAAAAATGTTACATTCGGGTATTCAGTCCCCAAAGCATTGCTTCAGAAAACCAAGTTGGAACATGTGAGAATATATTTCAGCGGGGAGAATTTATTTGAGGCAACACCCTTGTGTAGGAATTTTGATCCTGAACAATTGGATGATTCGACACATCCTTTGCAAAGGACTTTCTCAATCGGTTTAAATATTACATTATAAAAACAAAGATAATGATGAAGAAAATATATAAAAATTATATAGTTCTGTCGGTCATAATGCTGTTATGGGCTACAAGTTGCAATAATGACTTTATGGACCGGTTCCCGTCTACGGAAATTTCTCCTGAGGCATATTTTAAAACAGTAAAAGACTTGGAATTGTATACGAACACCTATTATAGAGATGGAGTTGTTCCTTATTTTCTCGATTATGTATGCGATAATTACGCTGCTTATGCGGATGTACATTCCAACAATAACTTGATTCGCGGTTCGATTAGCCCGGAAACTGTTTCAGGTTGGAGTGATTGGGGACGGTTGAGAAGCTATAACTTTTTCTTGGACAATGTACATAAGGTATCCGGGGATCCATTCGAAATCGCTCATTATATCGGATTAACACGTTTACTACGTGCGGAGTGGTATTATACTCAAGTGAAATGGTATAATGACCTGCCGTGGTATTCGACTGCCTTGTCCGATACGGATGAAGAGTTGCTTTACAAAGGGCGTGATCCGAGAACATTGGTGGTCGATTCCATTATGGCAGACTTGGATTATGCCGTAGAAAATATGTCGGAGGATATGGGTAACCGGACACAATTCAGTAAATGGTACGCTTTGGCTATACAAGCCCGCATTTGTTTGCATGAAGGTACTTTCAGGAAATATCATGATGAGTTGAATTTGCAGAATACAGCCTCTTTGTATTTGGAAAAAGCAGTAAAGGCGGCCTCGCAAATCATGCAATCTGGTAAGTTCTCTATCGATAAAAGAGGAGGGAAGGAACAGGCTTATCGGAATGTATTTACTAGCATGGATTTGTCCGGTTCACCGGAAATGATTTTGTATAAAGATTTTGATTTGACCGAACAGATAAGGCATGAAGCAGGAAAGTCGTCTTTCTCTTTTACATGTAACTTTAGCCGTAGTCTGATGGAATCGTATGAATATCTGACTGAAGAAGGGAAAGCGATACCGTTCACAAAGGTCGATGGATACCAGACGAAAGGATTTTTGGATGTGTTTGTTAACCGGGATCCCCGTTTTAGCCAGACATTTATGTATCCGGGATATATAAAGCCAGGAGATTCGGAACCGTTTCGTCCGAATTTGAATTTGGGAGGTTATCCCTGTATCAAATTTACAGCGAAGGAAGCAGATCCGCAATGTGATTTTTATACGGATCAACCTGTTTCCCGTTATGCGGAAATCCTGTTGATTTATGCGGAAGCAAAAGCTGAGTTGGGAGAATTGACGCAAGATGACATGGACCGTACAATTAACGAGATTCGTTCGAGAGTAGAAATGCCTAAGATTATCATATCGGAGATTATGAATGATTCGAATCTGAATGAACAATATCCGGGTATCACTGATAAGGCGTTATTGCAGATCCGACGTGAACGCAGAATCGAATTGGTCGGAGAGAATTTTCGCTGGGATGATTTGATGCGGTGGAAAGCCGGACATCTGGTTGAACAGGTACAGCAGGGTATTTATATCAAGGATTTTGGCTTGTTTGATTTTACAGGAGACGGTATCCCAGAAATAGGTGTGTTCAAAAATGAGGCAAGCAACACAGTCCCTGAAACAGAGCGAGGAGGATATACATTTTATTATTTGGAGAATAAGTCGGGAAATTTAAATACCTTTAGCTTATCAAATGAAAATAACGGTTATATCATAATGAACGGTGAGATTGGGACGCGCAAGTTTGAACAACCGAAGTATTATTATTGGCCGATTCCGCAAATGCAACGAGTATTGAATCCGAATTTGGAAGAGACGATCTTCTGGTAAAATGAAAAGATATGTGCCAAGATCGGAGTGAATGGAAACCGATTTTGGCACATCACCCTTTGTTCCGTAAAAATTATGATACGAAAATTACATGCTCTTTTGGGGGCTTTGTGTTTGTTCTTGTCCTGTTCGTACGAAAAGGCAGAGACGGTCTATCCGGCTTGGGAAGAAGGCGAAATGGAGATCCACCATATCTATACAGGACGAGGAGAGGCAAACTTTATGATCTTCCCGGATGGAACAACCATGTTGATTGACGTCGGCGATTGGGATCCGAAGGATTATTCGAAGATGTGCGAATTGCTGCCCGATTCTTCCAAACGGGCGGGTGAATGGGTGGCACGATATGTCGAACAGGTGAATCCGCATAGAGATGTTGTAGATTATCTGATGGTTTCGCATTTCCATAATGATCATACCGGTGATTCGACTAATCCGGTTCGTCGTACGGAAGGGCGTGATCCGGATTATGTCTTGACTGGTATTGCGGAAGCAGGTGAGACACTTCGTTTCGGAAAGGTGTTCGATCGGGGTTTCCCCGATTATGATTATCCGCTTCCGATTGTTGATCCGGATGTTGTGAACTATCGTGCTTTCTTGAAATGGCAGGCGGATCAGTTCGGGTTGCGACAAGAATCTTTTGAGGTGGGTGCGTGCGATCAGATAGCTTTGGTAAATAAACCCGAGGCTTACCACAGATTATTTTCTATCCGAAATTTGGCGGCAAATGGAGAAGTGTATACCGGACAGACGGGAAGGAACATTCGTTATTATGATTTGAATCCCCGGAATTGTTCCGATTATCAGAACGAGAACACAAAGAGCTTGGCTATTTGCATATCGTATGGTCCTTTCCGGTATTATACGGGGGGAGATATCAGTGGTAGTTTGTCGGATTCAATTGGTAATGTTGTGAATTTGGAAGAAAAGGTGGCGGAGGTATGCGGACCGGTGGATGTCTGTAAGGCTAACCATCATGCCTACAAAGACGCTATGACCGAAGGGTTTGTCAGGCAGATTCGTGCCCGCCATTATGTGATTCCGACATGGGATTACGAGCATACGCAACCGGAAGTCATCAGAAGGATGGTTTCGGGGGAATTGTATGCGGGAGAAAGAATAGTTTTTTCAACTTATATACCGGAAGCTTTGCGTAAAATTTATGTGAATGAGGATTGGATGCGTTCGGTTTGTCCGGAAAACGGGCATGTGGTGGTGAAGGTGTATGACAAGGGTCGTAAGTACAAGATATATGTATTGTCGATTGCTGATGAGAAACGGCAGGTAAAGTCTGTTTATGGACCGTATGAGAGTGGAATATATGAATAATTGTCAAATAATGTGGAGGTATGAAATTACTACGTGTGATAAAAATGAGGTATGTATTGATTTTATTTTTAAGTTGTGTTTTTCAAGTTCATGCAGAACGGGTTTTTGATATGGCGTCTTTCGGGATTGTTCCGAACGGGAAGAATCTATCTGCCAAGATGGAAAAGGCATTGAGTAAGATTCGTACACAGGCGAATGGTGATTCTGTTGTGATCCGTTTTTGTCCCGGGAGGTATGACTTTTATCCGGAAAAGGCTCCTTTGCGTGAATATTATATATCCAATCATGCCGAATACTATGGTGCGGAGAAGCCCCAAGATAATCCGTTACGTGTAGGAATTGCGTTGGAAGACTTCCGTTCATTGAGATTTGAGGGGAATGGTGCTCGATTTGTTTTTCATGATTGTATGTTGCCGATCTCTTTGGTACGTTCAAAGAATTGTACGCTTTGTGATTTCAGTATTGATTTTCATAAACCTTCGATTGCCCATGTCCGGATTTTGAAGAATGAAGGGACGCGAGGCATCACGTTCGAAGTGTTCCCCGAAACGGATTTCCGGATTACACCGGATTCCGTTTTGGAAACATACGGTTTGGGACGTTGGGGAATTCGTCCTTTTTATGCGACTGTTTTGGAGGGAGAAAGTAAACGGATTGCTTTTAATGTAGGGGATATGAGTTTCCCGAATCATTCTTTTTCAAGAACGGGGGATCGGATTGTATATGCTCCCAAATGGCAAGACGAGCGGCTGAAGCCGGGGCATGTCTTATTGTTACGGACTTGGGATCGACCGGCTCCCGGTTTGTTCTTGTTTGATAGCTCGGATACAGAGCTTCAGAATATCTCGATTCATTATACGGAAGGGATGGGGGTATTGTCCCAGCTATGTCAAAACATAGTTTTGGATGGTTTAAAAGTATGTTTTGATGGTAAAAACACTTCCCGTTATATAACGACGTTGGTCGATGCTACTCATTTCTCTCATTGCCGGGGTAAGATTGTTTCCAAAAACGGTTATTATGAGAATATGGGCGATGATGCGATCAATGTACATGGAATTTATATGAAAGTGGAAAAGGTGATAGATTCATATACGGTTGTCGGACGTTTTATGTATGAACAGACGTGGGGGTTCGATTGGGGATTTCCGGAAGATGAGGTGCAGTTTGTATTGAGTGAGACGTCGGATATTGCCGGAGATGTGAATAAGATTGCAAAAATAGTTCCGATGAACAATAACGGACAAGTGAAAGGGGCACGTGAATTTGTAATTACTTTTGAAAACAAGATTGATAAAAAAGTACTTGAAGGGACGCCTTGTTGTATGGAAAATCTGACATGGACTCCGGAAGTTTATTTTATCGGTAATACGATACGTAATAACAGGGCGCGTGGTTCTCTGTTCACGACACCTCGAAAAGTGGTGGTGGAAAATAATCTATATGATCATGTATCGGGATCGGCCATTTTGATAAGTGGAGATTGTTCATATTGGTATGAAAGTGGAGCGTGTCGGGATGTCTTGATCCGTAAGAACCGATTTGTCAATGTACTGAGTACTTTGTATGGGGAGGCTAACGCGGTGATTTCGATTTCGCCTCTCATAGAGAAACTATCCGATCAACAAGGTTACTATCATGGTGGCAAACAAGATGCTATTCGGATTATAGATAATGAATTTGAAGTGTTTGACGCTCCGATTCTTTATGCCAAATCGGTAGACGGGATTCTTTTTAAAGACAATGTAATCCGTACAAATACGGAATTCCCTCCCTTTCATTGGAATCGGGATCGTTTTCGCTTGGAACGGGTAGGAAAAAGTAGTTTGGAATAGGTTGATTGTTATGAAAAAATGTTTTTTTATTTAAATCTATCAATAATGTGTAAGGGAAAAATAATTAGTGTATGCTTGATGCTTTGCTCTTTAGGAATGCTTTCAGCACAAGATCGTGCAGATCGGCAAAATCTTGAGGACAAAGAGTCTTTTTCAATGATTGTACTCGGTGACCCGCAAAGTATGGTCAAATATGATATTAATCAACCGTTGTTCGAGTTGCAAACGGCATGGATTGAGGACAATATCGAACATCTTAATATTAAAGCCGTATTATGTACCGGTGACCTTGTCGAACAAAACGACTTGATTGTTCCTTCTAAAGGTAACGGTAATCAGACTTCTCGTCAGCAGTGGGAATTTGTATCACGTGCTTTCAGTCGTCTTGACCATAAAGTACCTTATATTATTTCTACGGGAAACCATGATTATGGTTACAAATCTTCGGAGCATGGCATGAGTCATTTTTCCGAATACTTCAACGTCGAACGGAACAACAAATTGTTGGAATGTGCTGTAGCTACCTATTCTAACCGTATGGGATACTCATCATTAGAGAATGCCGCTTTTGAGTTCGATCATCCTAAATGGGGTAAAATTCTTATTGTATGCAATGAGTTTGCTCCTCGTGACGAGGTTCTTGCGTGGACTCGACAATTGATATCAAGTGACAAATACAAAAATCATAAGGTAATTTACCTGACTCACTCCTTTTTGTTTCAACGGAGCGCGGAGCGCACAAAACAACTTTCTGACGGAAGGGAGGATTTTAACGCACTGGGAAGTATTAACCATGGTGAGGATATATGGAGAAAGCTTGTGGAACCGTCGAAGAATATCGTGCTTGTGATATGCGGACATACTGGAACGCTGGGAGGTTTTGAAGAATCGGTGGCTTATCGCAAGGATCAGAATATAGTAGGTCGTGATGTGCATCAGATGATGTTTAATGTACAGACTCTTGGTGGTGGATGGCAAGGGAATGGTAGTGATGGGTGGTTACGAATTCTTGAGTTTATGCCTGACGGGAAGACAATCAAAGTACGTACCTATTCACCGCTGTTTGGAATCTCTCCTGCTACTAAACATCTAGCACATCGAACAGAACTAATAGATCAGTTCGAGATGGTGGTTCCCGAATAGCTTGCAAAGCTCCGCCCCTTAGGAGGGGCGGAGTAGTGAATGACAATCAGTGTGATAGTCTTTATAAGCCGATGCAACCTTGAATGCCCAGCACGCCGCCGATGGCGGTGGCTACGGCAATGATGACTTTGATGATCGTTTTCCAGACGTTGTTTGATTTCTCGCTCATGATAAAATCGTTTTTAAAGATGAATAAAGTGAAAATAAGATACCCCGGAAGGGGCGTTTATAACTTCAGGTAAAAGATCATTCGATTTCCGGACGATCTCCTTCTTCGTTACTTTTGCCTGTCAGGTCTACATTGGTTTCTCCGGCTTTTAAGGCTTTCACTACCAGTTTGGCTGCCTTGCGGGTGGGCACGAGGTTGAATGTCGCTTCTTTCAGCAAGTTTATGAAACGCTTGCCGGGACTCCAGTTCACGTTCAGTTTCTTGATATGGATGGCAGGGTTATATTCCGCTGCCATTTCCGCTCCAGAGCTGTTGATGCTGATGGCGAAATCGCCCAGATCGCCCAACCGGATCTTCTGGCCGCCCAACAGTAGTTCGCGCATGCAGTCTACTGCCATTGTCAGGATGGCTACGATGTCGGCACGTTGGTATACGCAACCGTGACTGGCGATATGCTCAGAGAATTGGCTGATGTCCATTACTTCCGAATACTGGGCTGTGGCGTAAGCCTTCTTGGGTGCTTCCTTGTCTGCCGGTTTGCCACGCATTACAATACTGTAATTGATCATAGTTTTTAAATTTTTAATGATACATAAAATGTTTGATAACTCTCGGTTTACCGGTCCGGTAAGATTAATAATCTTTCACGTGCAAGGTTAGTAATTTTACTGGGTGAAGATTGCTAATCTTCTACCTTTTTCGTCCCGGCAGTTCAAAGATACGATAAGCGTCGCGCATGGTTACGCTTTACGGGATGATGCTACAGCAATAAGGACGTTTTTGCACGAAAATGCACGAAAACACATGAAAACAATAGGTTACATACTTGTTGGAATGTGACTATTTGAGTATCTTTGATTCAGATATTCAAAACACCACCCATTATGGAAAACTTCAAAATACGAGCTTACGGCATAGGCGAATTGGCCTGTTGTTATTTCCCGGACATTACTGTAGGGGCTGCCCGCCGCAAACTGATGTACTGGATCTCTCTGCAACCTGATTTGGTTGCTGCCCTTCGCGCGTCTGGCTTCAACGGTCGGGTACGCAGCTTTCTTCCGGTCCAGGTACGACTCATTGTGGAGGCGTTGGGAGAACCTTAGGAGGGATGCAGGGGGGGGGGATCCGGCGATTCGATTCAAACGATTCAACGATTCAGTATCCCCTCACACACATGTATATGTGTACATTAATAATGCGCGCGTAAATATTAACGTACGCACCTGTGTGTAAGGGGTATGAATCGTTTGAATCGTTGAATCGTCCATCTTCCTTTTAGTTCTTTTTCCGGTAAGAACCTTTGTTTTCTCCGAAAACTATGCTACCTGCATTGCGAAGTCTTTTGAGCCAGGTGATCGCTGTGTTTGGGGGAATCCCCATCTCTTCAGCCTGCTGCACGAGGTCGCGGCGCAGGAACTCTTGCGGCATGGCGGCGAACAGGCGGTCGCGGTCGGCAGTGCTGCGGCTTCTCACCTCGGTACTTTCCAGAAAAGAGAGCACGTGGGTGGCATGGCAGTAGAGTGGTTCCACTAAAGCGAGCACGGCATGGAAATCGGCATCGGTGATGAAAAGATCCCAACGGGAGATGATGCCGTCTTTCAGGTTGTCCGGCACGGTGGATGCGTCAGGACTCGCCAGCGAGGGACTGTCGCGTTGGCGGAGTAACGCCACAATGGAGAGGATGCGGCAGGTGTTCACCGCCAGGCGCACCACCGAGCTGTTCATCTCGCTGCCGTTGGCGATGTGTGCCCGTTGGAACAGGTCGGCAAACAGGCGGTTGAACGTTTCTTTCTGCGTCTCGTCCAGTTGTAGGGTGTAGATGCCCCGGAGTTTCAGTTCATCGAGGTAAGCTTTCCATTCTTTCCCCATGCGGCGGAATTCCGATTCTACATCCGTTCCATCGTCGGTGAACTGGTCTACCCACTTATCCACACGGGGCATGTAGTAGAAGATATTGCGTGAGAACAAGCCGTTCTCTGCTGAAGGGATGAAAGGTTTCACTTGCATGGGAGTACCGCTCAGCAGGACAGACAGGTAGGTATGTTTCAGTTCCCGGTACTCCCGGTCCATGCGGCGGTTGTAAGCAATCGCGTCATGGTCGAACGCCTTGCGTAGCGTGTCACTCCAATGCCCATAGTCGGTGCCCAGGGCAGTGGAGACGGTGTCTGCCTCGCTCTCGCAGATCAGCCCTATTCCGTCGGAGTCCATGAGGTTTTGCAAGATACCCGTGGCACTGTTATTACCGGGAATCAGGAACATGCGGTTGGGTGGTATCACGGGTGGTTCGCAGTTTTTGCGCCCCTTGCCCAAGGCGTCATACTCCATTTTTTCGCTGCGGTATTGTTTCATCGCTTCAGCTACATGGGCGCGGATGGCATCGTGCACGGGTTCCGCTAGGAGGCGCACCCACGACAAGACCCGCTTACCTGAAGCGGATGGGGCGGTGACGAAAGTTTGCAGACAGGGCTGTTGCCATTTGCGGCTGTAGAGACAGCGTACTGATTGTGACAAGGTACTGCCCAGCACCGTGAAAGATCCCAGCAAAAGCGCGTCGTGTTGCCAGGGATTGTTACCGTAAGAGAGGATGCGTTGGAGAAACGAAGGCCACTTGTAGTCTTGCGGGAAGACGGGCAACGGAACATAGGGGTCGGAGTCGTGGCGCAGTTCTTCTTCGCCGGTTCCCTTCTCGCCCTCGACGGGCGCGCTGGGAAGTTCTTCTGCTTTCTTTTTTTCACTTGCGGAAACTGGGTTGGGACGCGGAGGCGCTAGCTGGACGCCGCCGCGGTCCGCCAAGTGGAAGGCTGTGCCCAAATGCACATTGTTGTACCCTGTGCGCAATGCGTTGGTAAATAACTTGTCCGCATGGCGGGCATCGTATTTGGAAGAAAAGGAACATAATGTATGGAAATCGGCACGTCCTGCTTCTCCGCAATCAGAGGCGATGGCGAAAGCTAATTGTACATATTCCCGGTAGGAGGGTGCAATGTCCGCGCCTGCTACTTTTACAGCTTCGACCAAGCGGTGCAGGTCGTCTGAAGGATTTGTCATGGTAAACAGTTTTTAGAATTAAAATTTAGTCTATAGTCTCTTCGGTACGCAACAGCGCATCGGCATCGTGGCATAGGAAGCAGGTGCGCACCAGGTCCTTGCCCGAGGGGTCCACCCCTTTGGCGGAATCTTTTCCTGCAGGATTGTAGAGCGTCTTCACATACGCCATAGCCCAATAGATGCTCTCGGAGGCACATCGTACGGGATCTTCCCCAGAGGGCACTTGGTAAGGCACGAATGCCTTCACGCCTAGTCCTCCGGGGCTGATGAAACAGAGTACGGGGCGCAGTGCCGGGTCGTCGAACAGGAGCTGTCGCATTTCCACCGCCTCGTCGGGTGTATCCAGGTGATCGATGTCAATAGGTAGTAGTCCTGATAACTTCGTCAGGTTCGCCGTGCTCCGGTAGGAAAACACGCCGCACGGTGTGACGTAGGGTAGGAGAGACTGTTTGGCGAGTCGTCGGTCCGGGGCGGAACGTACTTCGCGGGTGAGCTGTTGCAAACAATTGTTGGCGGTTATCATATGGTACACCTGTTCCACAGTCAGTGTACTGGCAGGTGTCGTGGTTGCCCGCAATAAAAGCCGCCCGTCCGCATCTTTTATCGGGGCGACGGGGGCGTTGAAATACGACATGCAAAATTCTTTTTTCATGCTATCAGATTTTTTTAGTGATACAATGAATTTCAAAAACGGAGGAAAGGTCGGCAGAATAAACCGGATAAACGGCGTTTTGTCCTCGCCAGGACAAAATAGGGGAGATTTAACATTTGAATACGAAATAGTTTTGTATTTTAGCAGAATAAATGGAATTACTTGACACATCGTAGTTTCAAATATGTTTTTCTGAGTCGTTCACGACGCTTTATGTGCTGGAACTGAAGTTGGGCCAATCCGCTGAAGCGGCGATGGAGCAGATTGATTTGAAGGAATATCCCGGACGCTTTGCCTTGTGCGGGCTGCCGGTAGTGAAAGTGGGTGTCAATTTTGATAGTGAGACACTCACATTGATAGATTGGAAGATAGAGAGTATTTAAAATATAAAATTTATAAATCATAGTAGATGAAAGAAACAGAAATGAAAGAAATTGCTTTGCAACTTACATTGCTTACGGCAGAGACTCTGAAGCGTATCGGTTATGCCGGACGAAGTTTGGAACGTGCCATCCATATTGGTCACGGAGCTTTTGGTAATGCCTAAGACGAACAACCTCATGTAAAGACCCCGTTGACCTTACATCAGTTCTTTCTGGCCAACCAATTGATAATGAGTTATTACAAAGAAAGAATCGAACATACTCGTTTCTCGTGCCCGTCTTTGAGCCTCCAGGCACAACAGGGATTGGAAAAATGGAAACAGGAAGCGGGTGGGTTGCTTGAACGTGCTTTGAGATTCACACTGCCCTGTGCTGGAAAAGACTAAATCTCTCCTTTTTTTATTTCATCATGCAGCAATATATTAACAAATGCATCGTTATAGATGTAACTTGGACTAGAAGAACATATTTATATGGTCTGGGAGTGAACTAAAAGTCGTATATTTGCAACTTATTTGAAGAAAAACAAAATTATGAGATTGAAATTAGCTTCGGCAGTGTTGTTTATTGTTTTAATGGGAGCTTGTTCTGTTCCTAAGGATATTACTTATTTCAATGATGCAAAATATGTGTCTGGAGAGGAGTTATTGGATACTAAAGTGAATTATGAACCCAAATTTAAATCTGGAGATAAACTGGTGATAACAGTTTCTGCATTAGATATTGCAGCCGTAACCCCGTTCAATCTGTATGCCGTTTCTGTGACAGATATGTTGCAGACACAAACAAATTCTGTAATAGATAAAAAGCAACTGAGTACATCACAAATGTATTCTCCCTATACTGTTGACAATGAAGGGTTCATTAATTTTCCAGTGCTGGGAAAAATAGAAGTGAAAGGTAAAACAGTAAAAGAATTAACCGATATATTAGAGACTAGGATATCAGAATCAGTAGAAAATCCAATAGTCAATATCCGGATAGAAAATTTTAAAGTAACGGTAATCGGAGAAGTGCTTCGTCCGGGTACTTTTAATGTATATTCAGATCGTATTTCATTGTTGGATGCTTTGGGGTTAGCTGGTGATTTGACTATTTATGGTGACCGTACAAATGTAAAGTTGGTAAGGGATGTGAATGGAGAAAAGAAAGTGGTTCTTTTGGATCTGACGAAGACCGATTTGCTAGAGTCTTCCTATTTTTATTTGGAACAGAACGATGTGGTTTATGTAGAACCGAATGATAAGAAGAAAAAAACGTCCCGTTACAGTCAATCGGAACAGTATAATTTGTCTATAATTTCAACTTTTGCAAGTACATTGTCTGTGATAGTGAGTGTAGTAATGTCTATTGTTGCGATAAAAAAATAAAGAATAGTATGAAATCTACAGAAAATAACGAATTTGTTGATATTAAGAGCATATATGAGAAATACATAAAGTATTGGCCTGTTTTTGTGATTTCGATTTTTGTTTTAGGCGTATTGGGGGGGATCTATTTGAAAATAGTACCACCCGTGTTGCAAGTAAATGCAAATATTTTGGTAAAAGAAGATAAAGGTATTTCTGGATCTTCAGCTTCTGCAGCAGCTTCTGAGATGATGCAGAGTTTTGCTTTTGGCGGAAGTTCTGCAATGGGGGGAGTGTCTGTAAATGATGAACTTTTCCTGTTGAGTTCTTATAGTATATTTCGTGATTTAAGTAAGAATTTGGGTTTGAACGTCCAATATCTACTATCTGATTTTCCTCGAACCATAGATTGTTATAAAAATACTCCTATATCTGTATATACGGTCAATCCATTGGCTGACACTTTGCGGACAGTGATCAAATTTGATGTGAATCTTTCTAAAAGCGGAGTATGCAAGATTAAGGCAAAGAAAGGTTGGAAAAAGATAGGAAGTGTTGAAACAAAAGAATTTCCGGTGAAATTGAATACAGCATTTGGAACATTCTATTTTGATACTACTAAATTCTATACCCCTGTAAAATCTGTTGATTTGGAAATTAACTATATGGGGCATAATTTATGTGCCGAAATACTTCAAAAGCAGGTGACTGTTGATTTATATTCAAAGAAAGCCAATGTGATATCATTGGTGATGGAAGAAGTTAATCCGAAGAGAGGATTTGATATTTTAAATACCCTTATCAGCTTTTACAATAAAAATGGGGAAATCGATAAAAATGAAGAAACAGAATTGATGGATAAGTTTCTGACAGAAAGGATATCTTTGATGGAAGCTGAATTGGATAGTGTAGAAAGAGATATAGAACTATATAAGAAAGCGAATAATTTGACGGATATTGAGACAGAAGCTAAAATCATATTAGAGAAGAGTCAAGATTTTAAAGAGCGTCAGATTGAAGCAGAATCTCAATATACTGTGATTCAGTTAGTGGAAGAATTCTTGACTAAGGATGAAAACCGCTATTCTCTGGTACCGTTGAACATAGGGTTAAGCGACCGAACTGTGTTGGAAGGTCTACAGACATATAATGAGGCATTATTGGAGCGTATCAAATTAATGATGACAACAAAACCAGGAAACCCTGCTATAGATTTGGTGAATAAGCAGATAGATGCTATGCGTTCGAATATGTTGGAGACGGTGCGTAGTATAAAATCCGGATTTAGTCGTTCTCGTAATGAGTTGCAGTCGCAAGAAAATTACTTCCTTTCCCGTATTGCCAATATGCCACAACAGGAACGTGAATTTATCACTATGAAAAGGCAGCAGATGATCAAGCAGGAGTTGTTCTTGTTCTTGTTGCAGAAACGTGAGGAAAATGCATTAACGCAAGCATTGGTAAAACCGAGAGCTAAAATTGTAGATTCTGCTTATGTCCTGTCTGAACCGGTAAGTCCTAAGTCATCTGTTGTATTGGTGGTGGTGACTATTTTATCGGTTATTATTTCTATGTTTTATATTATGTTTGTTGAGCTATTAAGAAAAAGAAAGAAAGTATAATTTGCTATGTTGTTTATACCATTATTATTATTAGCAATAGCATTGTATATTAGTGGGCAAAGAACTTATTCTTTGCTCATATTTTTCTTTTTTTCTTTTGAAGGATTCCAACTTATTCCGGAAGAACTATTTGACACAGGGTTGGGTTTTTCCAAACCCTCCGATTTTGCATTGATGTATATTTTTGTTCTATTCGGTTATGGCTGTTTTGCTTATCATGATTTTATTCCATTAAACAAAATAACTTATTTGATTGCGTTTTATTTGGCTGCGATATTGGTCATTGTCGGAGTGAATAAGTTTGTTTATGGAATAGGTTGGGGGGATATACTTAAAACTTCTCGTAATTATTTCTTTGTGTTGGCCTATTATCCATTGAGACGCGTAGAGAAAGAAGAAGTGGACCAGTTGTTGAAGCTATTGTTGTGTATTGTGTTGTTTCAAAGTCTTTTATTTGCTATACAGGCTTTTACCGGAAAAGCTTTATTGGCAGGAGCAGAAGATAAATCCGGTGGAGATTTACTACATCGTTTTTATAATTCTCCCAGGATGCTCTATTTTTTCCTTTTTTATACCTTATTTGTCCGGCCGTTAGGGAAAAAGTATAGTTTTATAGCCGGAGTAATATTGGTTATAACCAGTTTTTTGCCGATGCACCGGAGTTTGATCATCGTGGTTATTTTAACCTTGTCTTTGGGATATGTGCTGAATGTCGGTAATTTGAAACGTTTTATTCGTTATTTGCCTTATGCCTTGTTGGTTGCCATTCCTTTATTTTTTATATTGTTTGCTCAGGTCGGTTCCAGAACAATTTCAGATTTGCAAATGTTGCGTGAAGGAAATTTTGCGGAAATAGAGGATAGCGATGAAATCGAAAGTTTTGAAATGGATTCCGAATCGACATTTACATTTCGTATAGCTCATTTTGTGGAGCGATATTTGTATGCTAGGACAAATACCTTATATGAGTTTTTTGGTTTGGGCTTAATGGCTGATGATTCTCCATATACATATAATAATTTTAATTTTGTCATTGGGCTTTCGGATGAGAACGGCGGAATATATCAACTGGATACACCTGATATTGCTTGGTCTAATTTTGTGGTTAGATATGGATATATTGGAACATTCGCTTATTTGGTGTTTTATATAGGATTGGCTTGGTTCTTTTTTGTCAATCGGAAAGATAAATTATCATTGTCTCTTTTACTCTATATGTTGTTGGTATTGGGCACTTCTTTAACATCTGATGTTTTGTATCAAGTTGGGCGTAATGTATTTGTTTTAATGTTGTTTGATTTTATAATAGATAAAAAACGGAATGAAGAAAATAACAGTCCTAACCTCCTTGTATAAATGTGAAAAATATCTTCAAGGATATTTTGATTGGGTACATCGGATCGATAATCAGGAAGATGTGGAAGTTTTATTACTGCATAATGCTCCAAGTCAAGCCGAGTTGGATATAGTGGAACAAAATATTTCAGAACTTCCGTTCGTCCGTCATATCATTATTCCGGAATTGGAAGGATTGTATGTTACTTGGAATCGAGGAATACGTTTAGCTAAAGGAAAGTATGTTTGTATTTGGAATGTAGATGATATTCGTTATCCGGAGTCTTTGTCTTTGCAAGCTGCAACATTAGATGAAAATCCTGATATATTATTGACTTATTGTGATTTTTATTATATGTTTCAATATGGATGTATAAGTGACAAAAAAGTTATAAATGAAGAATTTCTTTTAAATCCCTCTGCATTTTTTTCCAGTCATCAAATAGGTTGCTTTCCTATGTGGAGAAAAGAACTTCATGAAGAATTTGGTTATTTTGATGAACAGTTCTTTTTAGTTGCGGACTTTGATTTTCAGATTCGTTTGGCTCGGACAGGTAAGTTGAAGAAAACGGAAGGTATTTTAGGGGCTTATTTGGAAGATGTGCCTGAGAAGTTGAGTAGTAATTTAAAACGGCAGATAATTGAGCGGAATGTTTTGTATTTGCGATATGCTATTTACGAATATTTAAATTGGTCATCTATATTTTTTGTATATCAGAAATATAAACCTGATCAGGTGAAGAAGGGAAATGATTGGTATCCAGTATCTTCTGTTTTTGAATCTTATGATTTTTTTCGTAAGAAGCGATCTACAAAATTATTTAGGTCAATAAGGAATCAGCCTCGTTATTTTGCGTCTTTTGTTAAACATTGTCTTTTTAAGTCGGTGAAATGTCTATGAATTTAATAAAATTTACCATTATAACCCCTGTTTATAATCGAATTGATTGTATACAGCATTGTGTGGAATGTGTTCGTAGTCAAACGTATGATAATTGGGAACATATAGTTGTGGATGATGGTTCTACAGATGGTACTGATCTGCTGTTAGAAAAATTATCCAAGGGAGATTCTCGTTTGGTATATATTAAACAAGCAATAAATCAAGGACCGTGTAGTGCTAGGAATAAAGCGTTGGATATTGCAACAGGTGATTTTGTTATTTTTTATGACAGTGATGATAGTTTGTGTATAGATGCATTATCAACTATTTTTGATACAATGATGAATTTCTCCGGATTTTCTTATTATTTGTTTGCATTGGATAGTCGAACTGATTATTATGAAACACATCCTTTGTTAAATGTAGATTATTGTGTTTTATCTTATCCTATGTGGATAACAGGAAAGGTGGGAGGAGATTTTGTTCATGTTATGTCAAGGTCTTTATGGGATGGGATTCGCTTCGATGTGAAATATCGGATATATGAAGAAATGACATTTTTAAGTTTATATAGACTCTCTAAAGAGCAATTCTTTTGCAATAAAATGATAAATCATATAGATAGAAATCGTTTTGATTCTGTGACAAAAGAGGCTTGTTTGTATAAAAAAAATTCCATACAGTTTTCAAAAGAAGTCCAAAAGAAAATATTGGAGGAGCATTATAATGCATTTATAGAGTATGGAGAATTGAATATATTAACGTGTAAATTGCGAAAACTTTATTTTTACACGTTAATGTGTCGTTCTTATGATGAATTGTTTTGGATTGAAAAAAAAGTAGAAGAAATAGGGGAGTATGTTCCCTTGTTATATAAAATGATTAAGAGGTTTAGAATGGGTGGATTTCTTTCTTTGTGTGTGAAATCTTATTCTTATATAAAGCATTTTAGGTTTATAAGTTTTCATTCATAAGAGATTAATTGTTATGCAGAAAAGAGATGATGTCGCAGAGAATATCTGTAAGCATTCGAACAAATACCCATTGTCTGCCTTGGGTTTTGGTTGTAGTTCGTCGAATGCTAACCGATATATCTGGCTCTCCGAAGGTTTACCTTTGCCGTGTGAGAGATGAATAAATATTTGTGACAGAATTTGCTATTTCTTTCCAAGTCGGAATATTTATATTGTAAATTGTATTTGTGTATTCTTTATTTAATTCATTTTCTATTTTGTTTTTTAAATCATTTGTAGAACCCACTTTGAAGTATTGAAATTTAGGTAAACCGATAGACCTGTTTGCTTCGATGTCACTTGCTAAAATGGGTTTTTGGTAATTTATTGCTTCGATAAGGACTATTGGATAACCTTCATTGAAAGAGGGTAAGACAAAAAGTCTGGCATATGTGTATAAATGATTTAATTGTTCTTCATTCATGTAACCAGTTAATATAACCTGTGATTTATCAGCATCATGGATAAGTTGTTTTGCATAAGTAGATGAATGATCACACCCTCCTGCTATTACAAGTTTGATGGATTTATTATGTATTGAGTTATAAGCTTTAATTAGGTAGTTGAATCCTTTTTCGGGGGTTATTCTACCTACAGATAAAATATATTGAAAAGGAGAAAGTCCTAAAGAATGGATGAAAGAACTATCTTTTATTTCTTTTTTTTCTTTTATTCCATTAGGAATATAAACGGATTTGGCTTGAATTGTAGAGTTGAATTTTTGTAATTGAGTTTTATTTATGAAAATGATTTTGTCAGCTCCTCTTGTGGCTATGAATTCGCAAAATTTGAGTCCTTTTTTAGCTAAATAGGACCATTTGTTATGCTCATAATTAGGACTGTGATAAGTTAAAACAACTTTTAGTCCAACAATCTTAAGTAAAGGTGTGAATAGTCCTGGACCAATATTATGAATATGGGTGATATCTGGACGTTTAATAATACAATATAATGTACAAAATAAAGAATGTAAAAAGGCTTCTAATCCTTTAATATTGACAGTAGGTAAATCAATAAAGTGTATTTTTTTATAAACATTATTGGATTTAATAAATGGTTTTCGTCTGAATACTGTAATGTCATAGATGTCTGACATTACAGTATATAATTCTTCACAATGTTTTTCTACACCTCCTTGTATATTAGGGAATCCTCGGGTTCCAAACACATAAATTTTCATATCATTTATAATTTTCAATAGTAGACATATAAATTTTTATTAAGTGAGCATAATGTGCTTCTTTTGAAAAAAAATGGAATGCATATTTTTGGGTTGCTTTGACCATTTGTAGGTATAGTGATGAATCTAAATTACTTGCATGATTAATTACTTTTGTTAATTCTTCAACAGAACCTGGTGAAAACAAATATCCAGTAATGTTGTTTTGAATTAATTCAGGAATACCCCCTATATTACTACCAATGACAGGGGTTCCTAATGTCATTGATTCTATAATTGTTAGTGGATTGTTTTCATACCATTCTGAGGGGACTACAACAAATAGGGATTTACTGATTAGTTCTTTCAATTCTTCCCCTTCTTTAAATCCAAGAAAAGAAATATTATCAGGGCTATTGGATTTTAATTCCTGTAACAAAGGTCCAGTTCCTACTATTTTTAAATGTATGTGAGGAAATGCTTCCATAACCTTTATGAGTGTATGTATTCCTTTTTCCTTAGAAATTCGTCCAAAATAGAGGAAGTAATTTTCTTTTATTACCTTGGAATTTTGGACGATTGGAGTGAAATTGTATAATTGGGTTGACTTTCTCGCAAAGAGATGATTCGCTTCGAAATGTTTATTTTGAGAGAATTGACTTACAAATATAAATTGGTCAATTAGTTTGATAGGGGGATAGAAATATTTTCTAAAATAGCAGTCTAAACTTAATAGAATACTGTTCGTCAAATTTCCTTTAGAGCACCTATTACTAATGCACCTCCAATACTGTTTGGTCTCTTTACATAATTCGCATAATTCTTGTTCCCCATTTGTAAAAGTATATGCTGGGCATATTAAGCGATAATCATGAACGGTCATGACAATTGGTATTTTGTATTTTTGTAAAATTGGTAAAATAGAAATAGAAATGCCGTTGAATAATAAATGGATGTGAGCAATATCTGGTTTCTCTTGTAGTATTAGTTGTTCTAGTTTTTGAGCTGAATCTTTGTTGTAAAAAAAGGCAGGCGTCTTTTTTATTTTTGTCAGTGTCGAAGATTCGGATAGTTCTGGATAGTCAACAAAATACTTCTCATAAATGGACTGTCTGTTTTTTGTACTTTTCAAACAAAAAGGAATAACGGTGTGTCCTTTCTCTTTGAGAAGGTTAATTGTATTGAAGAAAACAGTTTCTGCTCCTCCTTTTATGTAATAGTATTTATCTATTTGTAATATTTTCATGATTGTTTATTGTAAATAAATTTATATATAATACATTTTTCTGTATTGATGGATATACTCCAATGCTGTTCGTTTGACATCAAATTTGTTGATTACATATTGATGCGCTTTGATAACTATGTCGTATCTTGGAATAATCATTATTTTTTCAATCTCATTGGCACAACTGTTTATATTATTACTTTCAAAATAGTACCCGTATTTCCCGTTTTCAATAATTTCCATCGGGCCTTCTTGATTGGAAACCAATACCGGTACTTTGGCAGCCATGGCTTCTGTTACAGTCAGGCCAAAACCTTCTCTTCGGGATGGTTGTACAAATAAATCATAATCTTTCAAATGGGTGAATATGTACGATTGTTCTTTACTTCCTAAAAAATGAATTTGTTCTTCTAATTGTTTTGATTTCACTAAGTTTTTTAAGAAGTCTTTGGATTCACCGTCTCCAATAAAGTCAACTGATATGTTTTTATATCCTTTTTGATATAGTATGGATATGGCTTCGATTAAAATGTCTTGTCCCTTTAGGGCATGTGCTAATCTGCCTATTTGTACAATATGGAAAGTCTGATTTTTTATGGTATTCTTTTTCGGAAGAATATCCGTACAGTTTATTCCGTTTAAAATAGTTGGTATGTCTTTTTTTAAATATAGAGACAAATCATTTTGAACGGATTTTGAAATAGCAAATATGTGCTTGTATTTATGTAAATATGGAATATCTTCGTTTGTACATATATGATGTACAGTGAGACCAGTTTTATCGATAATTGATTTTAGGAATATGAATTTTATGGTATCGGGAATATGGACATGTATTATATCATAATGTCTTTTCCATAACAAATAATTAAGAGCAAATATATAAAAAGGATTTTTAGATCCTGCGGGACGATTAATCCTTGTAATTCGGATTCTCTTATCAATTTTCCGAGTGATAGATTTTTCCTCCTGATTGTTTACAATTATCAAAGAGATGTCGGCATGTTTTATTTGTTCATTCATTATGTTGACCAGCATGGTTTCAATGCCTCCGTATTCCATTCCAAATACAATATGAACTACTTTCATGACCATAAAATTAGAGGTGTTAGTTTAATTGATAATTTTCTAGAAACAGCTGATACTGTATTTCATCTTCTGCTGTCATTGTTTTGCCTATAGAATGCATCCCTATGTAATACTGATTAAAAAGTTGTGTTAAGAAGTTTTTATCAAAGCGTTCTGTTTCCGGGTAAAGTTTTTTTTCATGTTCCATGATTTCTTTCATGGAAAATTTGGAAGCGATGATCCTATAAGGATTCCCGACTACAACAGCATAGGGTGGAATGTCTTTCGTTATGACGCTTGAGGCTCCAATTATGGCACCGCGTCCTATAGTAACTCCCGATAAAAGAGTAACATTTGCTCCGATCCAAACATCCTCTTCAACGGTAACATCTTTTTCCATGTCATTTATTCTTGATAGAGGTAATAAATAGTGAGGGATACCTACTGTTGGTGTATGGTTTCCTGTTATAACAGTTAATCCGGGAGCTGCACCGGAATATTTTTTCATGATAAACTTACCCGTATATGTAATAATCTTTGCATAAGATTGGATACGAGTTTGTTCATACATATATACGTTTTGAGTATTGGCGATATGAGCAGGGAGCAAGATATGTGAGTCTTTACCCCTGAATCCAAATTTTTTTAAATTCAGAGGTGTTATATAGTTGAAACGTAATTGATTCCAAATGGTTCTTAAGCAGATGATGAATGGTAATTTATTTTTAATTTGTTTCTTTAAACTGTTCATATCAATAAAATTAATTATTTATTCCAAATGCCATGAGCTTTGTCTTTTAAGATCTTATTGATCTGCGTTGTGAAGATGGCAGAATAGATAAGATTAATGCAAGTCATTGATAATATAACGCCGATAGTCCCTGTTTTATTGCCTAAAAACAAGGCTAAAGGTATGTGAAAAATCAAACCTATTAATACGACGTAAGTTTGAAGTTTGACTGTACCTACTCCGTTAATCATGTACACCTGTAAAGAATCCCATGAATTTATTGCCAAAAAAATACCGAGACATAGTGTTATTTCAAATGGAATTTCTATTTTATCTCCGACCCAGAAGTGGTAAAGGTATGGAGATAAAGCAATAAGGATTATTATGCCAAATAATACTATCGAATAAACCCAGCACATTTTTTTATATATCCGGTTCATCCAAGCATAGTCTTTTAAAGCGTATGCATCGGTAAAAGCTGGCCAAAGAGGAGTTAAGATGATATTGTAAATCATAGTAGATATTCCTAAGTATTTGTAGGCAATGTTGTATTGACTGACGGCTTCTGGACCGGAAGTATGCGAAATGATGATATTGGTCGATTGGTATAGGACGATAACCTGTATTTGTATAATGAAGAATTTGATACCGAGGTTGAATAGGTCTTTTATTTGTTTTAAATCTATATATTTATAAGACGGAGATATTTCTTTGAAAGAGTTTGTGTATAAAATACGTGAGAAAATTATTAAAATAACAATAGGAGATAAGGATATAGCAAAGGCCAAACCGATCAAGGAAGGCGGGGTTGTACGAGTTAAGATGAATATCAGCAATAATGATAACAGTTGCCCTAACATGGCAAATAAGGATGCCATAGCAGTCTTCTGATAGGCTGATACAACTGTATTCAACACATTGAAGAACATTTGTATAGTCATGAAGATTACTAATAAGTATAACACAATCTGGATGTCTTTATTGTAGATCGTTGAGACATTCAGTACTTCAGGCCAATTGATGAATGGGATCAACAGCATTACTACAATAGATACAGGAATGAATATAGTGAGCATCATAAAGTAGGTGGTTGACACCAAACTTTTTCCACGTTTATAATCGTGAGTTGTCAGTGCCTCTGTTAACCTGTTTTTTAAGCCTAATGTTAAACCTATGTCAAAAAAATTGATCCACACCACGATTGAGGATAGCGTTAACCATATTCCATACAACTCTTTGTTTACATAATCCAAAGTAAGCGGTACCAAGAGCAATGAACTAAGTATGCTTATCCCTTTTATAAGGATTGAGGCTGCAATGTTCTTTTTCAACAGGGAAGTCCGTTTACTTCCTCCTAGTATATTGTGAAAATGAAAATTCATTATAAAAGATTGATTTTTTACCTTAACATAATAACCGACAGCTATGCTATCAATTGATTGATGAAAGGTATAATGTCTAAAAAGGAGGATGTGTCATAATGTCCAAATAGAAAGATTTACCCTTTTTACCGCTATCTGTAGCAGGGGGGATTCTTTAAGTAATTTTGATACATCCTCAAAAATAATAGAAAGGAAGAATTTCATAAATCTCTATATTGATAATAAATTAGCATTGCAAAGATACTATCTTTGCTTGTATCATGAAAGAAAAAGGGGAAAAAACGGTTTATTGTAGAGTCGGTAGTTATTATGAAGTTTGGATATGCCATTCAAGTAGTTGTCAACGCATATTAAGGAATAAGGATTCAGAGCCATTTACAAGAAATGGATTGTGAAAAGAACGTTCTCATAGATGGATTATAATAAAAGGTTCAGCTGAAACTATGAATTAACATTCGGTTCAGTAGAGGAAATGGTTAAATTAGCTACTATTAAGATTATATCGAGAGAAATTAAGCAACCTCTAACAGCTTCAACAGTCTTTTGGTTTTGGTGTATATCCAATGGACTAGATTTGTCTTATAAATCCAATAGTTACAGGTACTTGCAATGCTTATAGGTATCAATGTTATGATCAATAAGCATTGCTTTTCCTCTATTGAAAATATAAAAACTATTTGTTAAAGTGAACATTTTTATTGTGTTTTAGATTTAGATACTGTAAATCGTTTATATTTTTCATATTTAGTGCCTTGGGAAAATACATCTGGCAAGTGTTTTGCAGCAAATTGTAATTTCTCTTCATCTGTATGGAACTTTTGTCCCTCGCAATATTTATCGATAAGTTTTGCCGCTTCGAAAAATGCATCTCTTTGAGATTCAGTGATGATAGGAAGGAGGTCAGAATCTGTTTCAACTACATTTTGAGGATTAACAGGAGCTATCATAAAGATTTTCTCATCATAATCTCCTTCTTTTGCTTTGAATTGCCGATATTGTTCTTCTGTTAGTTCCAAGAAGTCCTCTTTTTGAGGGATGAACCCGAATTGGAATATCAATTGAAGGGATTGTCCTCCCCAACCGAATAGCAGGTCAAATGCGTCCATAGGTGATATTTTATTATGTCTGAATTTTGCTGTAAAGATATGGTTTTATTGGATTTTTTCGTCTGATACTCTACAAAAATACAGTGGAATCATTATTATTTTTATTGTAACCTCCAATATACATAGGATTATCAGAAATGACTTTCCATAAAGGTTCTTGTACAAAATGTTTGAAGGTAGGAAGGTTAGTGACCGTATTGACCGTTATTATGTACGCTTCTATCGTGGAAGGGAAAATGTGAAATACTGAGCTTGTAAGTATAGGAAAATGTGAAATATGTATAGAAATGTAGTGTGGGAAATGTGAAAATAGTTACTTTTGCATTTGAATATAAATGATTTGCTATATGGATAAATTATTGAAAAGAAAAGTTGATGCATATTTGATGGCTTGGAAAAGTAATCCGGATAGAAAGCCTCTTATCATTAAAGGTGCTCGCCAGATAGGGAAGACACGTTCTGTCGAGTGGTTCGCAAATCGGAATTATGCAAATGTCATTCAGGTTAATTTTGTGGAACAAAAAAAATATCGGGATATTTTCAATGAGGGCTTTGAGGTTGATGTTATTCTTAAAAATATTTCATTGCTGAATCCGGAGTTGAAGTTTATACCTGGTGAAACTCTCTTTTTTTTCGATGAGTTACAGGCGTGCCCCAATTGTGCTACTTCTTTGAAGTTTTTTAAATTGGACGGACGGTTTGATGTCATTTGTTCCGGTTCATTGATGGGGATCAATTATAAGGAGATTGAGTCTAATAGTGTCGGTTTTAAAGAAGATTATGAGATGCATTCCATGGATTTCGAAGAATTTCTTTGGGCTAAAGGATATTCGGATGATTTTATTGAGGATCTTTATTGGCACATGTCGGAAGTTAAACCTTTTGACAGTTTACAAATAGATGTTCTTTTTGATCTGTTTCGAGATTATGTTATTATCGGAGGAATGCCGGAGGTGGTGAATACATATATCAAGAATAAAAATTTTAGTGGAACATTGGGTATACAGCAACAATTACTGAGGGACTATGAAGAAGATATTACTAAATATGTAGAAGGTTTGGATAAAGCTAAAGTCAAAGCTGTGTATAATCATATTTCAACTTTCTTGGCAAAAGAAAATAAACGTTTTCAGATAACCAAAATAGGAAAAAATGCAAGAAACAGGGATTATATTGGTTGTGTGGAGTGGCTCGCAGATGCGGGGGTCATTAATATCTGCTATTGTATGAATCAGCCGGAACTTCCTCTAAAGGGAAATTATGATCCCAAACTTTATAAAATATATTTCAAGGATACGGGGCTTCTTATTGCATCGCTTGACGATGAAGCCCAAGAGGATTTGAGGGCAAATAAAAATTTAGGAACCTACAAGGGGGCTATATACGAAAATATAGTAGGGGATATGCTTGTAAAACAAGGTTACCGCCTTTTTTATTATAACAGTGACAAACCTGCTCTTGAAATGGATTTCTTTGTTAGAGACGTAGATTCACTTATTCCTGTAGAGGTAAAAGCCAATGATGGAGCAACAGCATCATTAAATAATCTTTTAAAAAAAGAAAAATATCCGGATGTGAAATATGGTATTAAATTGGGATATAAAAACATAGGATTCAATGGTAAGTTTTATACTTTCCCATATTTTATGACATTCCTGTTGAAGAGATTTCTTTCTGACAGGAAAAGAAGATGGTCTTTATCAAGGTTGACTTGTTAAACTCTCTTCTTCAAGGCACATCCACTACACCCTTGGCATGTCAAGGGTGTGTGTTTGTTTCTTGTGAATAGATGGTATATTTTCTTTCCCACGTATAGTATGGTTAGTAGACCTATTATGCTTATAGCTATTTCTTGCCACATTAAAAATGCCTCCTAATTTATCAAATGAATAATTAAACTCCCCGTCTGATAAACCACAAATGAGACGATCCATGCTAAAACGCATGTATACACAATTACAAATATTCCCCATTTCCATGATCCCGATTCATTGACGATGGCCGAGATTGTTGCGATACATGGGAAATAAATGAGAACAAACAGCATCAGGCTCAGAGCGATAAGAGGTGTAAAGACCGGATTGCCTTCTTCATCCAAATCCTGTTTTATACGTTCGGATAAAACCTGACTATCCTCTTCATCTCCGGTGTACAGGACGCTTAACGTACTGACTACTACTTCTTTTGCTGCCATACCGGTCAATAAGCTGACACTCATTTTCCAATCGAATCCTAACGGGTGAAGAACAGGTTGGATTGTTTGTCCTATTGTTCCGATATATGAATTTTTTTGCTGTTCGGAGGCATTCATTTCCGGATGACGAGGAAAATATCCTAAAAACCAAATGATAATGGATGCAAATAGAATGACTCCTCCCATTTTGTGTAAATATTGCTTGGCTTTTTCCCACATATGGATCATGATCGACTTTCCTGTCGGCATACGATAGGGGGGAAGCTCCATTACAAAAGGTACATCCTCTTCATTGAACAGGAAGCGTTTAAACAACCGGGCCATTATGATCGCTAGGATAATTCCAGTTGCGTATAATATTAACAAAACGAAACTAGCATTTTGTGGAAAGAATGCTCCTGTCAGTAACACATATACCGGTAAACGGGCACTGCAACTCATTAGCGGATTAACCAGCATGGTGATCATACGGCTATTGCGGCTTTCAATCGTACGGGAGGCCATAATAGCCGGCACATTACAACCGAATCCCATTACCAAAGGAATGAAAGATTTACCATGGAGTCCCATTTTGTGCATGATCTTATCCATAATGAAAGCAGCACGTGCCATATAACCTGAATCTTCCATGAATGAAATGAACAGATACAGTATCAGAATGTTAGGTAGGAAAACGATGACACCGCCGACACCGCCGATGATACCATCGACCAGCAAGTCTTTTAACGGACCTTCACTCATGTTTCCCCGTACAAAATTACCGATCCAGCTAACCAGATTCTCGATCCACTCCATAGGATAGGCTCCCAAACGGAATGTTGCCTCGAACATGATCCACATAAAGAGAATAAATATGGGGAATCCCAATACTTTATGTGTAACGAATAAGTCTATGATCTGAGTGCTGGTCGCTTCTTTTATTTTATTTTGCTCATAGGTTTCCCGTAGCGCACCGGAGATAAAACCGTAACGGGCATTGGTAAATGCTGTTTCACTGTCTTCCAATAATAACTCTTCTATCTGTACAACATTCCGGTCGCGTTCTTCTATGATTGTTTCGGAGCCGGATAATGTCTGGATAAAACGTTCTATTTCCGGGTCTCCTTCCAATAGCTTGATGGAGAGATAACGTTTGGAAAGGCTTTTTGCTACATTTCCGTTATGTTTTATGGCATGCCGTACATTTGTAATACCTTTTTCCAGTACTTCTCCATAATTTATATGGATATGACGGATAACAGGATCTTCTTCTTCATATACTTTTATAACCCGCTTGAAAAGGTCTTCAATACCAAAACCGGTTCTGCTGATTGTCGGAACAATCGGGGTACCTATCATCCGGGATAATGATTCGTAATCGAATTTGTTTCCGGATCGCTCCAACTCGTCATACATATTCAAGGCGATGACAGACCGGACGTCCATATCGATGAGCTGACAGGTCAGATAAAGATTCCTTTCCAGGTTTGATGCATCCAGGACATTGATAACAACGTCCGGTTGTTCTTCGCTGAGATGCCTGCGGACATAAAGTTCTTCCGGAGTATAGGCCGATAAAGAATAAGTACCGGGTAAATCTACGATCCTGAATGTGTAGCCATCTTGTTGGAAGGTTCCTTCTTTGGCATCGACGGTAACTCCGCTGTAGTTGCCTACATGTTCGTGGGCTCCGGATGCAAAATTGAATAAAGATGTTTTTCCACAGTTGGGATTTCCAACCAGGGCAACGTTTATTGTTTTTCCTTTATGTATAGCAAGTGCCTGTAAATCTTCTGTTGAAGGTAGTATATAAGAGTCGGCGGAACGTTCTTCACTTTGTTGTGACATTTGTGCCTTTGCGTATTCGGCTGCGCTGATTACTTCAATCATTGCTGCATCATTCCGTCGCAAAGAAACGTCATAACCCATTACACGATAGTGGATAGGATCTTTCAGTGGAGCATTTTGTATAACGTCCACCTCTTTTCCCCTGATAAATCCCATTTCAATGATGCGTTTGCGGAAGGCACCGCGTCCCATCACCTTGACTATAACGCCTTTTTCACCTGTGTGAAGCTCTGATAATCTCATTTTCTTAAATTCTCGTACAAAGGTATGGCGAAATGCTTACATGATCAATACCAACTAATAGGTATTTTTTCCTAGTTTTGCATTGAATAAATAAAATAAGCGATATGCTGAATAAAATTATATTAAGCTTAGGTTCAAATCAAGATCAGGAAAAGAATATGGCGGAGGCGGTGCGTATATTGCGGAACCAGTTTGTTTCTATTGCCTTTTCAAATTCTGTATATACGGAGCCGATCGGATTAACGGGGTCTGCTCCTTTTTTGAATCAGGTGGCCGTTGCTTATACATCAGAACAGCCGGATGGAATAAAGCATTTGTTGAAACGTATAGAGTACAAACTGCAACGTATGCCTGACGATAAAAATTTTGGAATTGTTCCAATTGATATTGATCTGCTTCAATGGAATGAGTTGATTTTAAAACCGGACGATTTAAGAAGATATTATATAATAGAAGGAATCAGAGCTTTAGAAAATGAAGAATTTAAACAAATGAAATAGTGTAAATCCGATATAATAAATTATTATGATAAAATATGTAGTACTGATTTTGTTTCTGGTGTTGAAATTCTTTACGTTAGAGAACTGTTTTTTCTGGGATAACACTGCCGGGTATTCTATGCCGGCAAGTTATTTATTGGAAAATGGGTTTCTGTCTTTTGTCTATCCGGCCCAATATGTTGCAGAACCCCCTTTGGCTCATCTGTATCTGGCTCTTCTTTGGTCTTTATTCGGAAAAAGTTTGTTGGTAGCTCATTTATCTATAACTGTATTTTCATTGGGAGTGATCTGGCAAGTTTATCGCTTGTGTGAAAGGTTGGAGACGAAATATACACCTTATATATTTTTGTTGGTTTTATTGGAACCGGCACTTTCCACCCAAATGATTTTAATTTCTCCGGATGTCATCCTGTGTTTTTTTGCTTTGTTGAGTATCAATTTGATTTTGGATAACCGGCGGATTTGGTTGGCTGTATCTGCCATGTGCCTAGGATTGGTAAGTATTAGAGGGCTGGTTGTTTGTTCAGGATTGGGGCTGGGATATTTGCTGATAGAAAATGTTATTCATAAGAAATCTTTCAAAAATTCGTTCTTATATGTTTTCCCTGTATTTATACCGACTCTTTTGGCGATAGGCGGATGGTTTATATACCGGAAGGTGGAAACCGGATATTTTCTGTATCAACCCGGTTTTGGATATGAGGATCATCGGCAGTTAGCGACATTTGGGCAAATAGTTAAGAATATAGCAAGTTTGGCTGTAAGGATGTTGGATTCAGGGAGAATTGTTGTCTGGATTTTGCTATTTGTTTCAATCATTAAAATGGGGATAAAAAATTTCTTTCTTTATCTTTCCAAATCTCCGTTATCTCTCATTTATTTGAGTGTCTTATTTACTATGATGTTAGTTACAATTCCTGTAACAAACCCCTTTGGAGACCGATATTTTCTGGTTTTGTACATATTACTGGCATTAATCACTGCTCAGCTTTTGTTTAAAGTATATGAAACAAGGTCTGTGCGAATTTTATTGGTAGGGATGATTTGTATACTGGTCAGCGGAAATTTTTGGGTTTATTCGGAGAAGATGTCAAAGGCCTGGGATAGTGTATTATGCCATTTACCTTATTATTCATTGCGCCAAGAGATGATCGATTATTTGGAGAATGAACATATAGATATTGATTCTGTATCAGCAACGTTTCCAATGAATGGATCGTTTGCAAATACGGATGTCACGGATGATGACCGGTGCTTTTCTTCTGCTGAGTTGGAAAATAGTCGTTATGCTTTATATTCGAATCTCTTTAATTGGGATGACGAACACATTGAAACAATTTACTCCCAATGGAAACTTCAGAAAGAATTGAAAAGTGGATTGATTTTTCTGCGTCTGTACATCCCTAGAGAGAAGGGAGAATAGCTTTTATTCTCCCTGGTTATAAATCAGTTTGTAAAGACGTTCTCCCTGTTGTCTGTTTGAGTAGGTAGGGAATAGTAACTCTTTTCTTTTTTCAATTAATTCGGGAGTCATTGGTTGCTTCATCAACCGTTTACACGTTTCTATCATTTCTTCAGGAGTGTTAGCGATATAACATAAAGCTTCCAAGCCACTGCCTGTGACCATTTCCTGGTTTACGATCGTGTGTCTTCCACCAAAAAGACTATTCAACAATTTGAGTTTTAACCCGGTATCCTGAAAAGTGATCAACATGTGTATCTGCGCCTCGTGAGTGAGATAGTCCATACGCTCGTTGGATGGATTGGCCTCGATTTTGATGTTGGGATAAGAAGCCGCTGCCTCTAACAACGTTGCCGGTGGATTCATACCTGCAATGATACAAGGATACTTTAACTTACAGAAGACATTTTTGATCAGATATAATGCGGCCAGTGTATTTTCTGTAACAGATAGTTTCCCATGATATAATACAAAATCAGACGATCCGCTCTTTACAGATATCTCATCATTGACATGGAAACTGGGCATATATTCAATTTTCTTTTTGGGAAAGACTTTCCTGAGATAGTTTGTATCAGTGATAGAAACGACCAACATCAGATCGGCATATTTTAATATCTCCTGATACCGTTCAAACCTCCAAGCTTCAACCAGAAAGAAATATTTTTTGATCAGGTTTGTTTCTGCCTTAGCCAAGTGACGGTAATAATCGTGCTCGATATTACTTTCCCTGTATATTTTCATTCGTCCCTGTAGTTGGGGATGATTAATATAGTAGCAGGTATGCAATCCGTCGAATAAGATTGGATAATCGTTTTCGAGCAAATTCTTAAGTAATTCCGGGTCTTTACGGCTGAAAACATTGTATGGTAACAGAGTTATATTAGCTAATAGTCCGGTTTTCCGTTTGTAATAATATACTTTTTCACATAGAGACTCCAGTTCTTTGGAATGAGGGCGCTCATATTCAAAACAATGTAGAATAATTTTTACGCCGCACTTGTGTAAGGCCTGCATTTTGTAATACACATCAATAACTCCGCCATAATTAGCAGGCCAAGGGATATTGAAAGACACTATATTGATATATTTATCCATTGATTTCAACCTTTTCGAAGATTTGTATAAATTGTTTTGCTTGTTCTTTCCGTGAAAAACGGACTAACTTGCTTTTCTTTATGGAAGATGATGTATATCTTTTTTCTTTCCATTCCTGATAATACGATTTAAGAAAGTCACATACCTCATTCACATTCGTTGCGGCAAGGCCGGCATTCGCATCATTGATTGCTTCAGCCAGATAGCTTTCGTCACTCCGGACACAAAGTACTGGTTTTTCTACAGCCAGCGATTCAAAAAACTTTGTCGTCATAACACCTTTGGGACCGGAGTTTGCCGCACGGTTAGTCAATAACAGCAGTACGGAACTACTGTTCAGTATGGAAGGTATTTCTGACGCCGGAACATATCCTTTGAAATCCATAAAAGGGAGAATCTGGTATTTTTCAGCTTCTTCCGTAATGATTTTACGGGACGTTTCATCGACATACCAGTAGACACGGCATTTGTCGGGTGTCAATATATTACGGGCAGACAAAATACTTAATGCTTCAAAGAGCAGTCCCGGATCACGCATAGCTGTACTAAGTAGCCGTCCTGTATATGTTATAATGAACTTCTCCGTTTTCTTTTGTTCCGGATAAAATAGTTCCGGGTCGAACCCATTGTAAATCAATTCTACATTAGTGTTATACTGTTTCAATATATCTACATGCCAGGGAGAGATTGTTGTTACATAATCTGCTTTTTCTAATACCCGGTTTCTATCCCGTAGGCTTTTCCGTTTAAAGACAGATATGAATAATCTGTTTAATCCCAAGAGAGAGGGGAGAGAATGTGCAATAAACTCATCTCCTGTATATTGTTCAATGATGTCCCGTAAGTCAACGACCAGCGGTAGTTTATATTTAGTTGCAACTTTTAGTGCAGCCGGTAAGGGAAATGTCCGGAAACTACTACATAAAACTAAATCGATTTTATTGTTTTTGACCAGCTTCCGGGCTTCTTTGTACATTCGGATATCCTTATATCCGAAGCAAAGATCCAGTAAAAGTATACTGATCCATTGTAGTTTCCTGGTAAAAGGACTTTTGGCTGTATAATAATTAATGTATTCGGCCTCACATTGACTGGCAAGGAATGTAAATGTATTTTCCTCTACCATTTCAGTCAGAATGACAGGCTCCCATCCGTAATTTCTGAGATATTTGCATAAATATCCCATACGCGGTCCGAAAGCCGGCGGAAAGAGATCGCAAATAATCAGTACTTTTTTCATAGCAAATCAATAATATTTTTTGATGCGTTTCCAATTCCGTATTCTTGTATCTCTTTTTGTTCCGGTTGGTTTTCCAAGCAATGCAGGATACTTTCTTTTTCAGAACCGGCTATTTGGTTCCAACCTGCTTCAACAGTTTCGACCCATTCCGTTTCATCCCGTAGTGTAATACAAGGGGTATGATGAAAATATGCTTCTTTCTGTACGCCACCTGAATCCGTCAAAATGGTTGCCGCATGTTTTTCCAGCATGACCATATCGAGGAAGCTTACCGGCGGAATGATATGTATTCCTTCCCGGTTTTCAAGAGATTGTATCATACCATATTTTTCCAGACAATATCGAGTGCGGGGATGAAGTGGCAAAACGGTCGGAAAAGAAGAAGTTGATATTTCTTTTATGGCACTGATGATTCCTATTATCCGTTCCCGGTTATCTGTATTCTCTGCCCTGTGAACTGTACAAAGCCTGAATTGCCTGCTGTTGAGATTCAATTGATGCATGATTTGGGAAGAACTGTCTGCCAGTTTACCAAAAATCAATGCGGCATCATACATTACATCCCCGACATGATGGACTCCCTGTTGTATCCCTTCATTTGCCAGATGTTTGATGGCGGCGAAAGTCGGACAACATAGTAAGGTCGCTATATGATCGGTCAGGATACGGTTGATCTCTTCCGGCATTTGTTTGTTAAAGCTGCGAAGGCCGGCTTCAACATGAACTACCGGTATATGTAGTTTGGATGCGGCTAGTGCTCCAGCCAGTGTCGAGTTGGTATCACCGTAGACCAATACGTAATCAGGCCGGGTGTCGAGTAATATTTTTTCAATTTCAATCAGCATACGGCCGGTCATCTCTCCATGTGTCCCGTTTCCACATTGCAGTTGCCAGACGGGTTGAGGGATACTCATACTGTTGAAAAAGATATCGCTCATATTTGCATCATAATGCTGTCCCGTATGAAGAAGTAGTTCTTCAATCAGTCTCTCATTATTTTTGTTGTATTCCAGAATCGCCCGGCTTACCATGGCCGCTTTTACAAATTGAGGCCTGGCTCCGACAATAGTAACAATTTTCATTTTTTTGCAAGTTCGTTTAATAAATGGCTGTACAGTTTACGTAAATAACTGTCTGTATTTTCCTGTGCACTGGTATTATGCCATAAGAGAGTCAATTCCCCACCTGTATTTTTTACCTGTTCGATAAGATTCAGGCTATATGCTAATGCCTCTTCATAATTTAATCCCATATATTTTTTTTCTTCCAAAGTGCAATCCATAATTGTCAGCGGATGCAATAAGATAGAGGATAAGCGACGGGTGACCGGATTGATCCAGCGTACCGGATAACTAGTCCCTAACCTGAATCCGGCAACATCCGCATAACCCATGGTGAAGTCATCTGTTATGCCGGCCGCCTCCAGGTGTGTCATATCTTCCGGTTCACGGCTGGCAAGGAAATGATGGCGATTAAAGCGTATACTTCTCTCAACATTCTTTTCCAGCCATGTTTTTTCTTTTTTGATGAGGGTAGGAACTATACCTACCTGGTAGCTGCTGTGCAGACCTATTGTTATATCATTGGATAATGCAGATTGTATCAGTTGAGATATATCTGTGTTGCGTAGGCTATAATGGGGCTTATCCTGTTTGCATTTGCCTCCACTGCGAACAAAAAGGATTGCCCGGCAGATATTTTTGCCCGTTTGTTCCCGTAACAAGTTATTTTGTTCGAATATCCAGGGAAATGTATAATACGGATCGTTTTCTACTGGTCCGCATTTTCCTTGGATAGACTGGATGATCCCCCTTTTATCCCGGATGGAACGGATAACCCCTTTCCATGTCCGGTAAAGAGTAGGAGAGTCCAAATCGTGTGTCAGATAGATATGTTGTATCTCTTTTGGAATTTCCGGTATGCGGAGTCCATATTGCCGTAACCATTTGCGTAAAAGTATACGGTATTCATCAACGATCGGACGATGGAGAAATCCTGCCCGGTAAGGTAAAGAATTCTTTCCCGGAAAACGTCCGTGCTCATCCCTTACATTTCGTTGGATGATTTCCTCATAGCGAGTGATGAGAAAGTAGGTACTGGCAATAATATCCGCATGAATAACTAACGTGTCGCCTATCTGTTCTACAAGGGGAGAACCGAATAGCAAGGGAGTTCCTTCTATTTCTTGAAGCGGTAATTCCGGAAGCGAAGATGCCGTTCCATATATATGATTGGTGAAAAAACCGGATGGAATGATCACAATACTGTAACGGCCATAATGTTTGCTATTGTTCGTATATCCGATAGCAGCCACAATCTCTTCGGAAATATCTTCCCCAAGAAGGAAACGTATTATATAATGTATAGCATGATTATTCATATCCGTTCTTTTATCTTTAACCAAGCTCTATATAATAAACTGAGATTTCCTCTGGTTATTGTGAAGAAGGGGGTTTGAATTGCTCCGAATTCACGGAAAAAACGTTCTACTCCCGGAATCATAGAACCTTCAAAGTCGAATATTGGCGTGTATTGGGAAACGTGGCGGATACATTCCCAAAGAAGTAAGCTATGCGCCCCCGATGCCCTTAATGCCGGGTCGCCGCCTCCGGCCAGATAATAAGCCGAACTTTCCTGCCAGGCAATAAATGCCACTGCATGTAATTTCCCTTTCTCGTCGTAGGCTCCCCATAAGTCGCCTTGGTTACGTTGACGGCAGGCGGTGATCAATTTTATTAATACGTCCTGTCTTTTAGGAGTGGAGAGATGTTGACGTTTAAACGTCATGGATTGTATTTTCAGAAAATCTTCAATAGAAATCCCTTTCCTGATTGTGATGAGAAATTTCTCTTTTGCTTTTGTAATATTCCGGCGGATATTGGGACTCATGTTCTCCCAAAGTGTATGTTCGTCCCGTATATTGTTCAGCAGGTACGTATAACGGGTTGTCTGTTTGTAACCTTCCCAGTAAAAAGGCAACCAGTCCGTTATCCCATAATTGAAATTTTGGAGGAAATGCGGATAGGATTTTAACACATCCGTAAACTCTTTGCATATTGCTTGCCGTTTTCCTAAAGTCCTGGTGTATTTGGTATCTTTGGATTCTGGAGCAAACCAGGGGCCCATTGTCTGGGTGTAAGGTGGCATTGATATGACTCCTCGGTGAGGAATATATACCGGTAAAGCTGCTAGTATTTTCCCTTTTTCTTCTGTTAGCAAAACTTCCCATTTGGTTTCGCCACAGGCGGCATCCAGCCACCAATCACGTGAAAAAAGAGGAAAGCTGTTTTCTGTATTGCATAACAGGCGGTATTTGTCTTTGTTTAGTTTATAGTTTACAGTTGACAGTTGACAGTTTTCTGAATTAGAATGTGTTTGTAAATCTGATATGTTATTCTTTTCAGTATGTAGCATATTCTATAATTATATATTAAACTGTCAACCGTCACTTGTCAACTATTACTTGGGTTACCCTTTCAATGCTTCGAATATCAATCCGGATAGCTCTTCTGCCAGTTCGGGGTTATCGCTGATGCATTGTTTGGCAGCATCGCGTCCCTGTCCCAGTTTTGTGTCGTTGTAACTATACCAGGAACCGCTTTTCTTGATAATATTCAGCTCCGCACCCAAGTCTACGATCTCGCCAGCCTTGGAAATACCTTCGCCGAACATGATGTCGAACTCAGCTTTGCGGAAAGGAGGTGCAACCTTGTTCTTTACAACTTTCACACGTACCTGGTTACCTTTCATTTCGTCACCATCTTTCAATGTTCCGATCTTGCGGATATCCAGACGAACTGATGCGTAGAACTTCAATGCGTTACCACCGGTTGTTGTTTCCGGGTTACCGAACATGACACCGATCTTGTCACGCAACTGGTTGATAAAGATACAAGTCGTATTGGTCTTGTTGATCGCTCCGGTCAGCTTACGCAATGCCTGAGACATCAGACGAGCTTGCAAACCCATCTTGCTGTCACCCATATCGCCTTCGATTTCAGCCTTCGGAGTCAATGCTGCCACAGAGTCGATAACGATGATATCTACCGCAGAAGAACGGATCAGCTGTTCGGCGATTTCCAAAGCCTGTTCACCGTTATCCGGTTGAGAGATCCATAAGTTTTCTACATCGACACCCAGTTTTTCCGCATAGAAACGGTCGAAGGCATGTTCTGCATCGATAAATGCAGCAATACCACCGGCTTTCTGTGCTTCGGCAATAGCATGGATTGCCAGCGTTGTCTTACCGGATGATTCCGGACCGTATATCTCGATTACACGTCCTTTCGGGTAACCGCCTACGCCTAAAGCTGCGTTCAGGGCGATGGAACCTGTTGGAATAACTTCGATACTTTCAATGCTTTCGTCGCCCAGTTTCATGATAGAACCCTTTCCGTAGTTCTTCTCAATCTTATCCATTGCGGCGCGCAACGCTTTTAACTTGTCGGCATTAACAGCCGGCTTTCCTTCCGGGGTTTTTCCCTCTTCAAATAAATTGTCTTCTTTTGCCATCCCTTTTTATGAATTAAGGATTTGATTAGCATGGTCTTTTGTTTTCACCTCTTTCGGACCGATTATCTTCTCGATGATACCATCTTCGTTGATAATAAAGGTGGTACGGAGAGTCCCCATGTATGAACGTCCGTACAGTTTCTTTTCTGCCCATACGCCAAAAGCTTGTTGCAGGGCTGTGTCCGTGTCAGCGATCAGGTTGAAAGGCAGTTCCTGTTTGGCGATGAATCCCTGATGGGATTTTGCGCTGTCTTTACTAACCCCGACCACTTCGTAACCGGCTGCCTGTAATTCCTTGTAGCTGTCACGCAGGCTACAGGCTTCTGCCGTGCAACCGCTGGTGTTGTCTTTCGGGTAGAAGTAAAGTGCTAACTTCTTACCTTTAAAATCGCTGAGTCTTATTTCATTTCCGTTCTGATCAAGCCCCAATACGTCGGGTGCTTTGTCTCCTACTTGTAATGCCATATTATAATTCCAAATCTACATTAAACATTTCATGCCAGGGCAGTCCTTGTTCGTTCAACTCTTTCATGAACGGATCGGGATTGAATTCTTCCACATTCCATACACCCGGCTTCTTCCAAACTCCCTGCATAAATAATTTGGCACCGATCATCGCCGGAACGCCGGTGGTATAACTTACACCCTGAGCGCCTGTTTCTTTGTAAGCTGCTTCGTGGCTACAGTTATTATATACATAGTAAGTTTGTTCTTTGCCATCTTTGATACCGCGGATACGGCAACCGATCGATGTTTCTCCCGTGTAATTCTCGCCCAGATCGCCCGGATTAGGCAATACGGCTTTCAGGAACTGGATCGGGACGATTTCCTGTCCGTTGTACATGACCGGATCGATACGTGACATACCGATATTCTGTATCACCCGTAAATGAGTCAGGTATTCCTGTCCGAAAGTCATCCAGAAACGGGCACGCTTGATCGTCGGGAAGTTCTTTGTCAGACTTTCCAGCTCTTCATGGTACATCAGGTATGATTCACGAGGACCTACATTCGGGTAGTTCAACGGCTTATGTACCGATAACGGGTCAGTATCCTTCCATTCTCCGTCTTCATAGTATTTACCACGCTGAGTAATTTCACGGATATTGATTTCCGGGTTAAAGTTCGTAGCGAATGCCTTGTGATGGTCGCCGGCGTTGCAGTCGACGATATCCAGATACTGGATTTCATCGAAATGATGTTTCGCTGCATAAGCTGTATATACTCCCGTTACACCCGGATCGAATCCGCATCCCAGGATAGCCGTCAGACCCGCTTTTTCGAAACGGTCTTTATAGGCCCATTGCCAGCTATATTCATATTTTGCCTCGTCCAGCGGTTCGTAGTTGGCAGTGTCGAGATAGCTGACACCGTAAGCCAGGCAGGCATCCATGATGGAGAGGTCCTGATAAGGTAGAGCCAGGTTGACGACCAACTCGGGCTTAAAGTCATTAAACAATGCAACGAGCTCGTCCACGTTATCCGCATTGACCTGTGCTGTCTTCACCTTTACATTTTTAATGTCGGCAGCAATCTTGTCGCACTTGCTTTTCGTGCGGCTGGCCACCATGATATCGGTAAAAACATCAGCATTCATCGCGATCTTTTTAACAGCAACGGTGCTTACGCCCCCTGCACCAATAACTAATACTCTTCCCATTTACAAATAGAATTAATCTTGTTAATATACAGTTTACAAGGTTTTAAACCAAAGGACAAATATACGATTTATCTTTGAACATATAACAAAAGAGACCAATTCATTTTAATAGTTCCCCGAATGTATTTACGATACTGTTTCATCATAAAGAAACAAGTGTTTCTATATAATGAAACAACTGTTCCATTACTATGAAACAGATTTTACCAAGGATGTGTTTTTATCATTGATTCGGAATTGGTTTTGCAGCGTTTGTGTCTTTTGTTGCATCTACTTAAGTATATAAACCATGTGCTTTTATACAGAATGGTTATTTCTTGTTGTCTGTGATTCCTATTTTGTAGCATTGTTTCAGAATAAGTTGTTTTTTATAGTTAAAGTATATATAAACGCTTGTAACTTATTGGGAACGCGTTATATTTGTAAATAGAATGCGTAGTTTTTATTCTTATTTAAGGATATGATCTTAAACCCGGCAACGGATATGTAGTCTAAACAGTAGAATAAATATATTAATGTAGAGGAGAAACGAATATGAAACCCATGAAATTAACATCTTTAGTGGTGATGCTTCTGGTCGGCTTCAGTGCCGCAGCCCAGGAGGAGTTCTTTGATGATGTGTATTTCTCTTCAAGTAAAGAAAAAAAGAAAGAAAAAACAGAAGAGAAGGTTATACAGCCCAAAAAAGAAAAAGCAACGGAGTCTTCATCTGCAATTGTATTGGCATCGGCTTCGGATTCACATCCGGCGTTTGATAAAGATAGAGATGTGGATGAATATAATCGTCGATATACATCTGTTGACGTTGAGGAACCTTATGATGAGGATCTGGACGAAGCGGACGGTACTTATATCGAAGAGTTACCTGATAATAATCAGAAAGTTACGAAGAAAGCGGAACGCCGTTCGGATAATGAATATACCGAACGTATCGTACGTTATCATTCACCGAGTAAGATCACGATTGCCGGTGCAGACCAAGTCGATCTGTATCTGAGTGACGGATATTACAGTTATGGTTATGATACCGATTACTCGGACGGTAATACCAATGTGAATGTAAATATAAACATGGGTAATAGTTGGGGATACTCTCCGTGGTATTCCGGTTGGTATGATCCCTGGTATTATAGTTACAATCCCTGGTACTCTTCCTGGTATGGTCCCCGTTGGGGATTCGGTTGGGGCTGGGGTGGCTTCTACGCCGGTTGGAGCAGTCCTTGGTACGGCCCGTCATGGAGCTATTACGGCCCGGGTTACTGGGGTGGTTATTATGGCGGATATTATGGAGGTTATTGGGGACACCATCACCACCATTATTACTCGCCAAGCTACTATCGCTCTTCAGGGCGTTCGATTACCGGTCGTTCTTCAAGATCATCATCCAGTAGATATAGTGCAAGTTCAAATCGCTCGTCTTCTTATCGGTCTTCCGATCGTGCTACTTCTTTAAGAAGTAATAATAGTCGTGTGGCGACGAGACAAGGTTCATCTGCCCGCAGTTCCTCGATGTCAAGCAGAAGCGAAGCATCAAGCAGTATTCGTAATAGCGGAAGTACTTCTTCCAGTCGGGGGCAGTCTGCTGTATCAAGCATCCGTACACGACCAACACGTCGTAGTGAATATAATAACAGTGGTACATCATCTTCACGTATTAATTCGGGAGTACAGTCTGCGCCTTCAAGAAGTAGCGGTAGCAGTTCACGTTCTAATTATAACAGTGGTACATCTAACAGTAGCCGTAGCACTTATTCTGCACCATCAAGAAGTAGCAGTAGTCGTAGTTCTGTAAGTACTTACAGTGGCGGCAGTAGTCGTTCAAGTGGTACTAGTAGCCGTTCAAGCGGTGGTGGTGGACGTTCAAGCGGAGGTCGCAGATAACAGTAAAATAAGTAATGAAATATATAAGGGCCGGTATATTCATACTTGTGCCCTTATATATTAATGTATAATAAAACACAGAAACGATGAAAAGAATAGTATGCTTATTTGTGTCGGTATTTTTTCTGGCCGGTGGTATTGCATATGCACAGGGTGAATTGGATGCATACAAATTGTCTCAGACGGATTTGAACGGAACAGCCCGTTATCTGGGCATGAGCGGAGCTTTTGGTGCATTAGGTGGAGATATATCGTCTATGTCAACAAATCCTGCGGGGTTGGGTGTCTATCGTAGTTCGGAAGTTGTAACTACGATTAGTTTGTCTTCTATTAAAACTAATACGAACTGGAATGGTTCGGTGGCTGATGTAAGCAAAACCCGCTTTAATTTTGATAATATTGCCTATGTCGGATATTTTCCGACAGGTAATGACGAAGGTCTTGTAGGCTGGAATATAGGTCTTTCTTATAATAGGGTGAAGAATTATAATCGTTCTTATCGGATGAGGGGAAAGCAGCAGTCTTCTTTATCGGATTATGTGGCCGATATGACGGCAGGGTACAAAGAGTCAGCTTTGATATATGATAAGGAGAGTGGATATGATCCCTATTTTGATGCAAATCCTTTTATTCCTTGGATGTCGGTGTTAGGATATGAAGCCGGTTATTTTTATAAAGATGTGGGAGGGGTTGACGAATATATGTCTTCATTTGCCGGAGAAGTGGATAATGCTGATTTGATTGTAAACGAAAAAGGTTCGGTAGGGCAATATAATATAGCTTTCGCAACGAATATTTCCGATCGTTTTTTCTTGGGGGCAACCTTGGCTATTACCGATATGGACTATAGTATGACATCTAATTATACGGAAGATTTCCCGGGTAATGCCTGGCTAAGTTTAGATAATGGCCTTTCCACAAGTGGTACCGGATATGCTTTTAATATAGGGGCAATTGCTCGTCCTTTGGATTTTCTGCGAATAGGGATTGGCTACAATTCACCCACTTGGTATAAAATGTCAGATTATTTTCATGCCACAGCCAGTACTGACGTCGGTGCGATGAGAACGGATGCTGAAACTCCGTCTAATCAAAAGGGAGAATATCACCTTCGTACTCCTGATCGTTGGATATTCAGTGTGGCAGGTATAGGTCCTAATTTCCTTGTCAGTGTGGATTATGAGTTGACGGCTTATAAGAGAATGAATGTAAACGACTTGGATGGATATGATTTGGAAGCGGTAGAGTTTATTAAGAAAGACTTTGGTAATGCCGGAACATTAAAAGTAGGCGCTGAATATAAGATAACACCGCAGTTTTCTGTTCGTGCCGGTACTTTGTGGAGAACTTCCCCGATGAAGGCTCATGTGAAGGGTGGTACTCCTGCTTTGGATTCGGATGGGGCTTATTATAGAAATGCGATAGGGGTTGCCGGTACAACGCCAAATTATACGGTAGATAAAGGTACTAACTCGTACTCTGTTGGTTTAGGCTATCGTTTTACACCTAATTTCTATGCTGACTTAGCATGTGTCTACCGTGAATATAAAGAAGATGCTTATGCATTTCCTAGTACATTCTATGATGATGGCAAACCTTTCTTTACTTCCACTCCTGCCTCATTAAAGACAAAAACAACGCAGGTCGCTTTAACTTTGGGCTATAAGTTTTAAAGAATATTTTTTTATATAATAGGTGATGCTTTAATTATTAAGGTGTCACCTATTTTTTTATGTTTGTGTTATATTTGTATTTAAGAATAACAATATTGAGCTCTTTATATGCATAAGATTTTACTAGTTGTGAGGTGTCTATTCTGTTTCTTTTTTTTAACAGTTTGTTTTAGTTGTGATTTAAGAAATCCTCATCAAAAACAAATTGAAAAAATGGAGTTTTTGTTGTGGGAATATCCTGATAGTGTTTATCTTTTATTGGATAGTTTGATTAATGAAAATGATTTGGATGAAGCCTGTTTTGCTAAATCTTGTCTTATTATTTCTAAAGCGGCAGATAAAATAGATAAAAGATTATTAAGTGTAACGGATTATGAAAAGGCGTTATATTGGTACATTGATCACGGGGATATTGATGGACAAGGTCAAATTAATTATTATTTAGGACGTTCTTATTTGGAAGACATGCAATATGAAAAAGCAATGAATGCTTATTTGCATGCACTTAGTCTCTTCGAAAAAATACAAGATTATAATAGTGCTGCATATGTTACAAGTTATATTGCAGATTTGTTTGAGATACAAAATGATCCTGAAAGTGCCCAAAGAAACTATGAGTTAGCAGCCGAATATTTTTATAAATCAGGAAATACAAGAAGTTATGCGTTAGCTTTAAAAGATATAGCCAGGGAGTTAGCTTTTCAGGACTCGTGTGAATTGGCTTTGTCTTATTTAGAACGAGCGGATTCATTAGCTTTTGGCTTGCAAGATTCTATAGTAAAAATTGCTGTTTATAATAGTTTTGGAAACGTATACAGGATTATGAAACGGTATGCAGACTCTGAAAAGTATTTACTTCGTGCGGCTGCAATTGATACGGTTATGTGTGGAATTCCTAATTTATTAGCTTTGTCTGATTTGTATATTGAGGTTGGTGATTGGGGTAAAGCATCAGATTATCTGGCTCAAGTGGAGAATGATAAGAGTGGACCATATATAGATATGGTAATGTATAATCAATATAAATTGTATAAAGTTCAAGGTAAATATAAAGAAGCATTGTTTTATTTGGAGCAATATCAAGATATATTTGATTCTAATGCAATAGCCAGTGATAAGGCGGATTTATTGGAAATGGAGAAGAAGTACGATAAATTGAAAGTTCAACAAGAGAACCAAAGGTTGAAACTTTCACAGCAACTGTATGTGATTTTATTAATTTTGTCCATATCAATTTTATTGGTTGTATCTTTAGTGTATATATTATTTAAGAAAAGGGCAAAGGAAAAGATACATAGTCAAAATGAAGAAATTCAGCAATTTAATATTGATGTATTAAATCTATCTCTCGAATTAGAGCAAAAGAAGAGGTTGTTAGATTCGATGGAAAAGGAATGTTTGGCAAAAAATAAACTTGAAGATGAAATAAAATCTTTGAATGAAGAGTTGAATAGAATAAAGAAAAAACAATTGTTAAACTCAGTAATTGGTAAAAAGCTCTTATTGCTCTCTCAAAAACATATACCAGGAAATACAAAAGTCTTAATTTCAGAGAAAATGTTTAAAGCTATAGAGAAAGAGGTGAAGATTGTATATCCTAAGTTTAAATCTCAGATATTGGAGTTATGTCCTGACATATCGGATTCTGATTGGAGGTATTGTTGTTTTTTATTATTCAATTTAGATGTTAAGTCTGAAGCTATTTTGCTTTCTGTGAATCCAGCTTCTGTATGGACTCGTCATCTCAGAATGCGCCAACGATTGAAAATTCAGTTAGATAAAGGGAGCCTTTATGATTACTTTATCAATAATGTGTTAAGTATTTGATATTTAGTGTTGTATGCGCTGGTGTGGTGACCTTGGTTGTCTATTATATATTCTCTAATAGCTTGATTATTAGTGTGAAGTAGTGTATGGGTATTTGACGGATTTTATAGTATTGCTAGTAAGTGATTGGTAATTTTGCATCAAATTACTTAATACTATAATCTATGAGAAATTTAAAAATTTGGTTAATAACAGTATTGGCATTATTGGTGACGATGCCTGTATTTGCTTTAAGACAAATACGTTTTAAAAATTATTGGATTAGGAAACCAAAAAGTGTTACAACTCAAAATCCTATTATTGCTTATATAGAGGATAGTGATAAAACACTTCATTTGCAGTTTTTAGAAAATCTGGGAAATGTCACTGTTTGTGTGAAAGATTTATCAGGTAATATCATTTATGATCAATTGATCAATACATTAAATGATTCTTCTCTTGTTATCCCATTGTTTAATCAAAAGGGTAATTATGTAGTTTCCGTATCTAATAAATATAATAGTGTAGAAGGTGAGTTTGATCTTTGATCTATTTATCTGCATTATTTTAATTTAATTCATTATGAAAACATTTAAACAACTTCTTGCAGTAAGTATTATGATATGTGGTACTTTACTGATGTCTTCATGTACAGATGAAATTTCGTCTGATAAGCCAGAATTAACTACTGGTAGTGTTATTAGCATGACAAACACAGAAATAAAAAAGGAGTTTGGTAAAGCGTTGGCAAAAGTTTTGGTAGAAAGTGCTCCGGCTAGAGAATTGATCAAAAAGGAAGCATTAAAGAAAATTGATTATGACTATGACGTTCTTTATCTTATGGTTAAGGATGAAGTGTTGGGTGATAATACGACTTTAGAAGGATTGTTGTCGAAATATTTGGATAAAGATTTCTTTGATTTGATTGAAAATCAGATTTCTAACTTGACAATATTTGTTCCAGAGTTGCCTGAAGATTCGTTTTCTGCCGAATTGTGGGATGTGAAAACTGATATTCCTGATGTTGCAATAAGAACATTTGATCAGGAAGGCATCCCTGCTTATAATATTCAAAAAGGAGAATATGTAATTAATGCAGCAGAAGTTCCTACATATCCCATTGTTGTAATAAAAGAAAATGAGAGAATTGCTGGAGGAAATATTCATACTAAATCATTAGGAACTCAAGGTGAAACTATTAAAACACGATCAAATTCGAATGTAGTGTTTAGTTTTATAGATGACGCCTTTAATAATCTTAATAATAAAGTAAATACAGTTGTTTTAAAAAGTGATAGGGGAGGGAATCCTAGGGGAGAGCCTGTTTCTCATAATTTGAAAAAAGTAGAAGAGGCGTATAGTATTTATAAAAATGTAGATGGATGGCATAGAGATTATGTCTATTATAATTTGAAACCGGAAAAAGGTATTTCTAGAGATAGTGTTAGTGGACCATTTATTTATAAATTTAAGGAGTGTATAGTTGGATTTGAATTGCTGGGTGATCCGGAAGCAGCTCTTGCCAAGATATCAGATCAAGCTGGAGACCCAAAGAAAATAGGTTATAGAAATCCACAGGTTGTTTGGACAGAAGGTGAATTTGAGTTTTTAGTTAAAGTTTATTTAGGGTCTGTATCTCTTGTCGGTAGTGAACTTAAGACTTATTTTAGAGCTAATGGTAATGATTTATTTCGGGCAAGTAACGGTAGCGGTCGTGGTGGTGCTAAATATTCAATGTATTTAAAAAAGAAAGATATGAAGCTCCCTCTTTTTGAATGGAATTTAGAAGATTATGCTACTTCTGTAAAAATAGCAGTAGAGGAAGTTGATGATACAGAGTCTATTAAAAATACAGAGTCAACAACTGTTGAATTTGCTGGGAATATCGGTTTTGATATATCTTGGGGTACAACGGTTAAGAAGGGCTTAAAGTTGGGAGCTAGTGCTAAAAAAAATCATATTATAGGGTTTGAGTCTACTACAACGAAGGGTAATGATGAATTGGGCGAAGTTGTAGTAAATTTTGGAGATCCTATTATGGTGGAGGAATCTCGTATGGATCGGGATGGTAATACGGTTTTCTACTCTGTTTTTAATCCTAAATACTATACTGGTTGGTATCGATTGTATATAGCCCCTGAAGAAATGTGATTAATTGGTAATGTGAATGTGTAACTGGTACTTGAAATATAGTTTGTTACCAAATGTCCCCTGTTTGTACATAAAACGTACAGGCAGGGGACATTTTTGTATAAAAATAACAGAAATATTTGTCTGTTTAAAATACTTTTTGTTCTTTTGTTTTCGAAAACAAAATTGTCTAACATTTAAAACCTCATTGCCTATAGCATAAACATTACTCAAAGAAACTATAAAACATAGAAGTAATGAAGACTTTAAAATCGATGACCGACGAAGAACTGGTCGTCCTTTATGCGCAAGGTGATAATACTGCGTTTGATGTGTTGTTGAACCGTCATAAGAGCAGTATCCATTCCTACATTTACTTTATAGTCCGCAATAAAGAGTTAACAGAAGATATCTTTCAGGAGACTTTTGTTAAGGTGATCATGACTATTAAACAGGGCCGTTATACCGAAAACGGTAAGTTTAAAGCCTGGATTACACGTATTGCACATAATCTGATCATTGATAACTTCCGTCAGGAACGCAGTGAGAATACTGTGTCCAACGATGAGGTAGAAGTGGATCTGTTCAATAATATTAAACTTTGTGACGGAACGATTGAAGATAACATCGTGCGCCACCAGGTTTTGTCGGATGTGAAGAAGTTGGTGAAACATTTACCCGACAGCCAGCGTGAAGTTCTGGAAATGCGTTATTACCAGGATCTGAGCTTTAAAGAAATTGCCGATATCACCGGTGTCAGCATTAATACGGCTTTGGGACGTATGCGTTATGCTATCCTGAACATGCGCCGTATGGCAGATGAGAACCGTATTGAGTTGTCTATGGCATAATCAGATAAAAATATTCTTCGGTTCATATAATAAGTAGAAAGTTCTCCCGTTTTATTATCAAACGATTAAAAAGGGGATGCCTATGAAGAGATTTTCTACTCAATGTATGGATGGATTGAAGGATAAAACTAAAAAGAACCGGAACGAGAAGAAGAGTACACCAAGCAGACAAACGCTTGATTTCCTGTCTCAGTTTGCACGGAGTTACCATGTGGAACCTGCGCTGCAACCGGAATTCGGTGGTTATGTGATGAACTAAGAAATTGAAGGAAAGAGGACACTTGCGCAGTGTTCTCTTTCTTTTTTTGTACCTTTGCACAAAAGACTTGAAATTATGAAACATAAGATTGCTCCTTCTTTGCTGGCTGCCGATTTTCTGAACCTGCAAAAAGAGGTCGAAATGATAAATAACAGTGAGGCGGACTGGTTGCATATGGATATTATGGATGGTGTTTTCGTTCCGAATATCTCATTCGGCTTTCCGGTGCTGGATGCGGTAAAGCCCATCCTGAAGAAGCCGATGGATGTGCATCTGATGATCGTCGAACCCCAGAAGTTTGTCAAAGAGGTTGCTGAGGCTGGCGCTTATATGATGAATGTTCATTATGAGGCTTGTACCCATTTGCATCGTACCATCGGTGCGATAAAGGAAACCGGTATGAAGGCGGGTGTTACCTTAAATCCGCATACGCCGATCAGCCTGCTGGAAGATATTATCCAGGATCTTGATATGGTATTGCTGATGTCGGTCAATCCCGGTTTCGGCGGACAACGTTTTATTGAACATTCAGTCAATAAAACGGCCCGTTTAAAAGAAATGATCCGGACAAAAGGGTTGGATACTTTAATAGAAGTGGACGGTGGTGTGAATCTGGAAACCGGGAAACGTTTGCTGGAGGCCGGTGCCGATGTGCTGGTTGCCGGTAGCTTTGTTTTCAGTTCTCCTGATCCGATACAAACGATAAAAGAGTTGAAAGAAATGTAGAGAAGATAGATAACCAACCAAAACCGACCTTTGTATGATAATAAAAGAAATACAAAAGCGGCCGTTTATCAGGCCGCTTTTCATATGGATAACCGGAATCTTGTTGCAAGCCTTCTTTGATTGTAGCCTTGTCTCGCTGTTGTTGATCATCATCTCATTTTTGATTGTGGCGTTTTCTTATCTGGTCCCGAATGTGGAGCCCGGAGGCGGTAATTATGAATTGCGCTGGGTTTGGGGCGCGGTGTTTCTGTCCTTATTACTTAGTCTTTCCATACAGCGGACAGCTTATTGGCAGGAGAGGGGAGATAGCAGTGAAACATCGCTTTTAATGGAACTGGGCGGGAAAGGACAGGGACGTTTGCTGGAGCCTTTTGAGCGACTGAATTTGTCGAAAGAGGAAAAGTCGGTGTTGGCCACTATTACCCTCGGCTATCGTAAAGAGATGAATCGCGAGGTGAGGAAACGGTTTTCTGTTACGGGTGTAGCCCATTTGTTGGCTGTAAGCGGTTTTCATGTGGCTGTTGTTTGCGGATTCCTTTCTTTGCTGTTTTCTTTTTTGCCAAAGAATAGTTTTTACAGTTGGCTGAGATACCTGTTGATGCTTTGTCTGCTTTGGAGTTTTGTGGTTATTACCGGGCTGGCTGCGTCGGCTGTACGGGCCGGTTTGATGCTGACGCTTTATCTCACGGGACGGGTACTCAGGCGGATGACTGACGGTTATAATACGTTGGCTGCCGCGGCTTTCTGTATGTTGGTGTTCAATTCGTTATATCTGTTTGATATTGGTTTTCAACTGAGTTATCTGGCTGTATTGTCTATTTTATATCTGCAACCTCGTCTGCAAAATCTTATCGTAGTGAGGAATCCTGTTATTGCGATACCCTGGGGATGGATCACGGTGACATTGGCTGCCCAGGCTGGGACAACCTTGCTGTGTTTGTATTATTTCCGGCAGTTCTCGTTAGTTTTCCTATGTACCAATTTACCTTTGACGTTCCTGGCTACCTTCCTTATTCCGGCCGGGCTGATCTGGTTATTGCTTCCTGTAGGCATTCCGGGTTACGGATTATTACAATTATTCGTAGAAAAGCTGACGCATACATTGTTTTGGATTGTTGATGCTTTTAGCCGTGTAGAGGAGGCGGTCTTTTACGGGCGTATCGATTTACTATTGACTATATTGGGGTATGGTTCCATTCTTTCCTTCTTGTTATTTACGAAGACCAAACGTCCGGGAACCCTTTTTGCCGGCTTGCTTCTATTGTTATTTATATTGTTTGATTTGCTTATTGAACGTTTTTTTACTGCGTAGAACGTAAAAAAGTAGTACCTTTGTCACTGTAAACAACGATAATATATGATTACAAAAATCATTCACGAAGAGAAAATTCAGAAAGCCAAGAAATACGTAGAGAAAGGCGAAAGTTTTGTTATTGTAACCCACGTTACTCCTGATGGTGACGCTCTCGGTTCTTCTTTGGGGTTGTACCATTTCCTTACTACTTACGGTAAAGACAATGTAACGGTTATTGTCCCGAATGAATTTCCGTTATTTTACAGATGGATGCCGGGGGCGAAAGATATTGTGATACATGAAAAGTATCCTGATTTTGCGGAACAGCTGATCCATGATGCAGATGTGATCTTCTGTCTGGACTTTAATGAACCCAAACGCATAGAGAAACTGGCGCCTGCGGTTATTGCATCGGAAGGGCGTAAGGTGATGATCGATCATCATCTGAACCCGGCTGACTTTTGCCGCGTAACAATGTCGTATCCGGAAATGTCATCAACGAGTGAGATGATTTTCCGTTTTATTTGCCGGATGGGAATGTTTGACCTAATGAGTAAAGAGGCGGCGGCATGTATTTATACCGGGATGATGACGGATACAGGTTCTTTTACCTATAACTCCAATAAACCGGAGATTTACACGATTGTCAGTGAGTTGATAAAGAAAGGTATAGACAAAGATCTGATATATCGTAAAGTATTCCAGGTATATTCCGAATCCCGGTTACGGATGCAGGGATATGTTTTGTATGAAAAGATGAAGATTTATCCGGAACATCATGCGGCTTTGATAACTCTTTCAAAAGAGGAACTGGACCGGTTCCATTACAAAACAGGTGATACGGAAGGTTTTGTCAATATGCCGTTGAGCATCGAAGGAGTTACTTTTAGTGTCTTTATCCGTGAAGATAGGGATTACATTAAAGTATCTCTCCGGTCGGTAGGTGATTTCCCTTGCAATCAGTTTGCTTGTCAGTATTTTAATGGCGGTGGTCATAAAAATGCATCGGGGGGAGAGTTTTTCGGCTCTTTAGAGGATGCTGTAGCTACGTTTGAGAAGGGATTAAAAGAATTTAATCCTAATAAAACAGAAGAAATAGAGAAACTTGCCTGAGATATGGCAGATATTATTTACATTTGTCGCTCATTTATACATTAAAGAATAACAGATGAAGAAAGGTTTTTATATCCTGATGATTTTGTGTGCAGCCCTAATGGTGGTGTCATGCGATAAAACGAAGTCGTACACTGAGAGGTTGAAGGATGAGAGGAAAGCGATTGATCGGTTGATTGATCATGAAGGATTTAAGATTCTTAAAAACTACCCGTCGGATGGCGTTTTTAAGGAAAATGAATTTGTGAAGTTGGATAATGATGTGTATCTGAATGTGATTGACTCAGGTAATGGAAATCGGGCAGTATTGGGCACAACTAAAGTTTTTTGTCGTTTCGAAGCTAAAGGAATCTTAGATTCTGATACTGCATATAACATGGTTAATAATCTGACTTATGGACCTGGATATTATGGATTCCCTACAGAATTTGTATTTGGCTATAATGTTTACTCCGGGGAGAGTAGAAGTTATGATCCGGATTTATTTGTAGGTGAAGGGTTGGCTACTGCTTTATACCATGTAGGGGAAGGGGCTACTGTCAGAATGATTGTTCCTTTCAAACGAATGGCCTCTGGAGGTTATTTCCAAAGCAACTATATTCCTGTTTATTTTAGTAAAGTAAAATATACATTCGAAAAATAATCTAACATACTTATGACTCTAATTAAATCTATTTCCGGTATTCGCGGTACAATAGGCGGAGCACCGGAAGACGGATTGAATCCGTTAGCCATTGTGAAGTTTGTAGCAGCTTATGCTACCTTCATCAGAAAAAACACGACAGTTACAACAAACAAAATCGTAGTAGGACGTGATGCCCGTATCTCCGGCCCGATGGTAAAACAGGTGGTTTTGGGTACGCTTACCGGTATGGGATTTGATGTGGTCGATATCGACCTGGCTACAACCCCGACTACTGAATTAGCCGTTGCTATGGAAGGCGCTTGCGGTGGCATTATCCTGACTGCAAGCCATAATCCGAAACAGTGGAATGCCTTGAAGTTATTGAACGAAAAAGGTGAATTCCTGAATGCTGCCGAAGGTGCTGAAGTTTTGGATATTGCAGCTTCTGAAAGTTTTGAATTTGCCGATGTGGATCATTTGGGAAAAGTGATCGTCAATAATACATATAATCAGAAACATATCGAGAGCGTGCTCAACCTCGATCTGGTGGATGTAGAAGCGATTAAAGCGGCTAACTTCCGGGTGGCTATTGATGCTGTAAACTCAGTGGGTGGTATTGTTTTGCCGGATTTACTTTATGCTTTGGGTGTGAAGGAAATCTTTAAACTGCATTGTGCGCCTCACGGAAATTTCTCTCATAATCCGGAACCTATTCCTGAAAACCTGACAGAGATTTCTGACCTGATGAAGCATGCTAAAGCGGATGTCGGTTTTGTTGTCGATCCTGACGTAGACCGTTTGGCTATTATCTGCGAAGATGGTGAAATGTTTGGCGAAGAGTACACATTGGTGGCAGTAGCCGATTATATATTGAGTCATACGCCGGGTAATACGGTAAGTAACCTGAGTTCAAGCCGTGCGTTACGTGATGTAACCCGTGCTCATGGTTGCGAATATAATGCAGCTGCGGTAGGTGAAGTAAATGTCGTTACTAAGATGAAAGCGACAAACGCTGTGATTGGTGGTGAAGGTAACGGTGGTGTGATCTATCCGGCCAGCCATTACGGTCGTGATGCCTTGGTTGGTATTGCCTTGTTCCTGACTCATCTGGCAAAGAAGAAAATGAAAACAAGCGAATTACGTGCCAGCTATCCTCCGTATTTTATCTCCAAGCAGAAAGTACAGCTGACTCCGGAGATCGATGTGGATGCAATCCTGGCTAAGGTGAAAGAAAAATTTGCTCAGTATGATATCACTGATATCGACGGTGTAAAGATCGACTTCCCTGACAAATGGGTTCACCTCCGTAAAAGTAATACCGAACCGATCATCCGTATCTATTCCGAAGCTCACACCATGAAAGAAGCTGAAGAAATCGGCGGCGAGTTGATTGCGGTGATTAATGAGATGTGTAAGTAAAATTCTATACATATTAATAAGTGAGAGAGAGGATGCTTCAAAAGAGCATCCTCTTTTTGTATATATATACTTTACGGATTTGGCGTTTGTCTGCTTAAATAGGGTATTTAATCGTGATAATCAAAGTTTATACGTTAAAATGGATTTGAACGATTGTAAATGTCATAATAATTTATGTCCTTTGTTAAAAAGGGAAGGTAAGTATGGAAAAACAACAGTTGACGCCATGTGGGGTATTTGTTATCCTGTTCAGTATATTATTAGGATGTTCGTTTCAGAAATCATCTGTAAAAGATGCTGAAACGAGCAGGATTGATTCTTTGCTTTCTTTTTATAGGGACTCTTTGGCTGTAAGGCCGTTAGCTGTTATTTCTAAATTAAGGACTGATCAGGAAAACGTATCGGATAGCATAAACTATTATAATCTGGATCAAACGATCTCCCGTTGTTATTATTTCAGTAATCGGGTTGATTCTGCATTCTTATTGAATGATCGGATCTTACACTTTGTTGAAAAACAACCGGAAAAAGCGGATCGCCTGCTGAAATTATCGGCAGATGCCTATAATAGCCGGGGCGTTTTCTTTCAGGATATGAATCAATGGGATTCTGCCATTGTCTGTTTGCATAATGCTTCTGAAGCATTATCGCAGGCAAACGATTTTGAACGTTTACCTGCGATAAATGTCTATATTAATATGGCTGATTGTTATCAGCATCAGGGTGATTATGGCTGGGCTGGTTATCATTATCGTAAAGCATTGTTTCTTTCTGATTCTTTGGGTGTCGGTGATAAGATGAATTATCCGATTTACTCCGGATTGGCAAAGTTGTATCAGGAACTGGAGAACTATCCGTTATCTGATTCTTATTTTCGGGAGGCGGAACAATATTGGGATAGAGGAAGCGATTATGAAAAGTACTATTTTGCTAATTCCAGAGGTAACTATTATTATGTAACCAAAGAGTATGACAATGCATTAGTCTGGTTTCAGCGGGCAAATGCGATTGTGGCAAACTTTCCCCAACCGATTTATCGGGGGATAGTGGAAGGGAATATCGGTGAAATATATTTGTTGAAGGAGCAACCGGATTCCGCCCGCTATTATCTGGAACGCTCTGTTGCCTTTTTCGGAGAATCAGCCTTGCAGCAACCTGGCATAAAGTTTTATATGGATGGATTGTTCGCCTCTTTGGCTTTGCAGGAAAATGATTTGTCGGAAGCCGCCCGGCGATTGAATCAACCTTATGATACGCTTCATACGGACCTTCAGTATCAATATTATCATAACAGGCGGCTGGAGGAGTTATACCGTAAAAAGAAAGATTTTGCCCAGGCGTATTATTACAGGAACCAAGCGGACCTTTGTGGAGATTCTTTACGGAATATGAAGATTGAAAACAGTATCCGTGAGACCGATTTTCGTTATCGGCAAGATACGACTCTTTTGAAGAAAGATATCAGAATTACCCAGACTGAAGCCAAAGCGCAACAATGGATGTGGCTTGCATGGATTGCCGGATTAGGATTAATTATTGTTGTCTTATTAATGGTTTGTGCACTGTTTTATATCCGCCGGAAGAAAGAGCTTCGCTATAAACAGCAAATAGCCACTATCACCCAATTGCGTATGGCTGTTGTCAGAAATCGTATTGCCCCACATTATATATTTAATGTACTGAATTCAGTAATGCCTATTTTCCGCCGTTATGAAGAACTTTCCGAACCGGTAAATTTGCTGATTGACGTATTGAGGGGTGATTTGCTTTCGTCAGAACAACTGGCGGTTTCGTTGGAAAAAGAAATTAGCTTTGTAAGAAAGTATCTGAAATTGAAAATGTTGGGTGATTCGAATAGTATCCGTGTAGAATGGTGTATTTCAGCCGATGTATCTTTGGATACATTGATACCTTCAATGTTCATCCAGATACCTGTGGAGAATGCAGTCAAGTATGCTTTTAATGCCGATTGTCAGACCCCCATTATCTTTATAGGAATTGAGGTCAAAGATGAGGAACTTCATATTAAGATTAAAGATAACGGCATTGGCTATAATTTTGGAGCACATGTTGGAGATGAAAGAAGTACAGGGCAGGGTCTTAAAATATTATACCGCACAACAGAACTTTTGAATACTCATAATATACGAAAGATGAAATTTTCAATTCAAAACCAACAATCTTCCTTACGAGAAGATCATGGAACCTGCGTTTCATTAATTGTTCCACTTAATTACAACTTTGCTTTATGAATACAAATGAGATTATGACTATTATTGTTGATGATGAACCGACTTGCATAAAAAGTCTGGCAAACGACTTATCACGTTTTTCCGATATACATATTGTGGTTACCTGCACTTCTCCTGATAATGCTGCTCGTGAAATAGTCCGTCTTCAACCGGATTTACTTTTTCTTGATGTTGAGATGCCCGGTATGTCTGGCCTGGAACTTTTAAGCCGTATTCAATCAGATATTCATTCAGATATGCATGTCGTTTTTTATACAGCTTATGATAAATACCTTTTGGATGCCATCCGTGCTTCTGCTTTTGATTATTTGTTGAAACCATATAAATTGAAAGAGCTGGATGATTTGATAACCCGGTATCGTTCCCATATTGCCCAAAGTGATAAAGTGAATATTGAGCAGTCTTTGCGTAGAATGTTATTATATAATAATAAATTAGCTGTCCAGACTGTTTCTGGATTAGTTCTGGTAAAATGTGAAGATATTCTTCTTTTCCTATACCAGAAAGAGCAACGTTGTTGGCAAATGATGCTTGTGCCTGACCGCAAACTTTATAAACTCCGCATGAGTACTACTGCAAAAGACTTGTTAGGTATTAATCCTTCATTCGTACAGATCAGTCAGGATTGCATCGTAAATCTTAACTATTTATGTACGATAGAAAATGTAACACTGAAGTGCGGATTGTATCCACCGTTTACAGATATTGATTTAACGGTGTCGCAGAGGTATTACAGAAGACTAAGAGATGTGTTGGATATATTGTGAATTTATTAAAATTAGTGTATTTATGAATGAATTGGTGTCGCTTATCACAGTGATCTGTTAGATAATCGTTGTTAGCATATTTCCGAAATTTGAGTGTCTTTTTATTAAATACATTTGTCTGTAAACAATGCATAAAATGCATTAGATTGTAAGGGGCAGATAATTTACTAAAATTACATAGAATATGAAAAAAAGGTACACTCGTAGATTTACTGTTATGATGTGGTTAAGTTTAATCGGTCTTTTACCGATGATGGCCCAAGTAACAAAAACCATAGAGATTAAATCTATGGAACAATTGCAGGAAGTATTATCATCACCTCGATTAAGAAGTGATGCAGTAACAGATCTACCTATTACTGCAAATGGAATACTAGTTGATAAAAACGTATCGGTGAATGCCGGTTCATATAGAATGCATGGTGGCCCCTTAATTCGGGCCGAAGGCTATACCGGTATTCTTCTTACTGTAAAAGCCGGTGGAAATATTGCGATTGAAAACACGATTGATGGAGCAAATATTGATGCTCAAAATATGCCATTGATCCAAATCGAGAAAGAGGGGATATTGTCTCTAGAGAAAGATGGGGTTTTCAAGAATAATAAAGGAATAGAGCATGCATTATGTCTCCTGAATTATGGACTCTTTAATTTAAATGGAGGAACAATAACAGGAAATTTGGGTGGTGGAAATCATGTTATAGCTAATTTTGGTGTAGCGAATTTGAACAGCGGACAAATAGTAAAGAATGAAGCTTCCGGTTCCGTTTATGTAGGCAGCCCTGGTACTGTTTCTCTGAATTCATCAAATGTTACTCTTAATGGAACAGATGCAACTCTATTTGTGGAGCGGGGTTCTCCTTTGAAATTAACATCTTCTCTAAAATATGAAATTATAATTGAAACTGTAATGGACGAAGGCGACATTGTAGCTGTCGGATCAGGTAATTATCGCTTGACAGAAAATGATCTTGCAAAGATGATTCATAAAAGTACCCAGCATCCGGACTTGGTTTTTAAATTGGAAAACAACCAGGTGATATTATCTAAACCTTCTTCTGGAACGGGGGAAATAACTACACCGGAAGAGCTGCAGGATGCGATTAATAAAGCGCCAGGCACAGTAAATAATCCCACAGTAATAGAAATTAAAGGTGATATAACATTGACCAAAACCATCGAAATAACCAATAAATATGTTATTTTGACAGGTGGAACTGTTTCAAATGGAATTACAACTGATCCAGCGACTTTGTTTAAAATCAATTCCGGCCAATTAATTTTCCAGAAGATTACTATTGACGGAGGGAACACAGGTCCTGCTATGCCATATCATATGTCTTGCCTCGTTAATTTACAAGGCGGAACAGTAATTATGAATGAAGGGGCTATATTGACCGGAGCTGGTCTAACTGGTGATGTTTCTGCCGTTTGGATATTCAAGGGGGAATTCATTATGAATGGTGGACAAATCACTAAGAACTATTTCTATGGTGGTTTATCTATGGCCAGTGTCGTTAGTATTTATGACGGAAGTTTCACAATGAATGGTGGTGAGATATTTAATAATGTAGGAAGCGATTATTATATTGTAGGATTGTTTGGCTATTCCAGCAAAGTGAAGTTTGTATTTAATGGAGGAATGATTTATCAAAATACAGGAGGATACCTTCGTTTAGCCACAGGTGACTTTATTATAGATAAAAACACTCCGGATCAGTTTATTAGAGATGCAATTCAAATTCAGAATGAGAGTGTAATTTACATAAAACAAAGATTACTTTTTACTCTTACCATACAATTTAATGTAAATTGGACTATCCCTGATAATTTTGTATTAGCCAGAGGATATTCCGGCTATCAGATTACCGAAGATGATTTAAAGAAAATCAAGCTACCAGACGGTTATACTTTGGTTTTATCGAATAATACTATAATTATTAAGAAATCTGGTAGTAGTGGTGAAATTACGGATGTAGACGGACTTCAGGCTGCTATTGATGCAGCTTCGGTTGGCTCTATTGATAATCCTACATTAATAACAATCAATAAGTCGTTTGCTATTACAAAAACTATTCTGATTAAAAAGAAGCATATAAAGTTAACCGGAGAAACTTTGACAGCCGGAGTTACTACAGCAAATTACTGCCGTATGTTTGATGTGATGGATGGTGGGGCACTGATTTTGGAAAAAATTACTTTGGATGGTAAGTTTGGCAGTTATTGTTCTTTTGCCCGGGTAGATGCTTCTTCTTCGTTTATCATGCATAGTCAGGCTATTTTACAGAGTGCACAAAGTGGTGAAAATTGGCTTTCATTAGAGATTGCAGGCAGTTTTGTTATGGACGGAGGAACTATTCGTAACAATGTAGGTAATAAATGTCCTGTTATTTATTTGGCTCCGACTAGCAAATGGACTTATACCGGTGGAAATATTATCGATAATAAGTCGACTGTAGATAACGCTGTATATTCAATAGTAACCTCTTTGGGACAAGCTACGCTGAAAACATGCGAGATTATAGGCAATTCAGGTATTGCTATTTTATGTGGTGGGTCAATAAATATTGATGGTGCAAGTTTCTCTCAGAATACTTGTGCTTTAGGATTATCCAGTAAAGGTACTGTCTATGTAAAGAATAATAGGGGATTAAATGATCAGGTTTATTATTTATCGGAATCAGGTACTAACTATTTGGCTATTCAATCATCTCTTGTTGCAGATATAAATATTAATGTGGTCTCAACGGTTGTGAAAGAAGGATTTGTTTTGGCTAAAGGTTCCGGTTATACCCTTACCGAATCAGATTTGAAAAGATTTGTTTTAACTTCTGCTTTAGCAAAGAATTGGATTGTGAAATTAGTTGATAATACGGTTGTTTTATCAAAAGAAGGCTCATCATCCGATATCGATACTCAAGAGAAGCTTCAGGCAGCCATCGATGCATCCAAAGGAACAGCAAGTGCGCCGGCAACAATCACTATCTCTAAAGAAATATTGATTTATCGTTCTATTCTGATCAGGAATAAATATGTGAAACTGACAGGTGGTATCTTAAAGAATGCAGCCAGTGCCGATTTGCGTATGTTTGATGTTGGTTCAGGCTATCTTGGATTGACTAATATTACTTTAGACGGTAATAAGAAAAATGCAACAGGTTATTGTACCTTGATCGAAATGAACGGTGGAAGTTGTGAGTTATTGGAAGGAACAACCTTGACAAATGCACTGGCTAGGGGAGGTAGTGATGCCGTTGTTTCTATAGCCCATGGTTCTTTGGCTTTTAAAGCTGGTTCTATATCAGGAAATACAAGTGAAGGCGGAGATGTTATCTGGGTGAGCGGATCAGGAAACTTTTCAATGACAGGAGGTTCAGTTACCGGAAATAATAATAGCGGACGATATATTATGGCCGCAATTGAAATGACTTATGGAGTAATGAACTTATCCGGCGGTTCTATTGGCAATAATAGTGGTAACCGGTATGGTTTGTATGTGACTAAACCTTTTACGTTAGGTGGAAATGCCAAGATTGAGGAGGTAATCATATTGAGTGGTGAAGGTAAAATTTTGGTTTCGTCTGCCTTGAAGAATAAGGTTACGATCGGTTATATGAAAACTAACATGCCTTCAGGAACGATTGTAGCAAGTGGAACTGGCAATTATAAATTAACTGAAGCCGATGTAAAGCAGTTCACATATCGATATGCTAACACCTACAGTTTCTCTTTAAGCGGAAATGATATAGTATTGACCAATCTGGATGCTGTCAATAAGCTGTTTAATGTTAAAGTTGAAACGTATAAGGACGGAATACTATCTGTTGATAGAGCGACGGCTAAAGAAAATGAGTTAGTGACGGTAACGGTGAAACCTGCGTCCGGTAAGAAACTTTATACAGAAATGTTACGTTATAATGACGTGAATAAACTGACTTCGACAAATAAAGAAAACGTTTATACATTTAAAATGCCACCGGCTAATGTTCTGGTTACTGCTTCATTTATTCCGGAACAGGTACATGTGGAACCTGTCGACACTGCGGGCGCAGGTTTTAAGCCGGATGATGATTTGATTCCTGATGGAGCTATCAGCGATTTAGAGACTCTTATTGATCGTTTAGGCGGAGGAAATCCTCCAATGGATATGAAGCCGGAAGCTAACCCCGTTCCTGAAAATAAATTATCGGATCCATTAAGTGATGCCGTTGATAAAGCCAAAGGAAATGGAGATGATGTTATCGGTTCGTTAGCAGAGTTAATAACTCTTGTCACTAAAAATACAAGTGGAGTAGTCCTGACAACGGAAGTCCTTTATGCATTGCCTAGTAAGGTCACTTTACGTGTCTATCTGCCTAACCGTTTGATTGTTAGTGAACAATTGAGAGCTTCCGGCACATCTAATTATTATATTCTGAATGAATGTGAAGGTAATGTGACCCGAATTGAGCCAACATACGATCCTAATGAAAATACATTGATGTTTAGCACAGATAAATTGGGTACGTTTGTCGTACTGAATGAAAACACCCCGACTGCTAACGGAGGTATTGTTAAAGATAATGTACAGATTTCTGTTGTAGAAGGACAGATTGTTGTAAAAGGCTTGCAACATGGTGCATATTACACTATCTATGATTTTTCAGGAAGATTATTGAAACGTGCTGTTTATAAAGGTGAAACAGTGCTTTATCGTCCGGAACTTAGTGGTAGCTACATCATCGATTACTCCAGTGGTAGCCGGAAAGTGTTTTTTAGCAAATAAGCGTAGGTAATTACGCATCAACAAACAAGTAAATAAAACCGTTCATTCTTAATCATTGCATATTAATCATATTGTTTTCTTTATGTTTAAGTGAGTGATTTATGAGTGAATGGTTTCATTGTCAAATCAAATTGATTATGTGAAGCAAATAAATTTAATTATTGAGTTATGAAAAAATGGTTTCTATTAATTATATCTTTTATATCCATAACCTGGGTATATGCAGAAAATGTATCTGTCGATCAAGCGATGCAGGTGGCCATGAATTTCTCACAGCAAATACCAGGTAATCAGTTACGAAGCGGGCAAACTTTACAATTGGCTTATACGGCACGTCCTAATCTGCGTTCAGGAGAAGTTGATGCTTATTATTATGTATTCAACAGTGGAAGCAAGGGTGGATATATAATAGTATCAGGCGATGACCGTGCTTATCCTATACTCGGTTATTCTACTTCCGGTAATTTTTCTTATGAGACTGTGCCGGATAACATGAAATGTTGGCTTGAGGGATATGAAGATGAAATTCAGTATGCTTGTGCAAATGGCATAGAGCAGGATACTGAAATCAAAGAACAATGGCAAATGCTAGTTCAGGGAACTAAACTTCCGGTTTTACGTAGTCAGACATTACTGACCACTGCCAAATGGAATCAAGATATGCCGTTTAATAATAAATGTCCTCAAATTCAGGGTAAGAATGCATTAACAGGATGTGTGGCAACCTCTATGGGGATAGTCATGAAGTATCATAAGTATCCGGATCAAGGAACAGGTAGTGCTACTACTTCTCAAGGTTCTTATAAGGCTAACTTTGGAATTGCCTATTTATGGGATAAGATGCTGGACGATTATCGTGCAGACTATACAGTGGATAATGTGGATGCCATGGCGACTCTTCTTTATCATTGTGGTGTAAGTTGCGATATGCAGTATGGTGTAAGTGCCAGTTCTGCCCAGACCGCACGAATCGTTGATGCTTTAACCCAATATTTTAGGTATGATAAAGCTATTTCTTGCATGGACAAAGATGATTATGATGCTTCTGAATGGCAAAAAATGTTGACGGATGAGTTGATTACTAATCAGCGACCGGTTATTTATAATGGTTCTGGTACAGATGGGCATGCATTTGTTATAGATGGTTTTGATGGCAGTATGTATCATATAAATTGGGGGTGGGGAGGTTATTTAGATGACTGGTTCTCATTAACGGCATTAAAACCGGATAATCATGATTATACTTATGAACAAGGCATGATTATAAACATTAAACCTGATGAGGGAGGACAAAGTCTGAATGAGATTCGAATTTCAAATGCAAGTGGATATACAGGCGGTTTGAAAGTAAATACAACACCAGCTCAGGGAGGAACGTTTACACTTACAGTCTCTGGGATAAGATGTCTCTCACCAAGTTTTACATCCTCTTTATCTATTGCACATTTTGATAAAGAAAAGAATCTGAAAGAAGTGGTTGCAACCCCGCGGAACTTTTCTTTTAATCCTTATAGATATTATTATAATGTATCATTTTCGTGTAAAATTACAGAGCCTATAGAGGAAGGAGATTGTTTATATCTGGTTTCAAAAGCAGGTAATGAGGATTATAAAATAGTAGAAGGCGGCCCGAATGTTGCGGATGTGATTAATCTGACGGCTGGAGCCAAGGTCAATACATACCAAGTGACTTGGAATAGTTTATCTGGTGTTACTCTCACTTCGGAAAAGGGATATAATGCTGATGCTGTTACTGAAGGAGATGATTTTAAATTTAAAATTACGAATACAACCACAAATACAGTTATTGTTAAAAATGGCAATACAGAACTCAAACCAAATGCTAAAGGCATATATACATTATCGAATATCCGGGAAGATATTCATTTGATCTTATCTTTCGGAGAACCGATAGTTCCTGTCTATACGGTTATTTTACCATCCGTTATTGGATTCGATATTCAATCGGTTTCCGGTTATGATCCGCTATCGATATCAGAGGGAGGAGATTTTGAATTTACCGTTATTCCTCGATCCGGTTATGAGGAATATAGTATAACGGTACGAGTGAATGGTACAATAATAGAACCGGACAGTAACGGACATTATATGATCCATAATATTCAAGCGAATCAGACGGTTGAAGTAATCGGAACGGCACCAGACCCGGAAGTTGTCTATCATATTGTAACATTGCCGGAAGTAGAAGGCGTAACAACCGATCCTGAACCGGGGGATCATAAGGTGGAAAATGAGAAAGATTTCACTTTTTCTCTTGTACTCGATAAAGAATACAACCAGTCTGTACCTCTTGTCACAACAGACCGGGGGGATATTATTAGTCCGGATCGGGATGGCAGATATACTATTGAAAATATCTGTGAACCGATAGTAATCAAGATTGATGGAATTAAAAAGAACACAGATGTTGCCAATGAAAAAATTGATGTCAGTAAAATAAAGGTAACAACCTCCGATGGTACTGTTTGTATTTTTGCACCGCAACCAATGAAAGCCTACATAATGACATTCAATGGTGGTGTCTATAAAAATCTGGGAACTGTAAGCGGAGACACACGTGTGCAGTTGCCAAGCGGTCAGTATATCGTGGTTGTCGGCGGAGATTCGTTCAAGGTTATTTTGTAAATGGCCTGAAATACATTATAGAGATTTAATATGTCATAGAAATAACCTTTTAAACTCCTGTTCAAAGTTAGGAGTAAACATGTTTTCTCCTAACTTTGACTTGATTTCTTCGAGCGACCAGAAACGTCCGCCGTCCAGTTCCTCGGTGTCCGGTTTAATTTCTCCGTTGTAAATTGTGCGGAATGTATTGACTAGCTCTTTTTCGATAGTTGATTCAAAGACGTAACGGGTGATGAATTGGGGTGTGAATGCTGTAATGCCTAACTCCTCACGGACTTCCCGGCGGAGAGCTTCTTCGACCGTTTCCCCGTAATCGATATGTCCTCCGACAGCCGTATCCCATTTACCGGGTTGGATATCTTTGGTCATGGAACGTTTTTGCAGATATAGTTCTCCGGCATCGTTAAAGATATGTAGATGGATGACCGGATGCAGTTGTTTGCTTCCGCTATGACATTCTTTTCGGGTCGCTTTACCTATTGTTTCTCCCATTTCGTTGACTAAGGGGAACCATTCTTCTTTCATAAGTCGATAATTTGCGGACAAATATAGTAAATGTTTGAAGATAAACTTTATCTTTGTAAATCATTATAAACCTGAAGATATGAAAAAAGAAGAGTTACAATCTGAAGAGCATTCAAAGTCAGTATTAAATGAGCCTGTGGCTCAATATTATTCCCGTATCAATGTACCGAAACGTATTTATGAAGATATACGTGTCAGCATTGAACAAGCTGATAACGGTTTTCTTATTCCTATGGAAGAAGTATTGGCTCGCCATAAATAATCATGGATATTTATTTTACCCCTCTCGCTCGGGAGCGTTTGGATGATATTGTTGAATATCTTGATATAACATGGGGGAAAGTTATCAAAAAGAACTTTCTTTCAGAGATAACTCGTTGTCTGAAGTTAATAAGTATAACTCCTGATTTATTTCCTTTGTTCGAAGATAGCCAAGAGGTGCGTCAATGTCTGATAACATATTATAATACGATGTACTATCGGGTAAAAAATAATCAAATACAAATATTGACTATTTGGGATAACCGTATGGACCCTCAAACTCTTAAATTTATTCTTTCTGAATTTGATTGATTACAGAAATAAGTTCCTCATCCGATAACCCTTCCCCATAAGTCGCATAATCCAGCCGGAATGTACAACCATTCTTATATTCGGAACAACCGTAGGCTGTTTTGCCTCGCAGGATGTTTCCTTTCTTGCAGATGGGGCAAACCGGTTTTGCCGGTTGTTGGGGGACTGCTTTCTCTTTGGGAGCCTCTTCCTTTTTTGCACGCGGTTTGCGGGGTTTCTTTTCTTTTTTCTCCTCTTTCGGTGCTTCTTTGGCGGCCTCTTCGATGGTGATGGTGCGGGTGGACTGGTCGGAAAGGACGTTGATGACTACCTGGTGGACCATCTGTTTGAGTTCGTCCAGGAATGTTTTTGCCTCATAAGTTCCACGTTCTATCTGACGCAGTTTCTTTTCCCATAAACCGGTCAGTTCGGCACTTTTCAGTAACTCTTCGTGTATTGTACCTATCAATTCCTTTCCGGTGGCGGTAGGGAACAGGTTCTTTCGTTCTTTACGGATATAGTTACGTTTGAAAAGCGTTTCAATGATAGCTGCACGGGTGGAAGGGCGGCCGATACCGTTTTCCTTCAAGGCATCACGCAAATCGTCATTATCGACCAGCTTACCGGCCGTTTCCATTGCACGGAGCAATGTAGCCTCTGTATAAGGCTTGGGCGGAGTCGTCCAGGTCTCCTTTAATAAAGGTTTGTGCGGTCCGGTTTCTCCTTTGGTGAAGTCCGGCAATACGCCTTCTTCCTCGGTCGGTTCGGCATCCGGGTCCTTTTGTTCCGCACCGAATACGACGCGCCATCCCGGTTTTAATATCTGTTTTCCGGTTACTTTGAAATCTACTTTACCCACTTTACCGAGTACAGTTGTAGTGGAGATTTCACAGTCCGGGTAAAAGGCGGCGATGAAACGACGGGCAACCAGGTCATATACCTTCCGTTCATTCTCCGTCAGGTTACGGGCGGGTACGCCAGTCGGGATGATGGCGTGGTGGTCGGTTACCTTTGAGTTGTCGAATACTTTTTTGCTTTTGGGAATCTTGGCATTTAACAGGGAAGCCGTCAGCTCGGTATAATCGACCAGCCCTTTCAGTGTATTCGGAACTTTCGGGTAAATATCATCACTCAGGAAAGTGGTATCTACACGGGGGTAGGTAGTCACTTTCTTTTCATATAATGACTGAATCAGTTTTAATGTATCGTCGGCGGTAAATGCAAACTTTTTGTTGCATTCCACCTGCAACGAGGTCAGGTCGAAAAGGCGGGGAGCGTATTCCTTCCCTTTCTTTTCGGAAATATCGGTGACGGTAAAGTCTTCCTGCTGTACGATTTCGAGGAAGGCTTCCCCTTCTTCCTTTTTGGTGAATTTACCCTTGGTTGCGGAGAAGGTCGTATTCCGGTAGACGGTTTTCAACTCCCAGTAAGGTTCGGGCTTGAAATTATCTATCTCTGCCTGGCGGTTTACAATCAGTGCCAGTGTCGGTGTCTGGACGCGGCCGATGGAAAGCACCTGGCGGTTCTGTCCGTAACGGATTGTATATAATCGGGTTGCATTCATTCCCAGCAACCAGTCGCCTATGGCACGGGATAATCCGGCCTCATATAGTCTGGCAAATTCAGTCTGTTCTTTCAGATGCTGGAAACCTTCGCGAATGGCTTCTTCGGTAAGGGATGATATCCATAAACGGTAAACCGGGCATTTACAGCCGGCTTTCTGCATCACCCAACGTTGAATCAGTTCTCCTTCCTGGCCGGCATCACCGCAGTTGATGACCATCTCTGCATTCTGCATCAGGCTTTCAATCACTTTGAACTGTTGTTCGTAGGTCGGGTTACTAATCAACTTGATACCGAAACGGGGAGGAATCATAGGAAGTGCTCCCAAGCTCCATCGTTTCCAGTCGTCGGTGTATTCGTGAGGTTCCTTGAGTGTACACAGATGTCCGAATGTCCAGGTAACCTGATATCCGTTTCCTTCAATATACCCATTCATTCTTTTTGTAGCCCCCAGTACTTCGGCAATCTCTCGTGCCACACTCGGTTTTTCAGCAATACATACTTTCATCTGCAATCTAATCCTTTCGTAAAAATCACACAAATGTACGCTTTCCTGTTGACTTAATAAAATCGTAGATAGAATTAAAGAAGTTCGCAGGAATGCCGGTCTTATTTTACAGACATGTTTGTGAGGTATATAGAATATCTTTATATTTGACAAGTTTTAGGATACAAAGAGTATGGATTGTGTTTCCACTTATTAGTTTAAATGTATAATAATTCAGAACAGGAAAAAATACTTATTGCAGGTTTGATTCAGGATGACGAGTCTGCATTCTGTGAATTATACGCTTTGTATAAGAACAGGCTGATGTTCTTTGCGATGAAGTTTCTTAAATCGAAAGAATTTGCAGAAGATGTTTTCCAGGATGCTTTCACCTCCGTCTGGCAAAACAGGCGTTTCCTGAATCCGGATTCTCCTTTTGCACCTTATGTTTATACAATTGTGAAAAACCGGATTCTCAATCTGCTGGCCGGGATAGAGAAAGAACAACAGCTTAAAAATACCATCTTGTCCGGTTCGGTAGATGTGACCAATGATACGGAAGATAAAATATTGGATGACGACCTGAACCAACTGCTCGAAAAGGCCCTGCTCGATTTGACTTCGCAGCAACGCCGTATCTTCGATATGAGCCGGAAAGAGATGAAGTCTCATAAGGAAATAGCGGAAGAATTAAATATTTCAGTTTATACCGTCCAGCAGCATATCTCTGCGTCTTTGAAAGTAATACGTTCATATTTAGTGAAATACTCCGGGACGTATGCCGATTTACTAGTACTGCTCTTTTGCCTGAATTCATAATAAAAGTTAATCATATCCCAGTTGTACCCCATTTCGTGGTACTATAAATACATGCACCGATAATATGGCAGATTTGAAGTATATAAACAACCTATTGAAACGATTCGTCGACGGCCTCTATACCCGTAAAGATGCCGACGACCTGTTGAAGCATTTCCATGCCGGAAAATACAATACGGAAATATCCGAGGCAATGGACAATGTATGGGAAGAGATGGAGGAAGATGAGGTTTCGTCGTTGCAGCATCAGCAATACAGGGAAGAGGCCCGTTTGTTATTATCGCGCATCCGGAAACCGGAGAAACGTTTCTCCTTTATTCCTTATCTGAGATATGTGGCAATCGTGGCTGTCATCTTGTCGATAGGTTGGGGCGGGTTCCGCCTGATACGTTCGAATCAGGAAAAGGTATTGACATATACGGAAGTGCATGTGAAGAACGGCGAACATAAACGGATTATTTTGCCGGACGGGACTTCCGTAACATTGAATGCCGGTTCTTATTTAAGATATCCCCGGGAGTTCATTACTGATGTCCGCCGGATAGAGATGAATGGAGAAGCATTTTTCGAGGTAACCCGGGATGAAGAGAAACCTTTCCTTATCCATACGAAAGATGCCGATGTAAAGGTGCTGGGTACTTCCTTCAATGTGAAAGCCTTCGATATGGACGAGCAGTTGACTGTTAGTGTTCAGACGGGGAAAGTGCAGGTCGATTTACCGGAAGCGATGATGCGCCTGCTGCCGGACGAACAGTTCGTGATGGATAAGACGAAAGGCGAGTTCCAGAAACGGAATGAAGATGCAAGGCTTTCCACTGTCTGGATAAAAGGTGGTCTTTATTTTAACAGGACTCCCATACGGACCGTTGTCAATGAACTGGTCCGCATGTATAACCGGACTATTGAATTTGCCCCGGGTGCGGAATATGACGATTATATTTACGGGGAACATGATAATAAAAGTCTGGAAGCAGTACTTAAATCGATACAATATTCAACAGATATAAAATACAGGATAGAAAATGACAAAATAGTTTTATATAAGAATTGATTATTAACTTATTCTAAATTGATACTTACATGAAAGACACCAGTTAACTTATCCATAAAAAGAAAAGGAAGGTCACAGGGACCTCCCTTATACTCTACCGATTGTCCGGAGTGGAGGCCAGGCAATCTTACGGAGTCGTTTTAAATTACTATTCAAAACAACCATAAAACATTCCAAATTTATGAACTTCCTTAATATTAAGAAGTATTGTTGGGCTTGTTATACTGTACTTTTTGTTTTTTTAGCAGTTGTATGCGCACAACCGGCAATGGCCCAAACGATAAAATCAGAAGTAGTGACCGTTGAGGTCCACAATCAACCGGTAGAAAAGGTCCTCAAAGAGATTTCCCAGCAAACGGGAGTCAAGTTCTTTTACGGCGAGACCGTCACCAACAACAAGTTAACGGTCAATTTGTCCTTTAATGGCAAACCGTTGAAAGACGTCTTAAATGAAATATCCAAACAGACCGGTCTGGATTTTAACCGGGAGAACAATACCATTGCAGTCAGCGTGCGTAAAACCAACGCTGCTCCGTCCCGTCAGCAGGCACAGCCGGAAAAGAAAATTTCAGGTGTGGTAACAGACGACAGGGGAGATGCTGTTATCGGTGCGAATGTGGTAGTGAAAGGTACCACCAACGGCACAATTACGGATATCGACGGTAAATTCAGCCTGGATGTCCCGTCCGGCAGTACACTGACAATTTCCTACATCGGTTATCTGAACAAAGAGATACGTGTAGACGGACAGCAGTCGCAATATGCAGTTAAGTTGCTGGAAGATACCCAGACACTGGATGAAGTCGTAGTCGTAGGTTTCGGTACACAGAAAAAAGCCAATCTGACAGGTGCCGTGAGTACGGTGAAGATGGAAGAGGTAATGGGTGACCGTCCGGTCGTTTCCGCCAGCCAGGCGTTGCAGGGAGCTATGCCGGGTCTGACAATTACCACTAATGCCGGTAGCCCGGGTAAGAGCATGACATTGAATGTCCGCGGTACCAACCGTCTGAATATCGACGAATACGGAGAAGGCGAACCGTTGGTATTGGTCGATAACGTTCCGATGGATATCAATATGATTTCTCCGTCCGATATTGAAACGGTAACTGTATTGAAAGATGCGGCTTCTGCTGCTATCTACGGTGCACGTGCTGCTTTCGGTGTTATTTTGATTACAACAAAGCAGGCGAATAAAGAGCAAAAGGTTTCTATCAATTACAACAACAACTTTGCATTCTCAAAGCCTCAGTCTTTGATAGAAAAAGCGTCTCCGCTGGAAACAGTCCGTTTCTATAATGATATGGGATATAAGAACGGCCGTTATAACAACGGACAGGATATCACTGCATGGTTGGGCTATCTGGAAGATTACCAGGCAAATCCGGGTAAATATCCGTTAGGCTATTATATGGATGATAATGGTAACCGCTACGATTTAAAAGAGAACAACCATCTGGAACGTATGATGGATAATTATGGTTTCCAGCAGACACATAATGTTTCAGTGAGCGGCGGTACGGCTAAGTCTGCTTACCGTTTATCTTTCGGATACCTGGATGAAGACGGTATTCTGGTTACGGATAAGGACGGTTATAACAGATACAACCTGTCTTCTTTCGTGAATACGGAAATTACTTCCTGGTTGAAAGTGCAGGCGGATATTAAATACTCCAAGTCGAAAACGACCAACCCGAATATGAATACGTTGAGAAACTGGTCTCCGTATCGTTTGGCCCAATTGCTGCCGACTTATTATCCTGAAGGTGACGTTGAGATAAATGGGGAAACTTATCCAATCGGTACTCCCCGCTGGAATATCATGAATTCTCCGGTCCAGGCAAAGAACAACGAAGATATCCGTCTTTTCGGTAAAGCTATTTTCAATCCGATGGAAGGACTGTTAATCAATGCTGAATATACTTTCAACAGAACTAATTACGACCAGGATGAATACCAGAAAACAGTAAAGTATGTCAATGCGGAAAACAACTATTTCTCAGTGGCGGACTCCTATAGCGGTAACTCTTCATACCAGTTGGATGAAAAGCATATCAACTACAATGCAATCAACGTTTACGGAAATTACGATAAGACGATAAACGACCACTCTTTCAGTGTAATGGCAGGTTTCAACCAGGAATACAGTTACATGCGTAGAGTTTGGGGAAAGAAATTGCATGTGGTAAATCCGGAACATCCCTCATTGAGCGGCGCAGACGGAACCATGACTACCGGTGATGAATATGACGAATATTCGTTACGTGGTTTGTATTACAGAGCTTCTTATAACTATAAAGGGAAATATCTGTTTGAAACGAACGGGCGTTATGATGGTTCTTCCAAATTCCCTTCAGGCAACCGTTTCGGTTTTTTCCCTTCTTTCTCGTTAGGTTGGAGAGTTTCTGAAGAAAAATTCATGGATTGGTCGAAGGAATATGTTACGAACTTCAAGCTGAGAGGTTCTTTCGGACAGGTAGGTAACCAGGCAATTAAGAACTATGCATTCCTGGGCGTAATGGCGACGGAAAACGGATGGTTGGAAAATGGCTTATGGAATATAACCCGTAAAGTTCCGGCTTTGGTTAGTTCGAGCTTTACCTGGGAAAAGGTGGAAACGCTGGATATCGGTTTCGACTTGGGTATGTTCGATAACCGTTTAGACCTGGTATTTGACTGGTATCGTCGTGATACGAAAGGAATGTTGGCTCCGGGTAAGGAACTTCCTTCTGTGCTTGGCGGTTCTTCTCCGTTGGAAAACTCGGCCGACTTGCGTACAAAAGGTTGGGAGTTGGCAATAAACTGGAGAGACCGTATCGGTAAAGACTGGCGTTATAACATCGGTTTGAACCTGTATGATTCACGTTCGAAAGTAACGAAGTTCGATAACCCGACAGAATCATTGTCTACTTATCGTGTAGGTCAGGAAATAGGGGAAATATGGGGATTTGTTACAGACCGTTTCTATACGGAAGATGATTTCGAAACGATTGATGAGGCGAAAGGTATCTATAAACTGAAAGAAGGAGTTCCTACTATCGACCCGTATGTTCGTGACCCGAGACCAGGTGATATCCTGTTCAAAGACTTAGACGGGAATGGTAAAATTGATAACTCAGGTGACAACACGGCTAAAAATCCGGGTGACAGAAAGATTATCGGTAATAATTCCAGACGCTATCCGTATGCAATCAATGCCGGTGTGGGTTGGAAAGGTTTTGACCTGACCGTATTCTTCCAGGGAGTTGGAAAACGTGACCTGATTGTCGGTACGGACGGTAAATCGAATTTCCTGGCATGGCCGCACACCAACACGGATAACCCGAATGCTGCTGCTACAGTATTGAAACATCACCTGGATTATTGGACTCCTGAAAATCCGAATGCTTATTACCCGCGTTTAGGAAACCAGACAGGTGTGAACCAGGGAACGGATGGTTTCAACAGAAGGAATCAGACTAAATATCTGATGGATGCCTCTTACATCAAACTGAAAAATATCACATTGAGTTATTCATTCCCGAGTAGCTGGCTTGAGAAAACAAGAGCGATTTCGGCTTTTAAAGTATTCTTTAGTGGTGAAGACCTCTGGACAAAACATCATATGTATAAAGGAATGGACCCTGAACAAACGATGAGTATTAATGACTTGTATCCGTTCATGAAGAAATTCTCTTTTGGTATTAATGTTACTTTATAATTTGTATAACACTTGATTCTTATGAAAAAAATATATTTATCAGCATGTCTGGCTGCTTTTCTTATTGGAGGTACTTCCTGCCTGAATGATGAATTCCTGGATAAATACCCGATCGATAAAGAAACGGAAAACACGGTCTTTACGACTTATGATAATTTTAAAATGTACGCGTGGGGATTGTACAATAAAACACTGATTGCTTATCAGAACTATCCCCAGGCAGGAGATGTATCGGATATGTTGTTCGATTCGAATGATGCCCGTGGTATCGCCTGGGCAAACAACCGTATGTCTGCTTCGAATGTAAGTGCGGATACATGGACGTTTGAATTTATCCGTCGGGTGAATCTGATGCTGGATAATATCGAAAACTCACAGATGACGGAAAAGGAGAAAGCGCACTGGCGTGGAGTCGGTTATTTTTTCCGTGCTCATGAATACTTCAAACTTCTTCAGAAGTTCGGTGACTTGCCCTGGCTGGAACATCTGGTAGGGACCGGAGACGTGGATGTGTTGTATGCAAAACAAGATTCCCGTGAGGTGGTTGCCAATCATATGTTGGAAAATCTGTTGTATGCCGAAGAGCATATAAACGAGAAAGGTGACGGCGACAATACCGTCAATCCGAATGTAGTACGTGCTTTTATTTCCCGTTTCGGCCTGTATGAAGGGACCTGGAGAAAGTATCATGGCAGTGTGGATAATGTAGACGGTACGAAATATCTGGAAGCAAGCGTGAAAGCCTCCCAGAAACTTATCGACCAGAATCTGGGACTGATGGCGGATTATGATGATGTGTTTAACTCATCCAGCCTGAAAGGACAAAGCAGTATCCTTCTGTATCGGGAGTACCTGGAAAACGAAAGCGGAAAGGGGCACGATTTGACTCAGCGTACGACTGGCGAACGTTTGTATGAAGGTTCAAAGAAGCTCGTAGAACAATACTTATGTGCTGACGGACGGCCTATTTCTACTTCTACCGTTTATGATGGCGACAATACGGTGTATGATGAATTCAGAAATCGTGACTTACGTCTGTATTATACAATTTGTCCTCCTTATAAAGTGACGGTTTCTACGGATTTATCCCATTGGGAATATACGGGCAACGCTGTGGAACGTGAGTATATGGATTTAATGGGTAAGTTATCTAAAAATAATCCGGAGAGGAAAATGTTGCCTCTGTCGAAGAAGGCTTCTTATATTGCAAATATACCGAATTTGACGGCAGTAAAAGTCAGCGGTGTGGATACGCAGACCGGTTACTTCATGTACAAATATTATAATGCGTTACCCGGAGCTGATAAAGGAGAGGTACAAGGTACCGACGGGCCTATTTTCCGTATGGGAGAGGTGTTGATAAACCATGCCGAAGCAATGTTTGAGCTGGGACGTTTCGACCAGTCCGTTGCCGATGCTACTGTCAACAAGTTGCGTGCACGTGCCGGCGTTGCGGCTATGGTGATAAACAATATCGGTGCTGATTTCGACAAGTTCCGTGATTCGGATGTCGCTCCTGTTTTGTGGGAGATACGCCGTGAAAGATGTTCCGAATTGATGGGTTCAGGTTTCCGTTTTGACGATATCAAACGTTGGAAAAAAGGTAACTATCTGAATGAACAGCCTGTCGGCGTCAAGATTAATAATATAGAAGATTACAATAGCGAAGCGCTGGCAAAGAGTCTGTATAAAGGTTCGGAAATGCCTCGCTATGTAAACTGTGTTACTTATATCGAGAAACCGAATCCGGGTTGGGAAGATAAATGCTATCTGTATCCGATTCCTTTGAAACAAACTCTTTTAAATGAAAATCTGGTACAGAACCCTGGTTGGAAATAATTGAACATATCTTCCCGCATCCGGACCAGGATGCGGGAGTAATTCTGATTTCTTCCGAATGAAAAAACGATTTCATTCGGAAGAAATTTATTTTATTCGTATCTTTAACGCTCTTATGCGGTAATAATAACAACATTATCTAATAAAAACACGATATCATGAATAGTAAGCTAATGCTTTTGGCTGCGGCCTCCGGACTATCAGTAACGGGACTTGCAGCGAACTACACCAACTTCATTATCATCAACCTCGATGATGCCGGTTATGGGGATTTTTCTTATAATGGCGCATACGGATATAAAACGCCGAACATCGACCGTATGGCTGCTGAGGGAGTCCGCTTCACTCATTTTCTGGCCGGACAACCTATCAGTGGCGCTTCACGTGCCGGACTGCTGACCGGATGCTATCCGAACCGTATCGGATTTGCCGGTGCGCCGGGACCGGGTTCTGATTATGGTATCAGTCCGGACGAAATGACGATAGGAGAGTTGCTGAAGCAGAAAGGATACAGTACCGCTGTTTTCGGTAAATGGCATCTGGGAGATGCTAAACAGTTCCTGCCTTTGCAGAACGGCTTCGATGAATATTACGGATTGCCTTATTCAAACGATATGTGGCCTTTCCATCCGCAACAGGGAGAAGTGTTCAATTTCCCGGACCTGCCGACTTATGACGGAAATGAGATTATCGGTTATAACACCGACCAGTCACAGTTTACAACGGATTATACCAACCGTACGGTCAATTTCATCAAGAAGAACAAGAATAAACCGTTCTTTATCTATCTGGCACATTCCATGCCGCATGTTCCGCTGGCCGTTTCCGACAAGTTTAAAGGAAAGAGCGAACAGGGACTGTATGGCGATGTCATGATGGAACTGGACTGGAGTGTCGGTGAAGTATTGAAAGCACTCCGCGAACAGGGGCTGGAAGAAAATACACTGATTGTCCTTACGTCTGATAACGGCCCGTGGGCGAACTACGGTAACCATGCCGGTTCGGCCGGCGGATTGCGTGAGGCTAAAGCTACCACTTTCGACGGAGGTAACCGTATCCCTTGCGTGATGTACTGGAAAGGAGTAACCCAGCCGGGAACAACCTGTAACAAGTTGGCTTCCAACATCGACCTTCTTCCTACATTGGCCGATATCAGCGGCGCACCGCTGCCCCAGCGTAAGATTGACGGTGTCAGCATCCTGCCTTTGATAAAAGGGGAGCAAGATGCCAACCCGCGCGAATCGTTCGTTTATTATTATCACAAAAATGATTTGGAAGCAGTCACGGACGGTAAGTTCAAGCTGGTCTTCCCGCATAAATATGTCACTTACGGCGCTTATGTACCGGGTAACGACGGACAGCCGGGAGATTTGACAAATCTGGAATTGAAGAAAGCCGAGATGTATGACCTGCGCCGTGACCCGGGAGAACGTTACGACGTTATTTCCCAATATCCGGAAGAAGCAGCCAAGCTGATGAAGATTGCCGACGATATGCGTAAAGACCTGGGAGATAACCTGACACGTGTGAAGGGAACAGGACGCCGCGAACCGGGAAAACTGAAATAATAATATAAAAATGAGAAACGCTAATCTAATTGTAAAAGCAGGTATGTTGGTAACATGCCTGCCTTTTATTGGCTGTAACTCGGCCAATAAATCAGAGAAAAGCCAGGAAGAACGTCCGAATATTCTTTTTATCCTGTCTGACGACCATACAAGCCAGGCATGGGGTATCTATGGAGGTATTCTGGCCGACTATGTGAAGAACGAGAATATCCGCCGTCTGGCCGCCGAAGGCTGCGTGCTGGATAACTGTTTCTGTACGAACTCAATCTCCGCACCGAGCCGTGCCGCTATTATGACCGGGGCATACAGCCACCGCAACGGCGTCTATACGCTGGAGGACGGGTTGGACCCGGCAGTCGATAATATCGCCAAGCAAATGCAGGCCGGCGGTTACCAGACGGCTCTGATCGGTAAATGGCATCTGAAAAGGCAACCGGCCGGCTTCGACCACTTCAATGTGTTCCATGACCAGGGGGAATATGTCAATCCGATCTTCAAGACTGCCGAGAACTGGGTGGACGACGATAAGGGCAAGCAAGGCACCGAGGTAAAAGGTTTCTCTACCGATATCGTTACCGACCAGACCATCGACTGGATACGCAACCGGGATAAGAACAAACCGTTCATGATGTGCTGTCATTTCAAGGCAACGCACGAACCCTGGGATTTTCCGGAACGGATGAAGCATCTGTACGACGATGTTGTCTTTCCGGAACCGGAGAACATGATGGAGTTCGGACCGGAAACGTCCGGGAGGGCATTCCAGGGCCAGCAGCTGGAGAATATGGGATGGCGTTGGGAAACCGCATCGAAAGACCCTGCCGCCTGGTGGTGCCAATATCCGGAACTGCCTTTCTCTACGAAAGGTATGGATAAAGTGGCTGCCCGCAAGAAAATCTATCAGAAAATGATTAAAGATTACCTGCGTTGCGGCGCGACCATCGACGACAACATCGGACGCTTGCTCAAGATGTTGGATGAAGAAGGACTGGCCAAGAATACAATTATCGTCTATGTCTCCGACCAGGGGTATTTCCTGGGTGAACACGGCATGTTCGATAAACGTATGATGTATGAAGAACCGTTGCACATGCCTTTCGTGATTCGTTATCCGAAAGAGATTCCGGCGGGAACACGCAATAAGGATATTATCCTGAATGTAGATTTCGCCGCCACACTTGCCGATTACGCAGGTATCAAGGCGCCGGAAAAATCACAGGGAGAAAGTTTCCGTCAGAACCTGAAAGGTGAAACACCGGCCGACTGGCGTAAGGAAATGTATTACCGTTACTGGACACACCATTCCATTCGCCCAGCCCACATGGGTATCCGCAACGAACGGTATAAACTGATGTTCCTTTACGGCGACCGGCTGAATGCAACCGGCTCGGAAGAAACTCCGACAACACCGGCCTGGGAATTTCATGACCTGCAAGTCGACCCGAAAGAAGATAAGAACATGTACAATGAACCGCAGTATCAGGATATCATCAAAGAGATGAAACAGGAATTGCTGACACTCCGTCAGGAAGTCGGCGACACCGATGCCGATACTCCCCGGATGAAAGAGATTATGGACCAGTATTATTGGTAATCAAATGAAAAAAATTTATCTAATGGCTGTCGCCAGCCTGTATCTGGGATTATCCCCTTTGGCGGCGCAACAGACAAAAGGGAACATCGTCGAGTATTTTGGAAAAGAGCGTGTGGAACGTGTCGACGAGGGTATGATATTGCACACTTTCCGGCAGGGTTATTTCTTGCCGATGACGGCTCCTTCCGGTTATTTGTTTACGACCTCTGATGGGTTGGGCTGGGAGATCGCGACCGGGAAGTTCAAGGCTCCTTCTGCAAATGACCTGACGGCCACAAATTACGGACGGACCCGCGAAGCCGTGCAATGGACTCCTATCGAGGCCGACTCTACCGGAAAGTTCGCCAACCGTGCTTTACGCCGTGCCTATGTTTTTACGGAATATAAAGCGGATAAACCTCAGATTGCCTTGCTCGAATCAAGCGGGAATACCCGTACGTTCATCAATGGCATGCCGCATGAGGGCGACCATTACGACTTTGCCTATACGCTGATTCCTTTCCGGATGCAGAAAGGAATGAATGAGTTTATATTCACTCCCGGCCGTTTCGGCAGAGTAGAAGCCAAGTTGATTATCCCTACCAAGCCGGTAATGCTGACAAAGAGGGATATGACCCTTCCCGACATTATCAACGGGGAAGGAGAGAAATGGGCCGCCATCCGTATCGTCAATGCACAGGAGAAAGCTCTTACCGGACTGAAGATACAATGTACGCTGGAAAACGGAGAGTCTGCGACTGTTACGACGGACGATGTCATGCCTATGATGGTCCGCAAAGTGAAATTTCGTATCCCCGGCGCTACCTCTTCAAAGAAGGGGGAGACGAAGGCGACTGTTATCTTGCAAGACAAATCCGGCAAAGAGATTGACCGCACGGAGATATCCCTGCAACAGAAAGATGCTTCTTCCATCCACGAACGTACCTTTATCAGCGATGTGGACGGAAGCGTGCAGTATTACAGCGTGAATCCTTCTACTACGCAGGGCGATAACCAGGCATTGTTCCTGTCCGTCCACGGAGCATCCGTGGAGGCCCGCAACCAGGCCCGTGCCTATGCGCCGAAGGACTGGGGACATATCATTGCCCCGACCAACCGCCGCCCATTCGGCTTCAACTGGGAAGAGTGGGGACGTATCGACGCGATGGAAGTGCTTGCCGAAGCAGAAAAGGTCTTTAAGACAGAGCCCGCCCATACTTATCTTACCGGGCATTCGATGGGAGGCCACGGAACCTGGTTCCTGGGTGTAACCTATCCCGACCGTTTTGCCGCTATCGCTCCCTGCGCCAGCTATCCGGATATTGCCAAATATTCAAGGCCGAATGCGGATGCAGCGAATGTCGGTGAGAAACATTTCCCGATGATTTGCCAGGCGGCCAATGCCGGACGTGTCCTCGATTTGAGAAAGAACTTCCTGCAATCGGGCATTTACATTCTTCACGGCGATTCGGACAATGTCGTTCCTATCGAACAGGTTCGCCGCATGCGTGAAATACTGGGTACTTTCCATCCCGACTTCTGTTATTATGAATATCCGGGCGGCTCCCATTGGTATAGCAATGAAAGCGTTGACTGGAAACCTATCTTCGATTACTTCCGGTGGCACAGTGTGCCGTCTGCCGACAAAGTGAAACAGTTGGAGTTCCATACCGCTTCCCCGGCTATCTCTGCCAAAGATTATTGGGTGACCATCAACCAGCAGGATACGGCTTATGATTTTTCTTCCGTCTCCTTCAAACAGACGAACAACGGTATTTCGGGTACGACGTCCAATGTGGCATCGCTTACATTCGATTTTCCGGCTCTGAAACTTCCGGCAGAAGCCAGCATCACTATCGATAACGAAACAATCCCGGTAGACGGAACCCGGCCGGCTGTGCTGAAGAAGGTTTCCGGCAAATGGTCATTGGTGGAAGAGATTCCGGTAACGGAGAAATATCCTTCCCGTTACGGCGGCTTCAAGCAGGCATTCGATAATCGTGTTGTATTTGTATATGCTACCGGAGGAAATAAGGAAGAAAATACCTGGTATCAGAACAAGGCCCGCTTTGATGCGGAGACTTTTCTGTACAGGGGCAATGGCTCTATCGACGTGATTGCCGACAAAGATTTCATCCCTTCCGCCTATGCAGACCGGAATGTGGTGCTTTACGGAAATGCCAGTAACAACAAAGCCTGGAACAAGCTCCTGAAGAATGCCCCCATACAAGTCTTGAAGGGAGAAATCCGCATGGGAGACAAAGTGCTTAAAGGCAACGACCTGGGAACTTATTTCGTCTACCCGCGTCCCGACAGTCCAACGGCCAGTGTCGGTGTAGTGGCCGGAACAGGTATCGAAGGCATGAAAGCGACTTATCCGAACGACTATATTTCCGGCATTACCGGCTTCCCCGACTTACTGATATTTAATGTTGATATCTTGAAAGAAGGTATTCATGGCATCCGCGTATCCGGCTTCTTCGGCAACGACTGGAGTGTGGAAGACGGTTGTTTTATAACGGAATGAAGAGGAGGGCGTTTTAGAATATGAGTTAAATAGACGCGGATAACGCGGATAAAAAAATGGGTGCCCCAACTGTTTTCACTGGCTGCCGCAGCTGTTTCCGGTGGCTGCTGCAATCAAATAAAATAGCTGCCGCAGCCAATCTATTCGGGGGCAGATGGGGGCGGCAAAAAGAGGGTTTTGAAAACTTTATAATAAGATGTTCCTTGTTCCTTTTACGATCAGTTCGTAGAAGGAACAAGGAACACACTATACAGAAGTTTCCCAAAAAGCCTTTTTGTCGCCCCCATCCGCCCCCGATTCTTAAAACGGGAGTGTAGAATTAAGAGGGTAGACTTTGTTATTTTATTATCTGTTAGGTTGTTAACCTTTCTTTGATAGATTATATCCAAATCCCTTATGGCGGGTTTTACCTGGTCGTTCGTCAGTCCAATGACGGCAAAAAGAGGCTTTCCATGTCTCTTTTGTGACTCAAAAATGGCGACTTTTAACACTTTTTCCAGTTGATTTATGCTCGTTGTGGTCACGGAATAGCGTGTTTGTTCCGTTATTTGGACATGATTTTGCCGGAGATAAGCATTATCCTATCTTTAATTCCGTATATTTGGAAACAAATTAAAAAGAGCGGTATGGAGAATTACTATCTTTCACTAGTATGTCTCAGTTGCTTGTGGCTTGTTTCTTCCTGCAATGTCTCCACTTCCCGCAAGCAGACGGATTTAATGCCGACAGACAGTGTCGGTAAGATAACGGGCCGGGAGATGTCTGCACAGGAAGTACCGATACGATTGCTACATAAACTGGGAGAACTTTATGGAGATAATCCTCCCGGAGTTGTCGGTTTCTCGGTAGAAAGCAAGGATTGTCCCGATTTTATCGGTGGTGTCTATATCAACGACCGGGATACGCTGGTTATCCAGATTAGGGGTGATTCTGCCGCCGTACGTAAACAACTGGAAGAAGTTCTGGATTCGAAAGAGTTTATCGTAGAACCGGCCGGAGCTTACACGCAGAAGGAACTGGCTGTTATTCAGAACAAACTGAGCGAACGATGGGAAGCATTGAAGGAAACGCCTGTTATGCAGAATGTGGTAAGTACAGGTGTTGGAATCAATGACATAGAAATCCGTTTGATGCTTAACACGCCGGAGAAGCGGAAAGAGTTCCGTGAGAAAGTAATGGATTCCCCCGCTTTTCGTTTTACCGGGCCGGAGAAGGCTGCCGAAAATGCAATGGTGGGGGGTAATGATACACGGGGCATATCTCTTCGTCCGGAGTATACGGTTTATCCGACCGATGCGGAGAAGGCTTCTTTTATTTTGTATAACAATAGCGGTGATAAGGTTTATTATGGTAGAGATTATACTATCACCTATGAAGATACGGATGGCGTATGGCGCGGACTGCCTACAGACCGAATCGTAGTCTTGATTGCTTATGGTGCGGAAAATGGGGAGCATAAGACTATTGACGCTTCTCTTTATCCTCAAGTGCATGCGAACCTTCCCGGACGCTATCGTTTTTTTCTTGATGTCACCCTTGGAGACCTTCGTATAGGGAATAACGTACGTCTGATGACAGAATTTACCCTTTCTGATGATAAACAGGAACTGGCATATGCCACCAAAACTCCCATTCCCGAATATATCCTGCAAGGAATGTCTGAACAGGAATATCTGATACAGAAAGAACGTGAACTGGAACAGGAATTAGAGACTAAGGTATTTGTGGTGGTGGAACAAATGCCGGAGTTTCCCGATGGTGGTCAGCCGGGTATGCTAGCGTTTTTAGAGAATGCTGTATCGGAAGAGGTTAGAGCAACCGGCAAGGAAGACCGGATAACTCTTAGCTTTGTTGTTGAGAGGGACGGCTCGTTGAGTAATATCGAGATTCTTCGTTCCAAAGGCGATAAGCAACTGGAAGACGAAGCAATCCGTATCATCCGGAAAATGCCGAAATGGAACCCCGGCAAACAACATGGGAAGATAGTCAGGACGAAATACACCATTCCGGTCACTTTCCGTAAGAAGCAGGCGAGTAATGGATAATCAATAAATCAGATGAGGTATGGAAAATCGACTTCTTTTATCAGTATGTATCGGTGGTCTGTTGTTTGCTTTCTCCTGCAACATCTCCACTTCTCGTAAATTGGCGGACACGATGTCGACAGACAGTATTTGTGAGACTCCGGCTCACAATATGTCAGACCGGGAAGTCTCTGCCCAGGAAGTTCCGATGCGGCTATTGGATAAGCTGAGTGAACTCTATGGCGATAACCCTCCCGGTGTTATCGGTTTTTCGGTCGAGAGCAAGAATTGCCCCGACTTTATCGGCGGCGTCTATATTAATGACCGGGATACGTTGGTTATCCAAATCAGAGGTGACTCTGCCATTGTCCGTAAACAACTGGAAGAGATATTGGGGTCGAAGGAGTTCATTGTCGAACCAGGTTTGACCTATACTCAAAAAGAACTTTTAGCAATTAACGAAAAACTGACTGAACGATGGCGGCAACTCGAAAGAACTTCTGTGATGCGTAATGTGAAAAGTACCGGGGTTGGAGTATATGCTATCGAGGTATGCCTGATTGTCAATACTCCTGAGAAGCAGAAAGAATTTCGTGAGAAAGTGATGGATTCCCCGGCTTTCAGTTTTACCGGTCCTGAGGTACCCCCTGTAAATACTACAGTAGGAGTGAACGATATAAAAGGCGTTGCTCTTCGTCCTGAATACACTGTTTATTCAACGGAAACCAAGCAGGTAAAATTTATCTTATACAATCATAGCGGAGGTCCTGTTTGTTGCGGTGCACATTATTACATCACCTATGAAGACGATAAAGGTGTCTGGCGCAAACTGCCTATCAATGATTTTGCAGTCGATATCCTTTATGGGGTAGAGAATGGAGATAGTTGGGAGTTTTCTGCTTCTCTTTATCCCGATGTGTATCCGAACCATACCGGACGTTACCGCTTTTTCTATGAGGTTACCGTCGGTGATATGCACGTTGGTGACAAACTGTTGATGATGGCAGATTTTCGCCTGTCGGATAGCAAACAGGAACTGGCACAGGCTACCAAAACTCCTGTTCCCGAAACGGTTCGTTAAGTGACATTCAGGTCATTCATTCTTCTTCGTATAAAGAACTCGATGACGAAGCAATCCGTATCGTCCGGAAAATGCCGAAATGGATACCGGGCCAGCAGCGTGGTAAACCGGTAAAAGTAAAATATACCGTTCCGGTAGATTTCCATAAAGGAGAAAATAACTAACAGGAATGAGATGGCAGGCATTGAATTTTCTGTATCTTTTAAAAAAATAAGTGAAGAGAGCGCTTTCTCTCATCTTTTTATTCTGTATATTTGGAAACCGTATAATATCTAATTGGAGGGCCTGTTTATGCGAATTATAGGATTTCTATTCGTGTACTTGTTTTCGTTGGCCGATTTGGGTGCACAGGTAAAAGACCGGTATCTTGAACTCACTCACGATACTCTTTCTGCCGAAATGGTTGGTACTAACTTCCTGCGTACGACATTTTCTTCCGCTCCGCAGGCTTTCTTTATGAATAAGGATTGCATGGATGATTGTAAAGCCTGGGAAATAGAGCAGTTGGACGATATCTATCGGTTCAAAGCGATTGAGGGCCATCGTCTTTTTCATTATTCTACAGACAGATTATCTGCTAAAACGATGGAAGCACCGGCTGACCGGGAGTTGTACGACCTGCTTTCGAATCTGTTCCGCCGTGCCCTCCTGCTGGCAGAAGATGTAGACGGGTATAGTCTCGGACTGGATGGGTATACCTGTTATTTCGCTTCGACGGATACTTGTGGAAAAGTGAACGTCGCTTTGAAATGGGCACCTGAGGCCGGTTCTTTGTGCCGCGAATTGACCGACCTGGGAGATTCCGTTTACAGCCGGATTGTCAGGAATGAGACTGATTGGACTTTGACGAAGCAGGTTGCTGCCGCCCTTTTGGAGAAGTTGGAAAAAGAACCTGTCGATACAGTCCGTAATCCGGTTTATCGTGGCATCTGGCAGCTGGGATTACAACTGAAAAATCCGGTGGAGTTAAGTGAGGTGCCTCAATTTCCGGGTTTTGTAGATATTGAAAAGTATTTTTATGATAAGATGGAGTATCCTGTAGATATGTTAAAAGCAAACAGAGGAGGTTACGCCGTTTGCCAGTTTACGATAGACACAATGGGGATGGCAAAAGATGTTTTCACGTTGGAAAGTAGTGAACCGGCCTGTGAAAAAGAGGTAAAGCGTTTGATAAATACAATGTCGCATTGGCTTCCGGCCTATGATAAAGCCGGCAAACGGGTGGAATGTATGTACGCTGTTTATGTCTCGTTTCGTCCGCAACATCATTATACCCGGCAGAAAATACGCGAAGCATGGGATAAACAGAAAGAACAGCTGTTTGTCGATTATGAATCGATGCCGGAGTTTCCCGGCGGTAGTGCTGCCTGTTTAGAGTTTATCAGGAAACATCTACAATATCCTTCTTCGTATATCGGTTCGAATAAGAATGTGAGGGTTACTTGTACATTTACTATAAATACGTATGGAGAGTTGGAGGATATTGAAGTTGTTCGTGGTAGCAATATTCCTGCATTTGATGAAGAGGCTTTGCGGGTACTTCGGCTTATGCCACGTTGGAAACCGGCTGTCGGTTACTATCAGCAACCTCGTTTTATGAAATGTCGATATACTGTTCCTGTTATATTTACAGACCCGGGGAAATAAGAAATTAGTCAAAACGCCTCTTCCGGTATTCTGACAGTGATTTTCTTTTCGTCTTCACGCTGCTTTTTTTCGTTTTCCTACCTGGGGATTGTGAAGTGCCGATTATTTTGTTTTTCTTTGTTACAGGAAATAAGATGCTATGGATTCGTTTGATACCTATATTGCCCGGAGACTTCCGCTGGTCAGCTTGATTAGTACGGTTTTTATCATATACCCAAACATCGCCTGTATCCCCTGGGAGTTGAAATATGTGGAGGGGACTGGCGTTACCGGTCTTCTTTCCTTCTTTGTGTATCGCTTCCTTTTCTTCTGGGGATTAATCAGTTTGCTGATACGCTATAATCTGAAGAAGATGCCGGCTACCCTGTTCAAGCAACGGTTGATGCGTAACTTCCTGTTTTCTTTTATCGCTTACCTGCTTTATGCCTCCATATCGTACGGGGTTTCTTCTTTGGGTATTCATACGGATGCTTTGGGCAGTATTCTGATATTCCAGTTCTTCGTGACATGCTTTCTCTGTACGTTTATCGGATATATTTCCATGTTGTATTCCCGGCAGCGGGAGAAGGAGTCAGAGATAGAGCGTTTGCGTTTTGAAAATCTGCAAAGCCGCTGCGATGCACTGGCCAACCAGATTAATCCGCATTTCTTTTTTAATTCGCTGAACGGCATCTCTTCATTGATTCGTAAAAAGGATGACGAAAAGACGCTGATGTATGTCCATCAGTTGTCCGATATCTTCCGCTATATCCTTCAGAGTGACCGGAAAGGGTTGGTCTCATTGCGGGAAGAGCTGGAGTTTATGCTGTCTTTCCAGTATGTCATGGAAGTACGTTTTGCGAATAAACTGACCTTTTCAGTCCGGGTGGAAGAAGAACGGAAAGATTTGTTGATGCTGCCTGTTCTGTCTTTGCTGCCTCTGGTGGATAACGTGGTTGTCCATAACAGGATAGACAGCGAACATAAAATGGAAATCTCAATCGTGCTGAACGAACAGGACGAACTGGTCGTATCGAACCCGGTCTATCCGAAGCTGTCTGCTCCCGATACCAATGGAACAGGACTTGCGAACCTGGAGAGCCGCTTTACTTTGTTAATGAATAAACAGATACGGATAGAATCGACAGAAGAAACTTTCCGCGTCTGCCTCCCTTTAAAATGATACTTGTATGAACGTGTTGATTGTAGAAGACGAAACAGCAGCTTACGAAAACCTGGTGGATATATTGATGGAGGTTGCCCCGGATATACAGATTGCCGGGAATACCGAAAGTGTCACCCAGACCGTCCACTGGCTTCAGTCGAACCCGGCTCCGGAGTTGATATTTATGGATATACACCTGTCCGACGGTTCGGCCTTCAATATCTTTGATAAAATAGAACTTGAAACGCCTATCGTTTTCACGACGGCTTACGACCGGTATGCGATAGAAGCCTTTAAAGTGAACAGCATCGACTATCTGCTGAAACCGATTAAGGTCGAAGATATCAGGCATGCTTTGGATAAATACGGCAAACTGAACCGGCAGGATATTCTCCAATACCTGTCACAGCTAACCCGGCTGGTCCCTGCCCCTAAATACAAGGATAAATTGCTGGTCCCTTATAAGGACAAGCTCTTGCCGGTCAACCTGAAGGATGTTTCCTGCTTTTACACATCCGGCAAAAATACCTCCATCTATCTGAAAGACGGAGCCAGTTACCCGTATTCCCGGACATTGGAACAGATAATGCCGTCCCTTAATCCGGCTGATTTTACCCGGGCGAACAAACAGTTCATCATAAACAGGGACAGTATATCCAACATCACTATCTGGTTCGACAGCCGTCTGCTGGTGACGCTCGATGTGGAGGTTCCCGAACGTATCTATGTCAGCAAGAATAAAGCATCCGAGTTTAAAGCGTGGCTGGTAAATGATTGACCGGCATTTCGCGATTATTCCCTTTTTTTTCGTTTTGACGAGACGTCTGTATCTTTTATATTAAAAATCCGGCATATTTGTACCGGATTATTAATCAATAATAGGATACATGATGTTACGAAAAATCAGACTGATAGCGGCTACCTTATGTTTCGTGCTTATCACTCTACTGTTCCTCGACTTTACAGGAACGTTGCACGGATGGTTCGGGTGGCTGGCTAAAATCCAGTTCTTACCCGCCGTGTTGGCATTGAATGTGGGTGTTGTGTTATTTTTAGTCCTTCTGACGCTGGCTTTCGGACGTGTTTACTGCTCGGTGATTTGTCCGTTGGGCGTTTTTCAGGATGTTGTTGCGCGGATTGGCAGGAGAGGGAAGAAGTTGCCTTATTCTTATTCGCCGGCGTTGTCCTGGTTACGTTACGGGGTATTGTTCGTTTTTGTGCTGGCGTTGGTTGCGGGGGTAGGCTCTCTGGTTGCTTTGCTGGCTCCTTACAGTGCGTATGGGCGTATCGCTAATAATTTGTTTCAGCCACTTTGGATGTGGGGGAATAATTTATTTGCTTATCTGGCGGCACGGGTGGAGAGTTATGCTTTTTATGAGGTGGATGTATGGATGAAGAGTCTGCCGACATTTTTGGCGGCTTTGGCTACGCTGGTGGTTCTTGTCGTATTGGCCTGGCGTAATGGACGTACTTATTGCAATACGATTTGTCCGGTTGGTACGGTGTTGGGTTTTATCTCCCGTTATTCTTTGTATCGTGTCACGATAGATACGGATAAATGTAACAGTTGCGGCCTTTGTGCCCGCCAGTGTAAAGCAGCCTGCATCGACAGCAAGGAACATAAAATCGACGGCAGCCGTTGCGTGGCCTGTATGAATTGCCTGGACGCCTGTCGTAAGAATGCGCTAACTTACGCACCGGTATGGAAAACGAAGAAACAGGCAACCGGCACGGAGAAACCTGAACCGGAAGATAAAACGAACCTTTCCCGTCGCCGGGCCTTGTCGGCAACAGCTCTGGTTATGATGGGGAGTGCCCTGAAAGCCCAGGAGAAAAAGGGGGAAGAGGTTATCATGAAAAGAGACGGGGGACTGGCACCTATCAAAGAACGGAAAGAACAGGAAAAACTGACGGCGATTGTCCCTCCCGGAGCATTGAGCATACGGAATATGAGGCAGCATTGCACGGCCTGCCAGCTTTGTATCTCTGTTTGCCCGAATCATGTCCTGCGTCCTTCCGGTGGCTTGATGACATTGATGCAGCCGGAGATGTCTTATGAGCGGGGCTATTGCCGTCCCGAATGTACAAAGTGTTCCGAAGTCTGTCCGGCAGGAGCCATCAAGCCGATAACGAAAGCTGATAAATCATCTGTCCAGATAGGGCATGCCGTATGGGTGAAAGCGAACTGTATCCCGCTGACCGACGGTGTCGAATGCGGTAACTGTTCCCGGCATTGTCCGACGAATGCGATAGAAATGGTTGCATCTGATGCGGATAATCCGAAATCCCTGAAGATACCGGTCATTAATACCGAACGTTGCATCGGCTGCGGTGCCTGCGAACATCTCTGCCCGTCGCGCCCGTTTACGGCTATCTATGTGGAAGGGCATGAAAGACATCGAGTTATTTAATCCGTTTTTAAAGAATAGACCTATGAAGAATCAACATATCAATCGCCGCGATTTTCTGAATATCGTAGGCATCACGGCGGCAACTACTACGGCGGCACTCTATGGCTGTGCCCCAAAAGACCAGGGAGGTTCCGGAAGCAAAGCCTCTTCGCCTGTTCCGACCGACCAGATGACTTACCGCACATTCCCCGGACTGGGGGATAAAGTGTCCCTGCTGGGCTACGGTTGTATGCGCTGGCCGACTATCCCTTCACCCGACGGGAAAGGTGACTTGATTGATCAGGATGCTGTCAACGAACTGGTGGATTATGCCATCGCCCATGGGGTGAACTATTTCGATACGTCACCCGTTTACGTGCAGGGCTGGTCGGAAAAGGCTACGGGAATTGCCCTTAGCCGGCATCCCCGGGACTCGTATTATCTGGCTACCAAATTGTCGAATTTCTCGAACTATACGCGTGAAAACTCGATGGCGATGTACCGCCGTTCATTCAGCGAGTTGCAAACCGATTATCTGGATTATTATCTGCTCCACTCCATCGGTGGCGGCCAGGGAATGAAGACATTCAACGACCGCTATGTCGATAACGGAATGTTGGATTTCCTTATGAAAGAGCGGGAAGCGGGGCGTATCCGCCATCTGGGTTGGTCGTTTCACGGAACGTCGGACGTTTTCGATGAGGTGCTGGCTATGCACGATACCGTTCATTGGGATTTCGTGCAGATACAGTTGAACTATGTCGACTGGCGGCATGCGACAGGAAGGAATGTGAATGCCGAATATCTTTATCAGGAGTTGGAAAAGCGGAATATCCCTGCGATTATCATGGAACCGTTACTGGGTGGCCGCCTGTCGAATGTGCCCCAGCATATCGTTACCCGGTTGAAACAACGCCGCCCCGAAGATAGTGTCGCCTCATGGGCTTTCCGTTTTGCCGGTTCGCCCGAACTGGTGCTGACGGCTTTGAGCGGCATGACGTATATGGAGCATTTGCAGGATAATATCCGCACGTATTCCCCGCTTATTCCGCTGACGGACGAGGACAAGGATTTTCTGGAAGAGACTGCGCAACTGATGATTAAATATCCGACAATTCCCTGCAACGACTGCAAATATTGTATGCCGTGCCCGTATGCGATAGATATTCCGGCCGTGCTTCTTCATTATAACAAATGTGTGAATGAAGGAAATGTTCCGAAAAGCCGGACGGATGAAAACTACCGTGAAGCCCGTCGTGCCTTCCTGGTCGGCTACGACCGCAGCGTCCCGAAACTGCGCCAGGCAGACCATTGTGTCGGTTGCGACCAGTGTAACGAGCATTGCCCGCAAGCCATCGACATACCAAAAGAGTTACGCCGCATCGACCAGTTTGTGGAACAGTTGAAACAGGAGACGTTGTAAGTGGTGAGTGTTACTTTTCTCTTGAAAGAAAAGTAACCAAAAGTTCAAGGCTACACCGGAGCAGTGAAGCCGGTGCAGCCTTGATCTTTTGTCTGCTTTTCCATCAAGGGAAAAGTAGGTTCATTATTCTATATTCTTACGAATCTTAGTCAGATACCCCTTCATCGCTTCGGAGTCTTTGTCTTTGATGATATCTTGCAGGATATTCAATTCCTCCTGTATCCGTGAAATCTGTTTCGGGGTGCGCGGATTGAAGAGAATTTCTGTCAATAGATAATCATCTTCAGACAGCAAGCCGCGTGCAATTTTCATATGACGTTTGAAGGTCGTACCCGGAGCATCCTGATGCTTCATGATGGCTGCAAAAACCATTGTTGAGGCGAACGGAATACCTAAAGAGTAGGCAACCACCTTGTCATGTTCTTCAAATGTATATTCGCGGATATTCAGGCGCAGGCTTGAATAGATATCCTTGAAGAAAATCTTACCCAAGTGGTCACCTTCGGAAATGATAATCGTGTTTTCTTTTTCCAGATTTCCCAGGTTGGCGAAAGTAGGACCGAACATCGGGTGGGTGGAGACATACGGGAAACCGCAGGTTTCGTAAAACTCTTTCAGGTGGGTTTTTACGGAAGCTATGTCTGAGATAATGCAATAGGGTTGCAGATAAGGCAGAACCGCTTTGAATGCTTCGATCGTGTAGTTCAGTGTTACACAGTTGATAACCAATTCAGGAGCAAACTCTGCTACCTCTTCGGGCTTTTGCAGGCGAAGGGCGTTGTAGATGAAACGCATCCGTTTCGGATCGTTTTCCAATACAGCCACTTCATGGTCGAAACTCAGCAGGTCGGTGAAGAAAGAACCCATCTTTCCGGCACCTAATATTAATATTTTCATTGTCTTATTTTGTTGATAAATTATTTCCGGCGGGTTGTTTTTGTTTTTCCGCTTTCACAACGACTTTGTGACGCCCGCCACAACACCCTTTTGGTGTCCGTCACAACGACCTTGTGATGCTCGTCACAAAACCCTTGTGATGCCCGTCACAAGGTCGTTGTGCAAAATCTGTGTGCAGTTTTGTTACTCATTCATGATAATCATCTGCTGGCGAACAGACTCTTCGTGGATCTCTTTCAGGATTTCTTTTACAAAGTCCGTGTTCAGGTCCATCGTCTGTCCCATATCCGAACGTTTTTCCAGGATTTCGCTGTAACGCGGTGACTGGAGGATGGGCATGTTATGTTCCTTTTTATACACACCGATTTCGCGGGAGATACGCATACGTTTAGCCAGCAGTTCGAGCAGTTGCTCGTCGATACCGTCGATCTGGCGGCGCAGTTCTGCCAGGTTTTCTGTTGTCTGTGTCTCGTTACGGATAACCAGCAGGTTGACAACATAATCCAGTACATCCGGAGTGATCTGCTGGGAAGCGTCGCTCCATGCACAATCCGGACAAGGATGCGATTCGATCATCAGGCCGTCGAAGCTCAGGTCCATTGCCTGCTGAGACAGCGGAGCGATCAGTTCGCGCTTACCACCGATATGGCTGGGATCACAGAAGATCGGCAGGTTCGGCATACGGCGGCGAAGTTCGATAGGTATATGCCACAACGGCAGGTTACGGTACATTTTTTTATCGTATGAACTAAATCCGCGGTGGATAGCACCCAGTCTGCGGATACCTGCACCATACAGACGTTCGAAAGCACCAATCCATAATTCCAGGTCCGGGTTGACCGGATTCTTGATCAGAACAGGTATATCTACACCTTTCAAAGCATCTGCGATTTCCTGTACGGCGAACGGGTTAACGGTGGTACGTGCACCGATCCACAGGATATCTATTCCGGCTTTCAACGCTTCGAATACATGGTCTTTTGTGGCTACTTCGGTAGCTACATACATACCTGTTTCTTTCTTTACACGTTTCAACCACTGCAAGCCTTCGGCTCCGATACCTTCGAATCCTCCCGGTTTAGTACGGGGTTTCCAGATTCCGGCACGGAATATTTTAACGCCTTTTGATGCCAGCTGATGGGCTGCGTCCATTACTTGTTCTTCTGTTTCGGCACTGCACGGGCCCGAGATGATGATAGGACGCTGTGGGTCTACACCGGGTAATAAGATTGATTCTAATTCCATTTTCATGATCGTATAATTTTCAATTTTTAATTTTCAATTCTTTAATTCTCATAAGTGCTTCCTGTAATGCTTCGTTCTTGCAGCAAAGTGAGATACGGACGTAACGTTCGCCACAGCTTCCGAAGATAAATCCGGGGGTAATGAAAACGTTGGCTTCATACAATACCTTGTTTGCCAGGGCTTCGCTGCCTTCTGCTTCTGCCGGGATCTTTCCCCAGAGGAACATGCCGACCTGATTTTCGTCGTAGGTACAACCGATGGCGTGCATGATTTGTCCGGCCAGGTCGCGGCGGCTACGATAGGTACGGTTCATATTGTCATACCATTCTTTCGGCGCTTTCAATGCTTCCACAGCTGCATGCTGCATCGGTTTGAACTGGCCGGAGTCGATGTTGCTCTTCACTTTCAATATCCATTGAACGAACTGGGCGTTCGAGGCCAGCATTGCCATACGCCATCCCGGCATATTGTGCGCCTTACTCATCGAATTCATTTCGATACAGATATCTTTAGCTCCCGGAACACTCAGGATACTTAACGGCTGGTCGTTCAGGATGAAACTGTAAGGATTGTCGTTACAGATAATGATACCGTGTTTACGTCCGAAAGCAACCAGCTTTTCAAAAAGTTCCCTGCTGGCGTTTGCTCCGGTAGGCATGTTCGGATAGTTGACCCACATCAGCTTTACGTTGGAAAGGTCCATCTTTTCCAATGCCTCGAAATCCGGCTGCCATCCTAATTCTTCTTTCAGTTCATAAGGAATTAGATTTGCCTGTACCAGCTTGCTGACAGAACTATAAGTCGGATAACCGGGATTGGGAACCAATACGCCATCGCCCGGATTCAGGAATGCCAGTGAGATATGCAGGATACCTTCTTTGGAACCGATCAACGGTTGTATCTCTGTTTTCGGGTCCAGTTCAACTCCATACCATGTCTGATACCAGTCGGCGAAACCTTTACGCAATTCGGGGATACCTACATACGGTTGGTAACCATGCTCATTCGCATTATGTGCATGTTCGCACAATGTCTCGATGGTCTGTTCCGAAGGAGGCAGATCAGGGCTACCTACGCCCAGGCTGATCACATTCTTGCCTGCGGCATTCATTTCGGCTACTTCTTTCAGTTTCTTTGAGAAGTAGTATTCCTGTACGCTGCCTACACGGTCAGCGGGTGTGATGTTACACACTTTGTTTTCCTTCTGCATATTCGCCTAAAATTTTTAAGTCCTTTGTTAATGGAGTGATGGCATCCAATGCCTGTCTGTATCTTGTATAATCAGTAAATGTCAGGTCGATATAGAACAAATACTCCCATTCGCGGCCGATGATCGGTAACGATTGTATTTTAGAAAGATTCATGTCGTAAAAAGAAAGAATGGAGAGGACTTTGGAAAGACTGCCGGAGGTGTGGGGAAGAGCGAAAACTAACGAAGATTTGTTGATGTCTGATTTTTCAAGAAGATCTTCAGCCGTCCAGCGGTCTGCTATGGCAAGGAAGCGGGTGAAGTTTCGTTTGTTGGTCTCTATCCCTTCGGCCAGTATTTCCATCTTGTAGATTTGGGCGGCCAGTTTCCCGCAAATAGCAGCGTGTCCTTCCAGATTATTCTCGGCAATCCATCGGGCACTCATCGCCGTATCTTCTTTCTCAACCACCTTGGCATTCGGCAAGGTATCGAGGAAGTCGGTACACTGCATAAGCGCAATAGGGTGGGAGTTGACTTCCGTGACATCGTGTATCGATGTTCCCGGCAGTGCAACAAGCGAGTGTGAGATGCGCAGTTTGTATTCACCGATCACTCTCAGTCCGCTTTCGCGAATCAGTTCATGATTTTGCAGCAAGCTCCCTGCAATAGTATTCTCGATGGCCATCAGTCCCAACAAAGACGGGTCTTTCTTAATGGCTGAAATAACATCTCTGAATGTATTGCATCCAACAATTTCAATATCTTCACCTTCATAGAAGCTACGGGCTGCGATGTCGTGATACGAACCGGCTATTCCCTGTATTGCTACTTTCTTTTTCATCT
>OLGD01000303.1_pt1 | contig 104229 bp, 80 predicted proteins | sample 1605311 | NCBI WGS metagenome assembly OLGD01 (sample SAMEA3888917, study PRJEB22519) | human gut metagenome | biome: human gut; feature: human-associated habitat; material: faeces | place: Denmark | collected 2010 | reverse complement strand
GTTGCATCCAGAACCATCATCTTTCAACTTTTTCTTTTCCTATGGGATGGCTGTGAAAAATTATCTGGATTTTTCCGGGAAGAACGTCATCGTCACTGGAAGTCGCGGAATCGGCCGCGCCATCGCGCTGGCATTCGCGGAACGCGGTGCCCGGCTCGCGGTGATCGCCCGCAGCCCGGAACCCCCGAAACTATTGGAAGAGCTGCAAACCGTCGGAGCGCCCGCCTATTACTTCCCCTGCAACCTAGCCGACGCGGAGGCACGCCGCGGATTGATTGCCGCAATCGTCGACCGAATGGGAGCGGAGCCGGACATTCTGGTCAACAACGCCGGGTTTCAATTTTCCGAGACCATCGAGACCTGCACGGAGGATCACTGGCGGAAAAGCGCCGCAGTACTGCTCGACGCCCCTTATGACCTCTCCCGGCAGGTGATCCCGTTCATGAAGCTCCGGCGGGGGGGAAGAATCATCAACATCGCCTCCATCTGCGCGTTCCGGGAAGGAGGATGGAATTTCAGTTATGGCGTCATGAAAGGAGGCCTGGTCGCCATGACCCGCTGCATGGCAAACGCAGTGGGGAAATACCAGATCAACGTCAACGCCATCGCCCCCGGCATCATCCGGACCGATCTGACCGAGAGACAGGGCTGCTTCCTGCCGGACCATTATCAGAACATCATCCGGAAATATCCCCTCGGCAGGCTGGGCGAGCCGGAGGAAATCGCGGCGGCAGCCCTCTTTCTGGGGGGAGATATGAGTACGTTCGTCACCGGACAGACTCTGATCGTCGACGGGGGCTTCTGCGGATATTGAACAGGAGTAAGAGAAGATGTTCCACGAAAAACTCATCGATGAACTGCGCTCTTATTACAGGACCCTGTCGTTCCATGCGGTTCGGACTCCGTTCAATCCGCTGAAGGAGAAGATGGATCGTTTTGCGGAACAAAATCCGGGGCTCTCCCCCCTCCAGCTGAAGGCGGCGCAATATGAAATCATCGCCGAACATTTCACGCCGGTGCTGTTTCGGAACGATCCCTTCTTCTACGAGACGGGGCTGAAGGTCGCAGAATATAACGGCCACACCCGGCTCAGCTCCGGCGGCTGGCTGTTTCTGCGCAATGAACATATCCTCCGGGATCGCTGTCCGGAGGAATATGCGCACTACGAGCAGGCCGGCAAGCTCGGCCTTCATCTCACCTACGGTTTTTTCGATTCCGACCATCATTGTTTTCCGTTTTCGAGGCTACTGAAACTCGGCCTCTCCGGGATTGCCGCCGAACTGCGGGAGGCCAGACAAAAAAATACCGCCCCCGCCCAGCAGGAGTTCTACGACGCCGCATTGCGGGGAGTCGCCGCCCTCCGGAAAACCGCGGAAAAATTCGCCACGGCCGCCCGGGAGAAACTTCCATCCGCGGAGTCTCCCGAAGAAAGAAAATTTCTGGAACGAATCGCGGCAACCGCCGCCCGCATGCCATGGCTGCCGCCGCAGACCTTCTATGAAGGGCTGGCGCTTCTCCGGTTCTTTTACGAACTCTGCAGTGTCTTCGAAGGAATCGGCATGTCCGTTCTGGGAGCTCCCGACCGGATGCTGATCGATCTCTACCGGGCAGATCTGGCCGCGGGCAGGCTCACTCCGGAAGAGGCGGATGATCTGCTCGAGCGTTTTCTGCTTCAGGTGGACTGCAAACTCGACCTGCGGAAAGCTCTCAACGAGCAGTTCAACCGCGGCGAACAGGGAGATACCCTGATTCTGGGCGGAGTGGATGAGAACGGATGCGACGTCAGCAACGAACTGACCTCGCGAATCCTGCTCCTCCATCGGAAACTGGAGCTGGTCTACCCCAAAATCAACTGTCGCGTCAGCGCGGCGACCCCCCGGCCGTTTCTGGAGGAGATCGCCGCCGATTTCCTCGCCGGCAGGAACACGATCTCCTTTTTCAACGACGACCTTCTGATTCCGGCGCAATGCGCCGCGGGGAAGGAGCGGCGCGACGCCGCCGGGTATGTCGCCGGCGGCTGCTGGGAGGTCATCGTCGAAGGGTGTGAGCACAGCGAGGGCGCGAACTGCTACTTCAGTCTGGGGCGGGTGATGGATTTCTCCATCCATCCGGATCCGGAAGCGGAAGCCCGAATGGGGCTCCACTTCCGGAAACTGGACCGGGAATCCACGTTCGAAGCGGTTTACGAACTCTGCCTGGACAATGTAAAATCCGCTCTCGGACAGATGCTTGAAATCATCGCGCTGGCGGGTTCGAACTGGAGCCGGATCAATCCCTGTCCGTTTTTTTCGGCGGCGCTGGCCGGCTGCGCGCAGAGCGGCCGCGACTACAGTGCCGGAGGCGCCAGATACAATCCGCACGGCGTTCCCCTGACCGGTCTGGCCGTCTACGTCGATTCCCTGCTCGCGATGAAACGGCTCTGCTTCGACGAGAAGATCATCGCGCTCTCCGACTTTCTCGATGCGGTGCGTTCCAACTGGCAAGATCGGGAACTTCTGCGGCGGCAGGCGATGGAATCCGCCCACCTCGGCGACGGCAACGGCGAAGCGGCCGCTCTGGCGGCGCGTCTGCTCGATGAGCTGACCGGCTTCGTTGCCGGATTCCGGAACGAACGCGGCGGAATCTTCCAATGCGGCTTGTACAGTTATGTGGATATCGTTGAATGGGCGAAACTCACGCGGGCGACTCCGGATGGGAGGCATGACGGTGATTTTCTTTCCCAGGGGCTGACGTCGTCGAGACTTCATCGTGACGACGTGACCTCACTGCTCCGCGATCTCGGCTCTCTGCCGCTGGAAAAATTCCCCGCGAATTCGGTACTGACGCTCTCTCTCTCCAGAAACGGGCTGGATGCCACGCGTTTCGCCGCGTTTCTGGAGGCCTGGCTGGCCATGAAAGCGAGCGGAATGCTCCAGTTGAACTGCGTCACCCGGGAAGAGCTCGAGGATGCGCAGCTTCACCCGGAAAATCACCGTTCCCTGCTCGTGAGACTCTACGGATATTCCGCCTATTTCACTTCGCTCGACTCCGAGCGTCAGGCGGAATTCATGAGCCGCACGATCTACTGAACTTTTTTACGCCCTATGAACGGAATGATCTTCGACATCGGCAAATTCGCGTTGCACGACGGTCCCGGAATCCGGACAACCGTGTTTCTGAAGGGTTGTCCGCTGCGCTGCCTCTGGTGCCACAATCCGGAATCCCAGTCCTGCCGGCCGGAAATTTTTTTCCGTCCGGAACAATGCCTCGGCTGCGGTCGCTGTTTTTCCGCCTGCCCCCGGCATTGTCACCAGATGCGCGGCGGCAGCCGCCTGTTCCATCGGGAATCGTGCAACGGATGCGGCAGATGTGCCGCAGAGTGCCATTCCGGAGCGTTGGAGCGCGTCGGACGAATCATGAGCGTGGAAGAGGTGATCGCCGAAGTTCTCAAGGACAAGCTGTTCTATGAGAAATCCGGAGGCGGGATCACGCTTTCCGGCGGCGAACCGCTGGCGCAAATCGAGTTCACCGCAGCGCTGCTCCAGACCGCCGGTGAGCACAATCTGCACACCTGCCTGGAAACCAGCGGCTTCGCTCCGCCGGAAGAGATCATGCGCCTCGTGCCCTCTGTCGACCTCTGGCTATGGGACGTCAAAGCCTGTCCGAAAGATCATCCGCGGCTAACCGGCGTTCCGGCCGGACCGATTCTGGAGAATCTTCATCGGCTGGACCGGGCGGGAGGAAACATAATTCTGCGCTGCCCCCTGATTCCCGGCGTCAATGACTGCGTTGAACATTTGACCGGAATCGGGAAGCTGGCGAATTCTCTGCGTAATGTCCGTGAAATCCAGCTGGAACCGTACCATGCCCTCGGCGAGGGCAAACGAGCCCGTCTGGGGAAGCCTGAAGTTGCCGGAATGCATCCCCCTTCTCCGGCAACGCTTTCGGAATGGCTGGCTATGGTACGGAGCACAACATCCATTCCGGTAAAACCGGCCTGATCCTGCAGACGGAGAGAACCGGCGGCGGCGCGGCCGCGCCCGGGAAACGGCGAATTTTCCTTGCCGAAACGCCGTCGAAAACGTAAAAAATCGGATTTTTTTCCCCGTGCGGTTTGAAAAAATGAAAAATCGGTCTATTTTAAAGGGCGTGGCGGGTTAGCTCAGTTGGTTAGAGCGTCGGAATCATAATCCGCAGGTCTCGTGTTCGAGTCACGAACCCGCTACCAGTTTTGATTCAGAATGGTCCGAATTTCAATCGCGGCCTGATTTGCGCGGTATTTTTCGATCCGGGTGCACGTCAGGCAGGTTATCTGAAATTGGGCTTTTTTTTTGCCTCTTCGACGGTCCCTGCCATAATTCACACCTCCTTCACGCTCGAAATTTCCGGGAGTTGATGGATTTTCAACTGGAAGGATTCACGATTCCGAAAGCCGTCCGTCTGCTGGACTGTATCCGGCAACGGAAATTCATTCCACAATGGTTACAGGCAAAAACGTCAACTCAATCCGGATTTGCATTTTCCGAAATCCGCTGTATTTTTTCTGACGTTGTTTTCGGAGAATGTCATGGTCCCTCAAAAGAAAAAAATCCATCCCGACCTCCCTTTCTCCTGGGAATACCAGCAGGGGGACAGACGCGGTGTCGCATATGAATGGCACGATCCGGCCTGTGAACATCTGCCGATCTGGCCGAATCATATCGGCAGTTTCCTCATTCGCGACGGCGAGTATTCCATCCATTCCAACTACTACAACTACGCCTTCGAATACATCCTCGAAGGAAACCTGAAATTGTTTCAGCGGGATCAGGAGTTCTTCGCAGAAACAGGAGATGTCTGTATTCTTCACCGCGGGGAAACCAACCGCTTTGAACCGGGCAGCGCCGGCTTCGCCCGGAAACTCTGCGTCTGCATGCGGGGGCAGATGATGACCCAGCTGGTGGCCTCCCTCGGACTTACTGAATACTCCGTCATCCATCCCGTCAATCCTCAGCTCATCGAGGAGACACTCCTGGAGATAGGCCGTCTCCTCAGCAGAAAAAACAGCGAAGAAATCGCTTCCATCGTCGGCTGCGGCATGAAATTCCTCTCGGCACTGGCCTTGTCCATTCTGAAGCAGAAGGACTACCCCTTCATTCAGGCGACAAACATTCTTCAGTACAACATCCCCAATCAAGTGTCGATTCGGGATGTCGCGCTCAAAATGAACATGAGCACCTCTTCCCTGGAACGCCTGTTCCGGAAAAACTGCGGCATGACCCCGAAAGAATATTCCATCGACCTGAAAATGAAAACAGCCGCAACCCTGCTGAGAAACAGCAGCCTGAACATCAAGGAGATCTCCCGCCAGGTCGGTTATCCGAATCCGGTCAAGTTCTCCGGAGAATTCAAAAAATTTTCCGGTCTCTCCCCGCTCGAGTTTCGAAGAGCAAAATCGAAGCAGGAAGAATAAAGTATTTTTTTTGACGTTTCCGGTATATTTTTCTCCGTTTTTCCCTCTTGTGATTCATTTTTTTTCTGTTATAATTAATTACAAATGAAAAAACGGAATTGTTTCCGGAAAACCATAGGAGATTTCAGATGAAACGCAGGCAGGCAATTGAAAAAAACTCTTTTATTGGGAACAGCAGAACACCTTTACTGTTTCATGATACATGGAGAAGAAGATTTACATTGATAGAACTTCTCATCGTAATAGCGATCATTGCAATTCTGGCGGCCATGCTGCTGCCGGCACTGAACAAAGCGAGAGCCTCCGCAAACCGGGTTCTCTGCGCGAACAATCAAAAGCAGCTCGGACTGCAGTTCGCCATGTATGCCAACGCCTTTGAAAACTATATTACCGTCAGGGGAACCGACTCCTCCTGGCTCAGGTGGCTTTACCAATGGCCCACGGACACGACGGCGGAACAGGAAGCCCAGAAACTGAAAATCAAGAGCTGTCCACAGGTCAATGGATATGATGGAACGAGCAATTACCGTTACCTCACCTACGGCATCAAAACCACCGCTTTCAGCGATGAATCAAAATGGGAGAAAACATATGCTTCCGGAAACTGTTACGTCACACTGGACGATGGACAGAAATTCATAGTCATGCAGCGAATCACGGCTCCCTCGAAATATTTCTACCTCGGAGACTGCATCCGGCGCAGTACGATGAAAATTTCCTACTATATGCCAAGCTGGGGAGGAGATGACGCCAAACTGTATCTGATTCACAACAAGCGGGTCAATCTGCTCTATGCGGACGGGCACGTGAATTCCGCCGGAAAATCCCTGAGTCTTGATATCCAGAGCATGACCTATATGGGCAACAGCGGGATGTTGATGGACGAGGCTGGAATTCCCTATTGAGAAAGCTATGCAACTATGAAAAAACTGCTTGTATCCGTGGTATTGCTCGCTCATCTTCTGGCCTCGGGGGAGATCTTGTACCAGAATGATTTTTCCGGTGAAAACGCCCTCGACGGCTGGAGAAAAAACCGTGCGGCGCAGCTTACCGGCAGTGAGTTGCAGTTTTCCCTGGCGGAAAAGACGGCCGGTCTTCCCTCAGTCAAACGCACGTTTGACGCCAAACTCCTTTCCGGCAGACTCCTCGCCGTTTCCGCGGAAATCAAGGGGGAAAAACTCGAACGGCATCTGCGCCGTTCCTTTACCGGAATTCAGATCCAGTTCGAAGGAGATTCCGGGAAAGGACGATCCTACTTCGGCATGACGATAAACCGGGAAGGCAGTTTCGGCTGGACGACCTTCCGCCGGGTCTGCCATGCCCCGGCCGACCTGAAGAATGCAGTTCTCGCGATCGGAATGCAGGGAGCAACCGGAAGTTTTCAATTGCGCAATCTGAAAATCGAATCGCTGGGAGTTCCCCTGCCTCTGACGGAAAAGGCCAATATGGGCTATTCCGATACGGTTGCCGGGGACGGCAAAGGCGGCTGGTCCGATCAGGGAGCGGAGAACGACGGGTCGCTTTTTCTGCCGGAGTTGTACCGGAAAGAGATAGCGGGGGTTCCGTTTCTCCTCAACCGGCAGGGGAACTCGGTGCTGAGCTTTTCTTCGACCCATTTTCCGCAGGGGCTGCAGACCGCGGAATTTTCCGTCGGGGAAGCCGCGGGGAAAGCCTCCTGGCTCTATCTGCTGCATACGCTCTGCTGGGGCGGCTCAAAGGAGGAAGAAGCGGGCCGGATCGAGATTCATGGAGAAAGCGGAACGAAAACATTTTCCGTCATCAACCGGCGCGATGTTCAGGACTGGTGGCGGTCGGAAGCTCTGCCGAATGCATTGCCCGGGCTCTCCGTCAAGGGGAAAAACGGAATGCGCACCCTGTTCGTTTCGAGATTCAAGCTCGATGCCGGGCTGGGAAAAATCTCTTCTGTTTCCTTCCGTTCCGCCGGCAGGGAGCCGGTCTGGATCATCTGCGGAGCCACGCTGTCCAGCCGCGAAATCCCGGTCTCTCCGGCCGGACCGGCTCTGGAGATCAAGGCGGGGAAAGAATGGCTCCCCTTTCCGCGAAGCGGATATGGCCTGCGTCTCCCGGGCAGCGCGCTGGATCTGTCGGGACACGAAAAATGGAAGACGTCGGGTGCGGATGGCCGGATCAGGGTATCCGAACGCGGCACCCTCTGTTTTGAAAGGCAACCGGAGGAGGATCTGCGGATGCTTGCCGCGCCGGTTCCGACACACTTTTCCCGCCCCCGGGAGGCGGAGATGTTTCTGGACGAGTGTGTCCGGAACGGAATTCGCTGCATCCGCTTTCATTTTCTCGACACAATGCTGATGTCAGGCTCATCGCAGGACGGCGTTTTCAACACCAAAACGCGGGCCGTCTTCGAGGCGATTGTCGCCGGAGCGAAGAAGCGCGGAATGTATCTCATGCTGGATATCATGACCCATCCAAACGGGTATTATGCACAGAAAACGTTCGATCCATGGGGAAATCTGCGTGATTCCCACAATATGAAACTGCGGATGCATTTTGATCCGGACGCCAGAAAAAACTGGGAGACCGGAGCCCGGCAGCTTCTGCTGCGGGAAAATCCTTTGACGAAAACCCGTCTCGTCGACGACCCGGTACTGGCAATGGTCGTCACCTTCAACGAACAGTCGTTCGCGTTCAGCCAGTTCATGGACAAAAAACTGATGGCCCCGCATTACCGGAACTATTTGAAACGCCGCTACCAGACCATCGACGCCTACAATGCGGAACATCGGTCGAACTATCCCTCCTTCGACCGGATCCCGTGTTTCGACTCTCGTTCCAAAGCGGATGCGGACGGGCTGGCATTCATCGAGGAAACCGAACGCAACACCCTTGCCTGGTATCGCTCCACGCTCCGGGGAATGGGATATCCAGGGATCATCATGGACTGCAATCTGACCAAGAATCACTCCGCCAACCTGCGCCGCCTCGACAATGAAGCGGTGGCGATCAACAGCTATCACGATCATCCCTCCCGCTGGGCGGGCCGCGGCTCCACGATCCGCCAGCAAAGTGCCATATATGCCCTGGCCGGAATGTTCCGCGATTTGATCAACGCCAGACTTTCCGGCAAGCCTCTGGTCGTCACGGAGTACAATCATGTCTTCTGGAATCGCTACCGCCATCAGCAGGCGTATACGGTAGGAGCGTATGCGGCATTGAACGATCTCAGCATCCTGACGATGCACAGCGGGGTGCCCGACATCAAAGCTCTGGTTCCGGGAGATTCGGAACTGGCAATCCGTCCATTTGGAAATTCGCGGGATCCGATTGCCGTTGCCTCGGAATTTCTGACCTACTTCCTCTTCATCCGCAAAGATGCGGCAACGGCCGCCCACGCGGTCCGGATCCGGGTCGGCGAAAAGGATTCGCACGGGAAAAATGGCTTGCAGACGCTGAGTTCACCGCAAAACCTGCTTTCCCTTCTACTGCGTTTTTCCATCGATTACCGGAATCCGGCTCCGGCGGCGGACGATGAAAGAATCTTCCCTCTCCGCGGCGGGCTGGAAAGCATTGAAACCAGCGCGACCTCCCAGAGCCGTGAGACCGGCGAGGCGGATGCCGGCCACTACGTCTCTCTATTGAAGCAAGAGGGATTCCTGCCGGAGAAAAACCGGACCGACGGAGTCCATCTCTTTGAAAGTGAAACCGGGGAAATCCTGCTGGACCGCCGCCGGGAACTCATCCGAATCGACACTCCCCGGTTTCAGGGGATATGCGCCCTCCGGGGCAGTTCGGAAAAACTGACCGATTTTGAAATTCAAAAACTGGATGCGGATGCCGGTCTGACCATCATCGCCGTTGACGGAAACAATCCGATCCGGACGGCCAGACGCATGGTCCTGGTTTTCGTCACGAATGCACTGAACAGCGGAATGCAGTTTTACGACAAGGAGATGTGCCGTCTGTACCATATCGGATATTATCCTCCGCTTCTGCAAAGCGGCAGCTTCCGGGTGGCGATACGCAATCTCCATGCAAAGCGTCTGACGCTTTACCGGCTGGATCTTTCGGGGCGTCGCATCGCGAAACTGAAACCGGACCGGATTGCCGGGGAGAAGGCGGTCTTCTCCGTGGATACCGCAAAAGACGGCGCCGCGGTCTTCTATGAACTCATCGCGGAATGAGTACAATTTTGCAGGAATTATTCTCAAAAAAAGACTTGTAAAAGTTGAATTTCGAGCTATACTATAATTAGAGAAAGATCCTCCGGCGGAAGGCTTCGGCCCGGCGTCCCGAGGTGATTAATGGTTTGAAACGTTCCAACGGCGAGGGAGTGAGGCTCCCGATCCTGAAGGCGGCAACCGGTCGGGTTCGCATGGCATCCCCGGCGCGCTACTGCATTTCAGGCGCGCCGGGGATTTTTTATGCGGGAGTTAGAGCGCCATGGAAAGCAGAATCGCCCTCATCGGCATCATCGTGGAGGATACCGAAGCCTCCGAAAAGATCAACCGCATCCTTCACGAATATGTCCCCTACATCGTCGGACGCATGGGCATCCCATACCGGAAACAGAACGTCTGCATCATCAGCATCGTCATCGACGCCCCCAACGACGTCATCAGTTCGCTCTCCGGCAAGCTCGGCATGGTCAAAGGGATCAGCGTCAAGACCCTCTACTCCAGACTGCCTGGAGAGGCGGCGAAATAATCGATATCAACCAACCAGGAGAAAAGATATGTACAATCCGAAATCATCCGTTGCGACCGAATTCATCGACGACGACGAGATCCAGCAGACACTCGCCTACGCCGCCGCCAACAAAAACAACCGCGAACTGGTCGACTCCATCCTCGAAAAGGCGAAGGAGTGCAAAGGGCTCAGCCACCGCGAGGCCGCCGTCCTCCTCGAATGCGAACTGCCCGAAGAAAACGAGCGGATCCGCAATCTCGCCATGGAGATCAAGCAGAAGTTCTACGGCAACCGGATTGTGATGTTCGCGCCGCTCTATCTCTCGAACTACTGCATCAACGGCTGCACCTACTGCCCCTACCACCGCTCGAACACCCACATCCGCCGCAAGAAACTCACCCAGGATGAGATTCGGGCGGAGGTGATCGCCCTGCAGGACATGGGCCACAAGCGGCTCGCGCTCGAAACCGGCGAGGACCCGAAGAACAATCCGATCGAGTATGTCCTCGAAAGCATCAAAACCATTTACAGCATCAAGCACAAGAACGGCGCAATCCGCCGGGTCAACGTCAACATCGCCGCCACCACCGTCGAGAACTACCGCAAACTCAAGGAGGCCGGCATCGGCACCTACATCCTCTTTCAGGAGACCTACAACAAGAAAGCCTACGAAGAGCTGCATCCGACCGGTCCGAAGCACGACTACGCCTACCACACCGAGGCGATGGACCGCGCGATGGAGGGCGGCATCGACGACGTCGGCTGCGGCGTCCTCTTCGGGCTGAACCTCTACCGCTACGACTTCGTCGGGCTGCTGATGCATGCCGAACACCTCGAAGCGGCCAAGGGAGTCGGGCCGCATACGATCAGCGTGCCGCGCATCCGTCACGCCGACGACATCAATCCGGAGAACTTCTCCAACGCCATCTCCGACGAAATCTTCGAGAAGATCGTCGCGGTGCTCCGCATCGCGGTGCCCTACACCGGGCTCATCATCTCCACCCGCGAATCGAAAGCGGCGCGCGAACGGGTGCTCAAGCTCGGCGTCTCCCAGATCTCCGGCGGGTCGCGCACCAGCGTCGGCGGTTACGTCAAGCAGGAGACCGAGGAGGAGAACTCCGCCCAGTTCGACGTCTCCGACAACCGCACCCTCGACCAGGTGGTCAACTGGCTGCTCGAACTCGGCTACATCCCGAGCTTCTGCACCGCCTGCTACCGGGAGGGGCGCACCGGCGACCGCTTCATGCGCCTGGTGAAATCCGGCCAGATCGCCAACTGCTGCCAGCCGAACGCTCTGATGACCCTCAACGAGTATCTGGAGGATTACGCCTCGCCCGACACCCGGAAGAAAGGAGAAGCGGTCATCGCCGCGGAACTGCTCCGCATCCCGAACGAAAAGGTCCGCGCCATCGCGAAGGAGCATCTGCAGGAGATGCACGCCGGCAAGCGCGACTTCCGCTTCTGATCGGGAATTTTCCGTTCACTAACTCCGCTTCGCGCCCCTGTTTCCGGGGGGCGCGGAGCGTTTTTTCGTTCACGCTTCGGTCACCCGCAGCAGGTAGCGGAAGTGATAATCGCCCGCCGGAATCCGGTACTGCGGCAGCGTATCCGGTCCGCAGCTGGCGGTGCCGACGCCGCGCTGCCGCAGGTCGAGGTGGAGCCACACCTTTCCGGAGTCGCACAGTTCATGCTCGTGCCGCTTCGTCTGGAGTTCGCCGATCGGATACCGCCCCACCGAAAACTCCATCGGGACCGGGGCGATGAATTCCAGCGCGAACCGGAGCTTCGCGCCGCCGAGCTTCAGGCGCCGCACGCCGGTGCGGTGGCCGTTCTCCTGCGGCATGATGTAGGGCACGTGCATCGCGTCGATCGTGGTGCGGTAAAGTCCGACTTCAGCGGCGGCGCAGCGGTCGATGTAGTTTTCGTGCGGTCCGCGGCCGAAATACTCGACCGTCTCGAAGAGGCCGGGCAGTTCCAGCTCCACGCCGAGACGCGGCAGATCGTCGATCCCCTCCCCCACCTCGAAGCGGTTCTCCATTTCGATCCAGTTCCCCTCCGTGACCCGGACACGTTCGGAAAAGCGGATCCGCTTCCCTCCCGGCGTTGCGTAACTGCTCACCGTCTCCCGGCCGCCCGGAATTGCCCGGCTCTCGCAGGAGTTGCGCCGGAAGTCGAAATATCCCGCCTGAAGCCAGCGGTTGGCCGGACGCCACGGAAACTCCGGCCTGCCGAACTCCCGCCGTATGCAGTCGTTGTCGGTCGTCGCCCGGATCACATTGAGCACCGGCCCGCGTTCGATCAGCGTCACGCCGCGGCAGACAAGCGAGAAACGTCCGCCGTCATCGAAGGTCAGCTCCGCCGGAAGTCCGGCGAGCGGCGCCGGAGCGGCGAAGGAGCGGAAAGGCAGTGCGAACTGTTCGGACGCCACCACATGCCCGGCCTCCGCCCAGCGGTTCGCCTCGCGCAGAACCAGCCGGAGGTTGAGGAAACACTCCTCCCCCGCCCGCAGTCCGGCGGGCTCCCGGACCGGCAGTTTCAGTTCAAAGCAATTGTGCGGCTCCTCGTTGAAGATGTCGTGCCGCTCGGCCCCGGCAAAGTCGGGGATGAAATGTTCCGGACCGTGCGGCGGCAGTGCCGCCTTCCCCGTCGCGACGCTCCGGCCGTCGACCGTCACCTCCCATTCGAGTTCGCAATCGGAGAGGTCGGTGAAACAGCGGCGGTTGACGATGGCGATCAACCCCGAAGCGGGATCGACCGCCCGGAACTCCGCCGGCTGCGCCAGTTTTTTGAATTCATACAGCCCCGGATGCGGCGTTCGGTCCGGGAACACCAGTCCGTCGGTGACGAAGTTGGAGTCGTTCGGTTCATCGCCGAAGTCGCCGCCGTACACCCAGTACTCCCGCCCGGAATCATCTTTCCGGGCAATACCGTGGTCGATCCACTCCCAGATGAAGCCGCCCTGCAGCCCGTGGCAGCGGCGGAAGGCGGCGAAGTAGTCCGCAAGGCAGCCGTTGCTGTTGCCCATCGCGTGGGAGAATTCACAGAGGATCATCGGCCGTTCGTCGTCGGTCGGATAGGAGGCCCAGTTGACGATGGTCCGCACATCCGGATACATCGGCGCAATGATGTCGGTAAGTTCGCGGTTGAGATTGGGCAGCCAGCCCCCCTCCTGCGAATAGATCGCCCGCTCGCAGAGAAAGACCCGCGATGGATCGACCCGGCGAATCCACGCCGCCGCCGCCGCGTGATTGGGGCCGATTCCCGACTCGTTGCCGAGCGACCAGACGATCACCGAGGGGTGGTTCCGGTCGCGCGTGACCAGATGGATCGCCCGGTCCATGTAGGGGAAGGCCCACGCCGGATTCATGCACAGATCGTAGAAGAAGGCGTGGTTCTCGATGTTCGCCTCGTCGAAAACGTAGAGGCCGTATTCGTCGCAGAGCTCATAAAACTCCGGGGCGTCCGGATAGTGGCTGGTGCGGACGGCGTTGACGTTGAAGCGCTTCATAAGTTCGACGTCCCGCCGCATGGTTTCGAGCGTGAGGGTCCGGCCGGTGTGCGGATCGTGTTCGTGGCGGTTGACGCCGCAGATCAGCACCGGTTTGCCGTTGATCCGCAGTTCGCGATGGGCCACCTCCACCCGGCGGAATCCCACCCGGCAGCCGGAGAAATCCACCTCGCCCCGCTCCCGGTGGCAGAGCGTCACCGTCAGCCGGTAGAGGAAGGGATCTTCGGCGCTCCAGTGGCGCGCGCCCGGCAGTTCCAGCCGGAGCCGGGAGTAGAAGCGGCGCGGGTCCTTGAGGTTGAAATACCCTTTGAACCCTTTCCGGGCGGCGACGGCGCTTTCGGATGCGAGCACTTCGCGCCCGGCGTCATCATAGAGCCGGACCCGGAAAAACCATCCCGCCTGCGGTTCGGCGGCGCCGACCTCGGTCATGCCGTCGCTCTTCCCGGAAAATCCGCCCGCGACGTCCAGTCCGGCGACAAGTTCCAGATCGAGCAGCCCGGTCCGGAGCGATTCATCCAGCGTGGCGGCGGCGAAGAAATCCTCGATGTGATTCTTCGGCATGGCGTGAAGCGAAACGCTGCGGACAATTCCGGCGTGCCACCACTGGTCCTGATCCTCGACGTAGCTCGCGTCGGAGAACTGGCTCACCACCACCGAAAGCAGATTCTCCCCGGCGTGCACCCGGCCGGAGAGATCGAACTCCGACGCCCCCCGGGAGTCCTTGGAGAACCCGACCGCCTCGCCGTTGAGAAACACCGCAAAGAAGTTCTCCACCCCGTCGAAGCGGAGCACCAGACGCCGGTCGAGCCACTCCTCCGGAATCCGGAAGTTCCGGCGGTAGACGCCGGTCGGATTTTTCTTCGGCGGATCGGGGGGCAGTTCGTCGAACGGCATGACGATGTTGGTGTAGTGCGGGTGGCCATACCCCTGCATATCCCAGCATCCGGGCACAGTGATTTTCTCCCACGCGCCCGCGGCACCGGGCAGATGGTCGCCGTTCACCTCGTCGGGAGAGGAAAAGAAACGGAACTCCCACTCGCCATCCAGCAGCAGGCGCAGAGTTCCCTCCCCTCCCCGCCGGGCCTCCGCCTCATCGGAAAAATGAAAAAACCAGGCACGCGGGGGGAGTTTCCCGCCGCCGACCGCCTCCGGACTGCTCCGGAGAATCCGCCCCAAATCAAACGCCATGTCTCGCTCCTTCGCCATTAACTGTCTTCGATTGACAATTAATTATACTCCTTCTCACGAAAAAATGCAAGGAGAAGTGCGAATTTTATGGAAAAATTTGCAAATTACTCCCAAGACAGTTATAGTAGAAAAAAGCGAGGAATTTTCTTCATGGTGACGATCAAAGAGGTGGCGGCGCGCGCCGGCGTTCCGGAAAAGACCGCGATGCGGGCGCTCTCCGGCCGGACACTCGGCGTGCGGCGCGACGCCCGCGAACGGGCGGAGCGGGTGCGCAAGGCGGCGGCGGAGCTAGGCTACCAGCCGTCGGCCATCTCCCGCGCCCTCCGGCAGGGGAAAACCCGGACCCTCGGACTGCTGACCGGATGCATCACCAACCAGTACTACGCCGCCCTGGCGGAAACCGCGATGATGGAGGCCTCCCGCGCCGGCTACCGGCTCCTGCTGGAATTGACCGGGTCGCAGCCGGAGCGTGTCGCCGACGGCGTGAAGAATTTTCTCGCCTCACGGGTGGATGGCATCCTCACGACCGAGGCGGAGGGCGAACAGGCCGTCGGACGGGTTCTGGCGAAGCGGAAGTTCCCGGTCATGCTCTTCGACACTCCGTCAAAGGAGGGGTTCAGCGCAGTCTATGCGGACTACTCCCGGACGATTCCGGCGGCGGTCCGCCACCTTGCCGCACGCGGGCGCAGAAGGATCACCTTTCTGATCCATCCTTCCACCAGTCTGCTCCATGCCCGGCTGTTGGCGCTCTTCCGCGACAGCTGTCTCGTCGCCGGAGTGGAGCCGGAGTACCTCCCGGCCGGTACGCTCGACGAGATGGCCGGTCACGCCGAACGGCGTCCTGAAGCGGTGCTGATCTACGGCAACTACAAGCTGATCCGCTTTCTGCGGCGCGCCGCGGAGCTGCCCGGCTATCAACCGGATGCGGTCGGCTTCTTCAACCCGTGGAGCTGGCACACCCGCCAGCCGGGGCTCACCGGCGCGATACTGGCGCCGTCGGACGAGATGACCCGCGCCGCCGTCCGCGAACTCATCGCCGAGGTGGAGGAGCAGAGCACACCGCGCACGATCGCATTCGACACGGAGTTCTTCCCGGCGGAAGAGTTCGCCCGGATCCACGCCCCGGACCTCAACGCCGACTTTCTGCCGGAGGAGTGAAGATTCGTCCTGTTCCAGGGGTTTCCTCCGTTTTTTTTCAAAAAAATTTGACAAAACCCTGATGGGGCGTTATTGTGAAGAAAACGGAGACGGCATGCCCGGAGTTGAAGAGATTTTCCGGGGAAGGTGAGATCGCTCCCGGCATTCGTGTTCCGACCAATTGCAAGGAGAATCCGCAAATGATGAAACATCTTCTCATGACTGCCGCAGCCGCGGCATTCTCGTTCGGGCTGGCCGCCATGGACCTGCCGGTTCAGAATTCCGATTTCGTCGAAACCAATGGGAAGCTCACCGGCTGGACGAAATCCGTACAGACCAAGATCGGCGACCGTATCGCCGTGGAACCCATTCCGGGTGAAAAAGATGATTTCGCCATCGTTCTCTCTTCCAACAGCGGCAAAAGCTGGCCGCAGGTCTGGCAGCGCCTGGTCAAGGTCTCCGACCTTCCGGCCATTCCCGCCGGCAAGACGATGGTCATCGAGCTGGAATACAAGCAGAAAACCGAAAACGTCACCGGCTATGCGTTCGGCACGCTGGCCTTCTTCGATGCCAAAGGCAAACGGCTGATGTACAAGGACGGCATTCCCCTCAAAGGCACCAACGACTGGCAGGAACGCAAGACCGTCTTCCGTGTCAAGCAGATTCCGCAGGGCGCGGCCACTCTCGGCATCGCCTTCTACCTCGGCAAATCCACTGGCAAGACCTGGTTCGCCGATCCCGATCTGGAAGTGGAGATCAAGTAAGCTCTCGCTCCATCTCGAAAGCCTTCCCGGCGGCGGCCCGATTCACGGCCGCCGTTTTTCATTGTCGTCATGGCGTCTGTTCCACCCGGCCACGGCTGCGGCCAGCGCCTCAGCCGGATCGGCGAACTCCCCCGCCAGCTGACGATCGTAGATCAATTCGAGCAACGGACCGAACTCCGGCCCCGGGCGGCAGCCGGCGGAAATCAGGCTCTTCCCGGTCACCCAACGCTCCGGCAATGCGGTTTTCTCTCCGCGCCGCCGCCGTTCGGCAAGTTCATCCAGCAGAAAGACGAAGCACTCCAGCAATCCATGACTGGCGATGCAGTCGAGCCGGTGCAGTTCCAGCTCCAGCGAAAAATTCGGCTCCGCCAGCAACCGGCGCAGTTTCGCCGCGCGCATCTCGCGCACCGAAGCAAACCGCATATGATTGCGCACCGCATGCACGACCGCTTCGCGATCAGCAGCGGAGAAACGCAGCCGATCCAGGAGCCGACCCGCCAGTTCGGCCCCCTCGCACTCATGCCCGAAAAAACGAATCCGCCCCGTCTCGTCGGTCATCTGCGTCAACGGCTTGGCGATATCATGCAGCAGTACGCTCCACGCCAGCCGGGCATCCGGATACACCATATGATGCAACATCAGCATCGTATGGGTGAATACATCCCCTTCGGGATGAAACTGCGGCGGCTGCGCCACCCCATCGAGGGCCGCCACTTCCGGCAACACCGCCCGCAGCAGCCCCAGTTCCAGCAGTAAACGCATCGCCCGGTCGGGCGCCGGACCGGTCAGCATCCGGGTGAGCTCCCCCGCGATCCGCTCCGGCGCCAGTTCCGCCGCCAGCGGCGCAAGATCGGAAATCGCCCGCCGGGTGCCGGGTGCGGGTTCCAATCCCAGCCTTGCCGCGAACCGGACCGCGCGCAGCATCCGCAGATAATCCTCGCGGAACCGCTCCTCCGGGGCCCCCACCGTCCGGAGAATGCCCCGCTCCAGATCCGTCACGCCGCCGACACAGTCGCACACCTCCTCCGAAACCGGGTCGTACCAGAGTGCGTTGACCGTAAAATCGCGCCGTTTCATGTCGCATTCGAGCGAATCGGTATAACGAACCAGCTCCGGATGGCGTCCGTCGAGATAGTTCCGCTCTTCCCGCGCAGTCGCCGCCTCAAACCGGAACTCCCCCGCGTCGATCAGCGATACGCCGAAACTCGCCCCGACGGAACGCGATCCGGGGAACAGCTTCGCAAGCTGTTCCGGTACGGCGGTGGTCACCAGATCGAAATCGGCGGGAACGTGGCCGAGCAGGAGATCACGCACCGAACCGCCGACCAGCCCGGCCTCGAATCCGGCGGCCTTCAATCGCCGCACCGCGTCACACGCCGCGCGGAACGCCGGATCGGATATGGAAAATCGCCGCCGGAACCGCTCCATTCAACCCCTCTAGCGAACCGAATGAACCGCCGCCGGTTCCGGCTGCGTCGCCCGGGGATACCGGACCGCCGCCGGGCCGAAGAGCATCACGTAACCCAGACGATATCCGGCCGGAATGCCGACCCGCACCGCGAGCTCCGGAAAGAGCGAAAACATCGCCGCCGCCAGTCCGCACCAGACGGTGCCCAGCCCGAGCGAGTTCGCGTAAAGCTCGAAGTAGCTCAGCGCAATGGTCGGATCATAAGCCGGACAGGGCGAATCCTCCGGAGCGGAAACCACCAGCATGTGCGGCGCACCGCGGAAAATCACATCCTTTCCCGCCAGCACCTGTTCGCGATAACGCACCAGTCCGCCCAGCGTCTCCGGGCGGTTCTCCATCAACTCCACGATCCGCGAATTGACCGAAGCGCGGATCTCATCCATCACCGCCAAATCATCGACGAAAGCGAAATCCAGCCGATGGTTGTTGACCCCGGTCGGCACCCAGGATAGCATCGCCTTGAGCTTCCCGAGCGTTTTCCCGTCGACATTCTCCCGCCGGTAACTGCGACAGGAGCGGCGGAGCCGGATCAGATTGAGCATCGCCTCCGGCGCGGGAAGATTTCCCGCCGGGACACTCTCGGCCGGATTGCGCCCGAAGATCGAAACCGCCCCGACCGGACAGACCGCCAGACAGTGCTGACAGCGGGTGCAGCGCGACTCCGTCTCCGGCAGCAGAACAGGGATTCCTCCTTCGCCAGGGGCGAGAATTCCCGGCGCGCAGTCCCGGATGCACGCGCCGCAGCGAACGCATTTCTTTGAATCCACCACAAATTTCAGACCGTTCATCGCCCCTCCTCCCTTCCGTTAAAACCCTTTGATCGCCATCACGAATTCACCGAACGAATCCACCTCGAAGTCGAACTTCTCCTCCCGCGGATCCCCGAAGCCGTAACGAGCCAGCGCGCGGCGGAATCCCGCCCGCCGCGCCGCCTCCAGATCGGTGTAGTGATCCCCGAACATCCAGCAGGAAGCAAGTTCGAAACCGAACTTCGCCTGAAGCGCCCGAAGCGCATCCGGTTCCGGTTTGAGGGGGAAACTGCCGTCCCCGCCGATGATCTCGGCGAACAGAGGGGCGACACCAAGCTGTTCAAGAATCTTCCGGGAGGCCGCGGTCGGCTTGTTCGACAGCACCGCAAGCGTGATGCCGGCCCCCTTCAGCTCCTTCAATCCGGCGGAAACCCCCGGATAGAGGCAGGTCGAATCCACCAGATGATCGGCGTAATACCGCTTCATCCGCCGCAGCGCCTCGTCGAAATCCACATCGGCGTCAGCGACCGCGCGACGAACCAGATTGGCGACACCGTTGCCGACGAACGAAACAACCCGTTCCGCCGAAAGCGGCTCCAGCCCCATCGAACCGCGCATATAGTTGACCGCCCCGGCAAGATCCCGCCGGGAATCGATCAGCGTGCCGTCCAGATCGAATACAATCAGTTTAACCATTCTTCACTCTCCCAGAAAAGGCACCTGCGTGATCGCGGGCAGCCGGGCGTAAGAGTCCGCCTCCAGCGAGGTGAACTCCCCGCGCCGGAAGTAGTGCCACCCGAGGCCGCCCACCATCGCGGCATTGTCGGTGCAGTATTTGCGCTCCGCCAGCCGGAGCCGGACGCCAGGCGGCGTCAACTGCGTCAACCGTTCGCGCAGAAGCGAGTTGCAGGCGACTCCACCGGCCGCCACGATCGTTTTCACATTGAAATTCTTCGCCGCCAGCAGCGTCTTGCGCGCCAGCACGTCGATCACCGCCTCCTGATAGGAGGCCACCGTGTCCTTCAACAGCTCCGGCGGCAGTTTTCCATCCGGACCGGCATGGTTGCGGACATGGTAGAGCAGCGCGGTCTTGATGCCGCTGAAGCTGAAATTGTAGAGATTCTCCGGCGCCAGCGGCTTGCCCGCCGCCCCGGTGAGCGGGCGCGGGAATTCGAATCGCTTCGCGTCCCCCCCTTCGGCGGTCCGCTGCACCACCGGTCCACCGGGATAGCCGAGCCCGAGCAGCTTTGCTCCCTTGTCCAGCGCTTCGCCCGCCGCGTCATCGATGGTGCAGCCGAGCTGGCGCGCCCGTCCGTCCGATTCGATCAGCATCAGCGAAGTGTGCCCGCCGGAAACCACCAGCGCCAGCAAGGGATAACTTGCCGGATCCTCCAACGCACTGTGCGCCCCGTCGAGAAATGCGCCGTAGATGTGCGCGATGAAGTGGTTGATTCCGATCAAGGGCTTGCCGTTGCCCATCGCCAGTCCCTTCGCAAAACTCAGCCCGACCAGCAGTGCAGGAATCAATCCCGGCCCCTGGGTCACCGCAACCGCGTCGATCTGCGCCATCGTGACGCCCGCCTCGCGCAACGCCGACTCCACCACCGGATTGAGCGCGACCAGATGCTCGCGCGCGGCGAGTTCCGGCACCACGCCGCCATGAACCGCATGCCGGGCGATCTGCGAAGCGACGCTGCTCGACAGCACATCGCATCCGTCGCGCACCACCGCCGCGGCGGTCTCGTCACAGCTGCTCTCTATTCCCAGAATCAAACTCATGGCAAAAATTCCTCCGACACTTGATAATTTAGAAATATACTATATCTTTAAAGCAAAAACAATCCGGATTGCGGACGAAAGTCGGATTCCACGTGAAAAAATTTCTGAAAACCGCTGCCGGGCTGCTCACCGGCAACACTCCGGCCGTCGCGGTGTTCCAGATTGCCGCCTCGCTCGCCGTCGGGACTCTTCTGCTGACGCGCCCCGCCCTCGCCGCACGTCTGCTCCCCTGGGCACTCTGGGGCATCATCCTTCTCACGGCTGCCGCCCTCTTCGCCGCCGGATGGGAAAATCCGCGCCGGACCCGTCAATACTGGGCGGGAACCGGAGCGCTCCTCATCGCCGCCGTCACCGTCGCCGTTCAAGTGCGCGGAGATTACCTGGCCGGCTGGGGCGCGGGCGTCTGGGCGCTCAACTCCGCCGTCTCCGGATTCCGCCGCGCTTTCGGCGGGCGGGGAACGGCGTTCTCCCGCGTCCTCAGCACCGTCGAAGGAACGCTGCTCGCAGCGACAGGCTGTCTCTTCTTCTTCCGGTTTGACCGGGCGTTTTTCGAAACCGCCCCGTTCTATGCACTGTTTTTCTATGCCGACGCGATGATCCGTCTGGCATCCACCCGATGGAAAAAGGATGACAAATGATTCGAATCGGACAGGGATATGACGTTCACCGGCTGGTTCCGGGCCGGGAACTGATCCTCTGCGGCGTACACATTCCGCACCCCACCGGACTCCTCGGGCACAGCGACGCCGACGTCGCCTGCCACGCCCTCATGGACGCGATCGCCGGAGCACTCGCTCTCGGCGACATCGGCCAGTTCTTCCCGGACAGCGATCCGGCCTACCGGAATGCCGACAGTCTCCAGCTGCTGGCCCGGGTGATGGAGCTGCCCGAACTAGGCAACTGGCAGCTCGTCAACTGCGACCTCACCATCGTCGCCCAGAAACCGAAACTGATGCCGCATCGCCTCGAAATGCGCCGCAACCTCGCCGCGGTGCTCGATCTGCCGCTCGACCGGATCTCGGTCAAGGCGACCACCACTGAAGGACTCGGCTTCGAAGGGCGCGAAGAGGGGATCTCCGCCGCCTGTGTGGTCCTGCTGGAAAGCAGGTGACACGCCGTGCGCCGAGACGCGCCCCCCGGTTCAGCGGCTGATCTCGACGATGAAGGGCTCCGGACGAACCGCCTGATAGAGTTTGCGGTAGAGGTTCTCCGCCTCTGCCTTGAGCTCCGCCTCTTTCGGGCGGTTCTTCCTGTAGTCATTCACCACATTGCGATAGTACTGGAAAGCGGGCGATTTCTTCTGCTTCGCCAGCCACTTGTCGAGCGTCGCCATCGCGGCGGCCGGATCGTCGATCCGGCCCCTTTCCCGCAGAATGATCGTATTGCCGTAGACGATGTTGCGCAGTTTCCGGTCCACCGTGCGGTACTGCCCGACAATCCGCGCCGCATGTTTCGCGCGACGGACGGAAGGGGTGTCGAGCAGCGCAAGATTGATTCCCTTCGCAAGTTCCGCTTCGGAGAAGGAGCCGAGCATCCGCCCTTCCGCGCGAAGCGTATATTTTCCCGGCGCCAGCCCGGTCACCCGGAGCATCTCCAGATTCAGCCGGGAGGTCAGCGGCCGGATCTTGTCCACCGCAAGGTAATCCTTGTCCACCGGCCAGGGCAGCGCCGACGGGAAGTAGCAGAATGAGCCGCCGTTCTCTCCGACGGAGAGGTTCTCCACCTTCGCCCCCGAAGCCTTCTTCGCCCTCACGTCGATCAGAATCGACCCGACCTCCGGCGATTCCCTGAGCGCCTCCAGCAGCAGCGACGTCATCACGAGATGCCCCGCCCGGCCGGGATGAATCCGATCCCGACCGCACAGCTGCTTCTCCGGATATTTCTTCAGCAGTTCCGTCATCACCGGATGAAATTCCACCACCGGCAATTTCTTTTCCGCCGCGATCCCGCGGACGATCTTCGCGCAATCGAAGAGCCCCGGTTCGTTGCAGGGAGTTACACTGCCGGAGTTGAATGTCCCGTACTGATCGTAAGGCGACGGCGTAATCAGCACGACCTGCTTCCCTGCCCGCAGCAGCCGGTCCACCACGGCGGCAAGGTTGTGCCGGTAGGAATCGAGCGAACGGGAACGGGCCGCGAGGGTCTTTTCGTCCGGTGTGCCCGGACGGTAGTTGCCGCGGCCGACGTCGTTCATGCCGAACATCACGAACACCCGGTCCGGGCCACGGTCGAGCAGATCGAATCCGATCCGAGCCAGTCCGCCGGCCGCCGTGTTTCCCGAGATGCCGGAATTGATGATCCGAACCGGCGCATAGGGATGACGAAGCGCTTCAAAGAGTTGAAGTTCATAAAGATAAATTCCGCCGTGAGTAATACTGTCTCCGAAGAAGGCAACCTTTTCATTCGTCCGGAACGGTGCAATTTGCACCCCATCCGCAGCCGCAAAGAGAGAGAGTCCCAGCAGGACCGCAGCCGAAAACTGTTTCAGGAATTTCATCGTCGTCTCCTCCCTGGATTGTGAAGGTAAATTCAAACCGGGCCGCATCACGCAGGCAGCAGCTCAGGGCGTCACCGCAAAATCGTAGCGGATCGTCATCACCGGTTCCGCCCGGCGTTCCCAGCTGCGGCGGCATTCGCCGATCAGCGCCGCCCGTCCGGGCTGTTCCGCGCGCACCATGAGCTCCCGGACCCCGGGGGTGCCGGGCGGAGCCGCCTCACGAGGAGGCAGATAGCGCTCTCCGGCCAGCCGTACCGGCCCGTCGGTCCGGTTGCCCTTTTCCCCGTTGTCGGTCATCCGGAACATCCAGGTATATCCGGTGGAGGGATTCTCCTTGAGGGAGATCTTCGCATACTCCCCGATCCGCAGCGGCGTGGTCCGGTTGACATCGGCGGCGGTGAGCGTCACCGACGGCGGCGGCAGTTCGACCGCCTCCGGGCCGGTTCCGCAACCGGCGATTCCCAAAAGACAGAGGACAAATCCGGCACAGCCGAACAGGCGATTCATCATTTCCGGCTCCTTTCCTGCAGGTTCGATCGGCAAAAACTTGTCGATAATATAATCCGTTTTTTCCTCTCGTCAAAAGTTTCCGGAAAATTCAGTTGAAAAAAATCAACCGGAACGCTATATTGCCTGCACACATCAATCCGAAACAGGGAGATTGCGCCAGATGATGCACCGGCTGTTCACTCTTGTCGTACTGACCGTATTCACCGTCGCCGCCGCCGCAGTGGAATTGGATCAACTGCTCGAAAAGGGGAGCGGCCTGTGGGAACTCTCCGGCGACTCACTGCAAAAGGAGCTGCCTCGGAATTTGCAGTTCCTCGATTCCAGCAGAAAACGACTTCGCGGCGTCCCGGTCAAAGCCAGCCCGATGACCCTGTTCGGCAGCGGCGTTCAAGAGCTTCTCGCCGAGATCGGTCCCGACGGAAAGGTGAGCAAACTCACCGTTTCGATCTACAACCGGGGCGATGCCGGAAACATGGATATCTCCGAATTTCGCCAGAAGTTGCGGTCGCTCATCCAGAAGTTCAGCAAATTCACCGATGTGCCGGTCCCCGCGCAGCAGAGCGCCTTCCTCGCCGGAGCCAAAGTCTACTCCCGCGTCTGGAAAAATGACAAGTTTGACCTCATCCTCCGCTGGAGCACCACCAACAACCGGACGGCGGAATATATCGCACTCGACGCCTACCGCCCCGGCACCGCACCGAAAAACCTGCGCGACAGCTTGAAAAGCACCACCTCCCGGGACGAGCTTTCCAGCAAGATCATCAATGATCCGGATGGTTCCCGCTACCTCTTTGTACCGATGGTCGACCAGGGGCAGAAGGGCTACTGCGTCGCCGCGACCGCCGAACGAATGCTTCGTTATTACGGCAGCAACGTCGACCAGCATGTCATCGCCCAGCTCGCCAAGAGCGACGCGAAACGCGGCACCAGCATGCAGGCGGCACTGGAAGCTCTCGACGATGCCAAGAGCCGGCTCGGCGTCCGGATCAAACCGCTCATCACCTGTGAAATGGCCACCAAAGAGCTTCGCTGGAACACCTTCACCCGCCTGACCAAGGATTACAACTCCCGCGCCCGCAAGAGCGACGCCCGCGAACTGCGCTTCAAGGATTACGTGAAGACCCGCGGACGGACGAAATATCTGAATGTCGATGCTCTGCTCAGCGCCATGGATCCGCAGATCTACACGGAAATGCGCTGTGAAGACAAAGGGAATTACCAGGATTTTTTCAAGGAGATCCAGCGCTACATCGATGCGGGCATTCCGCTCTGCTGGGTCACCATCACCCTCCCTCACCAAGCGGACAATAAAACCGACAAGATCCAGCCTCACATGCGGATCATCAACGGCTACAACACCCGTACCGGCGACGTGATCTACACCGACAGCTGGGGACTCGGTCATGAGAAGAAGGTCATGTCCCGACAGGACGCCTGGGGAATCACCCAGATGCTCTGTGCCATGACTCCGCGCGGCAGATAAGCTGCGCCACTGGTCTCTCTATGCCGTTCCCCATCGGGGACGGCATTTTTTGAAATATAACAACAACACTGTTTGACTTTTATATTTTATTGTATACAGTATACAAAAGCCATCGGCACAGTGCTCGAAGGCTGAACAAGGAAAGGTCCGCATATGTTTCACCGAATTCCGTTTTTTGCCGCGGTGCTTGCCGCACTGCTCGCTCTTCCGTTTGCCGGAATGGAAGCTGCAGAAAAGACCGTTTACGAACTCAAACGCGACATTCCCTATCTCGCGGCGGATGCCGGGGCGGACTCCTACCGCCGGGGCCGCTGCACGCTCGACCTCTATTACCCCACCGACAACAGGGGATTCGCCACGGTCATCTGGTTTCACGGCGGCGGACTCACCGCCGGAGGCAAACACATTCCGCCTCAGCTGAAGAACCACGGCTTCGCCATCGCCGCCGTCAACTACCGGCTCGCTCCCGGCGCAAAAACATCGAAGGATGCGCCCAATGCCGGTGTCAAGGTGACCGACTGCATCGAAGACGCCGCCGCGGCGGTCGGCTGGGTACACCGCAACATCGCTTCGTTCGGCGGAGATCCGAAGCGGATCTACCTCACCGGCCACTCCGCGGGCGGATATCTCGCTCTGATGGTCGGCATGGCGCCGAAATACCTCGCGCCATATGGGCTTACTCCCGCCGATCTCGCCGGCCTGATGCCGCTCAGCGGCCACACCATCACCCATTTCACCGCCCGTCGGGAACGGAACATTTCCATCCTCCAGCCGGTGGTCGATGAACTTGCGCCTCTCTACTTCGTCTGCACGCCCAATCTGCCGCCGATCCTGCTGATCACCGGCGACCGCGAACTGGAGATGGTCGGCCGTTACGAGGAGAACGCCTACCTGATGCGGATGCTCAAACTGAACAAACACCCGGTCACCCTCTATGAACTGCAGGGATACGGTCACAATATGACGGAACCGGCAATGCCGCTGCTGGTAAACTATCTGAAAAAAGAAAAAGCAGCGAAATAACCCCGCGCCTCCGTTCGAACGGAGGCGCTTGTCAAGGAGAAAAAATGATCATTCCACCCGCAACTGTTCCGAATTCCGCCAGTTACCGCGAAACGGAAATCATCCACTATGGGGAGCCGGGCAACGACTTCCAGACCTGCTATCTTACGATTCCCCGGGAGTGCGCCGCCCCTGCCCCGGTCACCGTCTGGTTCCACGGCGGCGGCCTCACCGGCGACGGAGCACAGGACTGCCTGCCCGCCCTCTACAACGGGAAAAACATCGTCGTCGAAGTTCGTTACCGGATCTCTCCGGCGACACCGGCGACGGGAGCGATCGACGATGCGGCCGCCGCACTCGCCCGCGTGTTCGCCGACGTCGGTTCGTGGGGCGGCGACCGGAAACGGCTCTTCATCGGCGGCATCTCCGCCGGAGCATATCTTGCGGCCATCGTCGGAATGAATCCGCGCTTTCTCGCCCCATACGGCATCGATCCGCGGAAAGAGCTCGCCGGGCTGATGCTGGTGAGCGGGCAGATGACCACCCACTTTCGACTTAAAATTGATCTCGGCTACCCGGGCAATCAGTTTACGCCGGTGATCGATGATTACGCGCCGCTCGCGCACGCCTCCGCCGACCTCCCGCCGATCGTGCTGGTGACCGGAGCTCCGGGGCTGGACATCGCCGGGCGTCCGGAAGAGAACGCCTTCTTCGCCGCGACACTGCGGGCGCTCGGACACCGCCATATCGAACACTATGCCCTGCCCGGCCACGATCACTCCGGAGCCTTCGCCAGCTGCAACTTCCTGCTGGAACGATTCCTTCAGCAAATCCTGGCGGAGAAGAGATGAATCCGGTTCTGTTCATCGCCGGGCCGTTGCTCGGATTCGTCGGCATGCTTTCCGGCGGCTACTGGGGCGTCGGATGCGGCTGGATCGTCGTACCGGTTCTGCTGATCCTCGGCTTCGAACCGCTCGACGCGGTCGGCATCGGGCTGCTGCAGATGGTGCCCTCCACCCTGCTCACCGTGATGCGCCAGGCGCCGGAGATCGGCTGGAAACCGGGAGAACCGGGGCGCTCCCTCGCCATTCCGGTCGGCATCGGAGCACTGCTGACCTCGCTCTGCGGCAAGACGATCAACCATCGGCTCTACGAACTCTGCGGCGCCGCGCCGCTTCAGTGGATGCTGATCGGCCTCATCACCTTCATTGCGGTGCAGACGCTGTGCAGCCGGACCCGCTGCTACAACGACACGATGCCGCCGGTCACGCCGTTCCGGAGCCGGATCGCCTTCGCCACCGGTCTCGTCACCGGGCTGGTCAGTTCGCTTCTCGGCGTGGGAGGCGGTCTGCTGATCCGGCCGCTGCTGACCTCGGGATTCCAGGTGCCGGAATACTACACCAGCCGGATCGTGCGGCTGCTGGTGCTGGTGACCACCGTCACCGGCGGCGTCACCTATCTGGTGAGCGCAACAGGATTCAACTGGCAGATGTTCGGCGCCGCCATGCTGATTGCGGTCGGCGGCATCGTCGGCTTTCCGCTCGGTGCCCGACTCCACCGGATCGTCTACGACAACGGCTACGCCCAGCATATCCACAAGAGTTTCGCGGTGGTCGCCGTCGCGCTGCTCACCAGTACGCTGTGCAGCATCTTCGGCCTGCAGGCGCAGAGCCGGGTCATCATGATCGGCATCGCGGTTCTGCTGATGGTCTATCTCGGACTCTTCGCCCTCTACACGAAGAAACATCCGCGGGAGATCATTCGGTAACGACCGGCTCAACCGTCCCGCCGGGTGAACTCGCAGCCGCAGAAGTTCTGCAGATAGAAACCGTGCTGCCGGGCAAGTTCGCGGCTCCGGAGGAAGCCGTTCTTCTTCTTGAAGTCGTGCGGCTCGAAGTGGTTCCAGCGTGCCCCCACCTCGAAGATCACCCGGCTCGACTTATGCGGGCTGACCGTGAGCGTAGTGGCGAAATTCGCCCCGAGCGCCGCTGCGCGCCGGGCGGTGCGTTCCAGCGAAAAGTGGAAACAGACCGGACAGCGGGCGCCGCGTTCCGGTTCGGCGGCGAGACAGGCGGCGCACGCCAGCCACGCGGGGTGGTCGTAGCGGTCGATTTCGAGCGGCAGGTCGAAGATTCCGGCAAGCGCACGCACCGATTCGAGGCGGCGTTCGAACTCGTCGGCGGTGGCGATGTTTGAATTCGAATAGTAGAGCGTGACCCGCCGCCCCGCCTCGAGCAGTCGTTCCACGCACCCGGCCGCGCAGGGAGCGCAGCAGACATGCAGCAGAAGTTTCGTCTCCATGATCTTTCCCGGCATGCGACGGGGAACCGTTCCGCGTCGCCGGTAAAACATACACCCTCGGAGATGGACGGTCAAATCCTCTTTCCCCCGGAACCGGAAAAAAGCGGAGAAATCCGTCACCTCGCCAGATATTTCAGCTCCTCCCGGATGGCGTCCAGGCAGCCTCCGGCGGAAAGTTCCCCCTGCAGAAAAGCGGTAATCCTTCGCCCCGTACAGGCGAAAGCCCGGCGCATACCGGTGAAGTCCGGCTGGGGGACAGAATTGCGCAGCATATTGCGCGCCATGGCATAAAGCAGAGGATTCGCCTTCTGCAAGTAGGATTCGACGCCGTTGCGGACCGGGAGTCTGAAATCCTGCGAGAGCAGATACTGGGAACGGCGATGAAAAAGGAATCGAATCCACTCCCAGGTTGCCAGCAACTGTTCGTTCGAAGCGATGCCGTTCCGGAAAATTCCGACGCTGAATCCTGAGTGGAATGACCGGTATTTGCGATTTTCCCCCACCGGCGGAATCGGCGAGATGAAGTAACGCTGCTCCTGATTCATCATCTCCAGCAGATTCAGACACCAGCTGGAGGCGAGCGGCAGAAACCCCACCTCACCGAGCGCGAAATGTTCATCGCACTTGTGCAGAAGCGTTCGTCCGTGCGGCAGAATCTTTTCGAGCAATTCCAGACCGGCCGGCGCGCTTTCGGTCTGAAAAATTTCGGCGTAGGAGTCCTGATCGGTCAGAAGGACGTTCCGGTTGAAGAGATCCTGCCCGAGAAGTTCGATAAAAGGCTTCACTCCGTGGTAGGAATAGGGAGCGGCAACCGCTGTCGTAAAAACGGAACCGGCCGGCTTCCGCGCCGCCAGCGCCCGGCTGATGCGGAAAATCTGCGGCCAGGAGAGTGGCTTGTACGGCACGCGCATTCCGGCGTGTTCCAGATGATCCACGTTGAAAATCATGAAGAGCGGCACGCCGAAAAACAGATAGAGCGCGTGGATATGCGACTCTCCGGAGCCGTCTTTCGTCGGATAGAGCGCTCCGGGGTGCAGCTCCTGTTTCAACTCTTCAAAATCGGGCAGCTGTTCCAGCGGATAAAGCGCGTTGAGCTCCGCATAAGCAGCATGCCAGAAAAATTCTCCGCATTGCGGCAGATTCCCGGAGGAGAGCAGTTTGAGACAGGGATCCTCCGCGCCGCGCGGACGGATCTCGGAGAATTTCACCGCGACCAGAGGGTTCTTCTCCATGAAAGCGTCGGCAAGCATGTTCATGAGGTAGGAGTCGGCCGGTTTCGGAGCGAACAACAGATGGGTGATCTCCAGCTTCCGGACCGCGGTCGGAGCGGCGGAAAGATAGTATTCCTGCTCCTTTTTCCAGCAGGCGAAGGTTCCGCGCCCCCGTATCGAATGAACGAAGCCATCCCGCTGCAGGTTCCGGAGCGCGGTCCGGATCGTGATGGCGGAGACCGCGAACTCCCGGCACAACGCCTCCCGCGACGGCAGCGCCTCACCGTATTTCCAATATCGGGAGCGAATTCGCCCCCGGAGAATTTCATAGATCGCCCGGTGGCGCGGAAGGAAAGGTTGCGGCTGTTTCATATGCGTTCCCCTGTTTACGGAAATATACCGCCACCACTTCGCCCTGTCAATCCGCCGGGCGGCATTCTCGGATCGTCCGGCGAAAAAAGTATAAAAAAATATACTTTACGGAAGATTTTACCGATTTTCTCCGCAGGAACTATTGTTGCTGATCCGGTTTTATACTATACTATCGGGGAAGAAAAACCGAAAAAACAAACCGCGGAGCAAAGCGATGAAGAGCCGAATCGGATGCAACACCATACTCACCAATCCAGCTGGAGACGAAGTGCTCTATACCATTGCCGACTACGAGCGGCTACTGAAAGAGTACACGATCTATTCGGAATGGATCGGCGCGCTGGAGTTCTCCCATGTGACCCGGATCACCCCGCGCGAGGCGGAAGTGATCGGGCGGCGGGCCAGAGAGTACGGGTTCGATACCTGGAGCATCCACTCCGAACACCTCAACGAGGGTGATACGCTGGACTCCTATCTGGAAATTCAGAAGCATGAGGCGGAGGTGTGCGCCGCGCTCGGCTGTCAGGTCATGGTCTGCCACCTGCCGAATCTGCGCCCCTATGTGGACTTTGCCCGTGATGTGGAGGTGATCGGGCGCGTTGCGGAACTCACCCGGCGCAACGGCGTGCGGCTGGCGGTGGAGACCTGCTACTATCCGGGGCCGGCGGGGGAGACGCTTCCGGATGCGGAGCTGGTAATTCAGGTGGTCGAGAGTTTGAACCTGCCGGATGTCGGAATCAACGTGGATACCGGCCACTGTCTGCTCGGCCAGACGAACGCCTGTCCGGAAGGGGTGCGCCGGTTGCTGGAAGAGGGGGAACCGCAGACGCTGCCCGACCTGATCCGCCGGATCGGCAGACGGCTCTTCACCACCCATCTGCACGACAACTTCGGATTGCGCGACGACCATCAGGGGGCGGGGCTGGGGTACATTGACTGGCGCGGGGTGATTCCGGCGATTCTGGAGACGGGATACCGGGGGCCGCTGATGATGGAGTTGACCGGAAGGAGGTGCGCGGCCGCCCGGGATGTTCCGGAGATGCGCCGCCTTTCGCTGGAGAAGGAGCTGATATTTGCTTCGTCGTATCTGAACTACACACTGCGGCAGTATGAAAAAAGCGCCGCGCAACACCGGAGAGGGGAGAAGGAGGAATGAGCAGAATTTCACAACAGAACCGGACGAGCCGGACCATCTTCACGCTGATCGAACTCCTGATAACGATTGCGATCATCGCGATTCTGGCGGCGATGCTGCTGCCGGCCTTGAACCAGGCGCGGGAGCGGGGCCGGGAGACGCTCTGCGTCAGCAACATCAAGCAGATCGGGACTGCGATCGTCTCCTACTCGGGCGATTTCAGCGATTACCTTCCCCCCGCGGACGGCCCCTCCTCGCAGGCGCGTCTCATCCGCGGCAGGATGGCGACCTATATCGGCACCGGACTCTCCGACGATTCGCAGAAAGGGGTGTGGTTCTGCCCCTCCTTTGAGCCGGTTCCCCCGCAGGAAGGCAGAAAGTTCTTCGGTTCGTACAATCCGATCTGCACCTACGGTACGCAGGACTCGCACTGGTGCGCCGCCGCCCATCGGGGTTCGACGCACGATTACACTTACAGCTGCAAGCTGATCCGGATGAAGCCGAATTTCTACCTTTTGACCAATCGCAAATGCGGTCTCGGAGCCATTCTGGACAACGGCAGCCCGGAGGTCGCCTCCAGCAATGACGTCTACTGCCTCAACCGGACCACCCATACCTGCCTGACCACCCCTTTTGTGAAAGCGGTCGATCAGGTTTTCGTCCACCGGGGCAACGCGCCGTTTCTGCTGGCGAACGGAAGCGTCATCACCCGCCGGGCCGGCTCGGTCAAGGATCCGAGTTATATCACCGCAAAAGGCGGCTGGCTGGCCGATTTCAAATAATTTTCCACCTCCTTCGGAGATCTGATCCATGACATTGCGACATTGCCTTTCCCTCCTTGCCGTTGCAGGAGCCTTTGGGGCCGCGCAGGCGGAAAACCTGCTGTTCAACGGCTCCTTCGAACTGGACGATGCGGGAATCGTCCTCAACGGTAAACTTCGGCCGGACACCAATCCGGAGTTGAAAATGGTTCCGCTCAAATTCGCGGCCGATGAACACGGCAGGCACCTGGTGCTCGCCAATCCGCACGGCGAAGAAAAAACTTTGATCTTCCGGGAGTTCCGGCTCAATCCGAAAAAACAGTACCGCCTCACCTTCCGGGCAAAGGCAGACCAGCCGCTCCGTCTCACGGCTTCGCTGTTGCAGGTGGATACGACAACCGGCTGGACCAGTCACAACAATCACTTTTCCATCACGCCGGAATGGAAGGAATATTCCGCCGTCATCCCAAAGAATCGCGGCGGCTGGTACCATCTGCGATTTCAGATTCCGGCGGCCCAGGATGCGGCGAAGCTTCGGCTGGACGAGGTCCGACTGGACGAGGTCGGCTCCGGAACGCCGGACGCGGCGCTGGAAGCGATCGCCGATGCCGGAAACAATCTGTATGAAAAAGAACTGGTCCGTGAAGCTGAAATCACGCTCAAGGTGTTCAACCGGAGCGAGCAGCCGGTTTCGGATCTTCTGACGGTGACCGGGCGCGATGAATACACCGGGAAAGTGCTGTTTCAAATGGAGTTCCCTGTCACGCTGAACCCAAAGGAACGCCGGGAGTTCCCCTTCCGAGAACCGAACGACCGGTTCGGTGCCGTGCGGCTTACCGTCTCGGGGAAAAACGTCTCGACCTTCCCCGGCTTCTACGCCGTCATCGGCCGCTATGTGCCAGGCCGGGAGAAAATCGACCTTCGGAAGGATTTCGTACTCGCCTTCTGCTACAATTCCGTTTTCAAGTTTCCGCCTTATGAGCAGCCGGGCGGCTATCGCCTCACCGGAGACTACGAGGCGGAATATGCGCTTCTCGCCCGCGCCGGAGCCCGGTTCCTGCGCGACCACAAGGTCGCGGCCTGGGCGTACATGGAGCCGGAGGACGGCAAGTTCGACTTCACCGAATTCGACCGCGCGCTGAAAACCTATGAGAAATATCACATGCTGATGGTTCCGATCTGGGGAAGAAACGACGATATGAATCCCTATCTTGCCTGGATGATTCCCCGTCTGCCGGAGTGGCTCTACCGGCTCTCGAAGCGAGTGGAAAAGTGCACTCCCCTTCAGCGTCAGGGTGAACAGCGCTCCTGGCTCTATCCGCTCGACCGCTGGGAACGTTTCACCCGAACCACCGCCGCTCGTTACAAAGGGCGCATTCCGGCGTATGAGATCATCAACGAACCGTGCTTCTCGCTCCATCCGGATTACTATATTCCGATTCTGAAGACGGCGTACCGGGCGATCAAAGAGGCGGATCCGGAAGCGCTGGTGGTCGGATACTGCCTCTCGACCGACTTTCAGTCCGACCACGGGCCGTGGATCCGTGCCTGCAATGAACTCGGCGGGCTCAGCTTCTGCGACGTGATCAGTTTCCACCCCTATGCCTCGATCGGGCTGCACTCCATTCAGCCGGCGGACCGGGCCATCGAAGAAATGCGCGAGGAGTTCGGGAAATTCGGCCGGCGGGAAATTCCGCTCTGGAACACCGAACTCTTCTACCTCTATTCCAATGTCCGCGAACCCAACGGCAACGATGTCAAAATCAGCGAATTCCAGCCGCACCAGGGTGCCGCACGCTTTCTGCTCGACCTCGGGGAAGGAGTGAGGCAGAGCGTTTACGCCGTCAACTACCAGCTCTGGAAAAATCTGCACATTCCCCATATGATGAACAGTGCCAGCCGGGCCTGCAAGCTGATTCCGTCGGAAAATTATGTCATGTTCAACGCGCTCGCCCGGCTCTTCGAACGGGCGAAACCGGTTGCGAAATTCAAGCGCGATCCCGGCGTAATCCTCTACGTCTACCGCGACAGAGAGGGCGAACTCATCGCCGCCGTCTGGAACTACCTCGACCGTCGGAATATTCTAATGAATTTCAGCGAGATGGAGGTGATGGATCTCTTCGGGAACCGTATCGAATCCGGAGAACTCCCGGTCACCGGATCACAATACTATCTGCGTCGCGGACGGCTCAGTGAAGTGGAATTCCTGAATTATCTGAAGACGACGCCGGTCCGCTCACTTCAGCCGGTTTCCGTCTGCGAAGTCGGTCGCCGGACCGGCGACCGGGTCTTCGTCACACTTTACAACGAAGGGAGCTCCGAAGAACACGGCCTCGCCGCCATTCGCGGCGACGGCATGCATTCGACCCGGGCACTTCCATACCGGATTCCGCCCCGCGGTTCGCTCCGGATGGAGTTCCCGATCGAAGAAGCGCCATCGGAGAAAGAGCCCCCCGCCCTGCGGCTCTACGCCAACCGGCGGAATTTCGTCCTGCCGCTCCAGCTGGAACAGAATCGGAAGTTCCGCAGCGGCGAACCGTTTCACTACGGCAATACCAGCGGCCGGGTTGAGATTCTGGAGGATTCCATCAGGGTCCGGATAAAGGTCGAAGACGCCACTCCTGCGGGAGAACGCGGCAAACGCGACCTCTGGCGGACCGACTGCGTGGAACTCTTCTTCGACCTCGATCCGCTGCAGCTGCCGCTACGCCACACGGCACGCTATACGCCGCAGGTGTTCCGCCTCTTTCTCACGCCCCGCGACCGTAAAACACTCCACGTCATGCACAATATCCAGCCGGAAGAGTGCGAAGCCAAGACGGAAATTATTCCGAACGGCTACGCCTTCACCGTGACCATTCGCAGGAAAGTAAACGGCGCACACCTCGGATTTGAATGCAAGACCGCTGACGCCTCTGCCGCCGCATTCCTCGGGGAGAGTTCCCTTTCGGGGAAACACCGCCCGAACGAATATCGAACCCGGTTTGAACTGATCGAAAAATGAAAGGAGACCACATCATGACCACCCTGCAACGTTCCTTTTCAGCTCTTCTCGCACTCGTTGCAACCGGACTTCTGGCGGAACTTGCCGATCTTACACCCAGTTACAATGTGAAACGCAGCCAGGGCGAATACCGGTTCGACAACAGCAAGACAGATTATGCCGCATTGAAATGGAAGAGCTCTGTGGCGGCAGGGAAATACTATCTCCTGGAATTCCGCGCTTCCGCGGAGAAAAACGGTGAACTTTCCGTCGATCTCCGGGGGTTCCCGGAGAAATCCAGCGACCTTTTCGGCAAATACACCGTCTCTACAGGAACCGAATTGTACCGGGTCTACTTCTACAGCCCCGCCGCCGCGGAACTCACGTGCCGAATCTTCACCGGCAACTCCATCAAACTCTCCGGGCTGCAGCTCCGGGAGCTGCAGCCCGCCGAACTTGCCCGCCTTGAAACCGGTTCGCTCAATGACCAGTTCTACTTCCTCCGGCGGCCGACCGGAGCGACACTGGAGAGCGTCGACGCCAAAGACTCTCTCGAAGGGGGGAAGGCGGTCCGCTACACGCTGCTCGCGCCCGACGGAACGGCCCTGACCTCGCGAGATTTTCCGCTGCAGCCGAACGGGGACTATGAACTCTCCTTCTGGTGCAAGGGAACAGCCGGGCTGCTGATGAATGTCCGGATTGACGGTTGGGCTTCCGGGCGCAAACACTGGTACCTGACCCGGGAGTTCAAGCTGGAGAACAACGAGTACCAGCTTTACCGGATTCCCTTCAGGACGCCGGACGATGTGAACCGTTTTCTCGGTCGCGGCCGCCTGATCCTCACCTTGAAGACCACGCAGGCAACCATCGAAATCAAAGGACTGACGCTGATCCGGAAAATTGAAAAGAAATAGACAAGGAATTGTGCAGATGAAATCAAAATCCGTCTTGACCCGTTACGAAGGGAATCCATTGTTCGATCCCGCCGATTTCCCCTACTACCGCGTGGAGCAGATCTTCAATCCCGGCCAGGTGATGACGCCGGATGGACGGACGATTCTGATTCTCTCCGTTCTGCCGATGGGTGCAAGCCGCCCCTGCTGTCATGTTGCGGAAAGTGCGGACGGCATCCATTTCACAATCCGGCAAGAGCCCTGCTTCACCTTTGAGAATTCCGCGTTCCAGGGCTATGACGGCTGGCCGATTGACTGCCGCGTCACCTTTTTTGCCGAAGAGAACTGCTACTACATCATCCGCCCCGGAAACGGCGCGGACCTCGGTCCGGCGGCACTTCTCTATCGAACAGTGGATTTTCAGGAATTTGAGCCGATAGACATCATCTCTCTGCCGTCCAATCGGGTGCCCTGTCTCTTCCCCGAAAAAATCGGCGGAAAATACGTACGGCTCGACCGTCCCTACTCTCACGGCGCACCCATGGCAAAAGCCTTTGCGAACATCTGGCTTTCCAGATCGCCGGACCTGATCCACTGGGGGGAAAACCGCGTAGTTCTCCGCCGTGGCTGCACCCGGTGGGCCTCGTCCAAAATCGGGCCGACGCCACCGGTCAGAACGGACAAGGGATGGCTGGAGATCTATCACGGCGTGCTCGATACCTTCTCCGGATTCCGCTACTGCATCGGAGCGTGTCTGCTCGATCTGGAACAGCCGGAAAAGGTTCTGGGCGTGATGAAGAGTTACCTGCTTGCACCGGAGACCGAGTACGAGCGGGACGGCATTATCCCCAACGTGGTGTTCACGACCGGGTGCGTCGTCGATCCGGAGAGTCGCGAACTGCGCATCTACTACGGCGCGTCGGACACCTCCATCGGCCTGGCGACCGGGAATGTCGACGAGATTGTGGAAATGTGCCTGAAGGGAGAGTGAGGATGAGGAAAAAACTGTTCCGCGGCATTCGTCCGGATGATCCGCACGGCCGGATGGGGCTGAGAAATCCGGAACGGGGATTCCGCACGGAGATCTATTTCAGCACGATTCCCGGTGAAACCGCCGGAACCTGCTCCTGTCACAGCAAGCAGAACAAGCTGGACGGGCGCAGCCTCAAGCCGTCGTGCCAGAACGAGACACTGACCGGCTGTCCGCGCCTGATACGCGGCAACCGGCTGGACGCGGTGGAGTTCTCCCATGCGCAATGGCAGGACGAGCTGGACTATTTCGCCTATGACGGCGTGACCGTTATGCAGAGCTATTGTTTCCTGATGAACTATTGTGACGGGCGTCCTCTCTCGCCGGAAAAGCTGGAGGACATCGAAACATTTTTCCGGAAACTGCGCGAATCCGGCGCCAAGGCGCTGCTGCGTTTCGCCTACGAGCTGTACCCGACCCCGGCAGGCCCCACGGCGGGAACCGTGCTGAAACACATCGCTCAGCTGCGGCCGCTGCTTCATCGGTATCAGGATGTGATCTATGTTCTGCAATGCGGCTTCGTCGGCAGGTTCGGAGAATTTCATCACAGTTTCCATCATCTGGAGGAGGATCCCGGTTTCTGCCGGGAACTTCTCTCCGCCGTTCTGGAAGCCCTGCCGGAGGGGAAGAAAACCATGCTCCGGTACCCCCGGCTGAAAAGAGCGCTTTTCGGGAACGCGCCGCTCTCCGAAGCCGAGGCGTTTTCCGGAACCGCTCCGGCGAGAATCGGCCACTTCAACGACTACTTCATGGGGAACAACAACCATGGCGGAACCTTCGGAGCGGGGGACCTCTCCATCGAAGAGGAGTTCCACTATCTCGACGAAGAGAGCCGTTATCTCCCGATGGATGGCGAACTGCAATGGCGCGACCTGGCGGGGGTGGCTCTGCCGCACGAGGCGTTGCTCAACTTTTCCCGCTGGCACTACGATACCTTCAGCATGGTGCACGGCCACTCGCTGTTCGAGCAGGAGTTCTACCCGATCGACTGGTGGAAGTCGGTTCCGGTCGATCCCATGTTCCTGCACGACAACCGCATCCCGGTCTCGGACGATTATTTTTACGATGCCGCGGGGAATTTCGTTCCCCGCAGCCACTTCGAATACATCCGGGATCATCTGGGATATCGTCTGGAACTCCTGTCCGCCGCGATGCCGGAGAGCGTCCGGGCGGGCGACCGGCTGGAAGCGGAGATTCAGCTGGTCAACCGGGGCTTCTCCGCTCCGGTCAACCCCCGGCCGGTCCAACTGGTACTGCAATGCGACTCGGAACGCAGGTCATTCCCCTTCGAAACGGATGTCCGGCGCTGGTACGGCGGCACGGAGCAGGTGTTGAAGCTCTCCGTCACGCTGCCGCCGGAAATGGTTCCCGGAATCTATCAGACGGGCTTCGCCCTGCCGGACGCCTCTGAAATTCTGGCGGACAATCCGGCTTTCGCGATCCGCTGTGCCAATTCTCTGGAGTTCCGCGACGGCGTCAACCAGCTGGGCATGGAGATAACCGTCACCGGCTGACGCCGTCTACCGAAAGCCGGGTCAGCGGGTCCAGATACCGAAGCCGTTCCGGTGGAGATGGTTCTTGCGGGTGCCGCTCCAGGTGAGCTGCGAGCGCCGCCCCGCGCCGTCGTTGTCGTCGAGCGCGACGTCGAACCGCACCGGGGAGTTTGGAGCAAGGCGCAGCTCCTTCCACGGAATCGCAAGTGTCGCGACATAGCCATCGGCAGTGTCGCGTACCTGCCAGCGCAACGCCGCAGTATCCACCCTGCCCTGCCCCTTCAGAAACGCCGGGTGTCCCTCCGCCGCCGGGCAGAGGAAAAGCCGAAACACGTCGCCGGTGTACTCCCGCCGCTCCATGTCGGAAAGCGGCGCGCGGTCGAAGAAGAGTTCCAGCCCATCCATCTCCCACGGCGTCGACGGCAGATACCGCCCCCGCCGGGAATCCTTCACCTCAAATTGAAGGCGAAAATACGCCTCGTCCGCCGAAGCCGAAAATTCCATGGAGGAACTCTTCGGATCATACTCCGACGCCTTTCCGAAGGTCAGCCGGTCCGGCGTGCCGAGGCGCACCGTCCCCCCGCCCCGCAGCAGAGAAACCGCCTCCACCGGCTGCGAAACGGTCCGCGTCCTCATCCCGTCGTACACCATCACCTTCACCGTTCCGGCCGGAAGACGGTTCCCGTTCGAAACCGCAATCGGCAGCAGAATGACCGCGGTTTTCCCCGGTTCAAGCCGCAGGCCGGAAGAACCGGGCGATGCCGCCTTCGCCCCCGGCGCGGCGACGAGCCGCACCCGGAGCTCCTGCGGCTCCGAACGGTAACTGCGGAACTCCACCGCAACCGCCGGTTTTCCATCCTTGACGAAATATCCGGCCCGGGTGATCCGGTACCCCGTCTCCGACGCAATCCGGGAGCGCTTCAACGCCTGAATCAGCGCATCCACATCCTTTTTCCCCTTGATGTAGAGCGGGTCGCGCGGCACGCGAAGTTCCGGTTTCCATTTGACCGGATTGCCGAAGAGGTCGAAGAGTGCCACCTCATCCGCCCCCGGCAGCGTGATGTCAAATTCCAGTCCGGCCGCATAGTTCCACAGCGCGGCGATCGGCTTTCCATCCCGCTGCCGGTAGACGTAGAGCGTAACGCCCCGCGGCGTCTCCAGACGCGTCACCGGCACCGCCCCCTCCAGGAAGCGGGCGAAGGCGTTGCCCGCGACGTAGTGTTCCGACGGAATCAGGTGCCGCACCACCCGGCTCACCGCGTAGCCGTATCCGGGATGGCGGTCCCGGCGGAAGTACATGCTGTCCGGCAGCAGCGTCTCCTGCCGCACCCCCTCCCCCAGATCGACCAGCATCCGCCGGATGAAGTGATACGCCCGCCCCTTGCCGGCATCGACCGGATGCGGCGGGTTGTCGTAGAGATAGTAGAGCTCGGTGTTCCAGAGCGGCAGCCCTCTGCGGAACGAGGCGATGGTCCGGCGGATCGAATCGATCGCCGTCCGCGAGGGATTCGGCGACCCCTCCTCCCGCGAGGAGTAGGGATGGAACGAGACGATGTCGGTATACCGGTATCCGCCCGCTTTGCCGAACCGTTCCAGAAACTCCCCCATCTGGCCGCCGTGGTCCCCGGTGACGTTCGGGGCGACCACCTTGATCGACGGATCGATCCTGCGGCACTCCTCGAAGGCGATCTTCAGGAGTTTCACGTAGTCCTCCGGCGCAGTGGTGAGATTCGCCTCGTTCAGAATCTCCCAGTAGAAGATCTGCCCCTTGAAATGGCGGACCGTAGCCGAGACGTAACGCCGCCAGTCCTCGAAATCCGGCAGAACGGCCGGATGGCCGTGGAGTTTGAAGGTCTCACTCAACTTGCCCCGTTTCAAGGCCCATTCCGGCAGGTGACGCTTCAGCAGATTGTTGCCGAGCACCCCCAGAATGAAACAGTTCTGCTTCCGGGCATGATCCACCAGATAGTCCGCCTGCCGGAAGTCGAACTTGCCACGTTCCGGCTCGACGCTCTTCCACTCGAACGCCCGCCAGATGCCGTTGCCGACTCGCAGCAGCCGTACCCCGCGATTGGCCGCGAGCCGGTTGTATTCCGCAAAATCGGCCCCTTTCAGATGGTACCACGCCCGACCGCCGTTGATGTCGGGGCATTCGAATCCGAAACTCTCCTCGCTCCCCAGCAGGAAGTCCTTCGCGGGGTCCACCGTTCCGGGCTGATATTTCCCGGTTACCGCGAAACAGTAGGGCCAGAGTGTCCCCTTCTCCCCCGACGCGGTGCGGAACTCGCCGCGGAGCGAATAGACGCCGTACTCCTTCCGCTCCACCGGCAACTTCTGCCGCACCACTTCGCCGCCGGGCGGGAGTTTCCCCTTCCAGCGCCGTTCGGCAAGTTTCGTTCCCCGATAGTCGTCAAACTCCCGCAGAATCACCTCCGCCTCGGCCTCCTTCGTCCCGTAATTGATTCCGCTCAGCGTGCAGACAAGCGGCGGCTCCCCGTCGATCCGGCAGTGGCGCGGCGAATCGAGGGCAAACTCCACTTCGCCCTTCGGCGCGAACGGCAGCAGCGTCTTCCCGGGCGAAAGCATCATCGCATCGATCCACACCGTGGCATCAGAGCCTTCTCCCCATAACAGATCCATGAAATACCAGCGGAATCCCTTCTTCGACGTGAAAGTGATCGAATAGCGCTTCCACTCTCTGCCCAGTGTAAAAAATCTGCAGTTGCCGTTGTCCCACTCGCCGTTCCGCCGGGTCTCGTCCCGGGTGATGACCGAGAAGATCAGCGCGCGCAGTTTCACCGGTTTGCTGCTGCGGGCATAGAACGAAAAGGTGTAGGCAGTGTCGTCGCGCAATGTAATGTCCGGCGAACGGAACCCGAGCGGCACCCGATATGGATTGTCGAACCGCAGTGACACGTTACCGTGAACCGGCTGTTCCGGATCGGCGACCGGGGGGATGTTCCGCAGCTGACGAGGATCGGTGATATCGGCAAACCGCCGCGCATCGTAATCGGTCCCGCCGAGCTCGAAACTCGCGTCCGGCAACAGATTTCCCGCCGATACGACGCCCCCGAGCAGAAGGAGGCTCCACAACAGTTGTTTTCTCATTTTACATTCTCCATCTTCAGTGCGGCATCCTTGATCTGGAGCCAGTTGCAATCGCCCGCCGGGGTGATCTGAATGCGGAGTACGCCGCGGAAACGGGCAAGCTCCGGGGTCTTGAACTCAAAGGTGTAACGCTGCCACTCCGGGGTCACCAGCACCTTTCGGAACCGGTAGAAGTGTTTCTCGCCGGAGACCCAGCCGTCCGCCGTAAAAATAACCGGCAGTTCCCGGTCCGCCTTCAGCCAGACCGAAGCCCGGTAGTTCCGGTTTCCCTCCGCCGGGAGACAGACGCTCTCCACACCGGCGCGAACCCCCTTTTCCGGCGTCAGTTTTACCGCATACCCTCCCTCAATGTGATCCTCCGCCGGAATCAGTTCCAGAAGCGAGGCACTGTTGCGGAAGCGGCACAGAAGTTTCCACTGCAACACGAGGTCGGGAGAGGTTTCCACTTTGGCGGAAGCCTGTTCCTTCTCCGCGAGCGGGAAGAGTTTGATATTCCGGACCATGACGGAGGCCGGCGCCTTGCACTCGACATAGGCATCCATCCGGGCCGTTCCATCGGCGGGCATGTAGAAAACTCCGGTGACACGCTTCCATGCTTCGGAGAATTCGGCAACATCCCAGCCGCGGCGGTATTGCTCCGGCTGCACCTCCGGTTTCACCGCGGTTTTCAGCACCGTCTGCGGCGGTACCGCGCCGACGCCGCGATATTCGAGCGAATATCGGTAATATCCCTTCTTCAACGGCGCTTTCCACGTGACGCAGGTCCACTTGCCGGGCGCGGCGTGATACAGAAATTCTCCCTCTTTGACAACCACGTTGGAGCGCCCATACCGGTTCAGCTCCTGCGGTGCCAGATTCTCCGCCGCGAAGAGCGGAATTGCAATCCATCCGGCAAGGGCGGCAAGATAACATCTTTTCTTTGCCATGATTTTTTCTCCTTCGTTATGATGATCCGGCAGAAAATGTTTACCGATTCAAGTCGAACGACCACCCGGAGTCGCCGTTGAAGTCAATCCATTTGAGCGTAACCGGCCAGGGGCGGGACGCCACGGCACCGGAGGCAAACAGGAACGGAGCCTTCCGGTTGTGGACAAAAAACTTGACCAATGCCTCGGTGGCTCTCATCTGAGTATCCGATATGGGATCCGGGGCCAGAATCGCCTGTTTCCATGAAACATATTCCGGCGGCGAATTCGACATCAATACGGTCCGGGGGGCCAGCTTCGGCAGTTTTCCACCGCGGATGCTTTGATAATCAGCGGTATCCGTCCAGTACTCCCAGCTGAATCCATCCACTTTAGGGGCACTGGACCAGGTCACCTGATAGGAGGAGAGGTAGACGGTGTCCTCATTCTCCTTCGGCACATCCTGATACGAAGGACAGAACATCACTCCCTTCATCGACGGTTCCGACTCCGGAATCCCCAGATAGCGGGCAAGGTAGTCGCGAAGCAGATTCCCCTTGTTGTTGATGACCTTGGGCAGTTGATCCCGGAAGTCGGAGCAGTACATCGAGGTGGCGGTCCCCAGCTGCTTCAAATTGCTGATGCAGCTGGTCTCCTTCGCCGCCTCCCGCGCCCGGTTCAACGCGGGCAGCAGCATGGCGGCCAGAATTGCAATGATCGCAATGACGATCAGGAGTTCAATCAGCGTAAATCTGCGGCAATCCGTTGGGACCATATCCTTTCTCCTTCTCTGTTCAATCTCTCCGGTTCTGCCATTAATTATAGCAAAAATCGCGGAAGAAAGCAATGGAGGGAGGCCACTTTTCAAGAAATATTTTTGATACATTCTGAAACAAATGAAACAGCCGGAGTCTGCCACCATCCTCCGGAGGGGCTTTCTTCGAGACAGGCAGGAAGAATCAACATGTCTCCGGAGGATGAGGGGTCTCCGGAACCTTCTCCTGCGCGGAGAAGATCTGCACATTCTTCAGGGATCTCTCGCGGAAATTGCTGGGGGACATCCCGCGGCGCTCCCGGAACAGATTCGAGAAATGAAACGGCGAAGAACAGCCGAGGCGATAGGCGATCTCCTTGATGGAGAGCTCCGTGTTTTTCAGCAGATATTCCGCGGCGAGCATCTTGCGGCGCAGATAGTATTCCCGGCATGACATCCCCTGAAAGCGGCGCATCAACCGGTCCATCGTCGAATGAGAAACCCCGGTCCGCCGGACAAGTTCCGCCACCGAAAACGGCCGGTCCAGCAGATTTTCAATCTCCTCCCGAATCCGGTAGAACAGCGGCGGAAGCGCCGGCATCGGCTGACCCGCATGGGCGAAATAACTCATGAGATAGTGGGTCTGCCCGATCAATTCCGGTTCATCGCCGGGGTGATTGGTCCGGAGGAGTTTCCCCATCCGGCGCAGGCGGCGGCAGATCTCCTCCGGGTCCGGGAGGCGAAACTGCCGGACCGTATCCAGCCGGAGTCCCGCCGCGTACGCCTTGACCAAAGAGCCGCGGATCTCCAGCACCTGTTTCACATACGGCCCGGTGGTGAAGGACTCCTGCATGTAGAGCGAATCCATCGGAATCACCATCACCTCCCCCGCGCACAGAATGTAATCCTTCCCTTCAACCACATAGTGAATCCGTCCCGACAGCATAACAGAAAACAGCAGATAGGAGGCATGGTGCATCGCCAGCCGGTAGGGAGAGACCCGCTCCACCTCCTCCTCGCAGAATGGGTAGACCGGCGGCTCCTCCTCCTGCTGAAAACTCCAGTAGTTGCACTCAAAGGAAAGTACGCCGTGAATGTCCGTCCGCCCCATTTCCACCTCCATTGCAGTTGCGGGAATTCAACATACACCGGCATGGCAATTTCCGCAACCGGAAAAGAGGAAAATTCTGCGAATAAAGTGGATTCGACAAATATGCCTCTGATGATAATGTATGTTTTCCGGGCTGATTCTGTATGCCGGAATGCTTTTGAGACTTGTTTTCCCCGATCACTTCCGGTATAATAAAGACGAAGAGAAACCATGAAAGGAAAGAACCGATGAAACTCAACTATACCCAGACAGATGCCGCGGACAGGAGATATGTCCCGGTCGCACTCGGCAACGGCGACCTCTCGTTTCAGATCGACGGCGGCGGCGCGATGGATCAGCAGGAGTACTGCGGCATGATCCCCGATGTCGTCCGTGCCGGAATCCGGTATGACTTTCCGCAGTTTCCGCTGATCTCGTTCGGCGCGTTCCGCCAGGAACTGCCGGGTGACCCCGCGATCACCGGATTTCTTCAGGAGTTCGACCCGGAAACGGGCCTCTGCCACTGCCGGACCGACTATACGGACGGCTCCCGCCTCGACACGACGGTGTTCTGCCATCTCCGGCTCAATCTGATCGTCATCCGCAAAAAGCGGACCGCCGCGGAAAATCCACGGTTCCGCTTCCTCTACCGGATCGCCCCGTCCCGCCTGCGGGTGCGGACCGCCGGGGCGGCGCTGGAGTATGAGGTGGAGAGTTTTCAGCCGGTTCAGGGGAAGATCTCCTTTCATCCGGAAAACGGTGTCGAATTCCAGCCGACCGCAGACGGGCGGGGAATCGCCCTCGACTGCCCGGCCGGAGAACTCACGCTCAAGATCGCCTTCGACGACGAGGCGCGGCGCGCGGCGGAAAACCGGTCAGCGGAGGAACTGGAACAATCCACCCGCCGGGCCTGGGCGGAATTTTACCGGGAATCCCGCCTGCCCCGCCTGACCGGCCGTCTGGCGGAGGCCGCACGCATGGCGGAATACCATCTGCGCATCAGCAGCACGCGGTTCTCCATGCCGGTGGGGTTGTATCACGGCCACTGGGAGGGGCGGTATTTCGCGTTCGACGAATACTTCATGCTGCGCGGTCTGCTGGCGGCCGGGCACTTTGAAGCAGCGAAGAAGATCGTCGATTTCCATTTTGCGGCGCTGCCCGCCGCACGCGCCCGCTATTTTCATTACTTCGGCAACCAGGGCAAAGCGGCCCGATTCGTCTGGGAGTCGATCGAAGAGGCGGGAGTGGAAGGCAGTCCGCCGGGTCACTGGCAGGATCACATCTTTCACATGGCGCATGTGGCGCTGGGCGCCTTCGACTACTGCCGGGCGACGCAGGACGACGAGTATCTGCGGCAGTGCGGCTACCCTCTGCTGAGCGCCTGCGCCAATTTCTATCTGGAGCAGGCGGTAACCCCGGACGGGGACCGGCTGATCATCGGCAAATGCGCCGATCTGGAGCGGCTCGGTCAGGCGCGATTCAATCCGTTCATGACCTCCTGCGGAGCGATTGCGACGATGGAGCGGGCGGCGGAAGCGGCGGAACGTCTGGGAGTCGATCCGGAGCAGCGCATCCAATGGCGACGGACCGCGGCGGCACTGCGGGAGTCTCTGCCACGGGCTAACGGGCGCTACCTCCCCTGCCCGGATGCGGAGCCGGGGTCAAGCATCGCACTGCTGAGCGGCCTCTATCCCTACGGCACCCTGTCAGCGGAGGATCCGGCGCAGCGGCAGGCGGCGGAGGACTATTTCGCCCGGGAGCAGGAGTTCGGCAACATGTATCCGGAGGGGAAATCCCTCTGCAGCTGGTATGCGAACTGGAAGGCGCTCACGCTGGAGCGTCTGGGGCGGCACGCCGAAGCGCGGGAACTGCTGGAGCAGATTGCGGCGGAGACCGGCTGCTTCCGCGAGACCTTTGAAATACTGGAGACCGGGAAGCATCCCTACTTCACCACGGCGGAAGGGATCTTTCTGGAAGCGATCTGTCGAATCGTACCGGAGGCGGGCCATCCGAAACCGACCCGACCTTTCGAAAACGAAAAAGAAAGAGAGGCCATGCCATGAACTTCAACTCTTCTTTTCCGCTTCAGCCGACTTGACTGTTGCCATCTCACAGTTTTGCAAGATTCAGGTTAAATACACAATAGGAGGTTCCATGATGATGTCGAATTCAGAAAAGAAGAGACGGCGTATGGGAATTGCACAATCCCGTTATTTCACAATAATAGAACTTCTCATCGTAATCAGCATACTGACTATCCTGTGTGCGATTCTGCTTCCGGCTCTGAGCAGGGCAAGAGATGCGGGCTTGGCGTCAGACTGCCGCGGCCGGGAAAAACAGATCGGCGTGGCCTTCATGATGTATTCCACGGACTACAATCATTACCTCCCTCTCGGCTATGCCGGTTATTCCGCCAGCTGCACCGGGGATCCCAAAGAACGTTCCTGGATCCACAAACTCAGCCCCTATCTCGGCGGCGGCACGTTTCCCAATGAACAAAACCCTTCCTGCGGCAACTCACCGGAAAGCACTTCTCCGTTTGTAATGCGCAAATCTTTTTACTGGTGTAAAAGTCCGGTGGTTCCAACCTCATTCCGGAACAACCCGTTTCCATACGGTGGAAATTCGCAGGATCGCTTCCGTTACGCGATGAATTTGCTCCTCAATGAAACCAGTTTCGGAGTTATCGCCTCAGCCGGCACCTCCTGCGGCTACAAGACGATGAAACTGGTGAAAGTGCCGGCCTCTGCCCTGCTGATCGGTGAATGTTACGGAGAATATCCAATCTATTCCTGGTGGAATTTTTTTGAACAGTATGGAAACATACCCCATAAAAGGAAATCCAATATGCTGTTTTGTGATGGTCATGTCGATGCCATTGCGGAAAGAGAAGTACCGCGCAGTAACACGGCTCTTTTCTGGCGCGGATTCTAATATATTTCTACTTTTTTAGTTTGTATAACAGTTGCTATGGTAAAAAGGAATGATGCAGCGATTATGAAATGAGAGAGGCTGATTCTCAAAGATGTGATACTGTAAATAAGGCATCGGCTCTGAGGTGCAGAGTCATGCAGACAGTTAAAACATCCCCAGGAGAGATCAGCCATGAAGAAATGTAGCACGGTATCGTTCGAAGGTCAAGTAATATTTGTCGGAATCGATGTGCACAAGGAAAGCTGGGTGGTGAATTTGCGGCATTGCCACCGTGAATTGGACAAGTTCAGCATGAATCCGTGTCCGGAGATGTTGGCGAAGTATCTGAGGAAGAACTATCCGGGAGCCGAATACCGGAGCGTTTACGAGGCGGGATTCTGCGGATTCTGGGCACACCGGCGTTTATGTGAACTTGGTATCCAGAACATTGTGATCAACCCGGCGGATGTGCCGACCAGCGGCAAAGAGCGCGACCGCAAGAACGACGCGGTGGACAGCCGTAAGCTGGCGCGTGAACTGGAGAACCGGACACTGGAGGGGATCTATGTTCCGCCTGAAGATAATTTGGAATTAAGGAATCTGGTCAGACGTGAGACAAAGCTGACCGGTAATATAACCAGGGTCAAAAACCGGATTAAAGGGCACGTGAATTTCATGGGCTTGAAGTTTGAAGGCTGGTCCGGGCGTTCTTTGAAAATCATGTATGCGGACGCGGAAAAGCGTCATGATTATGCCTTGCAGAGTATGCTGCGGGAACTGCGTTTTCTCAGAGAAGAAAAACTGCATGTGATTCGTGACGAACGCCAGTGCCTGAAGCGTTTGAAGCGTGATAAAATCCAGGGACATCTGCAGAGCATACCGGGCGTCGGGTTTCATACGGCGGTGATGTTGCAGGCGGAATTGTGGGATCTGCAACGCTTTGAAGACAAGGATGCGCTCAGTTCCTATGTTGGGCTTGCACCGCGACTGGTCGGCAGCGGTGAGCATGAGGTTCTCAAATCTGCCGGAAATCGCAAGAAAAAACAACTGCACGCCATTCTGATTCAGGCGGCTTGGAGATCGGTGTTGCACAACCTGGAAATGCGAGCCAGGTATGGGGCCTTGCTTCACAAAGGCGCCAATCCGCAACGGGCAATTTCGATTATCGCCAAGAAATTGCTCTATGCGCTTCGGGCTGTGTGGCACCAGGAACGCGATTATGTGGTTTCCGCAAATGAATAAGATTTAAGTTGTTTCGGAGATTCTGTTTGCTGTGAATGCGAAGTTAGGTTCTTTTAGCACGTCGTTCGTATCCTCCTTGAGCTGAAAGGCTCATGCAAAACAGTTTGCGAGTGCTATTTCCGAGTTGAACAGCAAAATGCGAAACCTTGAATCCATTTTCAAGAGTTGTCGTCAATAATAGTGTCCGATTTTTGCCCGAACCGCAAACAGAAGACAATTTTTATCGCAAGACTGTAAAAATATTTACAGATGGTAGTCCTCTGCCCTTTGAGGCGGAGTTTAACAAATAACAGAAAAAATATAACCAAAGAAAGGGTCAGTCTCTTGACTTTTTCATAATAGGAGGATAAGGTCTCTATGAAACATGCATTGCTTTTCTTGTTTGGAACATTGCTCTTGAGTTCAGGCGGAATGGAAATTCAGCCTGATGGGCGCTGGTCTGCAGACGGAATTTCAGCCCGCTGGAATATGATGACTCCGGGCTGGCACTACACCTATGGAATTAAGGAAAATGCCCGCAAACTGGATGCCACACACAGCGTTCTGGAAGAAAAAGGGAAAAAAATTTTTTTTCAAACCTCTGCCACATTAAAATCCGCCGACACAACCTGGATTGAAAGCCGCATATATTCGGATGACTTTCCTGATATCGGGCACGTCAGTTACAGTATCTCAATTCCATTTGAGCTCTTCCGTGAACTGACGATAGATGGAAAAAAGCTGGTGGTTCCGACACTTCCCGCCCGGGTTAACTTGAAAAATCTTCCGCTCAAAAGACACGTTTTGAAAATCGAAATGAACGGAGGCTCCTGCATAATCGAAGGGGATTTCCGCATCGGAATACAGGATAATCGCCAATGGTTCAATGCATTGGAAATTCGTCTGAACTCCAGTCCAGGTCAACGTTCGGGCTCCTATGAGATAAAATTTCAGCTCCGGCATCTCCCGATCAAAAGTAAGAGCATTTCCCTGACAGAAGCAGCCAACCTGGGGATCCGGAATGGGAAAGTCGTCGGCGGAGAAAGCTCCTGGATCAATCCGAATGCCCGAAAAGATCTCTCCACTCTACTGCCCGGCAGACTTTTCTTTGACCGGATCGGTTTCGATCTGATCGATCCCGCCGGGAACGATGGGAAACAGTGCCTGGTACTCTCCGGAGACGGGAAGGATTTTCCCGCCTCCGCAGAATTGCCCGTCGACGGGGAAAATGGTCTCAAATACCTGTATCTTCTTCATACATCGGCCGACACCACGTCTTCAGGCGAGCCTGTCGGCACAGTACAGGTGACCTACGAAAACAACAGAAAAGAACGCTTCCCGATCAAATCAGGGAAAGAGTGCGGCAACTGGCAGATTCCGGTCGCGGCGGAAAACGCCGGAATCGCCTGGACACCAACGGCAACCAAATCGTGTACCACCTTGTATGCTTCCGTTTTTCCGCTTTCCGGTCGACCGGCACGCCTTTCTTTCACCGCGGGGAACAACGGAAAATGGCTGATTTTCGCGGCGACACTGTCGGAACATTTTGTAAAACCCGGGGAAGCGACGGAACGGGTTGTTCTGATGCCGGGCAAAGAGTGGCTGCCGGTCAAATTCGCCAGAACCACAAAGCCCGGCTCACCACTGGACTTTTCCGCCCATCTGGATGCCCCCGCCGGAAAACACGGCAGAGTGCTCATTGATGAGAATGGACATTTCATTCTGGAGAAAAATAAAAAAAGAATCCGTTTTCTGGGTGTCAACATCTGTACGACCTCCAACTATTACGACCGGAAGGAAGCGGAGGAATTTGCGGATGAAATCGCCCGCGTCGGATACAATTCCGTCCGCTTTCATCACTTTGAAAACGACCTACTGGATCCGAAGGCGGCAGATTCCACCACCTTCAACCCTGCAATGCTGGATAAACTGCAATATCTGATGTACTGTCTGAAGAAACGCGGCATTTACTATACCCTCGACCTGTATGCCAGCCGCAGATTGCGCTCCGGAGACGGCATTCGGGAATGGAACAGCAAACAGAGAACCAAACTTTTGTTCAACATCGAACCGACGGCACTGGAAAATTGGAAAACTTTTGTCCGTAAACTTCTCCTCGCCAAGAATCCCTATACGGGACTGACTCTGGCAGAAGATCCGGCTCTGTATGTGGTGAATCTGGTCAATGAAAACGATATCGCCTCCAGTTTTCCCGGGTCTTCGGATCCCGTAGTCGCACGAAAGTTTCAGAAACGCTGGAACCGCTATTTAAAACAGAACGGGATCGCCGGTGCCCCCGGAACCAATACCGGAACATTCCTGCATTTCCTCAACCAGCTTGAGCGTGTCAGAATTCATGAGCAAGTTCGCTTTCTCCGGGAGAATATAAAAACCAGTGTTCTGGTAACCGACCTCAACTTGAAACCCGATTACAACCTGAACGGTCCTCATTCCGAACTTCAGGTGGTGGATATTCACACCTACTGGGATCACATGACACTGCTTGTTCCGGGACGCTGGTATCCGCCGCTCTATTTCCGTCAGAGTTCCGCCCTGGAACAGGATGCCCGTCACATTCGCTGGATCATGCCGGCGCGCATCTTCGGTCGTCCCTTTATTTCAACTGAAATCAATTACTGCAATCCCAACCGTTTCCGGACTGAATTCGGCCCGATGTTCGGCGCCTATGCCGCGCTGCAGGATTATGACGGACTTTACCGCTTCGCCTGGATGCACTCCAAACGCTGGAACAAAGAAGAAGACGTTACCGGTCTGAATGTGTACAACGATCCTCTGGCGCTGTTTTCCGACCGGCTGCTGTATCTCTTGTTCATGCGGGGCGACGTCTCGCCCGCTCCGGGCGGAGCAGCGGTCGATTACCGGGAAAACGCATTGCAGAACATGAATGCAAATGCATTCGAAAAGGTACAGAAAAACACCGAAGAATTCTCCCGTCTGGGACTTCTCACCCGCATCGGCGTTCTGGAAGAAGGACGCTCCTTCAAAGGCATACCGAAGGTCAATCTGACCGGGAACTGGCAAGAACAACTTCCGGCAGAACGAAAAAACGCTCTAAAAAAGGCCTTGAAATCAGGAACTTTTCTCAGCGAAACGAAGGAAATCTCACTGTCTCCGCGGGAAAAGAAGATCCTCGTGGTGACTCCGAGAACGGAGGCGCTGTCAGGCTGCTCCGATCTGCATGGGAAAATCCTCCACGCAACCGGGATCACCACACCGCAGACCGTTGCCATCTCCTCACTGGATGGCAAACCTCTCGCGGAAAGCAGAAAAATCCTGATGTTTCACCTGGTGAACATGGGAAACCGGTTCCAGAGTTTCCGCAATCGCGAATGTACCATTTTAGACAGTTACGGTACCCGTCCTCTGCTGATCGAACGGAGAAAAACAACCGTATCGCTCCATCTGCCGCACAAGTGGAAGGTCGAAACTCTCGATCTCTCCGGACGGCAGACCGGAACCGTCAAAACAGATTATGAAAACGGTATCCTCCATTTTACAGCGGATACCGCACTCAGACCCCACGGAGTGATGGCCTATCTGCTGACCCGATAGAGTTCCTTCTGATCCGGGTTTGCAAAAAAACCTCTCTGCGGCTATAGTAAAAATGGCTCCGCAGAGAGGTTTTGCCATGAAAGCGACAATACGATCCATAGCGAAAACAGCGAATGTCTCACCCGCGACCGTATCGCGGGTGCTCAGCGGTTCCGCGCAGGTCACCCCGCGCATGCGCTCCCATGTGCTGAATATCGCTCGAAAACTCGGCTACCATAGCGCCGGAATCCGGAACGTCGCCCTGATCGCCGGAGGAAACTTTTTTTCCGGCTACGATGCACTGCTTCTGCAGGCCCTGCATGAAGAGCTCAGACATAGAAACTATCGCGCCGTCCTGGTCACCACCTCCGATCTCGACGCCCTCGACGACTGCGTAATCGCCGGAGCAATCTCCATCGCCTATCAGGACGGGAGAGAAAAACTCTGGATCCGCAACCGGGCGCTCCCCATGATCTGCATCAACGCGACCGGCTATCACCTCGACGGAATCTACAAAGTCTATTCCAATGAACAACAGGGAACCGAACTCGCGCTCGAACATTTTTACAAATTCGGCCACCGCAATCTCGGCCTGGTCACCTACAGCAGCCACCTCCCCGGACCGTTGGGGCTCTCCCTGCGGATCGAAGCCTTTCACCGCTATCTGGTGAAACGCGGCTGCACCGGTACCGCGGTCAATATGATCGACTGCAGCCGGGCGATTGACGCCGTGCGCAAACTGCTCGATTCCGGCGTCACCGCCATCCTCGCCGCAGGAGAATCGGTCGGGCTGCCGGTGGCTCATGCGCTGAATCTCTTCCGGATCAGAATTCCCGAAGATGTCTCGATGATCTCCATGGAGAGCCGCAGAGTTTCCGAATATCTCACGCCGCCGCACACGACGATCGAACAGCGGATGGACCGGCTCGCCGCAGAGGCGGTATCGCTGCTGGAACAACAATGGAACGGCGAACAGCCTTCCGCGGACATCGCGGTGGATTACTGCCTGCGTTCACGCGACAGCGTCGCCCCGCCGCCGCGGAGCTGATTCGAGGAAATGCCGCCCCATTTGCCGGCGTTCCTCCCCCGCCGGCGGAAAGCTCAGAGACCAATCAGCGCTGCACGTTGGGCGATTCCGGCAATCTCCTTTTCCGTCAGAGCCCGTCCGGCGATGGAAAGCCGGAGCAAAATCCCCTGAAACCGACCGCTCCGGACCCCGGCAAAGCCGCGAATCCGCTCCGGAACGCCACCGATGAAAACCCCTTCGTTGGAACGGGTTCCGTCACATGCCGCCCGGGCTTCCGGTTTCCCGTCGAGGTACAATCGCAATTCTCGCCCGTCATAGGTAACTGCCACATGATGGAATCGCCCGGGTTTCAGTCGCGTTTTTGAAGTTATCGTCACATACGAATCGGGCCACCGCCGGTGTTTGCGCATGCGTTGCGCGGAAACCCGGCCGTCATCATTGAGAAAGAGCGTCGCCTGCGCACCATGCTGAAACGTGATATACTGCAATTGCCCCTTCGGCAAATTGTCACATCGGAATATTCCTTCCAGAGTCACCGGCCCGTAAGGGAACGACTCGGCCGGCGGACAAACGATGAGGTTGCCGTCAAACTTCAACCCCCGGCTTTCATGACGACGCAAGGCGACAAACGGCCAGCGTCGGAGCGCCGGATCAAGGGTGATGTCGAAGTCTCCCGAAGCATCGGAAATCTTCCATGGCCGCGTCGCTCCGGATGGTGCAAATATCCACTGCGCACACAATTCATCGGGCTGGAAGAACGGTCTGCTCCAGATGGTTGGAGAGTACGCATAACTGCCGTCCGGAAACTGCGCCAGCACCTGATAATAGATTTCACCGCAGGCGGAATCCGGCAGTTTCCAGTCGAGATAACCATAATCCGCCTTCTGTCGGAAAAGCTTCATATCCAGCGAAACCTGCCCGGGAATGACATCATTCGCCCCTCCCTCCTCCGGCAGCGTCAGGCGCCGAAGCGGATGGCCGTTTCCGGCGACCGCAAAACGGACGGTCGCGGGATCTGCCCCCTTCACAGTCCAATTCAGGCGACGCAGACCCTCATGATAGGCGGCATTTCGATTCCGGCCGTTGACGGAGAGCACAACTTCCCGTTCCGGTCCGGCCAGCCGGTGGAGCGGAACTGAATAATAGAGCTGATCGAACCGGTCACAGCGGGGAACCACTGCGACATCCGGCAGATTTTTATACCAACGCCCTCCGTCTCCTCCGGCAAGCAATACGGAGACCCGCATCACGCGGCTCACGTTTCGATCTGCGCGCACCGCGTCATTCCAGTGAACCGCCTCCATCCGGGTCAGATCCACGCCGGGGAAATGCCGTTCGGCAAGCCGCCGCCCGTTCTCGCCGGTCAATTGAATCGTCACATCAGCCTTTTCCACCATTCCCGGAGTCGGCAGCGGCAGGAACTCCAGATTCAGATATTCTCCGGGAACCAGTGCCTTCCGATAAGAAAGCACACTCCGGATTTCCCCTTTGCGCGCGGGAGGAATTCGATGCCCGTTATATTCGGCAAGGAAACGTTCCGCTATTTCCAGACGCGATGTCAGTGTGCCGAAGGAAGGCAGCAGCGTAGTCGCCTCCTTGTAATCATTGGCCACCCAGTGCAGGAAATCCGGCGAAGCATCGCGCGTCAATTTCCATACCCGCCGCAGGAATCCTGTTCCGTCATGATCGATGAAATTGCGGTTGTAGGGGCGGTCGCTCAAATAACCGGGCCACAACGTCGCTCCGGTACAGTTTGCCGCTTTCAGCCCCGCGCCGATGCGCTTCATTCGTCCGGGAAACGTAGCCGCCGCTTCCAGTCCGGAGCAACCGAAATTGTAAACTCCGTCGAACAATTCAAGATAGGGCCGATACGTTTCAAGATCGAATTCCCCGGTCAGTGCGGGACGCAGTCCGCCCAGTTCCATGATCCAGAAAATATCGTGTCCAGCCCGCTTCGTCCGCGCCAGCACCTCCCGCCAGAACTTCACGGGGAACTCCCAGGTGGAATAGAGCAGTATGACCGGTCGGCCCTTCTCCCGACGCCAGAAGGAAGAGTCTCCGAACTCCTTCATCATGCGGTCGATGTTCTCACAGAAAAAATCGACCGCTTTCCGATGCCCCATCTGCCGGTATGCCGCGATGAATTCCAGGAACGGAATCATCTTTATCCGACATTCCGGAATCTCCGAAGCGGCAGCTTCCATGTAGCGCATCAGCTGCAACTGCCGGTCAATGCGATGCCCGACCGCCGGATTGACGAGCGCGGCATGATGGTAGAACAATCCATCCACGCCGATGGTGTTCCAGCCATGTTGCTGGAGCAGCTCCAGTTCCGCCCGATGGGCTGCGATCACCAGTTCCGGGATGTCGCCATCTTTTTTCGAAGTCATTTTCAGCGGCACGATCGAGAAGTCCCGCGGCGACACCACCCCGGTTCCGCTGTGATAAGGCACATACCAGCCGATATAAGTGGCCACAGTCATTTTTTCCCCGGCCGCATTCAGCAGCAGCGGGATCAAACACAACACCAGCATTCCGATTTTCATCATTGCATTTCTCCCCTCAGTCATCGGCATCCCGCGTCCAGAATCCTTTCGGCAGGGCAGCGGACCCCCTGCCGATGGTTCTGTAGTATTGCAGATGGACGGCCCGCCCGTCCGCAAACAGATAGTTGTTGTTCCCGTTGTGATACTCCGGCATCTGCAGGGAAACCGGCATGGAGGAGACCGTGGCGTACAGATTGATCAGCCGGGTGTTGCCGCAGAACAGCAACCGGTCCGCCGGCACCTTCACCTCCCCCAGCGCAATAAGTTCCGAAGGACGCGGCACCATGGAACACTTCAGGGACTTCCCCAGTTTCCCCCATCCGATGCCCAGTTGCAGACTGGTTTCACTTCCGGTGGTGTCTGCTCCTGAATTCATCGCATAACTGCGCGGTTTGAGTCCGGCAAACGCCGCATTGCTGTAATCGCGTTCGATGTTGTCCGAGGGGCACAGAAAAATACTCAGCGATGCGGAATTTCCCCATTGTGCGCCGACATAATTCAACAACAACGTCACCCATGTTTTATCTCTGTCGGCCTGGTGCCAGAGATAGGGGTAATATTCCCGGTTGTCGTTTGTATACAGGATCATGGCGTTGCCCAGCTGTTTCAGGTTGCTGACGCATTTCACCTTCCGGGCCTGCTCCCGCGCCCGGCTCAGCGCGGGCAGCAGCATGCTTGCCAGAATGGCGATGATCGCTATAACTACCAGCAATTCAATAAGAGTAAAATGTCCAGCAGTACATTTCCGGAAGCGGGCCAAATGCATTTTCATCGTTCCATCTCCTGAATCACATCGTTATAATCAACATTCGCGGGGAATGTTCCTCTCTTTGCCGCCAGGGCCGCCAGAATGCCGGCGGCCTGCCCGGTCACCGCGGCGTTGCCGCTTACACGGTAGCTCGCATGAGCATGAAAATCACCGCTGATGCAGCGGCCTGCCATCAGAAGATTGGGAAGATCGCGGGCGATCAACGCCCGCAGCGGAATCTCATAACAGCCGGCGACCGGCGGCGTCGCTTCAAGTTTGCAGTCGCCATCCTGAGACAGGGCGTGGACATCGATTCCGAAACGAACCGGGCAGATCCCGTCCGGATGAGTTTTTCCCGTCAGCACATCCCGCAGAGTGACCCGGTACAATCCGTTGAGGCGGCGACCTTCCCGGGCACCGATCCGCGCACCGGTCGCCACCAGTTGAACATTTCTCCAGACCGGCCCCCGCGTTCTGAGAATTTGGATCTGCCGGTAAATTTCGCCGCGCGCTGCGATTGTCGCCTTCGTCAGATCTCCGGCATCGAGGCTGGAACAGCCATATTGATGATTTGCCATCAGCATGAAAAGTCCCTTCCCCAGATGGAAGAGCGCCACTCCACAATAGCTGGGGCGGTAAGTTCCCTCGCTCAGCAGAGAGGAAAACCGGGCCGCCACTTCATGCCAAGCCCCCTGTTCCGCAAGATAGGGGCGCACCTGTTCCGGATCCAGTCCGGTCAACAGTGCCAGCAGCGACATTGGCTGGGTACGGTGCGTCGACGGTTCTCCAAGTTCAAATGCGTTCCCCGCCAGGGCCCCGAGGGTTCCATCGCCGGTGCAGTCGATGAAGACCCGCCCACCCCATGCTTCGCGACCGGAATCCGACTCCGTAATCAGGTGGGAGATCGCCCCTTCCGACGAACGCTTCACCCCGACGACACGGGTATAGCAGCGGATCTTCACGCCGGCGGCCAGGGAGAGTTCATCCAGCAGCACCTTCATCGCCTCCACCTGGAAAGCCGGAGTCCCGGCTCCGGCGAACTCCAGTTCGTCACGCTGCCGCAACGTCTTGACAATACGCGTCAGGATGCTTTTCCTCGATTTGCCTTCCGCATCGAGAATCCATGCGAGAGCCCCGGAGGTCCATACTCCACCGAGACAACCGGCCTCCTCGATCAGCATGGTGACGGTACCCGTTTCTGCAGCGGCAATCGCAGCGCACACACCGGCCGGTCCGCCGCCGGCGACAATCACCTCCGCGGCTCCGGCTTCCGGAATTTTCTCGGGTTCAAGTTCTATGCTGTACATGATCGCTCCTTTGCTGTATATTATACTGGAAAAAATTTTTTTGACAATTCCTCAAACGGCTGTATTTTTATATTAAACGGCTGAAATGGGGGGTATAATGATTTTTTCAGAGGTAAAACGCCGGATTTCGTGCTCCCGCCACGAACTTGCCCTGCAGACAATCGAAGCGAAATTCAACGTGGGGATCACCATTCACGATCTCTGCGGAAAAATCGGTCTGGCGGAACCGGGCTCACCCCTGTTCGGACGCCACCTGCATCCGCAGGAGTGCTGTCGATGGGGCCGCCAGAACATTCCGGGAGGAAACAGCCGCTGCGTCAACAACTGCTTCCGGGAAACGGAACTGCATGCGGCCAGAGTACGGAGTCCCTTTCTCAAGGAGTGCTGGATGGGACTCTGCGAACTGGTCGTACCGGTCCATTATCAGAAGGTCCATCAACTCACCATATTCGCCGGAGTGTTCAAGGGGTCAGTCCCGCCCGCCTCCCGCCTTCCGGAAGCGGTTGAAGCCATGTACCGGGAGCTGCCGGAACCGGAACCGGAAAAGCTGACCGGCCTCGGAGAACTTCTCCATACCTTCGGGACCGGGTTGCTGAATGAACTGGACAACGAAGAGATCCGCGGCGACAACCGACTCGCCCGCATTCGCCGCTACATCGCCGATCATGCCCATGAACCGATCACCCTGGATGACGTCGCCCGGGAACTTTTCATCTCCGTTTCCAGAACCAGGCACCTGATCACCGAACTGGCCGGACGTTCCTTTTCGGAACTTCTGGAGGAGATCAGGATGAATCGTGCCGGGCGTCTTCTGCTCTCAAGCGAACAATCTCTGGCGGGAATTGCCGAAGCCGTGGGCTACTCCAATGTCCATTACTTCAGCCGCCGCTTTGTGGATTATTTCGGGATGCCTCCGGGACGCTACCGAAGAATGAATCGCAATGCCCCCCAAACGTGATTTCCGCCGCCCCCATTGTAAAATCCCCTTCAGCTGACCGGACAAACCGGCTCTCTCCGCCGAACGGCCCGGATCAATTTTGTCCCATGTGGAGGAATTTCAAACCGGGGTTCCCTGCCCGCGACCGCCGTCCCCAGGCCGCGGGCCTCCCGGCAATCGTACAATTCGTAACAGGTTCCGGGAGTCACTCCGGGAATCCATTCCAGAGGCAGTCGGACCGACGCTGTCTCCTCCCCCTGCCAGTTGTTCAGGATGATCAACAGCGCGCCACGGCTGCGACAGTACAGCATCTCCGGCAAAGTCTTCGCCTCCAGCACCGGCAGAACCGCCGCCGGAAACGTCCGTCTCCGCAGCAGCCATCTCAAGAGCGTCAGACGATCCCGGTCGAATACCCGGAAGCGCTCAGACACGCACACCGCCCCGCCGCCAAGAAGCTGATTCACCACGATGGAAAACGCCTCCTCGTCGGTGAAACACCCGCGTGAAAGGTGCAGATTGAGCGGATTGTCTTTCCACGCCCGGTCGTTGCGCCGCAGCTGCAGGGCGTCCGGATCGGTGCTCCAGAGCTCGTTGTAGAAGTTGCGGTGCAGATTCTGGGCAATGCGGTTGACGTAGGCGGAGATCTCCGAATCTTCCGCACGCCAGTGCCCCCGCAGGTCAAATCCGGAACGGACCAGATTCACCAGTCCGGCCGATCCCTCATACAGGCCGCCGCAGGCGTCGATCACGCCCTCCTCGCCGGCTCCGGCGCGAATCAGCTCCAGCCCGTGCCGGTAGGCCTGCGCCCGGTTTTTCCGGGAGTCGTGAAAACGGGCATCCGCCGTCAGCAGCACCGCCCGGAGAAAATCCAGCTTGAAGTAACCATATCCCCACTGCCGGAACTTCCGGAACAGCGACACCAGATACCCCTCCGCCGCGGGGTGGAACGGATCCACCACCCGGCACGCTCCCTTCACGCACTGAAACCGGCAGAACTCCCCGGTGCTGTTGCGGAGAAACATCTCCGGATTTTGCCGGACAACCGCCGCCTGCTCCTCGACAACGAAGGGAGCGCACCAGAGTCCGGGAAGAATGCCGCGACGGCGGAGCGCCCGGGCGATCCGGGCCATGCCGCCGGGGAATTTCTCCTCCTCCGCCTCCCAGTCGCCGAAACAGTTCTCCCAGCCCATGTCGATCTGAAACACGTCGAAAGGCAGATGTTCGCGGACGATGAAACGGAGATTCTCAAGCACCTCCCGCCGATCGATGTCCGCCCCGTAATAGTACCAGGTGCAGTAGAGGTTCCGACAGGGCGAATGCAGCGTTCCTGTGGAGCGGGCCACCCGCCGTGCGTGACGCAGCATCAGTCCGCGGACGGAATCCGCCCCGAAATCCAGATAGAGCGAATGGGGCACAATCGTTTCTCCGGAGGCCAGCTCCACCTCGTCGAACTCGGCGGCCGCCGTGACGGCAATCAGCCGGTGCCGGGCCTCGTCGGTCTCGACGACGAGGTCCGACAGGTGGCGCGTCTGACCGTCGAATCCGATGAAGCAGTGGAACTTTGCCCCCTCTTCGGAAAGCACCAGCCCCGGGTCGCAGTGAAACGAGTGCGGCAGCGTCTCCTTCTCCTCCATTTCGCACCAGGCGACGCCGTTTCCGGCGATGATTTCCGAGCTGTCAAATGCGGCATTCCGCAGTGCCGCGTCCACCCGCGCCGGATGGAACGGCCCCGGCACGTCGTTCTTCTGCCGGGCCAGACGGGTCACGACGCAGCGCTCGAAGGGAAACGGCAGAAACGGTTCCGTCAGCCGCAGCAGCGGGAGCCGAGGCACCCGCACCGGCAGCGCCCCCCCGTTTTCGATGGTAAAATCAAACCGGAACAACCGGGCGGAACAGCGATGGAAACGGCCGGAGAGCCGGAGCTCCCGCACCGGCGCTTCCGGAACCTCCGCACGCCAGCGAACTCCCGGAATCTGAAATATCTGCATCAATGAAGCACCCTCAGTAAGCCTTCCGCACGACGCCGTCGTAGGCCCACACGTCGCTCCGGGTCAGATTGAAGGTACGCCAGACCTGTTTGATCCGTTCTGCAAATTCCGCCGGCCGCAGAGCGGAGCAATGCCCATCCCCGAAGAGCAGATTGTCCGCCCGACCGTGGGTGCCCCCGAAGCCCTTGGTGTCGGTGGCGCCGATCATGATCTGACTGAAACCGGTGATCGGCGAGGTTCTCGTCTCCCGGCAGTCCCCCAGCGCAGGCGTCATCGAGGGGCTCTTCACCTTTTTCCAGTCCATGAACTTCCAATTGACCCCGTCGAGGGAGGCGGTATACCGCAGTTCGTCCGGATAGGCGTTGGCCTGCGTCACATCCCACGCATCCGGATAAAGTCCGCCGTAGGTGTGATTGGAATTCGTGGCAAACGAGATCAGCGACGGACAGAAATATTCCTTGTCCTCGAGCGGTTTGACATATTCGGGAATCCCTTTGAGCGGGGCGCTCCAGGAGTTGCAGAGATTTTCCGCGTTGTAGGCATAGTAGAGCTGGAGATCGCGGCTGTTGTCGAGATAGGTGCGCAGATAGATTCCCAGCGTCTTCAAGTTGGAAGCGCAGGAGATCTGCCGCGCCCGCTCCCGCGCCTTGTTCAACGCCGGCAGCAGCATTGCCGCCAATACGGCGATAATTGCGATTACCACGAGGAGTTCAATAAGGGTAAAATGGGGAATATTTCGTGCTGATTTCATTTTTCCTGCTCCTTTCGGCTGGAATGATTTCCAATGCTTGTCGTTTCGCTGCAGAAACGGATTTCATAAAGTCTCTCCGCCAGGGAGCGGCTCGCCGCCGTCATTTCGGCATAGGGGGTGTCGGTGACATCGACGAAGCCGAAGGGGCGATTCTCTCCTGTGCCGCCGCCGTTGCGGCCCGCCAGCGGTTGATCCTGGTAGCAGTACCAGTGGGCGCCGACGATGCGCGGATTGGCCAGCATCGACTCCCAGTTGCGCCGGAACGCCTCCGCCCGGTCCGCCTGCGTCACCCCCACGGTACGGTCGATGAACCGGCCCCGGTCGCTGACCAGAAACGAATATTCACTGATTAAAATCGGCACGTCCACCGCACCCGGCCCGCCGTCCAGACGCGCGGAAACCGGCTGGTAGGTGTTGATCGAGAGGACGTCACAGAACCGGGAAGCGATTGCAATTGCGTCGCCGCGCAGAAAATCGACCGGCATGTTGCGCGCTCCGAAATAGAGATGGTTCGGCGCGTTGCGACGGATCACCGCCCGGCATTCGGAGTAGAACTGTTCCACCAGCGCCCGGCTGAACTCCCTGAGATCGACGGCGGCGCGTCCGACGTCGTAACGCCGCTCCCGCGCGGCGAGAAACTCCGCAAACGAGGGGAATTTCGCATTCCACGCCCGGTTCAGCGCTTCGATGGAACGGTATTTCTGCTGAAGGCGCCGGGCAAATTCCCGTTTGGCGGCCATCTCCGGCGGAGCAACCGTCACCTCCTCCGCCAGCTGCTTCTCATCGAACACCAGCTCGTTGAAAACAAAATAGCCGATGCACCAGGGGTCGGACGCGGTAAACAGCCACTCCTCCGCGAAAAGGCTATCCAGCTCCTTGCCGAATGCCGGGTCGAAAGCATCGTAGAATTTTCGGTTCGGGAAGCGCGCGCTCTTAAGCTTGTCGCCGAACTCCACCATATAGGGCATACGGCGCGCCCGGTACAGCTCCGGCATGGTCCAGGCTCCGAGGGTATTGAATCCCCAGCGGGTGAGCCGGTGAAAGGTATGGTCGATCCAGCGCTCCAGCCGGAAGGGTTGATACTTCCGTTCCAGATTCCGCCGGCAGAACGGCGGGATGCCTGACGGCGGCAGCGGTTCGGCAAACCAGCGGGCCACCTTCCGATTGTTCCCGGTGTCGACGACGCGTACAGCATTCATGCCGAACGAGAGAAAAAGCCGTCCTTCCGGATCGATCAGAGTCCACTTCCCCGCCACCTTTTCGGCGCGGAAAAATCCAGTCGCCCTTCTCTGCGGACCGTCGCTCCAGCCGCCGAAACGGTTCCGGCCGGGCAACGGCGGGAGCGCGGCCAGCTGCCGCTGTTCGGCGGCCAGAAGCGGAGGAAGCTCCTCGTCGCGTCGGATCTTCCCCGGCCACTCCGCATGAATATACTGCCCGTAACGGTCGATGAATGGAAAAAATTTCGCAGGAGAAGTGAGTGCAACGCAGCGCGACGCCGTTCCCGACAGCCGGATATCGGTGACGACGATGGTGCGGCCTTCGGCGCATTCGCCGGGGAAATCGTCCGTCGTGGTAATGCAGATCCCCGTCGTGCGTTCGGGATAGACATTCGGGAAGGCACGCGCCCCTTCCGGCGCATTGTCAATTCGGCCGAGCTCCACCGCGCAGGCGGGATCGACCCGGGAAAATTTCAGCGAAAGCGTCCGTTTTTCCCGCGGGGCGAGCAGAAAAAAGCTCATCGTCTGCCGTTCCTCCCCCGCCGGGGTCAACGTCTGGAGCCGGAGGAACACTGGAACCATGCTCTCCTCGCAGTTCTCCACGGTCGCTGACAGAATCGACCAGGAGGAGAAGTCCCAATTTTTTCCCGTGGCCGGGCAGAGAATCACTGCGGGGAAACGCGCCTTTTTCCCGGGCGCGAACTCTCCCGGAAAAAAGGTGACGCGCACGCCGTCACGACCATCCGACAGCTTCTCAATCCGATTGCGCGGATAGACTCGACGTACTGCAAAATCTTCATTCTCAAGCGTCAGACCGGCAAAAGAAATCCGGCACAGCGCCACAACGGCAGCCACAGCGACGATACGAACAAGTCTCATAAAATTCTCCTGTTTCGTTTGCTTTCCCTATTTATTATACTTGAAAAACACCACGACAGGAATATATTAAATAATGAATACCGTACATAATTTATGAACACGCTCAATCATGAGTAAACATATCCTCTGCGCCCTGGTCGACCGCCAGCCGGAAGTGCTCGAAGCGATCTGCCGGGTCGGCCGGAAGAACCACTGGCTGATCGAACATGCCGACCGCACCATCTACCGGAACTGGCACGGCGACGGCGTGATCTCCGACTACCTCTCGCTGAAGGAGCTGAAACGGATCCGCAACTTCTCCACGACACCGATCGTATCACGGCAGCTGGCCTCCGGCGGCAACATCCGGGGTATTCACACCGATACCCGCAAACTGGCCGGCATGGTGATCGACTATTTCCAGTCGCTGGGATTTTCCGAGCTGGCGATTGCCGGTGCCAGAAAGTGGCCGGGGGAGCTTGAGGGGATTCCCCAGGATCCCGGCGTCACCTTCGAAGAGCTGGCGGCGGAGCGCGGTCTCTCCCTCGCCTGCTGCTACTGGGCGCCCGATCTTCACGAAACCCAGGTGGAGTCCTATGACCGGATCCAGAGGAAACTTGAGGAGTTTTTCAAAAACCTGCACCTTCCCGCCGCCCTCTTCGTGAAAAACCGGACCAATCTGAACGTCATCTACCGGGTGCTGGAAACGCTGGAGATCAAGGTGCCGGATGATCTGGCGATTCTCTGCAACTCCGATTCCCCGCTGCTGACCGAAAACGCACCGGTTCCCACCTCCTACATCGCGGGGGAACCCCGTCAGGTCGGCACGCTGCTGGCGGAAACTCTCGAGCACATGATCGACGGCGAAGAGGTGCCGGAAAAAACCATCTGGCTGGAACCTCACTCGATCGTGATCCGCGAAAGCACCGCCACTTTAGTGTTTCCCAACGCGAAATTCAAAACCGCAGTCGACTTTCTGCACAAGAACGCCTCGGCGGCAATCAGCGTGGTCGATGCGGCGGAGGCCGCCGGAATCTCGGCCAGCATGCTCAACCGGCTCTTTCAGAAATATCTGCACACCGGCGCCTACGACTATCTCGCCGCGTTGCGGATGAACGAGATCCGGCGGCTCCTGGCGGAGACGGATCTCCCGCTCGCCGCCATTGCCGCCCGGACCGGTTACAGCGGCAAAGTGGCGCTCTCCACCGCGTTCCGGAACAGCTGCGGCGTCTCTCCGGGGCAGTACCGGCGGCAGAACCGCCGCTCCGGAGGCTCCTGAACCGCCTTTTTCCGGGCCGCACTTGCCGCCGAGCGGAAGTGATGATATATTATCGATTATGCTCAATTTCATCATCAGACGCAGTCTCTATTCCGTGCTGATTCTGCTCGGCGTGGTCCTGCTGACGTTCCTCCTCTTCAACGTCGCGGCGGGGGATCCCGCCGCGGCGGTGCTGGGCAAGAACGCCCGGCCCGACGAGGTGGAATCTCTCCGACGCGAACTCGGTGCAGATCTGCCGCTCTTTTTCGGGAAACGCTGCCTTACGGAAGCGTTTCCCGCATACGCCCGGCAGGAACCGCTCCGGCCGGGAGTGGAACGGGGAAACGGGTTCATCCTGCTTCACCGCAATTTCCCCGCCGGGGAGCTGGTCATGCGGGTTACCGATTCCCGCGGAAAAACCGTCGAAACCGCAGTGCCGGAGACGGAAACACTCCGCTTCGACGAAGCGAAAACGCAGCGGGTGGAATTCTTCCGGCTCCAGTCCAACCCGTTCCGCACCCAGTTCTTCCGGGCGCTCGGGGAGATCGTTTCGTTCCGGGCGACCTTTCCCTATGTCAAAGTGCTCGACTTCGGAAAAACCATCACCACCCGGGAACCGATCAGCCGCATTCTTCTGCGCGGCGTCTGGCCCTCGCTGCTGCTGATGGTTCCGATCTTTCTCGGAGAACTTGTCATCGGCGTGGTGCTCGCACTCATCGCCGCCGCCTTCAAGGACAGCTGGATCGACCGCGGGCTGGTGCTGATCTCCGTCGCCGGAATGAGCATCAGCTATCTGGTGGTCATCATCTTCGCACAGTGGTTTCTCGGCTACTACTACGACCTCTTCCCGGTATGGGGATTCGAAGGGTGGCGGTCGCTCGGGCTGCCGATTCTGGTGGGCATTCTCTGCGGCATCGGCGGAAACGTCCGCTTCTACCGGACCGTCTTTGTCAATGAACTGCGACGCGAATACCTCCGCACCGCAGCGGCAAAAGGCGCCTCGCCGTTGACCATTTACGGGCGTCATCTGCTGCGCAACGCCGCAATCCAGATCATCACCCGGGCCAGCGCGGCGCTCCCGTTTCTCTTCACCGGAAGTCTGCTGCTCGAATCGTTCTTCGGAATTCCCGGCCTGGGATTCGCCGGGGTGGATGCGCTCTACAATTCCGATCTCCAGCTGTTGAAAGCACTGGTCGTCACCAGCGCCCTGCTCTTCGTGGTGATGAATCTGCTGGCCGACCTCGCCTATGCCTGGGCCGACCCGCGCATCCGTCTGGAGTGAAGTGCGGCGCTTTCATTGTTCAAGCCGGATTTCCGCCGTTTCCGATTCACGCCACACGGCAAACCCGGAGGAATGGATGCGATTTTTCTGATTTTTTTTCGAAACAGGGTTGATTTTAAGAGGAAACAGCCTATAGTAAAAGGTGTTCAAGGTTGAGTTCGTTCAGGCTCCTATACGCAATTTCTCCTCTTCATAATTACTCCTCTAAGCGTCTGGACAGCGAAACCTTGAACATTTTTTTTATTCGCACGACGGAAGAAAGGAGCTGTGGAAATGACGGAACTTTGTTATCATCCGGCGGCCGGGGAACGTGGTCTCGGCGATCTCTATCTGCCGAAGCAGCCTGACAACGCCCCCGTTGCCCTGACCATCCACGGCGGCGGCTGGAGTGCCCAGGACAAATCCAGTTTCTGCGGTGTTGCCGAATTCATCGCCTCTCTGGGCTGGGCGGTCTTCAACATCAACTACCGGCTGACCTCCATTGTCCCCTGGCCCGCCTGCGGCGACGACTGTCTTGCGGCGGCGAAGTTCCTGCTTGACGGCAAAGAGCCGGAGTTTGCCGGGCTTGACCGCCGCAAACTTCTGATCTGCGGAGGTTCCGCCGGGGGACACCTCGCTCTCATGACCGGGTTGCGCCTTCCGCCGGAACGGGTCGCCGGAATCATCTCCATCTCAGGGATCGACGAGCTCACCAGCGATTACGCGCTGCACACCGCCCGCTATTGCCCCTTCTTCGGCAGCGGCGTGACGGAGGAGAAAAAGGCGCAAGCCAATCCGATTCATTATCTGCGTCCCGACTCCCCGCCGGTCCTGCTCACCCACTGGGATGACGATCAGGTCGTGCCGGTCGAATGTGCACGGCGGTTCCGCGACCGCGGGCGCGCCCTCGGCTGCCGGGTCGACTATTATGAATATTCCACCGTCGACGAAGGTCACGGCATCTGGATACCCAATTCCATGCCGCACCGGCTCTATCCCCATCTTGAAAAGGAACTTGCGCGTTTTATTAAAAGCGTTCTCCCGGAGAATCCGCCATGCCCGACGAAGTGATCCTGATCGACGCCTACAGCCAGATTTTCCGCGCCTTCTTCGCCATCCGCATGCTGACCAACTCGCGGGGGGAACCGACCAATGCGCTCTTCGTCTTCACCCGCCTGCTGCTCCATATCCAGCAGAACTACCCGGCAAAACGGGGAGCGATGCTCTTCGACTGCGGCAAGGTGGGATTCCGGCTGGAACTCAATCCGGAATACAAGGCGAACCGGCCTCCGATGCCGGATGCGCTCCGTGCCCAGATTCCGGCGATCCGGGCCATGGCGGAGGCGTTCGGCTGGCCGCTGTTGGAGGAGCCGGAGTTTGAAGCGGATGATCTCATCGCCGCCATCGCCCGGGCTGCGACAGACGCGCCGGTCCGGATCGTCAGCTCCGACAAGGATCTGGCCCAGCTGGTGGACGACCGGGTGCATATGCTCGCCCCCGTCTCCGGGAATGCGGGCTTCGAGGAACGCGGCACGGAGGAGATCATGAAAAAGTTCTCCGTTCCTCCCGCACAGATTGTCGACTATCTCGCCCTGATCGGTGACAACTCGGACAACATCCCCGGCGTCCCCGGGATCGGCCCCAGAAGCGCAGCACAGCTGCTCGCTCAGTTCGGACCGATTGAACAGTGGATCGACCACCCGGAACTGCTTGCCGGTTCAAAATTTGAGAAGAAACTTGCCGGGACCGCTGAACTTCTCAGACGGAACCGGAAACTGATCCGGCTTCGAGAGGATCTGCCGCCCCGTTTCCGCAACCTTGACGCCCTTCTCCATCGCGCCGAGCCGGACTGGGGGAAGATTGCCGGCATGTGCCGTGAATACGAGCTCAAAAGCATCCTGAAGGAGCTTCCCGCCGATGCCGCAGCCGCGCCGGCAGAGGATGATCTCTTTTCGGCCCTGCCTCCGGAATCGGCGGCCCCCCCGCCGGGAAAACCCGTTCCGCAGGACGGCACAATGGTACAGGGAGAGCTTTTCTGACTTTCCGCCGGCTTGTCCGGACGAAACAGGCACCCGTCCGGGAGTCATGCGTTTTTTTATAAAAACGTCCTCCCGGTACAGGGGAATGAAACGGGCATTTTACACCAAGTCAAGTTGTCCGTTTTTTGGGGTCAACCGTCCTCCACCCATAAGATGCTTATGAATCCTGTTTCCAAGTTTTTGCCCCCCGGGGAAAGAGCCTTCACGTTTCTTGCATCGTTTTTATGAAGCCGACGTACCGATCTGTCGGTTCAGAGAGCGTGCACCAGAAGCATTCCGGCGAAGGGCGGCAGCAGGAGTTTCCCGTCGGCAGAGAATTCCAGCATCTGCCGCTTCCCGTCGGCGAACTCCGCCGCGTAACCCGCGGCCCGGCGTTCCGGCGGTATGGAAACGCTGCCCGGACCGCATTCGCAGGGAGCGGAAAGCAGAATGCCGGAGAGCTTCCCGTCGGCGGCAAGTTTGAGCTCCGCGTGCGCTTCGCGGGGGCAGTCGAGGCCGATCTCTTGCCGGAGCAGCGTCCCCCACCGGTCGGGATGATCCTCCACTTCGAGGCGCCAGTCCTGCGAAAGAACCGGAAACTCCGGAATCTCCAGCGTCTCCCGGTCCGGGAAGGGATTGGCGGCGCGCAGTCCGTACTCTTCATTGTAGTCGCCGCAGTTATCCCCGGCGAGGATCAGACGGCCGCGGTACGCCAGAAGCATTTCGACCACCTTGTCGCTCAGGCAGCGGGCTCCCGGCACGAGGATGGTGGTGCATTCCGCCCAGTCCGGACGCAGGAATCCCGTCGCGTCGAGCGCGAGAATCCGGAACGGAATATGGTTGCGCAACAGGCTGCACTGCGCCCGGAGAAACGATACCGCCGACGCTTCGGAGAGCGCAATGCTTTCGCGGGAGTAGACCAGCCCGACGGGCTCGTAATTTTCCGCTTCCAGCAGCGGCTCGAATTCGACGGCGAGCTCGCGGAGCCGCTGGAGATATGGTTTGCGGACCTTCAGCTTTTCCTCATTGAACGCGCCGCCGCGAAGCGGGGCGAAGATCGTCCGGTCGACCGGGACCGATCCGCCGAAGAGGTTCTCGTAGAGGCAGCAGAGATAGCGCGGACCGACGTCGCTGGTGTCACCGGCGTCGGAATCGCTCAGCAGAACGGCCCGGGTGCCGATCGCCCGGGCGAACTTCAGCTCCGGAACCTGCGAAATCACACTTCGCGCGGAGGCTTCCGGACGGTTCCCGGACTGCGCGAGCGTGAGATCGAAGGTGGTGCGCAACCGCCACGGATCGTTGTTGAAGGTGGTGTAGTTGACGCGGCGTGCGAGCGTCCAGTTGCCGCTGGTCAGAAACTCCGGCTTGAGGGAGTGGGCGTAGACGCAGAGCTCCTCAATGGCCGCCGCGCGGCTGGCGGCGCCGAATCGGAGCATCTCCCGCACGACGGGATCCTCGATCTCGGACCGGATCGCCTCAGGCGGCGGCAGGCGGGTGTATTCCGGATCGATGAAGTCGAAATTGCATGTTTTCAGGTGGTTGCGGAACGCCTCCTGACAGCGGGGGCAGTAGCACTGCCAGCCGAAGAGATTGTCGATCATCATGCCGTCGAATCCGGTTTCGACCGCGATGCGGATGATCTTCTTGAGATAGTCGCGGAACTCCCGGTTTTCCGGGCACGGCATCCAGCGGAAATAGTCCCCGTTGTAGTTCTGAAAGGAGTTGTCGCTCCGGCGCGCCGCCCACGCCTGAAGATTCGGAATCTCCCGCTGCATCAGCTCGTAGTAGAGCGTGGCGAACTGGATGTAGGCGAGCACGGTGATGTGGTGCCTGTGAGCGGCGGCAAGAGTTTTCTTCAAGCCGGGCAGATCCTGTTTTTCCTGTTCCCAGCCCATTCCCTTGTAGAAGTGGCAGTGCAGAATGTTGGCGCCGATCTCCTCCATGCGGGCGAAGGTTTCCTCCGAGTCGAACCGGCGGTGCCACGACTCCATCCACTCCGCGGCGCCCTGCACACCACCTGTGCTGCGGCGGCCGATGCGCCGGTACATCAGAAGTGATTCATGGTTGCCGAAGGTCCAGAGCATGCGGTTAAGTTTCATGATATCCTATCCTTCCGTGAACGATATTCCCGTTTTTGACCGATTTTCCGTCAAATGATATTGTCCTAAAATTTGTGATGGGACGTGGTTTGACAGAGGCACATCTGTCTTTTATTTTCGGTTTGCTCAAAATCCAACATAAAGGAAACATAAATATGAGGTAAAATTAGCATGGGCTTGTCGTTTTGTCAAGAGGGAAACGTTTTTTCTCTGGATGAACTTGTAACCAAACTGGCAGATCTGTACGACCGGGTAACGTCCGGAAAATTGCGCACATTTTGAGAGAAGGTAGTTGAAAAAGGGCCTGTTTTCTGATTGCTTATAGTGACTCAACCTGAATCAAAAGAAAGGGAAACAGGCCGTGGAAAATGTAATGCAAGAAAATGAAAAGACAATCTCCAGAGCGATTAAAAACGATTGAAAAGAGATTCGGACGCATCTCGACGGACTGGTTCGGCAGTCAGTCGAGAAGATGCAGAATGCACTCATGAATGCGGACGAACAACGATCTCAAACGCATTGGAGATTCGTCGCCGAACCCGGGTGGTCGGCAGCTTTCCGGATGGGGTCTCGGCTATGGTGCTGGTCGGAGCCAGGCTCAGACATATTTCCACAACAAAATGGGGCACTCGGCAGTACATGAACATTTGCAAACTTTACGAAGGTGGTATAAGGTAAAGAGACGGGAGGCTCCGCCTTCGCAACCGACCTGCTCCTCCGGAGCTCTTTGGTTGGTCGGTTGCTTCGGCTGCACCAAATCACGCTTGTCATCTGTAATCGCTCAGAAACAAATGTGCGCAAAATTGCGGACACTACCTGCGCAAAATATCGGACACTACCTTTTTAAAATTCAATATTTAGTATTTTTGCATGAAATTAATATTCAAAAATTTTACTCATAATATTTGCCAACTTCAAGAATTAAAGCTAAAAACATCCACACACAAGGATTAACTTCACTAAAGTTGATCTTTTCATTGCTTTTTAAAAGTGCTGTAAAATTGTCTAGAAGATTATCTACTTTTCGAGGTAAGCTTATATTCATATCATAGAGCTGATCTAATCGTATCTGCAATGCACTTGAAAAGACCTTTGGATTGCAATCATCAATACTGGATTGGGGAAGAGGGGTCAACAAATCATTTGGCATTCCCACTGACAGCAATACAATATTTAAAGCAGTATTCCAATCGCTGAGACGCATATTACTAAATACATACTTCATATCATCAGCATCCAGCCTTTCACAGACCTGAAGCCAAGCAATTATGGCTTCAAGATAGAATTCGACATTTTCATTTTGCCAATTTTCGTAATCGGTATAATAATCTTCTTTCAATTTGCATAAAAAATATAGAAAATCTTTTTTTGAACAAATTTTAATAATATCAATATCCATAATTATTCCTTTCGTTTGATAGATAATATCCCAAAATTACGCCCATCTCCCGGGTTGGACAACTTTTATGAAAAGATTGGTGTAAAGACTTTTGGTTTACTATATCCCACTGTTAGCCGATTACAAGCTCCGAAATAGACTTCGTCCGGTATCCGATATTGGAGCTTCCCGCTCCTTGCAATCGCAACAAATGGTGGTATAGTAGTTTTTGAAATATTACCAGCGGAGGATTTCCATGAAGTTGCATTTGATGCTGATTCCGATGGCTGCCGGTATGCTTTTCTCCTGTCAACCGGATACCTCGTCTTTTTTCCCGCAACGGGCACCATCCGTGGAAACATCCCTTGCAGAAGAAAACCGCGTCCCGGTAGAAGATTTGTATGTGGAAGTCTGTTCGCAGAAAGCACATTACGTTACAATCGACTTTAAAAGCCTTCCGCCGGACGGTTGCTTCAAGCTGAATTCCTCCATCCGGTACGGCAAAGGCCCTCGACCGCGCTTCATACACATCAAAGCCCCCGGCGGCGATGTTACCAATCTGCTGGCAGAACCGGAATGTATCAGTATTACCAAAACGGGAAAAGAGCCGGTTCTCTGCCGGAAACTTCCAGTTGCCAAGAAGAGTCAGAAGTCATTGACTCTGAAAAACTTTTCTCCGGATGATCTGCTTGCGATCGCACCGAATATTCCTGCTGAATGGAATCGCAGGATCATAGAACTGGAACCGGCTGATGGAATTGTCGACTGGGCAGTGATCGCCCGTTTTCCGACAGAAATCGGCTGGCGGTTCCACAATGTCAAAAAATGGCGGAACACGGAGACTACCCATGTGACATCTGATTTTTTCGCTTTTTACGGCGGCACCCTTGAACTGCCTGCTCAATTTTCAGTAAAAGAGATTGTTGTCGCGGATGATGTCGATGTTCCGAAACAGGTCAGGCAGATGCTTGTGAACGGGGGCGGCAAGTACGTTTTGCCAGGTGAGATTTCGGAGAAAAAATGAAAAACGATCTCTTTTTCTGGTGCCTGTTCGTATGGGCTTTTTCGATTCTGCTCTGGGGCTGGCTGCTGACGATTCGGACGAAATGGATTCGAGACTGGTTCGGCGGCTTTGCCATTGTATGCAACTTCTTTTCCGGCTGTCTCATGTGTTCCATTCTTTTTCACTGTTCGGAACCAGTCGCTCCGCCTGATACTGCATTTTCCTTCTATGAATTCATGCTGGATACAGCGGGCTGGCTGTTTCTGTTTGCACCGATGTTTGTAATGGGGTTCTTGTTGAAAAAAACGGGCGTCGGATCTCCGCTTCGGAAAATCATCCGCCCAATGACTTCCCGGAAGATTGATAAAACGATCAGCAGAGGAACTTATTAAGATGAAGAGAGTGATCTTCACCGGAGCAGCGGCTCTGACTGTTTTGTTATCCGGATGCGGTACCACCGCGAAGTTTGTTTATCCTGCGAAAATGGACAAGCTGGCTTGTGTGGCGCCCGCGCCCCTGACCGGGCGGACCGTCGCAGTCCCTCCTTTTGACGATTGCAGAAATGCGGAGAATTCCATCGGCACGTTGTTCTTGTATTTGATTCCGCTGATGCCGTTCGGCTGGGTTGAATATGATCGGCCGGATGCCGCAAGAATGTTTGTTTCAATCGATGAATTTGAATTTACCCCGTCTGAAGATCTGGCAAAGGCCGCCGCATTGAGTCTGCGCCGTTCCCATTTGTTCAAGGACGCTTATTTCACCTTCGGCGGAGAAAAGGAGAAAGCCGATCTGATTCTGACAGGGGAAATTCAATCCACGAAATATCAAGGCAACATGTGGACCTATGGATTGTCGTTGTACGGTCCGCTGCTCTGGTTTCTGGGAGCGCCGGCAGGGAATTCGGAAAATACATTGACGATCCGCATGACCTTGAAGAAAGAGGATCATATCGTCTGGGAATACACATTCAACCGTTCCCGGAAGCTCTGGCAGTGGGTGTATTACCGCCTGGGCTATGACGTTCTCGCATATTCGGAACTTATGCAGGAAGCAATGAACGAAGCGGTCGCCGACCTGGCCGCGCGACTGCGCGAAAATCCAGATCTCTTCTGAAAAGCAACGCCACCGCTCCGGGGACCGGCATGAATCCTGCAGTAAGAGTCCGGCAGAGTCCGCCTGCCGCATCGCAATCGCCCGCACAACGGCAAATTCCACAGCAAAGGCCGCCTCCCCGGCGCAAAGCACCGCAGCCGGCAAAATTGATTTCACCATCATACTGAATCGGCAATCCGATTTTGATAATGTTTCGTCCAAACGCGGCGCGGCAAATCCATTCCTCAGTCCGGCACCGCGTCGAAACTGCGACAACAACACCCGAATGTGGAAAAAGCAAGCAGAACATCGATTTTTCACCGGCAACGGATTTCATCCGGCGGAAGATTCCGATTCTTTTCCTGCTTGCAATTTTCCCCGCGGAAAACTATAGTAAAACGAACGTTTTTTCACCGGAGACAACCAGGTTCGCAAAGGGGGCTGGAAATGAAAAATTTATGGAGTCTGATGCTTCTCTCTTTTGTCGCATGGAACAGCTTCGGCAACGCGGGGGTGTTCCGGGGCGGCGGGCAGACTCCCGTGCTGGAAAAAAGCGCCGAGGTCCAGATGGTCGAAGAGGAGGTCGTCATGATTCCGCGGCGGGGAGACTATCCGGTGGACACCTCCGGCCGCAATCTCGACAAGATGGAGTTCCGCTGCCGCTTCCTCCTGCGCAACCTTACCGATCAGCCGGTGACGCTGCAGGTCGGATTCCCCCTCACCTCCGAAGCGCTCCCCTTCCGCGAACCCGCCCAGATCAATCAGAGCGAGGTAATCAGCCGCTTCGCCTTCACCGCCGGAACCCGTGACGCAATCTATCCGGTCCGTTTCGTTCCGTGGGACAAAAATCGCAAATTCAGCAGAATTTTCCTCTGGGAGATGTCCTTCGCCCCCCGCGAAACTATCGAACTCTTCGTCAACTACACCATGGGCGGATACATGGGGATGGGAACGACGAGTCGGCGCACCCTCTCCACTCCCGGGCAGGTACAAGAATACCAGTGCCGCTACCTCGACAACCTGACTCTGGGAGCCGGCCAGGCCCACTTCTACGTCACCGAAACCGGTTCCAGCTGGGCCGGCGTCATCGAAAAAGCGGTGTTCCGCTGTTATCCCCATGACTTCGAAGAGTATCTCGCCCGGCGCGGCGCCTGGGAGGAATCCGAAACGCAGCGGTCCGAACGGCTCCGGAAAAGAGAAAAACATCCCGGGGAATTCAACTGGCTCTTTTCCCCCTCCATGCCGATGGTCCGTTTCTGGACCCCCGCCTTCGAACGCTGGCGCCCCGTGCAGGGAAAGAATCGGTACGACCGCTTCCGGGAGCTGGTCATTCAGCCCTTCCAACCGACGAAAAAGGACAACCTCTCGCTCTGTTACCTCTTTCCGTGCATCCCGATGAACGGCGATGAATTCGAGCGGTTCTGCGACACGTTGAAATTCACCCTCAACCGCGAACAGCGTACCCGCGAACGAATCCGCAAAGAGAAGCCGGAGACATACGAGAAATACTGGAAAGACCGCCCGTCATGCCCCTATTCCCCCGCCGTCCGCAAAAACATCGCCGACGTGGTGCTGGAGTTTCACGGCATTCCCCGCAACAATCCGGCAATCCGGGATTTCCTCGACGACCAGTGCTGGTATCCGGTCAGCGAGCCGAGGCCGATGGATGAGAAATACAAGCAGATGCTGCTGAACATCTCTTCGGGGAAATAAGCGGCCGCCGATTCCCGCCACACTGCCGGAGAGGGGAGCCCGCGCACGTTTCCCTGCGCGGTCCCCCCCCGGCCGCAACTGCCGGAAACTGATTCTCCGCCCCGTCAGCGGGTCAGGTGGTACGCCATGACGCCGCCCGGGAACTGCGTGGTGTCCGCGGTGAAACGGAAGAGGCCGTTCTGATACACGCTCTTCACCTCGCCGTACGGCACGCCGTCGCAGTTGAGCGCCGTCACCCGGTAGGGACGCGCCGAAGCGAGTTCCACCGTCGCGCGTCCTTTTTTGATAAGCAACGGCAGACGACCGGTTTTCGTCACGACTTTCCGACTCTCATTGGAGAAAAGTAGCCCCGTGTTCGCCACGTTGGTGAGCTGGATCACCAGCACGGAGGAGCTTTCCGCCAGCGGTTTGTCATCCAGCGAAATCGCCGCCACCGTCTGGAAGCAGCTCGCATCCCTCACCCGCAGCGTCCCCGCCGCAAGCGAACCCGCGGGAAGCGTGATCGATTCCGTCCGGGGAGTCGTCACCGTGAAACTGCCCGCATTGCCGTCCAGCCGCAGCTGGCCGGTGGCGCTCACCGCCAGACGTTTGTCATTCGCCTCACGCCAGAGTTTCGCGATCCGGGCATCCTTCAGCGAGGCGGGATTCTTCGCCTGCGCAGAGGTAAGTTCCACCGTTCCCTTCGGCACGCTCCGGTCCCCCTCCGGAATCGAACCGATGCCGGTGACGAGGCCGAGATTCTGAAACACCGCAGGAAATGCATCAAACTCATTTCTCTCAAAACATTCCGGCGAAACCGTATAGGCGTATGTCACCTTCGCCGGAGCAACGTCGCCTCTCCGGAACATCGCAATTGCAATCCGGTCCGACAGTTGCGCCATCGGGTCGTTGACCGCGTCGAACCCGTAGGCGCTGCCGACCTTGTAGATTCCGCTTGCGCTGTGGCTCCAGGCAAAACGGTAGAGGGCATCCCAGTTCTGCAACGCGGCGTAACCGCCGATCAGCGGGCCGCCTTCCGCACGGAAGATGTTCGGATTGCAGTAGTTGAATTCGGTCACGATGAACGGTTTTCCCGGCAGGCGGGTCGCCATCATGTTGCGCGGCACTACCGCCATGCGGCGGATCGCCGAAGCCTGCCGGTAGCTGAAGGGCCGACTCCACTGCTTCTCCGGGAATCCCGGGTGATCGAAGTAGGCGTGGTTGTCCACCAGGTCGAACCGCCGGCGCAGCAGGGTAAGTGGAATCTGGTTCTGGTAGTTCAGACTGGTCACCATCGCCCTCACCCCCAGCGTCTCCTTGACGAAATGGATCTGCTCGGCAAGCACCCGGTCCTGCAGTTCGTGCAGGAACCGGAGGAAAACCGGATTGGAGTTGGAAGCGGTCCCCCCCTTGAGTCTCTTCTTCGTACAATAATCCGCAAACGCCGTCTCATACAGTTTTACGCTCGATGAAGAGCGATTCCAGTTGCTTGCAAGCGCCTCCTCGTTGACCAGATTGATGCAGTAGAGCGCCGGCTCCTCCGCCCAGGTGAGGCCGGTGTAGGGATTCCTATGGGCCATCCAGCGCCGCGCGAACTCCTTCCAGTTCTCCATCGCCGCCCGGCTGACCGGCAGGAGCATCTTCATCTGCCGCTGGTCGTAGAAGTCGCATTCGGGGATGTTGTCGCCCGGCTTGAACACCCGGTTGGTGTAGAGGTCGGTGGTCACATAGATCCCCTTCTCCTTCATCCGGAACACCAGATAGTCAAGCTGGTCGAGCTTCCCGACGGAAAAGGTCAGCGTATCTTTCGCCTTCCGGTCCAGAAGTTCCGTGTCGTGGTGGTGAATCCGCACGGTGTTGTAGCCGCAGTAGACGAAATAATCGGCGAGCTGATCCACCGCCGCCTTCGTCAGGAAACTTGCGGAGAAGCAGAGATTCGGCCCGTAGAGCCGGATCCGTTTCTGCGGCGCCTTCTCGAATGTGAGCGTTCCCTGCGGCGTCGGCCGGATGAAACCGTACTTTCCGGCTGGAGCGTCGGCGAGGAAGGAGAAATCGAGTGCACTGCCGCGGTTGATGGTCCGCTTAAACGCAAGCGGCTTCCACTCGTAATTCTCCTTCATCTCCACCGGCTTGTCGCTGACCGCGGCAAAGCGGGTCTGCCGGTCGGAAAGGGTCACGCCGGCGATCATCCAGACCGTTTCCGGCGTCGCCGCCTCGAAGCGCAGCAATTTCGGCCCGGGCTTCGGCAATGCAAAACTGGAAGCGTAAAGTCCGACAAGGGATTCCGGATTCTCCGCGCTCCACGCAATCACCGCATTCTTCCCCCGGAATGGATTCCACCAGTTGCCGCAATCGCGCCCCGCCACCACCGGAATGCGGACGGAAGAACCATCCGCGTACTGCGCAACCAACGTGCCGAGCATCTTTCCGTTCGCCGGGGTCCAGGCGGAGGCGTGCAGCAGATTGACCGCCCCGGCGCGGTTTTCCGGCAGTTCGAGCGTGGCGGCGGGAGCGGCGAATCCGCGCTGTTTCCCGGCGAGCACCAGTGCGGCGCGGCCGCCGTTCTTCGCCGGGTCGAGCACCTCGAACGAGAGGGCGCCCGTCCGGACCGTGCCGGGTTTCAGTTTCCGCAGATCGTTTTCCGGCCCCTGATCAGTCCAGCCGCCTTTCCCGTCTCCAGCGATCTCATCGGCGAGGTTCATGTTTGCCGCCTTCTTCAGGCTGACCGGCTGGATCGCGACAGGAACAATCCGGAACGAGAGGGAAAGTTTCGACTCACTGATTTTCCCGCTGCCCGGTTTTGCGCTGAAACGGAACGAGAACGTCTCATTCTCAAATTTCCGATTATCCTGAATCGTCAGCCGGAGCGGATTTCCGGAGACCAGCACCTCATATCCACCGGCGGCCGGGAAGCGGAACTCTTTTGCATTCGATTTGCTGAGCAAAGTCATTACGGAGTATTTCCCGGGAAGCGAAACCGGTTTGCCATCGACGAAAACCGTCATCTTCTCCGCGGGGAGCTGGAAGACGCCGTGCAGCGCGTTGACCACCGCGGGTTCCCGGAACTTCGCCTGAAAGTCAAGCCGGAACTCCATGTCCCCGGTCGGCGTGATCGTCTCAACGACATCGGCCTTCCGCCAGTCGACGGGCATGACTGCCGAAAGTGTCAGGCCGTTTTTATTCAATGTGGCCTTCCGGTTCTGCCAGCTGCTGTTCAACGCCGGTTTCCAGGTCGGCGAATAGTTCTGGATATAGAACTCCGCATCGCCGATCCGGAAAGAGCCGTTGTTTGAAAAATTCACCGTTTCCGGAAGTTCCGCCGCAGAAAGCAGACAGGTTGCGGCAGCAACAATTGCAGTCATGATCTCTTTTTTCAACATCGTCTGGATATCCCTGTTTAGAGGTCTTTGTAAATTTGCGGCCATTGCGCAGGCGAAAGATTACCGTTTCCGTCAATGTAACGGCGGAAATTCGTCGGAGAAGCGTAAAGTTCCTGCGGAGTTCCTCCTTCGACATGCCCGTCCATATAAGCGACGTTTGCCCGGTTGGAATGACGCAGGACAAGACCGTAATCACTCGTGATATTGTGTATGGGGATATACCAGACACTGTATCCGAACTGGCTGCTGCTGCTCAAATAGCCGCTGTCCGCCAACATGACGGTACCGCCCGGCTGCTTCATCTTGACCAGAGAGAAATACAAAGACGAGGAAGAGCTGGGCAGGGAGAAGGCAAACTTCCCCAGAGCCACCTGCTTCGTGCGGTTGGTATAATCCCAATCCCCCTGATAATGCGGCATGCCGTAGGTCCGGAACCGCAACTGAGACTCCTGATCTGCAGTCGGATTTCTCCGCACCGTGGGGCAGACCAGGACTGAATTGAACAAATAAGTGTTGCCCAGCGTAGTGTAGCTCCCCGGCAGATATTTGTTCTCCAGCAGGCCACCGGCCCATGGATCCTGCTGGGCATTGTTGGAACGAAGCTGGATAAGATCGTTAAAGTCGTTGGCATAGGTCAGATTCGCGGAAGCACACTGCTTCTGATTGTTGATGCAGGTAGTGGACTGCGCCTTTTCCCGCGCCTGATTCAACGCCGGGAGCAGCATGGAAGCCAGAATGGCGATGATCGCTATAACGACCAGCAATTCAATCAACGTAAAACGCCCCGCCCTCCTCCTGACCGGAAACCATACTTTGTCTGAAATACAACTTTTCATACGCCTTCCTCCCTCTGGATCATTCAAATATGACAACGTTCATGGAACTGCAATCAGACGGCGGGAATCTTCGGAAACAGCCAGGGAAACCGGTTCCGGCCGGTACACCCGCGTCGTCTCTCCATAACAGATGGTATCGACGCGGACAACGGTGGTACTGCATGGGATCTGCGGGGACCGCATTTGCCGGAACAATTTCTCTACGGCAATCCGGGCGCTTTCCTCCGGCAGGCTCCGTGTTGTAGTCAGAATTGGTGTCCCCGGCGGCATTCCGGCCATCAAACCTCCACAGCCGATGATGGAGAATTCATCAGGAACCGAAAGACCCAGTTTTTTTGCAGTATCAATGATTCCAAACGCGACATTGTCATTGCCGGCAAAAACTGCCGTAGGCCGGTTCCGCCGACAGAATATCTCATACCCGACCTTGATACCGTTTTCATATTCCAATCTTGCGATATCAAAGAAGTTGTCTTCCTCCGCTGTCAACCCGTACTCCTCCAAGGCATCCCGATACCCCGCCTTCTGATCCATTGCGAATTTGCTTTGAAGCGGTCCCGTCACACAGGCAATCCGGCGGTGCCCGAGATCGAGCAGATGTGCGGTCGAAAGTTTCGCCCGTTCCTGGTCATTGTGCACCACCATATCGAGGTTTTCCTCCGTATCGCTGTCCGCATCCAAAGAGCCGATCAGCACAACCGGCACTTTCCGGCGCCGAATCTCATTGGCATACGCCAGCGAATTGTACCCGCACAGCACGATGCCAGCGCAGTTGCGGTAGGAAGGAATCTGCATCGGCCCCGGCTGTTCCGGACCGCACTGATGAAAGCAGAGCAGATATCCCGCGGCCCGGAACTGCCGTTCCAATTCGCTGAGAACATACGACCAGTAACCTGACACCATGTCCATATTCGAAAAAATCGTGTGGATGCACTGCGGAGGATCAATTTTCGCCCCCTCTACCGGAAGCTCATCGGCAACGAATGTGCCACAGCGGGGACGGCGGCAGAGAAAGTTTTCCTGCACCAGAATATTGAATCCTCCCTCGATGGTGACGGCGCTGACCCGGAGCAGTTTCTGGAGTTCCCGCGAACCGGGGAGCTTCTCCCCCGGCGCCAGGACGCCGGTAAGAATCCACTGCCGCAACTGGTCCGCCAGCAGCTGATACAACGGCAGATTCTTCGCGGTATCCAGATGGAACTTATTCCATATCATCGCACAAAACCTCTTTTATCTGCCCTTAATCTTCATAATTTTTCCTGTAAATATTATAATCAAAACCGCTTTGAATGTCAACAGACAAATGCAGATTTATCTATATTTTAAGAACAATAAGTGCAGATTGTCGCCTTTCCGTCAGCGTCTCCGTAGCGAAACAATGACGGAAGGCGGGAAATCTCCGGAATGATAAGCGATCAACTGCGATGACGCAGGAGATTGCGCCGCACCAGCGCGCGGAGGATTTCGCAGAATTCCGGGTCGGCAAGATCCTCGCGATTGAGGTAGAGCGAAACGATTCCAAGCGACTCCATCTCGCGGAAGAAATCGTATCCGCCGCGGTAGGAGAAGGCGCCGAACGAAACGTGATCGGGATCCACCGGCAGACCGTATCCCGATGCCTGTGCAATCCGTGACCGGATGCGCATCTCCTCGAGACCGTGACAGGGCAGTGCGGTAAAGTCGTTGAGCCGGATCATGCTCTGCCACGGCGTGAAGTAGGGATTCACGCTCTGGCAGAGAATCAGCGCCTCCGGCTTGACCGCGGTCATCGCCTCGTACACCAGCCGGAACCGCTCGCGGAGGTAGCCGACTCCGCAGACCGAACAGCACCCCGGCTTTTGCGGCAGAAGCGCGGTGAAATCATATTTGATCCCGTCCGCATTGTAACAGCCCGGATCAGCGGAGAGCATGCGGTGCGCATCGTCGCGCAGCCGTTGACGCCATGCGGGCGAATCGAGATTCTGCATGTTGCCGTCGAGCGTCTCCTCTTCCGGCAATCCGGAGCCGTAGGTACAGACCCAGAGCAGGACATGGCGCCCCTCGGCGTGGCGTTTTTCGATGAATCCGCGCAGGTCGGGCCATCTGGTTTCATCGCATTTCCAGATGCCGTGACGCCGGGGATCTCCCCAGAAATCATCCAGAATGATTGTGTCGAAATCAATCCCCTGCTCCTGAAAGTACGCGATGTGCTCCTCGTAATTGGCCTGCGTGCAGAGATCCTGCCGGCTGCCCTGAAACCGCCAGCCGCAGAGCGCGACGCCCCGGTGCCACGCGGGAGCGCTCCGGACGACCGGCCGGAACCGGCCGGTCTCCACAATCGTCTCCGCATGCCGGCGGAAAAGCTCATACTCGTCCTCCAGATCGAACCGCAGAACCAGCGCCGGAGCCGACAAACGCGAACAAGCGGCTTTGCATCCTCCGTAGCCGACGCTCCAGCAGAACTCATGATCCCGGCCGGGAACGGAATCAAATTCATAAAAGTCGAACTCCTCCTCTTCCGGTTCCAGCTCGAACCCCATCCAGCGGCCGTTCTCCTGCTGTGCGGCAAAACACCAGGGCGGCGGAGACATCAGTCCCGGCGAAAGTTGAATCGGCTCCTGACGCCGCAGATAGTGCCCGATCGGCAGGGTCCGATCCGGCCAGCCCGGAGTGAACAGCTTGTCGCTGAAAAGTTTCGACCCGCGTCCGAGATGGAAGGCCTCCGGCAGAATCGGGGCGCCGCCGGTCCGTTCCGCCTTGAACTCAATCCGGTCGGGGAAGAAGGTAATTTCGCTCCGGACGGAATCTCCACAACGGCAGACAAGTTTCAGTCGATCGGTTTCGCCGCAGAAATCCTCCCGTTCCAGTTCCAGTTGAAACGGCCCGGGCTCCGGAGACACTCCGGCGTCCGGAACGAAGATGAGATCCGCATACCGGGATCCGCGACCGTACAGATGCAGCAGTCCCTCGCCGCTCCGGATGAGACAGCGGTAATGACCGGTACAGAGATCCAGTGAACCATGGCTGTAATGACGGGCACAGAAAATTTTTTCCATTGCTTGCAACCTCCCCTGCTACTTCGCGTTCACGTTTCGCGAAATTTCAAAAAAGACGGTGTTGCCCTCCCGGGAGGTATCGACGGCGAAGGTCGCCCAACCATTCTCCACCTTGCCGGGGGTGACTGCCACACCGCTTCGTTTTCCCTCCAGCGACAGCGGATACAGGCGCAATTCCCCCGCATTGGCGTGCCGGACCTTCACCGTGAACCGGGAGTTGCGCAGCAGCGCGGGAACCGTGCCGTAAGTCTCCACCCGGCACATCTCCTGGTCGGCGAACTTCATGCCGGTATTCAAGGCGTTGGTCAGTCGCACCAGCAGCAGCCGCCCGGCGCTCTGAATCGGCCGCAGTCCATCCATCGCAACCAGCGAGAGATTGCCGTCGCAATCGTGCGACACCACCTCAAAATCGGCCAGCCGCGCGGCGGCGCCGGCACGGCCGCACATTCCCTGCAGACGCGGGGTGTTCACCGTCATGAAGTTCCGCGCATTGTCCAGATAGAGTTCGCCGGTCTCCGCCTCGAACACCGTCCGCCCGTCGGAGCGGTTCTCCTTTGACAGAAATCCTTTCCGGCGAAGCATGGCGACGAACGGTTCCGAACCAGCGGAACTTTGGGCATCCTCAATGAACATTCCCTCCACCCGGATCCGGCCGCCGCCGCGGGAGGGGATCAGCACCTCGCGCACCCCCGCGGGTGCGACCTCCTCCGGAGAATCCACGCTCTGCTGGGCGTAACGGACCAGCAGCGAAAGCGAAGTGAGCTCCGGAGACTCCACCGCGTTGGGGTTGCGTTCGAAGACCGACTTCCGGTCCGCGATAACCCGGACCGCGTTTTTCGCCGGAGCGACGTCACCGCGGATGAACATGCACCAGGTCAGCAGAAGCGAACCGTCGCTGAGCGGATCGGCAGAAGCGCGGAACGGCCGCATCATGCCGCCGCGCCACAAATTCGTGTCGGTCACAGAACTCCGTCGGACCGGCTCCGCCCAGAGCGTCAGCGCATCGACATCCTGAAACGCCGCATACGCCCCCATCGTGAAGGAACGTTCATAGCGGTACCGGTTCCAGAACGGCTGGTCGTACTCCGTGCTGAGCACCGGTTTGCCGAAAATTCTTCCCTGGGTCAGGCTGCGGATGAAATAGGCGTTGGCGGCGATGCTGCTGGTCTGCCGGTTGTAACTGCCCCGGCCGGTGGCGGAGGTGTTCAGCGGGTGATCGTGATAGCTGTGCATCCCCACGTAATCGCAGTCGCGCCGGACGAAATTGTAGAGCAGCGAAGTGACGAAATCATAGTTGGTCAGATATGCCCGGACGCCGAGCTCCTTCAACGTCTTCCGATAAAAGAGCAGAAGATCCCGGCTGACCTCATAGATGAATGCATTCACGTCATCATCCTTCTTCCGGATGGTAAAACAGGGAATCTCCTCAAATCCGGCAAATCGGCTCTTGTGCTCCGCATTGTACGCCTCGATGGTCCGATAGCGTTTCCGGAGGAACTCCCGCCACGGGCCGACGGTCAGCGCCTGATTCTGCGGCGTGATGTCGCGGTAGTTGAAAGCAAACTCCTGCTCGTTGTATCCTTCGAGCAGCAGCAGGGCCGGATCCTCCTTCAGCTTCACGCCGGTATAGGGATTGACCCGGTCGAAAAGCCGTTTCACCCCCGCCTTCCAGTTCTCCCGGGCCTGAGGGGAAAAATAGAGGGCGTAGCGCATGTCCATGTGGTTGCGGTTATCGAACCGTTCGGGGTTTCCCCAGCGGTCGAACGGCCGGGGGAAAAAGCCGTACTGCGACTCCATCACATTCATCATGATGTAGATCCCGTTCTCCCGGCAGAGCTTCACCAGATAGTCGAAGTTGTCCAGCGCCAGCGTGTTGAACTCCGCCGGAGTGCCGGAAGCGTACATCAATGCATTGTTGATGTGAATGCGGATCATGTTGAAGCCGTGCCGCACCAGATCGCCGACATACACCTCCAGCAGACCGCGGCTGCCCAGATTGGTGGGGAATCCCAGTTTCATCGTATCCGGGGAACAGAAAAAACGAATGCGCCGCGAAGGCTCTTTCGCGTAGACGAACCGCCCGTCGCGAATGACCACCCGGGTCTCTTCGCTGATTTTCCGCCTCTCCATCCGGTCGGAAAGATCCAGAATCGAACCGGGTTCCCGCAGGTGAAGGTTGGAAAAGCGCAGCGATTTCGACCACTCCGCCCCCTCCCGGATCGTCAGCGGCTTCGGCTGAGGAGCGGATTCCGGCTCGAACTTTTGCTCCGACAACGTCGCTCCGCAGAGGATCCAGGTCGTCTCCCCGCCCTCCGGCAGAAACGAGACAGCGGAAACCGGCTCCTCCGGAAGCTCAAAACGGGTCACATACAGAACCCGCAAAGCCCCATCCGGCAGCTTCACCCGCAGCGCATTCCCCGCGTTCGGCACCGCTTTGCCTCCCCACCAGTCGCCGACGTCGCGCCCGTCCGTCACCGGAATCTCCCGCCGGCCGCCGGAAGTCTGCAGGAGAATCCGCCCGATCACGCCGCTCCCCTTCGCGTAAGAGAGCGCGTGAAGCAAATAGAGGTACCGGGCTCTGACCGGCTTCGGGAACGCGAACTCCACCCCGGCGCTCCCCGCCGGATTGTGCCGGGATTTCATCACGGCGATGGTGGGGACATTCCGGTTCCACAGTTCGGTGAGAAAGAACGGCACCCCGGCGACCCGGCTCCGCTGCCGCAGACGGGAGAGGAAAACCCGTCCATCCCGCCCCGGCCCCTGATCGGTCCAGCCGCCCCGGCCGTCTCCGGCGGTCTCATCCAGCCAGGCCCGGTTGCCGGAACGGAAGAGCGGCAGAGCGTTCCCCAACATTTCGACGTTGAGATTCCGCACTTCAAAAGAGCCGCCCGCGCGTTGAAATCCGATCAGCAGCGTGATCGCCTCCGCCTCGAAACCGATCTCCGCCGGAAAGGAGAAACGCTTCCAGACGGTATCTGCCGGCGTTACGAAGGCTCCGAAATAGGAGTCCCCTCCCCCCCGCTTCCGCACGATCAGCTGGACCATACCCTGCTTTTTCCCCAACGCGGGCACGGAATCGATCCAGCGAAACTCGCCGGAGATCTCCAGCAATTTCCCGGCATGGCGGGAAATCTCCAGATTCCGCCGGATGTCGGTACGAAACCAGCTGGAAGCATCGGGCAGCCGCGTCGCCGTGCACCGCACGGTATGACCGCTCCAGACAAATCCCTCCCGCTCGGAAAAATCTCCGGCGAGCCCCGATCCCCCCGCCGCCAGCAGGAAGACGGCAAGCAAAAGCGAAATTTTTCTCACGTCCATTCCTTTCTTCAATGATTATGCATTGCGTTCTTTTCGAGCGGTTTCCAGCAGATATTCTCCGGGCGGAAGCAGAAATTCCCCTGCTTCGGCGAAATACTCCCGCCCCGTCCGCCGGCAGGTGCATCGAACTGTTTCAAAGAGAGGGAAGCGGAGCCGCAGCGGCCGCTCCGACAGCTGGGAGACCGGCTGCTCCCGAAGGCAGCTCACAAAGCGGTTCGCCATGGAGAGAAACGCGCGCCCCCGCGCCGGTTCCCGCAGATAACGCTGTGCCGGAAACAGCGAAAATTCCCACACACCCCCCGACCGGTGACGCAGCATGTAAATTCCGTTTCCATCGCAGGACACCAGCGGCGAAGAGCCGCGGCCGCAGACCAGCCGCAGCGATGCCGGATCGACCGGAGGAACGGAACAATCTCCGCTGTGGCAATAACACTCCCGGTCGCGGTAGAGAACCCGGTCCCCCTGCCGCCGGATGAGGAAGTTCTCAGAGCTCCACTCCTCCGGAGTCCGGCACAGGCTCCCGTTCCGGCAATGCCGGAAGATCTCCCCCGCCGCGCGGAACGCCGCCGCCCGCGCCGGTGTGTGTGCGATGTTGAGATAGTGGACCAGCCAGCCGGGATTCCACGCCGCCACCGCCGACGGTGTATAGGTGAAATAGGCCGCCAGCTGAACGCGGTTCGCGGCGTACATCGCGGCCAGCGCTGCCAGCGGATACCCGTTCTGCGTACAGCTGGCGTCGAACTCATAGGCGATGAGCGGACGTTTCGAAGTCCGGGCGGCAAGCCGCTCGAAATGCCGGTCGGCCAGTGCCAGATGATTTGCGTCATCGGTATTGACGCTGTCGAAGCCGTGGGCGTTGAGATAGTTCCCGATGCTCTGGGTATCGAACCAGGGGGAGGATTCGAGGAGTTCGTGAAGCGCCTCCGGCGGCGTTCCGTTGTAGGAGTAGAACTGGCTGTTCAGCACCGATCCCTGAAAATAGTCGTTCGACATCCCCCAGAATCGGCGGAAATAGTCATCGGTCATCTGCCGCAGAAAACGCCCGAATGCCTCCTCCTCCGACACCGCTTCCGGCAAATCAGCGCGAAAGGCGCGGAAATGCTCCAGAAATTCGCGCCGCAGGGGACCGCGCGACCAGATCGCCTCGATCATGTTCTCCGCGGTGATCCGCGGTTCAGGCCGGAGCAGGCGCCGGTCGGGAAACTGCATCTCGTTGACCAGCTCCCAGACCACCAGATTTCGATATTCCCGGAGGAGTTTGCCGCTGAAGGCGTTGCGATGGGAGAACAGCGATCGGAAATAACGCTCCTGGCAGGCGAGCGCTTCCGGATGCCACAGCAGAGCGTCGATCGAATAGAAATTTGTGAAACCGAACGCCTCCTGCGCCCCGATGTTCCAGTAGGCATAGAGCCGTTCCTGTTCGAGCTGATTCTGCACCGAGTTCCAGTAGGAGATCGGCGCGATCATCAGAAAAATGTTCCGCTTCTCGCACTGCTCCACCAGGTAGTCGAACACCCGCAGATTGGCGTTTTCCACCAGATTTCCGGCGGGATCGGTGATCTCCCGCTCGTACATGTGAAGGCGGAGAAAATCCACTCCGAGCAGCTGGAGATGATCCAGGTCCTCGTCCACAGCCCGGAAATGCTCCTTTCCCAGTTCGGCGATGTTGTAGAAGTTATGGTTGAACGGCGCATAATAGTTGACCCCCCAGAGCGTGACATAACGGCCACGGGCGTCACGGATCTCCCCTCCGCTGACATGGAAGGGTGGTTGAAAAGAAGAAATTTTCATCTAAATTCCCCGGTTTGATGCAGTTAGTAGAGCAGTTGAGCGCCGTTGACGGCAAAATGCTGAATGATTCCCCCGTGAGCGGTTCGGAATCCGGCGAGATCGAGCGTGGAGCAGTGCCCGTCGGCATAAGCGACGCAGCCGGTGTTCCGATGGTGCAGACTCACCGAAATATCCTTGACCGATTTGCGCGGATAAACATGGAAGTACGGCGCGCCGACCGGCGTGGAAGTTCCGCTGATCCGCACCGTGTCGGTGAGCAATACGAATTCCGACGGATGTTTCAGGATGCCGACCCGGTTGTACTGGATCGACCGCCCCTCATCGGTCACGGAGAACGCGGTCCCGAAACGATCGAAAAAGTCCGGCAGAGAAGAGGCGTAAGCCGCATCCACCAGCTCCATCATCCCGTAACTGATCACCGGGCGGTAGTAGTCGTGCGACAGACTTTTTTCATACCGGTCCGCCTGCTCCGGGCACACCATCAGCCGGATGCACGCCGCCGGATTCGCCGGATCGACCGAAAGATACTTCTGGAACATCAATACCCACGGCCAGTAACGGGAGGAGGCGTTGAATTCCTCACTGCGGCGGTTGTCGTCGATCAGCACATAGCCGGCGTTGTCGTTCATGTACATGGTCTGCGCCTTGACAATCTGCGACTGATTCCCGGTACAGGCGATTCTCCGGGCGGTCGAACGTGCCTTGTTCAGCGCAGGCAGCAGCATGCCGGCCAGAATCGCAATGATCGCGATAACTATTAAAAGTTCAATAAGAGTAAATGTTTTCCCCGTTGTTTTCATACCGTCTCCTGTTTTGCCTTGACCTTTGTTTTTTCTTTTACGGATCCCCGTGTGACAAGATGGGGAGCCACCCGGGTTGCGAACGGCCCGTGATGCAGCAGCAGCGGACGCTTGGTGATGTAATACTCCGCCAGATCGATCACCTGCGGAATGCTGAATTCAATCGCATCGACGGGAGGAAAACTCTTCAGATATGCTTCATCCGGGCCGTCGTAGACCAGAAGCGAGACCTCATCCGGAACCCGCACGCCCCGCTCCGTCAGCAACTGATGGAGACGGTCACCGAGTTGGCCGCAGGTGGCGAAAAAGGCCTCGGGCAGCGGCTGAAGCGCCTCCGATACATCATGACTGGAGTTCCGGATGAAACAGCGGCGGCACGCCCCGTCCGGATGGTCGCGCAGAAATTCATCCATAAACGCATCGCCGCGGTTGCGGTGGCCGCTCCGGTGATCATAGGAGAGCATGCAGACCGAATGAATGCCGACGCGGCGCAGGTATCGGGCGGCGAGTTTTCCGCCGAGATAGTGATCCTCGCCGAGTGTAATGTCGCCGCCCTGGTTGCCGAACAGATTGATCAGAACCGCGTCAGGATTGGCATCGCGTATCCGGGCGACCCATTCCGCCGGAGGATCGCTCAGCAGAACGACGGTGGACGCCTCTTCCACCGCGCGAAGAAACTCCTGCCGCGAGGATTCCAGCGGGAGAGGAATAAGTTCGAAAATCCGCTGATCCAGCTGCCGGATCAATCGTTCCGCAATTCGGCCCGACCACTCAAGCTCCGGCTGTTCGATAACGATCCGCTCACGGCCGATCCGGGCGCCGTCGAAGAAGCCGTTCCGGCTCAGCGCGGCAATCACCCGGCGCCGGGTGACCGGCCGGACATTCGGCGCGTTGTTCAACACCCGGTATATGGTTTTCACGTGAAGCGACAGCTCCGCGGCGATATCCCGGTAGGTTTTCTTCATCTTCGATTCGACCTCGTTGTATTCTATAAAATTATACCAGAAACTCCTGCGGAAGTCAATCCTGACACGGCGCTTTTTCCCGCCGCATCATGTCCACTTTGTGACATTGCCGCCGCTTTGGCGGGAAAACCGTTTGATTTCCGGCAGAGAAGCAATATATTGTCGCGTGGATGGTTCCGTTTTCCACCGACAACCCGCAAATGAGAGGTGCATGATGAAACGTTGGCTGCTGGCCGGAGCAGCAATGCTCACACTGGGCAACGCCGCAGAGCCGGAGCTGTCCAGCTCCCGGTTCGGAGAATTCGAGGTTACCGCAATTCAGGATGCCGCCACGACGATGCGGCGGACCCTCTTCGCCGCGCTGCCGGAACAGGAGTTCCGCCGCCTGGCCGGCGGAAACGAGGCCCCCGCCTCGGTCAACGTCTTCCTGCTCAAACGCAACGGGAAACGGATCCTCGCCGATACCGGATACGGCGGCGGCCGGGGAACACTGACCTCCAAACTTGGTCAACTTGAAATCGCACCGGAGAAGATCGATTTCATCCTGCTCACCCACATGCACGGCGACCATATCGGCGGCCTGATCAACGCGGCCGGGGAAGCGGTCTTTCCGAAGGCGACGATTCTGGTTTCCGCTCCGGAGCTGGCATACTGGCGGAACGCTCCCGGCGGCGGCGGGGAACTTGCACGGAAAGTGCTTGCGGCATACGAAGGCAGGCTGAAGGAATTCCAGTTCGGCGAGGAGGTGCTCCCCGGAATCCGGGCGCTCGACGCCGCCGGGCACACACCCGGCCACACCGTCTTCGACACCGGCACGCTGCTGATCGTCGGCGACCTGCTCCACGCGGCGGCAATCCAGCTGCCGAAACCGGAACTCTGCGCCAGTTACGATATGGACCCGGGGAAGTCGGTTCAGACGCGGCGGCGCTTTCTGGATCTCGCCGCCGACTCGAAGCGGCCGGTGGCAGGGATGCACCTTCCGGCCCCCGGCATCGTGCACATCCACCGGAGCGGCAGCGGCTACACCGCCTCCTCCCGGTAGCCCCACGCGGCGCGGAATCGGCATCCGTTGATCCGCCTCAACCGGATGCACCGCGCCGGACTCACTCCTCGCCGGAACGCTCCACAACGCCGCCGGAACGATATTCGCCCGGGGTGAGCTGATGCACTTTGCGAAACACCTTGCAGAAGTAGCTGACATCGTCGAACCCGCACTGCGCGGCGATTTCCTTGACCGACGCCGTAGTGGTCTGCAGCAGCCGGACCGCGAGCCGCATCTTCAGCCCGATGAGGAACTCGTGCGGAGAAATTCCCTCCTCTTTCCGAAACCGCCGGGAGAAGTGCGAGCGGCTGCATCCCGCCGCTCCGGCCAGATCCGCGACATCGAGCGGTTCGGAGAGGTGTTCGAGACAGTACTCATGCACCTTGCGGTGAAACCGGTCGGATTCCCCCTGCTTTCCCTGATCCGTGTCGGCGAGGAGCGCCATCAGAAACCGGTAGGCCGCGGCACTCGCGTCGTACCGGGAGATCAGTTGCCGGCAACGGCACATCCGCAGGATTTCCCAGGCGGCGGGAACTGTCCGGGAATCGGCGGAGAAATCGTTGATCACACCGCTCCGCCGACGGCATTCCCCCGCCAGCCGCACCGCCTCGGAACCGTGAAAACTCACGTAGAGAAACTCCCACCCACGGGAGTCGTCCGGCAGGAAATAACAGTGGTTTTCCGGAGCGATCAACAGCATGGCCCGCCCCGGCGGAACCGGATACTCCAGTTCGCCGAAGCGGAGCCGGCCCATTCCGGCAAGCGTATACTGCCAGATGACCATGTCATGGCGTCCCCGCCTCATTCCGTCCCAGGAGTAGTCGCCCGTCACGCACTGATGACCGCAGTTGATGAGCATCGCATGCAGCCGGACTGTCCGTTCCGAATAGAACGGAGCATAGGATTCATGAAAGGGGGAAAAATCCTGATTCACGCTCAGATTTACCTTCTATTTACTCTCTTCCTCCTACAATGTATCATTTTTATGCTCACTTTTCAAATTTTTAAAATATCGAAGAAGCACAAAATTACCATCAATAGCATGTTTTTCATATTTACATTCTTCGCGGAATCAGCTATTGTATAGGAGTGACCAATGAAAGCGGGGACATGGGGTCCCCCGCCAGCAGAAACATCACACAGGATCCGGAGAAAACTCAAATGGCGAAAATCACATTCATGGGAGCCGGCAGCACGGTATTCGCCCGCAACATCATCGGCGACTGCATGTGCCGCGAAGCGTTGAAGGATTCCCACTTCGCGCTGTACGACATCGACGGCGAACGGCTCAAGGAGTCGGAGTTCATCCTCAAAACGCTGAACGCCAACATCAACGACAACCGGGCGACGATCACCACTCACCTCGGCGTCCGCGCCCGCAAGGCGGCGCTCCGCAATGCGGACTTCGTCGTCAACGCCATCCAGGTCGGCGGATACGAACCCTCAACCGTCATCGACTTCGAGATTCCCAAGAAATACGGCCTTCGCCAGACCATCGCCGACACGCTCGGCATCGGCGGCATCTTCCGTGCACTGCGGACGATTCCGGTGATGCTCGACTTCGCCCGCGAGATCGAAGAGGTCGCGCCGAATGCCTGGTTCCTCAACTACACCAATCCGATGGCGATGCTCACCGGCGCGATGCTCCGCGGCAGCGGCGTGAAGACGGTCGGTCTCTGCCACTCGGTCCAGGTCTGCGCCAAAAGCCTGCTGACCACCCTCGGCCTGGAGTGTGACGAGGAGCGCGAAAAAAACCTCCGCACCTACATCGCCGGCATCAACCACATGGCCTGGCTGCTGTCGATTCAGGAGAACGGCAAGGACCTCTATCCGGAGCTCAAGAAGCTGGCCGACAAGAAGATCAGGGAGTGGCGCAAAGCCGCCCCGGCCGACAAGTCCGGCAACATGATCCGCATCGAGATGATGCGCAAATTCGGCTACTACGTCACCGAATCGAGCGAACACAACGCCGAATACCAGCCCTACTGGATCAAGAGCGCCTATCCGGAGCTTATCACCGAATGGAACATTCCGCTGGATGAGTATCCGCGCCGCTGCGTCAAACAGATCGAAGGCTGGAAGAAACAGTACGCGGAACTCTCGAATGACCCGCATCTCTCCCACACGCTTTCGCGCGAATACGGTTCAGGCATCATGAACGCCATCGTTACGGACACCCCGTACCAGATCGGCGGAAACGTCCTCAACAACGGTCTGATCGACAATCTTCCGAAGGAAGCGGTGGTCGAAGTGCCCTGCCTGGTCGACGGTAGCGGCGTGCAGGGAACCCACGTCGGGGCGCTGCCGGTGCAGTGCGCGGCGCTGAACATGACCAACATCAACGTTCAGCTGCTCACCATCGAAGCGGCTCTCACGCAGAAGAAGGAGCACATCTATCAGGCGGCCATGCTGGATCCCCACACCAGCGCCGAACTGCCGATCGACACGATCGTGAAGTTGTGTGACGATCTCATCAAGGCGCATGGCGACATGCTGCCGAAGTACCGCTGATTTTCGCTCTTCTCCGGGGAGACGGCGCAGGCCGCTCCCCGGAGCCTTTCCATCACGCGCCGGAAACGGCGTAAAGGATGATCGCGGCCGTCATCAAAACACCGGCCGCGATGCGTCGCAGCCACATCCGGCGACTGATCCGGGCGTCGAGATTGCCCAGCCCGAAGCGGAGCAGCAGCATTCCGATGCCGATTGAAATCAGTCCGCGGCTGGCCTGAATCACATTGCCGAACACCGCGCCCAGCAATCCGAAGCAGACAAAAAGCGCCACCTGCGAAAAGAACCAGCTTGCCGCAAAGGGAATGGCAAGAACAAACTGCCGCGTCGTCCAGCGGAACTTCCACAGCATCGGCAGAGTCAGGATCCCGAGAATTGCGTAACAGGTCACGCCGACGCCGAACGCGGTGCGCATGATCCCGCCCCCCTCCGGCATTCGGACCAGATGGTTCTCGGTCATGTCGGTCAAAGAGTAGAAGACCAGCGTCACCAGAAGCCAGAACAATCCCTTCATTGTGAACCGGTTGCCGCCGCTCCAGTTCATGCCGACCGCGGCAGCCGCACTCAGCACCACCGCCAGCCACTGCCCGACTGCGAGCGACTCGCGCATCACCACGACATAGAGAAAGGCGAGCACGACGATCTTGAGTCCGAGCAGCGACGACATCCGGCTCGCCTCAATGGAACGCAGGGTGGTGAAAAACGCCACCTGCCCCACCATGAACACCGCTACCCACACGGCGATCCAGCCGAAGAACTTCCACAGCTGCCCTTCCAGTCCAGTCGGGAAGAAAAAGGGCAGGAACAGCAGACTGAACGCCCCCATCACCAACTGCGAAAAGATCACCAGCCGCAGCGAAGAGCGATATTTTTGCATGAAACTCGCACTGCACACATACGAAATCGCCTGCAGCAGTGCAGTGGCAATTCCGGCGAAAATTCCGACAACCAGCATGATTTCCGTTCTTTTCCTGAGTTCTGTGACAATTTTTATCTAATATATCGGGTTGCGGAAGAGATGCAACCGGAAAATCCTCCGTTCCATTCCGATTTTTCTCCGCCATGCGCCGTGTGACGACTTGACAAATAGAAAAATTGATTTATAGTAAAACTAATTTACTATTTAATCGGGAGTTTTTGATGCGCAGAGAAGACAGATTATTTTTTCAATATATCGGCCCGTCGATGGCGGGGATGCTGATTGCCGGGTCATTCAGCATCGTCGACACGGTCTTCATCGGCCAGGGGACGGGGAAAATCGGCCTTGCGGCGGTGGCGCTGACCTGGCCGCTGGTGATGATCTACGGAGCGTTGGGGGAGCTGATCGGCTCCGGGGCGGCGGTGCTCATCGCGCAGGCCCGGGGCGCAGGCGAACTGCCGAGAGCCCGGCAGATCTTCGGGAATATGCTGACGCTGAACCTGATCACGGCCCTGCTGGTCTGGGTGCTGGTTCTGCCGTTTCTGGAATTGATCCTTCGCTTGTTCGGCGCGACACCGGAGCTGCTGCCCTCGTCGACAAGTTACGCCGCGATCATGACCTGGGGAGCGCCGGTCACCATGCTGATGGGGAGCTTCATCTCAGTGACCCGCAACGACGGGAGACCGGTACTGGCGATGCTGCTGGTGGTGGTCGGGCTGGTGAGCAACATCATCCTCGACTGGCTGCTGATCCTGCATTTTCACCAGGGGGCGGCGGGGGCGGCCTATGCCACGGTGATCAGCCAGACGCTGTCCGCCTTGCTGGGCGCGGGGTATTTCCTCACCCGGAAAACCGAACTTCACTACTCGCTCGGCACCTTGAAACTGCATTTTCAGACGGTTCGGGACCTTCTTCTCACCGGCGTGCCGGTATTCGGGAACATGCTTTCGATCATCGCCATGCTGTTCATGCACAACGTGCAGGCGCTGCGCTACGGAGCGGTGGATGGTCTGGCGGCCTACACGCTGGTTGCGGGGCTGGAATCGCTCGGTTCGCTGCTGATGAGCGGACTGGCGATGGGAATTCAGCCGCTGACCGCCTACATGTACGGGGCGCGCCAGCATCTGCGCCAGAACCGGATGGGCAACCGGGGATACCGGTGGGCGTTCATTCTCGGAGTGGTTCTGATGCTGTTCTGCTTCACGCTGCGCAACGTCATGCCGGCCTGGGGAGGACTCACCGGGCACGTGGCGGAGCTGGCGGCGCATGGAGTTCTGCTCAGTTCGCCGGCGTTTCTGCTGCTGGGGGTGATCCGGGTGGCGGGATTCTACTATCAGTCGACCGGCAAGATCGGCAGTTCGTCGCTGCTGATCTACGGGGATGCGTTCTTCGCGCTGCCGCTCTGCCTGTTTCTCCTGCCGCTCCAACTGGGAATGGACGGAGTCTGGCTTGCGATGCCAACTTCGCGGGTTATATTATTCGGGATGCTCTGTTATCTGTGGTTCGGGAAGCGTCGTGAAAGGAAACTGCATGCCGGAAAATAAGGAAAAGGAGCTGTTGCGTCGCTGGATGGCGCTCTGGGCGGAAATCGACAAAACCTACATCGGGTTCCTGAAGCGGTGGGATCTCTCGCTCAACGCCTACTGGGTTATCGAATATCTGCACAACCACCCGCAGGGAGCGGAACCGGCGGAGCTGGCGGACCGCATCAACGTCATGCGACAGCTGATCACGATCATTCTGAACGATCTGGAGAAGCGGGGCTTTCTGCTGCGGCGCGAGAGTGAGCTGGATCACCGGCGCCGGATCATCCGGCTCTCGCCGGACGGAGAGCTGTTCGCCCGCGAAGTGTGCGACGCGATGGAACAGTTCGATCTGGAAAGCCTTTCCGCCTTCACTCCGGCGGAGCGGGAACAGATGGTGGAAAATTCCCGGCGTTTCTGCGACGCCTTGAAGGAGGCGGCGGCCCGCCGCGCGTAACCACGTTTTTTCGACGGCTTCACCTGTCCAGAACTCCCGGAATCACACGGTACAAGCCGCAATTCCCCGAAGAAGAAGAAGGAGGATTCTGATGAAAACAGAAATGCAATTGAGAAAACTGACGGCAGGAAATGATCTGGAACAATACAACGATCTGCTGCGTTACGCATTCCAGGTGACGGAAAAACAGCTGCTGGATTACGGCTGGGAAAATGAAGATATCCGGCAATCCAAAATGCCGGTGCTGGAAAAAGCCCGCGTCATCGGCTGGTTCGATCAGGGGAAGCTCGCCTCGCAATTTGCGGTTTATCCGTTAAAGATGAACATCTTCAACCGGATCTGCAAGATCGGCTTCGTAACCAGCGTCGCAACCTATCCGGAGTATACCGGCCTCGGTCTCATGTCCGTACTGATGCGGCACAGTCTCGAGGAGATGCGGGAACTCGGCGAATGCCTCGCGATTCTTTATCCGTTTTCCATACCGCTCTACCGCCATCGCGGCTGGGAGATCATTTCCGACAAAATGTCCTTCCGCGTCAAGGACAATCAGCTTCCTCACAAAATCAGGGCCGGCGGCTGCGTCCGCCGCGTTGAAACCAACCATCCGGATCTGAAACGGCTTCACAACATTTTCGCCGCGAAGACTCACGGCTGCCTGCTGCGCAATGAGCTGGCCTGGGAGGAGTACTGGCGCTGGGATGTTGAGGACACCACCATTGCCATCTATTATGACGACACCTCGGCTCCCACCGGATACATGGTCTATCTGATCAAAGACAACATCATGCACATCAAGGAGATGATCTATCTCGACACCAACGCCTGGAAAGGGTTGTGGAAATACATCAGCGCCCATGAATCCATGGTGGATGAAGTCATCGGGAACAACTACTCCAACGAATCCATCGCCTTCTGGCTGGAGGACAGCGACATCAGGGAGACGATCCGCCCCTATATCATGGGCCGGATTGTGGATGTGGTACAGTTCCTGGAACAATATCGATTCACAAACATCACTGGTGGCGAAGAATTTACGCTGAAAGTGCGGGATCCTTTTCTGGAATGGAACAATCGTCCGTTCACCGTTCGACTCGATGCCGACGGTACGGTCCATGCGGAGCCCGGGGAGAGTATCCGACCGGTCGAACTGGATATCGGCACGTTGACTGCGATGCTGCTGAGTTACAAATCCCCTGTCAGCCTGTTCCGGAAGGGGAGAATTCAGACGGATCCGGATACCTTGAGTCTTCTGGAACGATTGATCATCAAGGAGAAAGCATATATTTCCGATTATATTTGAACCTTTCCCCCTTCCACGCCGCGGCGGTTCGTCGCGGCTCGTTTTTCAGCGGGAGCGTCCGCCCGGAGAAGTCCCCCGATTCACCCGGGCGGAATCCGAATAAAGAGCTTTCAATCGCTCTCTTGTTCGGAAACGGCCTGACGCATGGCCGATTGCATGCGACAAGTCCAACGCTCCTCCATCGTGGTCGGGAATCCGGAAAAATTCCACCGCACCTCTTCCATGCCTCGCGACAGATCCCGATCGACCGAACAGCGCGCCAGAGCGGTGGAAATCAGCAGAAAAAGAATCCACAACGGCAGAATCGAGGAGATCCAGTCGCTCTGGAAAAACCGGAAACGTCTCCCCGATTCCGATACCGGAAGAAGGAGCCGCGCCCTCTCCTCCAACAGCCGCCGGAGATAAATCATAAACCAGCCGGGAAGCACGATCAGGAAACACCCCCATTGCAACCAGACGCGTGGATTGCGGAATACCGCCACATCCCGCCCGCTGAGAGTATCCACATGGGTCAGTATCCAGCAGAGCACCAGCGGCAGAAGAATCCCGAAGCAGAGCAACCGGCAAACCTGCCTCCCGGAGAGCCGCAGCCACTCCTCCCGCCGCCCGCACAGCCACTCCGCCAGTCGAATCAGGCCGAACAGCAGGGTGATTCCCAGCCCGATCCCGCCGAAGCACAACAGCACCAGCTGGTCGCATAGCGCATAGGTGATCCGGCGGTCCGCCGACAGTTGCGCCGCATCCGCAACCTCCTGCGGATTCCAGGCACTGAAAACGGAAAAGATTCCTCCGGCCTGCAGCACCGGCAAGTTTCCGGCGGCCTCCCGCCACCGGCGAACCGGGGCGGTGATCCGGGCGATCTCGTCGGCAACGATTCGGCCTTTTCCCACTTCGCCGAGCGCCGCGTACAACGGCGGGAGCTCCTCCCGCCACTTCTCCAGAATGCCTTGAAGCGTCAATACGCCGACCACGGTGTCGCAATCCTGCAACTGATGAACGGTGAAGCGCTTCCAGGAATCGAGCAGTGTTCCCGCCTCATGCACCCGTCCCTCCCGGATCAGCAGCGCGGCGTAAAACGGTATCCATCGCCCCAGCTGCCGGTACGCGGCCAGTTGCGGCAGCGGGAAAACCGCCGCATCGGCCAGCCGCCCGACTGCGGAATGAAAATTCTCGTTCGGATATCTCCGCCGGTTATCGCGGCGATTTCGTTCTGCGGCATAGTCGGTGCAACGGGAACAGAGAAGCGCGCTTCGATAGAGTTCCGCCGCCTGTTCCAGTTTCCGACGCGCTTCCGCCGACAACTCCGGCACACCCCCTGCGGAACGACGGAAAAAACCGGGGTCGGTGATTCCCGGAACCGCTTCCGATACCAGTACCGTCGCCTTTTCATACCGGTAGAGTGCGTTCTCCGGTTCGCTCCGGATGGCGGCATCAAAGAATTCCGCTACGGGGGGATTTTCCCGGCTGCCGGAAGCGATACAGTCCGCAAGAGAAAGGGGATCCGCCGGCAGAGATTCTCCGCTCCGGGAAGAAGAAGCTTCTTCTTCCCCAACCGGGGGTGGCGGGAACCGTCTTCCGGCGATGTCGAGCAGGGTTTCCGGCAGCGGAAGCGCTTTGAGCAGACCGAGTTCCCGTAATCGAGCCGTCCCGGCGGCCACATCGAAGTTCACCGCCAGAAACAATACGACCGCCAGTGCCGGAACCGTCAGAATCCGGATCAGGAACCGGAGTTTCGCCCAATGCCGCAACCGGCGGAAATTGGCACGGAACAGCCCCGCGCCAATCTCCTCCGGCGCGCCGAAACACTGCACGGCGCGAGCGGCACACTCCTCCGGAGACAGCCCCTGTTGTTTCAGCTCGGCACACTTCTCCTCCAGATGGGAACGCAGCTCCTGCGCCACCTCCTGCTGCAAGTTCCAGTCGCCCCGCAGCGACTCGGTGCAGCGCCGGATGACTTCCTCGATCGCCGATGCCATATGCACCTCCTCAGATGGCGCCGAGCAACAAGTTCAGCGCTCCGGCAAACCGTCTGGCCTCCTCCACCTTTTCCTGCATCGCCGCGATTCCCCGCCGGGTGATCGCATAGTATCGGCGCGGCCGGGAACCGGCCAGCTCCCAGCGGCTCTGGATCAGGCCCTGCTCCTCCAACCGGTGCAGACAGGGGTAGAGCGTCCCCTCCTTCCACTGAAACTCCCCGTTTGTACGTTCATTGACCTGCCGGATGATCTCATAGCCGTACATCATCCGCTCCGCCAGCAGCCGCAGTATCACCGGCTCCGCCACCCCCCGCATCAGATCGCTGTTCAACACCATGATGAACCTCCGCCATTCAATTACATCTGCAGTAAATATACATCGGAAGACAAAGTATTCAAATACGATGAGCAATTTTTTGAAAAAAATTCCGGAGCGGAAAGAGTGCGGGGAACATCCGGCGGTGGCCGGGGTTTTCAGAGGGGGTCCGGGCGGACAAACTCGAAGCGGACTCCTTTGGCGATCATCTGCTGAACAACCTGATAATTGTCGGAAACAAAATTGGTTACAACCAGAGAAAGTTTCTCCGCGGGGACGATGCGCGACGGCGCCCGCCGACCGAATTTGCTGGCGTCCGCCACGATGATCAGACGGTCGGAATTTTCAATCATCTTCCGCTGAAGAAATGCGGCCTCCTCCATGTTGTCGTAAATGCCGTTCTCATCAATCGCACTGCCGGAGATGACGGTGGCATCCGCATGAAACCGGCCGATGGTCTCCACACTCTCCGGCCCGATCAGAATGGCGGACTTCCGGTTGACATGGCCGCCGGTCAAAATCACCTCCGGTCCAGCCTCCCCGCCGCAGTTCCGGGAGAGGACGTCGTTGAGCGCCAGAGAATTCGTGATGATCCGCAGCCGGGGATCCCGCAACAGCATCCCGAGGTGGGCCGTCGTCGTCCCCCCGTCCACGAAGATGGTGCGGCACCCCTGAAGCAGCGAAATTGCACGACGGGCCAGCGCCTCCTTCTCCCGGGTGAACCACTGCATCCGCAGAAAAAACGGATACGCCGGATCCATCCCACGGTTCAGCTCCTCGATCCCGCCATGCACGCGCCGCACCTCCCCCAGCTCCGCCAGCCGGCGGAAACTGCGCCGGATCGACGCACCGCTCACCCCAAGACGCTCCGCGGCGTCGCCCGCCGACAGAACATGTTCTTGAGCCAGCAGTTCCAGCACTTTCCGATCGGTCTCCTGTTTCATTCTCGCCCCTTTCCGCACCTCCTTCACCATATCGCCATGTCATCAAAAATTCAACCCGGTTTGATCATTTAATCATGAAAAAAGATCATTTGAACTTTTTTTCAGACTTTTTCCGCCAAATTGATTGAAAGATCCGGATTTTCCTCGTATCTTGCTGATATAATACAGGAGATTCGAAGCAATGGTACGCAGTTTTCAGGTTGTGGCACATCGGGGGTGCCGCTCTCTCTATCCGGAAAATACGCTGGAAGGATTCCGCAAGGCAATCTCGCTGGGGGTCGACGCCGTTGAATTCGATGTCCATCCCACCCGCGACGGGAAACTGGTCATCACTCACGACGACACGCTGGAACGGTGCAGCAACGGCACCGGAATGGTCCACGACCATACGCTGGCGGAACTGAAGGCGCTCGATTTCGGTTTCTGGAAGGGGGAACAGTTCCGCGGGACACAGATCCCCACACTGGAAGAACTCCTCGATCTCCTCCTCGCGGAATCCGCGCCGGAACTGCAGCTCCTCATCGAACTCAAGGAGAACGATCTCCACTGCGCCGACCAGGTGCTGGAGGAGATCCGCCGCAGAAAGATCCGGGAACGGACCATCGTTCTCTCCGGATACGCCAATTTGCTCAAATATGTGCACGATCAGGAGCCGGACCTTCGTGTTCAGGGGTTCCCGATGGAGGACTACAAGATCAAGGAGCCGGATATCTACAACCTCACCATGCGGGTCTGCCTCTTCCGGCGGCGATTGACCCGCGAGAATGTGGAGTTCTTCCACTCCCACAACATGGAGGTCGATACGGTGCCGGTCAACACCGCGGAGGATCTGGACCTGGTCCTGCCGTTCGACCTCGACACGATCACCACCGACGCACCGGACGTCATCATGCCTCTGGTGAAGAAACGGGGCCTGCGGCCGCCGCGCGTTCCCCGGACCTCCCTCGCCTGGCGGCTGTACGGCGCCGGACTCGACCGGTTCGGGGATGAGGATGCGCCGGTCGAATTGCCGCTTCCACCGCTGAAGCCGGATGAAATTCTGACCAGAGTGGAGGCGCTCGGCCTCTGTTTCTCCGACATCAAAATCATCCGCGCCGGCGGAAGTCACCCGAAACTCCGGAACCGTGACCTCGCCCGCAATCCGCTGATCGTCGGCCATGAAGCGGTTCTGACCATCGTCAAAACCGGCTCGGCGGTTCCCATTCGATATGCTCCCGGCCAGCGGTTCCTGATTCAGTGCGACATCTATGTCAACGGCAGAAGCTGTGCGTATGGATACGTCATGGATGGAGGACTTACACAGTATTCCATCATCGACAGCCGGGTCTGGAAAGGGGAGACGGGCAGTTATCTGCTCCCCTGCCCCGACAATCTCTCCTCGCTGGCCGCCGCGCTGCTGGAACCGTGGACCTGCGTCCGCGCGGCAAGTCACATTTCCCACCGCACCGCGCCGGCAGATGACGGTTCACTCCTGCTGGTCACGGAACCGGGCAACCGAAAGCTCTACCGGGCGGGAGAGCTGTTCCGCAACCGGAAACGGGTCGTAGCGGTCAACTTCTCCGCCGCCGCCCGCCGCGCCCTCGAAGAGGAGCTGGGAACCGCCGTCACGGCGCAGAACGAACTTCCTTCCGGAGAAGCCTTCGACGACATCGTCTGCGTCGATCTGCAGGACAGGACGCTGGGCGAACAGGCCATCGCGCTCGCCGGCGACCACGCGGTCGTCACCTTCTTCGGCAACTGCGGTTCCGGAAGCTGGGCGGTCGACGTCGGCGCGCTTCATTACAAAAACCGCTTCTATCAAGGAGTTCCGGCGGGGACGCTCGATGCGGCCTATCCCCTTCCGCGCCGGCAGACACTTCGCAAAGGAGGCGCGGCCTGGTTTCCGGGCGGAGCCGGAGCGATGGGGCAGATGCATGTGGAACTGGCGGTACTCTCCCCCGACAGGCCTTCGAAGATTCTGGTCACCGACCTCGATCCGGCGCGGCTCGACCACCTCCGCGCCAAGCTGGGGAAAATGGCCGAAGAGCAGGGCGTCACGCTGGAATTTCTCAATCCTGACGCCATGACAACCGCCGCGTTCGAGCAGAAGCTGAACCGCTTCGCCCCTGCCGGATTCGACGACATCGTCATCCTGATCTCCTCGGCGAACGCGGTCGATCAGGCGATTCCTCATCTGGCGGACGACGGACTGATCAATGTCTTCGCCGGGATTCCGGCCGGAGAAACCGCCGAAATCCCCGTCGACCGGGTCATTCGCAGCGGGATCCGATTCACCGGCTCCTCGGGCAGTTCCACGCAGGATATGCTCGATGCGCTGCACGCGGCGGAGCGGCACGAATTCGAGCCGCAGAGCGCACTGGCGGCGGTGGCGGGGCTCCGCGCGGCCAAGGAGGGGCTCAAAGCGGTTGCCGACGGGAGCTATCCGGGGAAGATCGTCGTCCTTCCGGACTGCCTCGATCTGCCGCTCACGCCGTTCGAACCGGCGCGGCTGCCCCGGGAACTCGCCGCGACACTGGATGCGCAGGGGCGGTATACCATTGCAACCGAACGCTATCTGAAAGACGAATGGGGACAAGCATGAAACAGTCGCTCCTCGTCATGGGTGCCAACCCGGCCTGGCAGAGCACGCTCTTCTTCGCCGGGCTGGAGAAGAACCGGGTCAACCGGGCAAGCCTCCTGACGAACTATCCCGCCGGGAAAGGGGTCAACTTCTGCCGCGCCGCCCGCTGTTTCGGCCAGGCGGCCCCCCTGCTTCTGCAGTTTGCGGGCGGCTCGACCGGGGCACGGCTCTGCGCCGCGCTCGACCGGGAGGGAATCCGGCACGAAACCGTCGAGACCGAAGCGGAAACCCGCTGCTGCATCACCTGTCTGGACTCCGCCGACCACACCATGACCGAATTGATCGAACCCTCTCATCCGGTCACCCCCGGCGAGGCGGCACAATTTCTGGCCCGGCTTTCAGCGCGCATCGGCGAAGCCGCCCTGTTCGCCGTCACCGGCAGCCTGCCCGACGGCACCGATCCCGCGCTCTATCGGCAGGCGGCAGAGATCGCACTCGACGCCGGAGTGCCGATGGTGATCGACGCCGTAAACGGCATCGCACCGGTTCTGGAACTGCCCGGCAGAATGATTCTGAAAGTCAACCGGGAGGAGCTTCTGCGCCTCACCGGGGCCGACACCCAGGAGAGTGCATTTCGCAATCTGCAGCAGCGGAACCGGCAGCTCGCAATCGCCGTGACGGCCGGAGCGGACGACGCACTCTTCTTCGACGGCGAACAGATGTATCGCTATTCGATACCGGAACTTCCGGCGGTCAATCCTCTCGGTGCAGGCGACACGGCGGCGGCGGTGCTCTCTTCGGCGCTCGCCGCGGGTGTCGAGCCTCCTGAGGCGTTCCGCCGCGCCCTGGCGGCGGCCTCAGCGAACTGCCTCTCGGAACAGGCCGGCCAGTTCCGGCCGGAGCAATACCGGGAAGTTCTCCCTCTCGTTCAGATATGGAAATACACCGGAATCCAATGAATACAACAGAAAGGAAATGCGCCATGAAGGATCTCTCCCCGTCTGTCGGCAGTAACCGCCTCTCTCCGGTCGAACATTTCACGGTCAATACCGGCCGGAGTCTCCTGGTCCCATCCGTCCGTCACTGCCGGAGATTTACCCTTATCGAACTCCTCGTCGTAATAGCGATCATCGCCATCCTCGCCGCGATGCTGCTGCCCGCCCTGCAGAAAGCGCGTTCCATGGCCCGTTCCTCATCGTGCGTAAACAACCTCAAACAGGTCGCGACGGCCAATCTTTCCTACGCCGGAGACAACCGGTCGATGATCGTCTACAGGGCGAACGACACACTGAAATCATCCTATGCGGGCATTCTGCTCAACAACCGGTATCTTCCCGCCTCCAGCGTCACGATCGACGGTACGGAGGGGCTGGATTCGAAAGTCCTGGTCTGCCCCTCCGTGACGCTAGATCGTGTCGTCAATAGTTAAAAGACCCAAGCTGCAATACACCTGATTTGTACTGCAGCAAGAAACGAAGC
>OLGD01000300.1_pt1 | contig 104892 bp, 65 predicted proteins | sample 1605311 | NCBI WGS metagenome assembly OLGD01 (sample SAMEA3888917, study PRJEB22519) | human gut metagenome | biome: human gut; feature: human-associated habitat; material: faeces | place: Denmark | collected 2010 | reverse complement strand
GCCCGTTCGATCGGTCCCTACTCGCTCATCACGCAGCAGCCGTTGGGCGGTAAGGCGCAGTTCGGCGGTCAGCGTTTCGGTGAGATGGAGGTCTGGGCGCTCGAAGGCTTCGGTGCCGCCAACATCCTGCAAGAGATTCTGACGATCAAGTCGGACGACGTGACGGGCCGCGCCAAGGCCTACGAGGCGATCGTCAAGGGCGACAACCTGCCCAAGCCGGGCATTCCGGAGGCGATGAACGTCCTGCTGCACGAGCTGCGCGGTCTGGCGCTTTCGGTCAAACTGGAGTAAAGGGTAGTAAAACGAGAAAGAAAAACTGAATCATTATGCCATTCAACAAAGATAACAAACCGGCTGGCGGCTACAATCGCATTTCGATCGGACTGGCATCTCCCGAGGAGATTCTCGCCCAGTCGAGCGGCGAGGTGCTCAAACCGGAAACGATCAACTACCGAACGTACAAGCCCGAACGCGACGGTCTGTTCTGCGAGCGTATCTTCGGCCCGGTGAAGGACTACGAGTGCCATTGCGGCAAGTACAAGCGTATCCGCTACAAGGGCATTGTCTGCGACCGCTGCGGCGTGGAGGTGACCGAGAAAAAGGTGCGCCGCGAGCGCATGGGCCATATCTCGCTGGTCGTTCCGGTGGTGCATATCTGGTATTTCCGTTCGCTTCCTTCGAAGATCGGCTACCTGCTGGGTATCCCTTCGAAGAAACTCGAAGCGATCATCTACTACGAACGTTACGTGGTCATCAACCCCGGCGCTGCGGCCGAGCAGGGCATCGAGCGTTTGCAGACGCTCGCCGAGAAGGAGTACCTCGACGTGCTGGCCGCGCTGCCGAAGGGCAACCAGTCGCTCGACGATTCGGACCCCAACAAGTTCGTCGCCCAGATGGGTGCCGAGGCGATCTACACGCTCTTGCAGCAGGTCGACCTCGATTCGATGTCCTACGCCCTGCGTCACAAGGCTTCGACCGAGACCTCGCAGCAGCGTAAGAGCGAGGCGTTGAAGTGCCTGAACGTCATCGAGTCGTTCCGCGCTTCGAACGGGCTGAACAAACCCGAGTGGATGGTGTTGAAGGTGATCCCCGTCATCCCGCCCGAGCTGCGCCCGCTCGTTCCGCTCGACGGCGGCCGTTTCGCCACGTCGGATCTGAACGACCTCTACCGCCGCGTCATCATCCGCAACAACCGCCTCAAACGCCTGATCGAGATCAAGGCGCCGGAGGTGATTCTGCGCAACGAGAAGCGCATGTTGCAGGAGGCCGTCGACTCGCTGTTCGACAACTCGCGCAAGAGCAACGCCGTGAAGAACGAGTCGAACCGTCCGCTCAAATCGCTGTCGGATTCGCTCAAAGGCAAGCAGGGCCGTTTCCGCCAGAACCTGCTGGGTAAGCGTGTCGACTACTCGGCGCGTTCGGTCATCGTCGTCGGCCCCGAGCTGAAAATGCACGAAATGGGTATCCCGAAGGATATGGCGGCCGAGCTGTACAAGCCGTTCATCATCCGCAAGCTCATCGAGCGCGGTATCGTCAAAACCGTAAAGTCGGCCAAGAAGATCATCGACCGCAAGGATCCCGTCATCTGGGGTATTCTGGAAAACGTCATCAAGGGGCATCCGGTGCTGATGAACCGTGCCCCGACGCTGCACCGTCTGGGTATCCAGGCCTTCCAGCCCAAGCTCATCGAGGGCAAGGCCATGCAGTTGCATCCGCTGGCCTGTACGGCCTTCAACGCCGACTTCGACGGCGACCAGATGGCCGTCCACCTGCCGCTGGGCAACGCCGCCATTCTGGAAGCGCAGCTGCTGATGCTGGGTTCGCACAACGTGTTGAACCCCGCCAACGGTGCGCCGATCACCGTCCCGTCGCAGGACATGGTTCTGGGACTCTACTACATCACCAAGCCGCGCAAGGGCGTCAAGGGCGAGGGGCTGGTCTTCTACGGCCCCGAGGAGGCGATCATCGCCTACAATGAAAAGCGCGCCGACCTGCACGCCGAGGTGAAGTGCATGGTGAACGACATCGACGAGAACGGTCAGAGGGTGAGCGTCCTGAAAGATACGACCATCGGCCGCATCCTCTTCAACCAGGTCGTTCCCGAGGAGGTGGGCTACATCAATACGGTGCTTACGAAGAAGTCGCTGCGCGACATCATCGCCGTGGTGATGAAGAAGGCCGGCGCCGACAAGGTGGCCGCGTTCCTCGACGACATCAAGAACATGGGTTACCGCATGGCTTTCCAGGGCGGTCTGTCGTTCAACCTCGACGCGGTGATTATCCCCGAGGAGAAGGAGAAGCTCGTGCAGGAGGGTTACGACCGTTCGGACGCGATCATGGAGGACTACAACATGGGTCTGATCACCAACAACGAGCGTTACAACCAGATCATCGACGTCTGGACGAACATCAACACCAAACTCACGAAGGTGGTGATCGACACGCTGGTGAAGGATCAGGACGGTTTCAACCCTGTCTACATGATGCTCGACTCCGGCGCCCGAGGTTCGAAGGAGCAGATCCGCCAGCTGTCGGGTATGCGCGGTCTGATGGCCAAGCCGCAGAAATCGGGTGTCGAAGGCGGTCAGCAGGTCATCGAGAACCCGATCCTCTCGAACTTCAAGGAGGGTCTGTCGGTGCTCGAATACTTCGTCTCGACGCACGGTGCCCGTAAGGGTCTGGCCGATACGGCGTTGAAAACGGCCGACGCCGGTTATCTGACGCGCCGTCTGGTCGACGTGGCGCAGGACGTCATCATCAACGAGGAGGATTGCGGCACGCTGCGCGGTCTGACGGCTACGGCCATCAAACGCAACGACGACGTGGTGCAGACGCTCTACGACCGCATTCTGGGCCGCACGGCGCTCAACGACGTGATCCACCCGCTCACGGGCGAGGTGATCTGCAAGGCGGGTCAGGAGATCACCGAGGACATCGCCGAGGCGATCGAGAAGTCGCCGCTGGAGTCGGTCGAGATCCGTTCGGTGCTCACCTGCGAGGCGCGTCACGGCGTCTGCGCGAAGTGCTACGGCCGCAACCTGGCCACGGCGCGCATGGTGCAGAAGGGCGAAGTGGTCGGCGTCATCGCCGCACAGTCGATCGGCGAGCCGGGTACGCAGCTGACGCTGCGAACGTTCCACGTCGGCGGCGTGGCCGGCGGCTCGGTCGTCGAGACCAACGTCGTTTCGAAATACGAAGGCCGTTTGGAGATCGAGGAGTTGCGCACGATCAAGGGCAAGAACGCTCAGGGCGAGGCGACGAACGTCGTCATCTCGCGCCAGTCGGAGATCCGCATCGTCGATCCCAAGACCGAGATCGTACTCTATACGCATCCGCTGCCTTACGGTGCCACGCTCTTCATGACCGACGGCGCCGAGGTGAAGAAGGGCGACCTGATCTGCGAGTGGGATCCCTACAATGCGGTCATCATCTCGGAGTTCGAGGGCAAGGCCTCCTACGAGAACGTCATCGAGGGCGTCACCTACCGCGAGGAGCGCGACGAGCAGACGGGTCTGTCGGAGAAGGTGGTCATCGAGTCGAAGGACAAGACCAAGAACCCCGTCATCAAGATCATCAACCGGGAGGGCGAGGAGGTCAAGTCCTACAACCTGCCCGTTTCGGCCCACGTCGTGGTGAAGGACAACGCCAAGATCCATGCGGGCGACATCCTGATCAAGATTCCGCGTGCCGTCGGCAAGTCGGGCGGCGACATCACCGGCGGTCTGCCGCGCGTCACGGAGCTCTTCGAGGCGCGCAACCCGTCGAATCCGGCGATCGTCTCCGAGATCGACGGCGAGGTTTCGTTCGGCAAGATCAAGCGCGGTAACCGCGAGATCGTCATTACCTCCAAGCAGGGCGACGTGAAGCGCTATCTGGTGCCGCTGTCGCGTCAGATCATCGTGCAGGAGAACGACTACGTGAAGGCGGGCAGCCCGCTGTCGGACGGCGCCATTACACCGAGCGACATCCTGCGCATTCTCGGCCCGACGAAGGTACAGGAGTACATCGTCAACGAGGTGCAGGAGGTCTACCGTATGCAGGGCGTGAAGATCAACGACAAGCATTTCGAGGTGATCGTCCGTCAGATGATGTCGAAGGTGCAGATCGAGGATCCGGGCGACACCCGCTTCTTCGAAGATCAGATCGTCGACAAGTGGGAGTTCATGGATGTCAACGACGCGCTGTACGACAAGGTGGTCGTCACCGACGCCGGCGACTCCACGTCGGTGCAGCCGGGGCAGATCATTTCGCTTCGCAAGCTGCGCGACGAGAATTCGAGTCTCAAACGCAAGGACATGCGTCAGGTACAGGTGCGCGACATCGTGCCCGCGACCTCGAATCAGGTCTTGCAGGGTATCACCCGTGCGGCGTTGCAGACGTCGAGCTTCATCTCGGCCGCTTCGTTCCAGGAGACCACCAAGGTGCTCAACGAGGCTGCGATCCAGGGCAAGGTCGATCCGCTGGAAAACTTGAAGGAGAACGTGATCTGCGGTCACCTGATCCCCGGCGGTACGGGTCTTCGCGAGTACGACGACCTGCTCGTCGGACTCAAATCCGACGTCGAGAATCTGACTGCCGCCGCTCAGTAGAGCCGCAATATACGATTGTGAAACCGAGGAGATTTCCATGCGGAAATCTCCTCGGTTTTTCGTGGACGGCGGTCTGCGGGGAGGGTGCCGCGGCTGGCGGGGCGGTTTGCCGGCCGCGGCGGAGTGCTGCCGAAGCATTGGCCGCAGTCGGGGATGAACTGCCGGAGCCGTGTCGGCAGAAGGATGTCGGGAACGTCCCGCCTTTCGCCGGACCATCGGCCGTGCGGCGGAAAGCGGCTGCGGATGCCGTGCGGCCCTGCGGATCGGGAGATTCCGCAAAAAAGGAGCGTACCCGCGCGGGTACGCTCCTTTTTTCTGCGATCCTGCGGAGGCAGGACTATTTCATCGCCTGCTCGACAGCCACCGCGACGGCCACCGTAGCGCCGACCATCGGGTTGTTGCCCATGCCGAGGAAGCCCATCATCTCCACGTGTGCGGGAACCGACGACGAACCGGCGAACTGGGCGTCCGAGTGCATACGGCCCATCGTGTCGGTCATACCGTAGGAAGCGGGGCCTGCGGCCATGTTGTCGGGGTGCAGCGTGCGGCCCGTGCCGCCGCCCGAAGCCACCGAGAAGTACTTCTTGCCGGCCAGCACGCGCTCCTTCTTGTAGGTGCCGGCCACGGGGTGCTGGAAGCGGGTGGGGTTGGTCGAGTTGCCCGTGATCGACACGTCGACGTCCTCCTTCCACATCACGGCCACGCCCTCGCGCACGTCGTCGGCGCCGTAGCAGCGTACCTTGCCGCGAAGTCCGGTCGAATAGGGGGTCTCCTTGACGATCGCCAGCTCGCCCGTGTAGTAGTCGAACTTGGTCTGCACGTAGGTGAAGCCGTTGATGCGCGAAATGATCTGTGCGGCGTCCTTGCCCAGGCCGTTGAGGATCACGCGCAGCGGATTCTTGCGCACCTTGTTGGCCATTTCGGCGATCTTGATGGCGCCCTCGGCTGCGGCGAACGATTCGTGGCCGGCCAGGAAGGCGAAGCACTGCGTCTCCTCGCGCAGCAGACGTGCGGCCAGGTTGCCGTGGCCGATGCCCACCTTGCGGTCGTCGGCTACCGATCCGGGAATGCAGAACGCCTGCAACCCCTCGCCGATCGCCTCGGCGGCGTCGGCCGCATTCTTGCAGCCCTTCTTGATGGCGATGGCGGCGCCTACGACATAGGCCCACTTGGCGTTCTCGAAGCAGATCGGCTGCGTCTCCTCGCAGGTCTTGTAGGGATCGAGCCCCTTCTCGGCACAGATCGCCTTCGCGTCTTCCACGCCGTTTATCCCGTACTGAGCAAGTACAGCGTTGATTTTATCAATTCTGCGCTCGTAGCTTTCAAACAAACTTGCCATATCTCAATTTCTTATTATTCGGTTAAACAACGGTTATTCGTGACGCGGATCGATGTACTTCTTGGCCTCGGCGAAACGACCGTAGCAGCCCTTGGCCTTTTCGAGCGCCTCCTTGGGATCGATGCCCTTCTTCACGAAATCCATGAACTTGCCCAGATGCACGAACTCGTAGCCGATCACCTCGTCGTTCTCGTCGAGCGCCATGCGGGTGCAGTAGCCTTCGGCCATTTCGAGGTAGCGCGTGCCCTTGGCCAGCGTGCCGAACATCGTGCCCACCTGGCTGCGCAGGCCCTTGCCCAGGTCTTCGAGCGAAGCGCCGATGACCAGGCCGCCCTCCGAAAAGGCCGACTGGGTACGACCGTAGACGATCTGCTTGAACAGCTCGCGCATGGCCGTATTGATCGCGTCGCAGACCAGGTCGGTGTTGAGCGCTTCGAGGATGGTCTTGCCCGGCAGGATCTCCGATGCCATGGCGGCCGAATGCGTCATGCCCGAGCAGCCGATCGTCTCGACGAGCGCCTCCTGGATGATGCCGTCCTTGACGTTGAGCGTCAGCTTGCAGGCACCCTGCTGGGGCGCGCACCAGCCCACACCGTGCGTCAAACCCGATATGTCCTTGATCTCCTTGGCTACAACCCACTTGCCCTCTTCGGGGATCGGTGCGGATTCGTGATTTGCACCCTTCTTAACGCAACACATCTGTTGCACTTCGTGTGAATAAATCATAACCGTTAAATTTTATTGAAATTCGTTGAACGTGTAACTGTATTCCGCCGCAAAGGTAGTAATTTTGTTCGGTTCCCGCCACAGAAAACGGCGATTTTTCACTAATTTCGCCCCTCGAACGAATACTCCGGAACATGGTGATTCTCCCCGCAACCGAGGCCGATTTGCAGGCCGTCATCGAACTCGTCGCCCAGGGGCGCGCGGCATTGGCCCGTCAGGGCGTCGACCAGTGGCAGGACGGCTATCCCTCGCCGGAGACGGTCCGGCGCGACCTGCTGCGCGGCGACGGACGCATCGTGCGCATCGACGGTGCGGCGGCCGCCTACGCCGCCTTCGTCTTCGACGGCGAACCGGCCTACGACCGGATCGAGGAGGGCGGCTGGGCCGCCGAAGGGCCTTATGTGGCGGTGCACCGGCTGGTCGTGGGCGAGCGCTTCGTGCGGCGGGGAGTTGCCGCCGCGTTGCTGCGCGAAGCCGCCCGCGAGGCGCTCGTGCGCGGCATCCGCTCGTTCCGCATCGACACGCATCCCGACAACGGGCCCATGCGTGCGCTGCTCGTGAGGGAGGGGTTCGCCTGTCGGGGCAAGGTGCGCTACGAAGCCGTGCGGCTGGCTTACGAGAAGCCGATCCTCGGCTGATCCGCTCAGGTACGTTACCGCCTCCGGTGACGGATGCCGGAATATTCGTGCGGATGATTTGAATCAAGGCGGCTATATCCCGTTTTGCACCGCCGCTTCTCCAAAGCGGGCTTTGCCCGAAGCCCCGCCCGGGCGGGGCCGATCTGCAAACGCGGCTTTGCCGCGAATGCTCCGACAGTCGGTCGTGTGCAGCAGCTCGGAAAACCGACGGGGTGCAGAGTTGTATATAGCTGCCTGAATTTTCCTGCCGCCTTTTACCTTACGCGAAACATACGGATGAAAACGACCTACACCCTCCTGCTGTTCGACCTCGACGGTACGCTGACCGACCCCATGGAGGGGATCACACGATCGGTGCAGTACTCCCTGCGCCATTTCGGTATCGAGGTGACCGACCTGTGCAGCCTGACGCCCTTCATCGGGCCGCCGCTGGCCGAGTCGTTCCGCGAGTTCTACGGCTTCGACGACGGACGCATCCCCGAGGCGATCCGTCTGATGCGCGAATATTTCAGCGAACGGGGCTGGCGCGAGAACCGCCTCTACGACGGGATGCCGCAGCTGCTCGAACGTTTGTGCGCATCCGGACTTACGCTGGCGGTCGCCACGTCGAAACCGGTCGTGTTCGCCCGGCGCATTCTCGACCATTTCGATCTGGCGCGCTACTTCGCCTTCGTGGGCGGCGCCGAACTCGACGGCAGCCGGCAGGCCAAAGCCGACGTGATCGCCCATGTATTGCAGGGGTTGGGCGGCGTCGATCCGGCGACTTGCCTGATGATCGGCGACCGGCGCCACGACGTCGCGGGAGCGGCCGCCGCCGGCATGGATTCGTGCGGCGTGCTGTGGGGCTACGGAAGCCGTGCGGAGCTGACCGGGGCCGGAGCGACCCGTATCGCCGCCGACCTCGGCGAGTTGGAACGGATCGTAACCGGTCGGTGAGCGGCAGCGGCCCGTGCGCTACTCCTGCCGGACGGCCTCGAAGAAGGGCTTCATGCGCTGCGGATCGCCCACTGCCCAAACTACGTCGCCCGCACGGAGCCGTTCGCCGGCGGAGGGATTCGTCACCGGCCCTTCGGGGCGTTCGATGCCCAGCACCAGCGCCGAGGCGCGGCGGCGTACCTCCGCTTCGCCGAGCGTCGTACCGTCGAGCGCCGACCGGGCAGGCAGGGTGTAGGAACCTATCCGCAGAGCCGTGGCGGTCTTCTCTTCACGGCGGCGTTTGCGTTCCGACCGCTGTTCGTCCAGTACGCGGTGGAAGATGCGGAACTCTTCGTCGGTGCCTACGACCGTCAGACGATCGTAGGGAAAAAGCATCGTATGGCCGTCGGGAAGTTGCAGCCGGCGTTCGCCGCGGCGGATGGCCACGACCGTGACGCCGTAGCGGCGGCGGAAGTCGATCTCGCGGAGCGTCCGTCCTGCGACGATCGATTCGGCCGCGACGCCGAATTCGGCCATGTGGAGCTGTTCGAACGGCAGCTGCCCTTCATTCAGCGGCCGTTCTGCATCGGCCGTGTCGTCGCCGCCGAAGTTCTCGCGCAGACGCTCCTCCATTTCGAACGAACGGCGGCGGAGCCGTTTCGAGAAGACGATGCCGGTGAGCAGCGCCAGCGACACGGCGAAGCCCATGCCCGAAGCGGTGTCGAACAGCGACGCCACGACGGTCATCAGAATCCCGATGCAGAGCAGGCATTTGATGAGAATGAGCGAGACGAGCGGCCCGCGGTTGAATTTGCTGTCGTTCCACAGTTGCCGGAATTCGGGCGAGCGGTTGCCCTGCCGGAGCACGACGAGCAGGATCGGCGCCAGCACGGCGAGGATCGCCGCCAGACTCACTGCGGCGCCCGTCCGACCCGGAATCCGCGCCTCGATCCACGGTGCGGCGTAGCGCAGGAAGGCCGCTTCGGCGAAGATGCAGAAGACCAGATAGAGTGCGCCGGGCAGCATCATGCGCCGCAGCAGCCGCAGCCAGGTGTTGTGGCGGCTTTCGGGGCCTGCGCCCGATGCGTAACGCGCCAGCGACCGCTGCCATTTGGCAGGCAGGTGCCGTTCGAGATAGTCGCAGGCGGGGTCGGCGGCCCGCATCATGTAGGGCGTCAGGAAGGTCGTAACGACCGATACGGCCACGATGACGGGGTAGAGGTAGTCGTCGGTCACGTGTAGCGTCGTGCCCAGGGTGGCTATGATGAAGGCGAACTCGCCGACCTGCGTGAGCGAGAATCCCGACTGCACGGCTACGCGCAGCGGTTGTCCCGATACGAGTACGCCGAGCGTGGCGAAAGTCGCCTGTCCGGCGAGTACCACGACCGTGAGCAGCACGATGGGGCCGGCGTAGCGCACGAGCAGAGCCGGTTCGATCATCATGCCTACCGAGACGAAGAAGATCGCGCCGAAGAGGTTCTTGACCGGTTCGACCAGTCGTGTGATCCGTTCGGCTGCGACCGTTTCGGCCAGGAGCGATCCCATGACGAAGGCGCCGAGTGCAGCCGAGAAACCGGCCTTGACGGCGATCATCACCATCCCCAGACACAGGCCGAGCGCCACGATGAGCAGCGTTTCGTCGTTGAGCAGCCGTTGCAGCCGTTTGAGCAGCGTGGGGATCAGGTAGATGCCCAGCAGCGACCAGAAGATCAGGAAGGCTCCCAGTTTGAGGATGCTGCCCAGCATCTCGGCGCCTTCGAACTGCTTGCTCACGGCCAGCGTCGAGAGCAGCACCATCAGCACGACGCCCACCAGATCCTCGACCACGAGGATGCCCAGCACCACGCCCGTGAAGCGCTGTCCGCGCAGCCCCATGTCGTCGAAGGCCTTGAAGACGATCGCCGTCGACGACATCGAGAGCATCCCTCCCAGGAAAATGCTGCTCATGTGCGAGAAACCCAGCGACATGCCCGTGCCGTACCCCACGAACATCATTCCCGCCACGATCGTCACGGCGGCCGTGACGGCCGTGCCGCCCACGCTCAGCAGTTTGCGGAACGAGAATTCGAGTCCCATGGCGAAAAGCAGGAAGATGACGCCGATGTCGGCCCACACGCGGATGCTCGACGCATCGGAGACGGTCGGGATGAACGATACCGAAGGGCCTGCCAGCACGCCGGCCACGATGTAGCCGAGGATGACGGGTTGGCGCAATCCCTTGAAGACGAGCGTAGAACAGCCGGCGGCGACGAGGATGATCGCCAGGTCGGAAATGAGCGGTGCGATGGCGGACATGAGGCGTAGGTTGAACCGGTCGGAGGCCGCGGGCGGGCCGTAGGGTGCCGTCGCCGCCGGCCGGAGGTTTCCGACTGCAAAGATAGGCAATCGGATGCAATGTTGTGCGCGCGGTGCGCGCTTCCGCGGAAAGAGGATTCGTTGCGCGAAGCGCTGCGGCGCTTCGAACGAACGATTCCCTCGTTCCGTCCGGAACGAGGGAATCGCCGCCTTTCATTCTCGATTCGGTCGCACGGGGGTTAGACGGCCTCCACCACCGTCACCTCGATACCCTGACTGCGCAGTTGCGCGAGGGTGTGGGGCGAGACGTTGCTGTCGGTGATGATCTGGTCTACGTCGCTCAGGTCGCAGATTTTGCTGAACCCGCGGCGGCCGAACTTCGAGCTGTCGGCCAGCACGATCGTTTTCTGTGCGGTGCGGATCATGGCGCGGTTGAGGCCCGCCTCCATGAGGTTGGTCGTCGAGAGCCCGTATTCGAGGTCGATACCGTCCACGCCCAGGTAGAGTTTGCTGCACGAGAAGTCTTGCAGCATCCGTTCGGCATAGACCCCGACGGCCGAAACCGAGGTGTTGCGCACCATGCCGCCCAGCTGCACCACGTCGACGTTGTGGTCGCGCACGAGGATCGGGACGATGTTGACCGCCGAGGTGATGACCGTCAGCCGCCCCTGCGCCTTGATCTCGCGGGCCAGGAAGAGCATCGTGGTTCCCGACGCGATGAGGATCGAGTCGTCGGGCGTGACGAGCGACGCGGCGCGGATGCCGATGGCACGCTTCTCGGCGGCGTTGTGTTTCTCCTTTTCGTTGACCGGACGGTCGTTGATATAGGGATTGATCAGAATGGCGCTTCCGTGGGCGCGGTAGAGCATCTTCTTCTCTTCGAGCAGCGTGAGATCCTTGCGGATCGTCACCTCCGACACTTTGAGCCGTTCGGCCAGAGCGGCGACGCTTACCGAGCCCTGCTGTTGCAGCAGATCCATGATGAAATCGTGTCTTTCGGCCAATGTCATAATCGTATCATTAGATATATATTCAAACAAAAATAGTGATTTTCTCGGAATCGGTCAAGCGAAATCCGAAATTGTTGCTCCTTTCTCTGTTACTGCGCGCGCATGTGCGCTTCGTTCGTTCCGGATATTCGGCGGGCCGCGCACTTTTTTTCCGCGGCGGGCTGTCGGGGGGGGCTTCCGCTGCCGGAATGGCGGGAGTTCGGGAGCGGGAATACTCCGAAACACAACGGAAACCAATCCGGGATTCTCTTTTCTTGCACTTCGGGTTGACAAGATCGAAAGAATTGATTACCTTTGCCTTTCGGGTAACCGCAAAACCCGCGGGGAGCCGGCAGGTCGCCGGGCCTTCGCAAACCGCTAACCTGACTTACGACATGCAAAGTTTTACTCCTGAAGTACAGAAACGCTTCAAGTACTGGCAGATGCGCACGCTCATCGCCACGATGATCGGTTATGCGCTCTTCTATTTCGTCCGCAAGAACTTTTCGCTGGCCATGCCGGGGCTCGAAGCCGACCTGGGTATTTCGAAAACCAGCCTGGGTATTTTCCTTACGCTCAACGGGCTGGTCTACGGCCTTTCGCGTTTCGTCAACGGTATTCTGGCCGACCGGCTCAACGCACGCTTCTTCATGGCCACGGGACTCGCGCTCTGCGCGCTGGCCAATTTCGCCTTCGGTTTCGGCGTCGACGTGAGCGAGTGGATCACGGGCGAGAGTTCGGGTTCGCAGTTCAACAATACGCTGATCCTCTTCATGGGCGTCATGTGGGTGGTCAACGGCATGTTGCAGGGGACGGGCTTCCCGCCCTGCGCGCGGCTGCTCACCCACTGGATTCCGCCCAAGGAGCTGGCCACCAAGATGTCGGTGTGGAACACCTCGCATTCGATCGGCGCGGGACTGGTCGTCATCCTCTGCGGCTACATCATGAGCCACATGGGCACGGGCGACGCCCATGTCGGCGCATGGCGCTGGTGCTTCTGGATTCCGGCGGGCATTTCGTTCGCCGGCGCGATCGGACTTTTCATTTCGCTGCGCGACACGCCCACTTCGGTGGGACTGCCCGAACTGCCCGGCACCGAGAGCAAAAAGAGCGGGGACGCTCCGTCGGCGGCCGACAAGGCCTTCCTGCGCCGCAAGGTCTTCGGCAATCCGCTGATCTGGATTCTGGCCTTCGCCAACTTCTTCGTCTACATCGTCCGTTTCTCGGTGCTCGACTGGGGTCCCACGCTGCTGAGCCAGTCCAAGGGGGTCAGCATGAGCCACGCCGGCTGGCTGGTGGCGATGTTCGAGATCGCCGGCATCGTGGGGATGCTGGTGGCCGGCTGGGCGACCGACAAGTTCCTCGGCGGGCGCGCGCACCGCACCTGCGTCTTCTGCATGGCGGGTGCGGCGCTGTTCATCTTCCTCTTCTGGCAGCTGCCCGTCGGCGCGCCGCTGTGGCTGACGTTCCTCTTCCTGATGATGGCCGGTTTCTGCATCTACGGGCCGCAGGCGCTCATCGGCATCGCCGCCGCGCAACAGGCTACCAAGAAGGCGGCCGCCACGGCCAACGGCTTCACCGGTCTGTTCGGCTACGCCTCGACGATCGTGTCGGGTGCCGGACTGGGCTATCTGGCGCAGCACTACGGTTGGAATCACGCCTACATCGCCATGATCGCCATGGCACTCGTCGGCATGGCGGTCTTCCTGCTGATGTGGGGCGCCGGACGCGACGGGTACGAGACGGACGCCGAATAACATCGGTCTGCGACGGTCGTTTTCTCGTTTCGGCGTAGTCCGGGCGGATTCGGGACTCGTGCTCGGCCTGGCGAAAACGTTTTGCATAGGACACAGGGGCGGGTGTATTCTCGGAATGCACCCGCCCCTGTCGGTTTTCGGGGCACGCCCGATCTTCGCGGAACCGCTTCGGCTTCTCTCTCCGACCGATTCCGGACGTCTCGGCCCGACCTCTCGCCGACGGTGAACACGGACTGCCCGCCAAGAGCCCCGCAAGGTGTTTTTGCGGATTGGAGTTTGGGTCTCCGATCGCGCTTGAAAAATAATCGGCATAAAATTTTGAAAAATGCCTGATTTTTTCATATATTTGCGCAAACGATTGTGCAAGCTCTCCGGCTTCGGTATCCGAATCTTCGATACGAAATCGGCCCCGCTCGGAAGGGCGGCCGGGCGGTGAAGGCTGCAAGAAGGCGCTTTCGGTCGGTGCGATGCGGAAGGGCGGGCGCGGAGGATTTTTATCCGGCTGTCTTGCATCGCGTTTTGTGCGGAACGGCGGTGCGGACGCCGTACGGGAAACCTGAACTGATCTAACCTGAATGTATATGAAGCGAATTTCTATGATTCTGTTTGCCGCGGCGCTGTTGCTGCCGTGGTGCGCCGGCGCCGCAGCGCCGGAGAAGGGGGCTGTCCCCGTCATTTTCGAGACCGACATGGGCAACGACATCGACGATGCGCTGGCGCTCGACCTGCTCTACAAGGGTATGGACGCCGGCCATATCCGTCTGATCGGCGTGAGTCTCAACAAACGCAGTTCGACCTCGTTCGAGTTCATCGACCTGATGAATACATGGTACGGCTATCCCGATATTCCGATCGCCTACACGCCCAGGGCGGTGGACAACAAGGATCGGGACTATACGACGCCCGTCTGCGAATTGAAGGCCTCCGACGGCAAACCGCTCTTCAAGCGCAGCCGCAAGCCCGGCAGCTGGGAGGATCCGGTGGCGATGTACCGCCGGCTGCTGGCGGCCGAGCCCGACAATTCGGTTGTGGTCGTCTCGGTGGGCTTTTCGGGCAATCTCGCGGCGCTGCTCGCCAGCGGTGGCGACGACGTGTCGCCGCTCACGGGCCGCGAACTGGTGGCGCGCAAGGTGAAGTATTTTTCGGTCATGGCGGGCAGCTTCGGGGTGAAGAAGCGCGCCGAGTACAACGTCATCAACGACATTCCGGCCGCGCGCAAGTTCTTCGCAGAGTGCCCCTCGCCGATCGTGCTGACGCCCTTCGAGATCGGCAAGCAGGTGGTCTATCCCGGCCGCAGCATCGCCGAAGATTTCGGTTGGGCGGAGCATCATCCGATGGTCGAAGCCTACAAGGCCTATCACGAGATGCCCTACGACCGTCCTACGTGGGATGTGATCGCAACCTACTACGTCCTGCCGCACGAGCCGTCGTCGCTCACGCTCAGCATCCCCGGCCGCATTACGGTCGACGAGCAGGGCTTCATCTTCTTCACGCCCGACAAGGCAGGACAGCACCGCTACATCACCGCTTCCGACCGGCAGGCGGGCATGATTCTCGGTTATTTCCTGCGTGCGCTGCCCGAACGGCCGCTGCGTTACATGCGATAGTCTGAGCAAAGAGGCACAGATACACTCCGTCTGCACCTCTTTTAACCTTAAAACTTCTTAAAATGAAACAATTAACCTCATTGAAACCGATGAGGCAGAGGGGGGGGGGAAATTCTACGACTCCTGTCCCTGGCTCTGTTGCTCGCCGTAGTTTCCGGGGAAGCCGCAAAGGCTCAGTCCCGGATGGTCGAAGGCACCGTTGTCGGTCGTGAAGGCAGTCAGGCCGCCGTGCCGTTGGTCGGCGTGGCGGTGGTGGTGAAGGGGTCGCTCCGAAACCATGCCGTCACCGATTTGCAGGGACGTTACTCGATCCGCGTCCCCTCTTCGACCGACACGTTGCAGTTTACCTATCTGGGTTATAAACCGTTGGAGCGGGTGGTCGGTTCGCGCACCCGCCTCGATGTGGAGATGCTCTCCGAATCGCAGCAGGTCGACGCCGTGGTGGTGACGGCGCTCGGACTGACGCGCAAGGAAAAAAGTCTGGGCTACGCCGTTTCGACGGTCGGCTCCGAAGACCTCAACAACACCGTCACGAACAACTGGCTCAACGGGATGGCCGGGAAGGTGGCGGGTCTGAATTTCGACACTTCGTCGGCCGGTCCCGGCGGATCGATTCGCGTGACGCTGCGCGGCGAGGGGTCGTTGGCTTATGACAAGAACGAAGCGCTGTTCGTTGTCGACGGCGTGCCGATCAACAGCGGCATGACCTCCAATACCGAGAACGGCTCCTACGGCAGCACCGTCAGTACGATCGATTACGGCAACGGCGCTTCGGATCTCAATCCCGACGATATCGAGTCGGTATCGGTCTTGAAGGGCCCCGCAGCCACGGCGCTCTACGGGTCGCGCGCAGCCAACGGTGCGATCATCATCACCACCAAGTCGGGACTCAAATCCGGAGGGTTGCGCGTGACATTCAATTCGAATGTCACGCTCGAACAGGCCGGTTTCTGGCCCGATTTCCAGGAGGAGTACGGATCGGGCGTCTATGAGTCGGCGCAGATCGACGGCGTGACCACGCCGCCCGAATACTCCTACTGGAACGTGGCGGCCGACAAGAGCGACACGGGGCAGAAGATCACCCGCTATCACGCCCGTTCGTCTTTCGGCGAGCGCTACGATCCCTCGAAGATGCGCTACATCTACTCGTCCCGCAACTGGGATACCGACGAGTATACGCGCAAACCGTGGGTGGCGCAGGATTGGTACAAAGGATTCTTCCGTACGGGCGTCACCTATTCCAATTCGATCTCCATCGAGGGCGGCAACGGCAAGGGCAATTCGGCCCGCGTGTCGTTCAAGGACATGCGCAACGACTGGATCGTCCCCAATACGGGTTACGAGAGCCAGAATCTCAGCTTCTCCTTCTCGACCCGCATTTCCAAGGCCGTTACCGTGAGCGGTAAGGCCAACTACTATCGCAAGAACAGCGACAATCTTCCTTCGGCCGGTTACAGCACGGCTTCGCCGCTCTATGCGCTGATCTGGAATCCTTCGTCGGTGAGCGTCGACGATATGTACGCCGAGTGGAGCGAAGGGCGTATCGCGGCCATGAATGCCGCAGGAACGACCGGATCGGGCAATCTGATCAACCCCAGCAGCGACAATCCCTATTTCATGGTTTACGAGCAGCTCAACACGCAGGATCGCGACCGCGTGTACGGCAACGTCTCGGTGAACGTCAATATCTGGCGCGAAAAGCTGACGCTCATGCTGCGCGGCGGCATGGATCTCAACAACGATTTTCGCACGCAGCGCAAACCGCAGTATTCGATCGGGCACACCAAGGGGTGGTACCGCGAGCAGACGGTGCGCAATTTCGAGATGAACACGGATTTCATGTTCAACTACAAGGACTCGTTCGGCGATTTCCATCTTTCGGTGGCGTTGGGCGGCAACCGGATGTATCAGAAATTCCAGAATGTGACGCAGACGGCCGAGAATCTTCAAGAACCCGACGTCTTTCTGCTGGTCAATGTCGACGGACGGTTGCTGTCGTCCAACACGCGGCGTGAAAAGGGGGTGAACAGCCTCTACGGTTATGTGAACCTCAGTTGGCGCGACATGCTGTTTCTGGATCTGACGGCACGCAACGACTGGTCGAGTACGCTGGCGCCGGGCAACAACTCCTATTTCTATCCTTCGGTGGGAGTCAGCTTCCTGCTGGACGAGGCGCTCGGTTTTCGGGAACGCGCACCGTGGGTCGACATGCTGAAACTGCGCGGATCGTGGGCCAATGTGGGCAACGATACCGACCCCTATCAGCTGACGGCCATTTACAGCAACAGCGATTTCCAGGGAGGCTATCGTCTTTCGAGCGCGATCCAGAACTACAACATCAAACCCGAGAACATCGAGAGCTGGGAGACCGGCATCGAAGCCCGTCTCTTCGGCGGACGCATCGGACTCGACGTGGCGTATTACGATTCGACGACGACCGACCAGATCATCACCGTTCCCGCCGACTGGGCTACGGGTGCGGCATCGAAACTCATCAATGCGGGCGAGGTCAACAACCGCGGTGTGGAGGTGGCGCTCGATCTGCGTCCCGTCGAGACGAAGAACTGGCGCTGGGACATCGGTCTCAACTGGTCGAAGAACTGGAACAAGCTGGTGGCGTTGGCGCCGGGCGTGGAGATGTGGCAGCTCAATTCGAAGCTGACGGTCGGCTCGACGGTCTTCACCTACGCCTATCCGGGCGGTGTGCTGGGACGCCTTTACGGGATCGGCTACGAGACGGCGCCCGAGGGAAGTTTCTACGTCGACGAGGCCGGGAAGTTCGTGGATTGCTCCGGAGCCAGGATCATCGATGCCGAAACAGGGAATCCCGTGCTGACGGAGACGCTCAAAGATCTGGGCAGCATCTATCCCAACTACAAGGCGGGTCTGAACACGCGGCTCAGTTACAAGGGACTGTCGCTGGCGATGACTTTCACGGCGCAACAGGGCGGACGGGCCTATTCGGTGACGAGCGCCGTGCTCTCGACGCTGGGCAAACTCGAAAATTCCCTGCCGGGTCGTTACGACGGTCTGATCGCCGACGGGGTCAATCTCCATGCCGACGGAACCTATTCGAAGAACCGTACGGTGACCCAGAATGTCGTCGAATATTACAACCTCTATGCGCAGTACCGCAACAACATCGAGCAGCACGTCTACTCGACTTCGTTCCTGAAACTCAAAGAACTGCGGCTGGATTACAGTTTTCCCGAACAGATCTGCCGCCGGCTGCGTGTGGTGCGGTCCATTCAGCTGGGCTTCTTCGCCACGAACCTCTTCTGTTGGACGAAGTGGCCGCAGTATGATCCGGAAGTGGCGTCGTGGGCCGGCGGGTCGCTCTCGAAGGGTGTCGAGACCGGCGGCTATCCGATGACGCGGACTTACGGATTCAATCTTAAACTAACCTTCTGACGCGATGAAAACGATACGATTCAAATGCTATGCGGCGTGCTGCATGGCGTTTCTGGGGATGGGCTGTACGGCTTCGTTCGAGGAGTATAATACCAATCCCAATCAGATGGAAATGTGGGAGATAGGCCCCGAAAGCCTGTTGGAGAATCTGGTGTTCAAGGAGTTCGAATGCCTGCTCCACCGCACGTGGTACATCAACGGAGAACTGATCCAGTACACGGTGTCGGGTTCGTCGCTCAATGCCTTCCATCGTTACGTGATTTCGAACGGCGTTCCCTCCGACCACTGGGCCACGCAGTTCCAGTGGGCGGCCACGGCCGACCACATGTATCGCCTGGCGTTGGAACAGAACGACGTCAACTGCCAGGCCATCGCGCTGACGATGCGCGCCTTCTGCATGGCGCACTGCACCGACGGTTTCGGCGACGTCCCCTTTACGGAGGCGTTTCAGGGACGCGACGGCCTCGCCCAGCCGCTGTTCGATACGCAGCGGTCGATTTACGAACGGCTCTACGAGGATTTGGAGTTGGCCAACAGCCTCTACGATGTTTCGAAATCGCTCAAATCGCCTTCGCGCGACCTGCTTTACGGCGGCGACATGGCCAGATGGAAGCGGTTCACCAATTCGCTGCACCTGCGGCTGCTGATGCGCTGCATCAACCGCGACGGGGAGTTGGGCATATCGGAACGTATCCGTTCGCTCGTTTCGCAGCCGACGCTCTATCCGCTGTTCGAGAGCAATGACGATAATGCCACGCTCTTCTATACGGGCGTCGTGCCTTTCGTCAACTATTTCAAGAATACCACCTACGAGAATTTCACCACCTACGGCCGTCGGGCCTCCGCATCGTTCGTAGACCGCATGGCTGCCATCGGCGATCCGCGGCTGTCGATCTATTTCGTGCGCCGCGGCGACGCATGGGGCGGCTATCCGAGCGGCGAACCGGTCGACGAGACGACTACGACCGAGAACGTGGCCAATCTCAACTGGGAGGTGCTGGCGCAGAGTACGTCGCCTTTTTCGGCGATGCGCTACGACGAAGTGCTTTTTCTGCTTGCGGAAGCCGCGCAGCGCGGCGTGATTGCGGGCGTCGGGGCCGAGGAGTATTACGAAGCGGCGATCCGCGCTTCGATCGGTTACTGGCACGGCGTCGATACGTCGGGCGCCGAGTTGCCCGAAAGCGTGATCGAGGCCTATCTGCAAAATGTCGCCTACGACGGGACGTTGCGCTGTATCATCGAACAGAAATACATCGCCCTGTTCTGGTGCGGTATGGAGGCGTGGAACGAGTATCGCCGCACCGGATATCCGGAGCTGACGATCGGGTCGGCGACGAGCAACGACCATATTCTGCCCACGCGTTTCGAATATCCGGTCAACACCTCTACGACCAACCCGGTGAATTATGCACAGGCAGTCGCGCGTCTGGCCGAGTCGTGGCCCGGCGGCGGCGACAACATGCGCACGCCCGTGTGGTGGAGTTTGCAGGCGGCGCGACAATCCCAAAAACCTTGAAACGATGAAGACGATACACTATTTGCTCCTTGCCGCCGGCCTTTGCGTGCTGACGTCCGCCTGCGACGACGAGTCGTCCGAAGGGGCGCGTTTGACGTTCGAACCGGCGCTCGAATCGCTCGAATTTACGACCGAAGGAGGTTCGCAAACCTTTCTGCTCTACTCGAATGTCCCCGAATGGTCGATTCGTTGCCGTTACGGCGACGAGTGGATCGACGTGTGGCCCGCCGAGGGCGATTTCGACGGGCGTTTCTCGGTGACCGTCGACGAGAACGACCGTGCCGAGTTGCGCTACGACCATTTGGAGATCTATGCCGGCGGCGAACTGATGCGCACGCTCGAAGTGCGGCAGCAGGCGCCCGCGCCTGCGATTGCGACGAATTTTACCGAAAAACAGGTGGCGGCGTCTGCTGCTTCGTTCGACGTGTTGGTGACCTGCAACGCCGAATGGCGTGCCGAGGTGTCGCCGGAGGACGAGGCATGGCTCTCGCTGGGCGAACGTACCGCCACCCGGTTGAATGTCGTTTGCGCGGTCAACGACACGGGTGCATCGCGCGAGGGCGCGGTGCGGCTCTACATTCCCGGAACGGCGTGCGAAGTGTCGCTCGCCGTGAAACAGTCGAACAACTAAACAATGAGAACCGATTATGAAACGCTGTTATAAAATTGCCCTTTGCTGCCTCTTCGTCCTCTTGGGCGCGGTTGCCTGCACGGACGATCCCGTGCAGGAGGCTCTGTCCGACGACGGGCGTTTGGTTACGGGGTTCTGGATTGCGTCGCCGCTGCCGGTTCACGCCGGTCAGACATTGACGATGCTGGGAACGGGGTTCGCCGAAGGCGATGTCGTCCGTTTCGAGAGCGGAACCGGCAGCTTCGAAAGTCCGCTCGCACAAGTCTCCGAGAGCTTTGCCTGCACGACCGTTCCGGCCGGCATGGCTTCGGGCGGTTACGACCTGACACTGGTGCGAGGGGCGGCATCGCAACGTCTGGCGCGGGTGAACCTGCGCATAACGCTCGATCCGACACGGATTCCCGACCGCGAAGGGGCGACGATCAAGGGCGTCGTCTACTGCGGATTGGAACCTGTGGCCGGCGTGCGCGTGTCGGATGGTTTCGAGACCGCCGTGACCGATGCCGACGGTTACTATTGGCTCGCGTCCGACAAGCGGCAGGGGTATGTGTTCGTCTCGTTGCCGTCGGGTTACGAGGCCGAGAGCACCGACACGACCGCTCCGGCTTTCTGGGCGCCGCTCGCGGAGGCGGCGGATGTGTGCGAGCAGCACGATTTCGAGTTGCGCCGCGTCGATCAGTCGCGCCACGTGATGATCGTGGCCGCCGACCTTCATCTGGCCAACCGTCCCACGGCGACGGGCGACCTCCGGCAGTTCGCCGAAGGGTTTATCGCCGAGACGACGGCCTTCGCTTCGGCACAGAGCGTGCCTACCTATCTGATGGTGTTGGGCGACATGACGTGGGACGAGTTCTGGTACTCCAATCTTTACAGCCTGAGCAACTACCGCACCACGATGCAGGGGTATCCCGTGCCGATCTACCACACGATGGGCAACCACGACAACGATCCCTATTTCGCCGGTGATTTCGCCGCCGAAGCGGCCTACCGCAAGGCGTTGGGTCCGACCTATTACTCGTTCGACGTGGGCGAAGTGCACTACGTCATGCTCGACAACACGGTTTACATCAATACGGGCGGCACCGAAGGTTCGATGGGCAAACGCAACTACCACTCCTATGTGACCGACCAGCAACTGGCATGGCTGCGCGACGATCTGGCGGCCTTGCGCGACAAGTCGCAGCCCGTGGTCGTGGGGATGCACTGTCCGGCGATGAACAACTACAACGCGGCGTTCGAGAATAGGGAGAGTTTCAATCCCGCGGGGAAAACGCAGGAGTTGTTCGATTGTTTCGAAGGATTCTCGGACGTCCACTTTCTGACGGGACATACCCATTACAATGCCAATATGGAGCGGGGAGCGATTTTCGAACACAATGTCGCCGCCGTCTGCGAGACGTGGTGGTGGGCCGGCAAACTGTCGGGCGTCGGGGTTTGCAAGGACGGGTCGCCGGCCGGTTACGCCGTTTACGAGGCCGATGGCCGCGAGCTGAACTGGTACTACAAGGGTGTCGGTCAGGATCGCGACAAGCAGTTCCGCACCTACGACATGAACAAGGTGCGTGAATTCTATACGCCGGCCGTGATCGAGATTCTCTCGCAATGGCCGCGGCGTGCGGACGACGGTGCGGGCGACGACTATTTCGACGTGGCCGACAATACGGTCTTCATCAATGTCTGGAACTGGGATTCGCAGTGGACGCTCCGCGTGACGGAGAACGGCCGCGAGTTGCCCGTCGAACGGGTGTGGCATCGTGATCCGCTGCATACGATCTGTCTGGACTATGCGCGGATTCTGAACGGGCTCGATCCGGTCAACGACTGGGAGTCGCTGCGTCACTCGCACATGTTCCGTGTCGTGGCTTCGTCGCCGCGCACATCGTTGCATGTCGAGGCGACCGACCGTTTCGGCCGCCGTTACGAGGAGACGATGCGCCGCCCCAAGGAGTTTACTGCGGATATGAACTGATAAAGCGAAGAGACGATGAAAAATAATCCATTTCTATCTATTCTCATCCCGCTTTGGGGAGTTGTCTCCTTGCTGGCGGGGTGTGCCGACGGCGGCGATGCGGTGAGCCTGTTGCAGGTCAGCGCCGCGAGGGTCGAGGTCGGAAAGAACGGACTGACCGCCGACGGCCTCATCCCGTCGATCGAGGTCGAGTCCGACGGTTACTGGCGCGTGTTCGCGGAGTCCTCCGCCGCGTGGGTGCGAACCGATCCTTCGGCTGCTTCGGGGAGCTGTACGGTGACGTTGAGCGTGGAGGCCAACGACGGCCCGGCCCGGACGGCCGTGCTGCGGATCGGCTGCGGCGACGGTACGACGCAAGAGGTCGAGGTGCGTCAGGAGGGCGCCGGCTCCCGCTTGCGCTACTATGAAGATTCGTTCGGCGCCGGTGCCGACGAGGCCGTCGCACCCTCCGATTACGAGGATTTCCGCATCGCGGGCTGCGGTGCGCTCGAAACGGTCTACGGGGCCGAACGGGCGACGGTGGCCGCCGACGCTCCTTCGACGGGATACGAAGGTGCGAGCGGCGGCGGGAATATCGTCTTGGCTGCGGGCGGACTCTTTACGCTGGGACCGGTCGATGTGAAGGGTGCGCTCGATCTGCGCTTCTCGACGGGGCTCTATCTGCCTTCGGCCGAAGCGGCCGGAAGCGTGCGGTTGCAGGCCAGCCGCAATGCGACGCAATGGATCGACGTGCCGTTCGCGGTCGCGCCGGAGGCAGGGTGGAGTTGTCCGATGACCGCTTTCTACATTGCCGAAGACGTGACGCAGCTCTGGTTCCGGCTCTCGACCGGGGCCGATGGCGTGCGGATCGACGATCCGGCACTCGTCGAGGGAGAGGAAGCCGAGGGCGAATTGCTCGAACTGGGCGGGGAGCTGGCTGCGCCGGAGGGGCTCGAATGCGCGATCGCCGAACGGTCGCTCACCTTCTCGTGGGATGCCGTGCGCAACGCCAAGAGCTACGATTACGAACTGTATACGAAACAGGGCGTGCGGGTGGCCGAAGGGTCGACGCCGCTGACGACGGCCGCCGTCGAGGGGTTGGAGATGGGTACGACCTATCGTTTCTCGGTGCGTGCCGTACCTGCCGAAGGGACGATTTACAGTGCGTCGGAGGCCGCCGAGTTGGAGGCGACGACCGTCGGGCTGCTGCCCGATCCCGAGGTGCGTCTGCTGCGCAAGACGCACGGGATGCTGGTCTTCGAGTGGACGAAGGATCCGTATACGACGACCTACGGCCGCCGCTACAATTTCGTGTTGGTCGACCGCGACAGCGTGGTCGTCCGTCAGCAGAGTCGGGTGAATTACGCCAGCAACGCTACCTACAACCTCTCTTACGTCTACAACCGGCAGGCGTTCGGCGGATTGCAGCCCTCGACCGATTACAGATTCTATGTGCAGTATGTTTCGGATTCCGAGCAATACAGGGATTCGAATTGGGTCTGCTGCGAGGCGACGACCGATCCGCGGCCGCAGTTGCCGATCGGTTGCCTGCTTTACAAGGATTTCGAAGAGGCGTGGTTCGGCGGCAGCGCCATCGATGTGGCGTGGGGGCAGCACCCGTCGGGCAATCAGCTCGATCTGGATTACGATGCCGAGGAGAGCATCGAACTCTATGTGGTCTACCCGATTCGTTGTATGGAGGACAGTTTCAATACGGCCAAACTGCCCGAACAGTATCGTCGCAAATATTGGAGCGGCTGGGATTGGAGCGATATCGGTGAAAAAGATATCGCCAGAAAGTCGAATACGGGACTGTTCCTGATCTGCGGGGCCGTGAAGTTCGGCAGCGGTTCGGCCTACGGCCGTATGACCACGCCGGCGCTGGGGCAGTACGGTCTGAGCGGAGTTTCGGATATCGTCGTCTCGTTCAAGGCTTGTCCCTACACCGAACCGAATCTGACCACGGGCAATCTGATGGTCTCCCCCTATATTCTCTGCGGCGCGACCTTCAATATCTCGATCTGGGCGGGTGCAGGTACGTTCGAGAACGGTTCGACCGAGATGACGCTCACCAATCTCACCCCCGATCAGACCGATGCCCAGGGCAACGGACATTATTCGTGGACGGAGCATTCGGTGCGGATCAAGGGTGCCGATTCGCATACCCGCGTCTCCATCTCGACCGTTGCGCAGAAAGGCTACTATCGCATGTGGTTCGATGATCTGATGATCGTGCGCGACGACGGCGGTCAGAGCGAAGGATCGTCGGGCTCGGGTTCGGGCGGCGATTACGGCGACGGCGGCGACGGTTTCGATACGGAGGGTTCCGCCTCCTCGGGCGGTTCGGCCGGAGGGGGATCCTATGGCGACGGCGGCGACGGGTTCGATACGGGCGGCACTCCGGGCGGCTCGGCTTCGGGCGGCGATTACGGCAACGGAGGCGACGGTTTCTGAAAATAAAATCAAAGTATGAATCGTAAAAAAACAGATAAGGAAATGATACGTGAAATGATGTGTTTGCTGGCCCTTGCGGGAGTGATGGCCGGTTGTACGAACGACGGAAGTTCGGAGTTGCAGCGCCCGGAGACGACGATCCGGCTCACGGCGGAGTTGCAGCAGGGGTCGCGTACGGTACTCGGCGACGACGGCCTGAAAGTGCTGTGGGAGAATCAGGATCGGTTGGGCGTATTTTCGGACAAGGGCGATGCCAACGTTTCGTTCCTGCTTTCGGAAGGAGCCGGAGAATCGGTGGGACGCTTCGAGGGGGCGCTCTCGAAGGGAGCTGTCCCGCAGTACGTCTATTATCCCTATTCGGCCGACGCGGGAACGTCGACCGCGACGCTGGCCGTGACCGTCGACGCGGAACAGACACAAAACGGTACGACGGCATCGATCGGCGCCAATGATTTCAAGATCGGTTCCTACGATGCCGCGCAGAAGCGTTTTTCGCTTCGCAACAAGTTGTCTCTGCTGGCTTTTACGGTCGATGATCTGACGGGTAGCGAGTTGTTCGGCCAGCCGCTCGACCGGATCGTTCTTGCGGTGGACAACCGCGATCTGTCGGGTGATTTTACTGCCGATCTGACCGATCCGGAGGCGGCGCTTACGCCGGTGTCGGCAAGTGCGGAATCGACGCTTTCGTTTTCCGGCAAACCCGTGCTGGAAAAACCGGTCTCCGGCTGGCTGCTGGTCAATCCCGTCGTCGAGGAAGGGGACCCGATGACCGTGACGCTCTATGCCGGTTCGAAGAAGGCAACGCTGCGGGTCAGGGCCTCCAAACGTTATGAAGCGGGGGTGCGTTATACGATGCCGTTGGATGTCAACGAATTGGTAGCCGACGGCAGCATGACGGTCGAGACGCTCTCCGAAGAGCTTCCCGCACCCGGGATCAAGGTGTTCCGCAAGACGCACGGCATGATCGTAGCCGAGTTCGAGCAGTCGGTGGACACCTATGAAACGCAGGGGCGGACGTTCAATATCCGTCTGTTGGAGGGCGACAAGGTGCTGCGGTCGTATGACAAATACAGTTTCAAATACGGAGGTAAGAACGGAACGATCTACTCTTATCTCTACAACCGGTTCGCTTTCGGAGGTTTGAAGGCTGCGACGTCGTATACGATTCGCGTACAGGCCGTTTCGACCGATGCCGCGCGCTTCGAAGACTCCGCGTGGACCGACATCTCCGTGACGACCGACGCTGCACCCGTTCTCGGCGACAAGGTGTTGCTGTATAAGGATTTCGAGGATGCACGTTACGGAGGGTCGTCGATCGATAACGCATGGGCGCATAAGGTCAAGGGGACGCAGGCTTCGATCGACTATACCGAAGAGTCGGTCGAGGATGCGTTGCCCGTGTCGGTCTGCCATCCGATGGGATGTATGGAGGATGCGTTCGGCACGAAGCAGCACGCTTCGTATCGTGCGGTGCACTGGTCGGATTATGCGTGGTCGGCCGACAAGGCGGACAATACGGGTCTCTTTCCCGTCTGCGGTGCGTTGAAATTCGGTTCCGCCTCCGCGATCGGCAAGTTGACTACGCCGACATTGGCGTCGCTCGGCGTCGATGCGCCGGCGAATGTCGTGCTGTCGTTCAACGCCGCGCCTTATTATGAACCCAATCTGGCTACCGGCAAGTTCGAGACGGCTCCCAATCAGGGGTCGGGAACGACCGTCGTGGTGACCGTCAACGGCGACGGAACCTTCGACGACGGCACGCAGACGCAGACGCTCCGGAATCGTACGCCTGTCGAAACGGGCGCCGATGCCAAAGGGTATATGGAGTATACGCTCCATACGCTTCGTGTGACGGGCGCGACGGGCGCGACGACCTTTACGATCGCTACGTCGCTCGACGGAACGGGAGCCGTGACGGGATCGAACTCCTGCCGGATGTGGTTCGACGATTTGCGCATCGAGCGGGAATAGGCCCTGAGAAATCCGAAAAAAGCAGCCGTCCGATCGTCGGACGGCTGCTTTCTCGATAAGGGGAGGTCGTAGGTTGGGGAGCGTTCAATCCTTGCGGGCGAGGTTCAGTTTCTTGCGGATGAACTCCTCGGCGAAGGCGGCCGTGCCGTCGATGCCGAGCACCGACGAATCGATGCAGAGGTGGTAGGTCGCGGCGGCGCCCCACGTGCGGTTGCTGTAATAGTTGTAGTAGTCGGCGCGCTTTTCGTCGGTCGAATCCATGAGCTGTTCGGCCGCTTCGGGAGTCAGCCGGCGCGTGCGCACGAGCCGTTCGATGCGGTCCTCGCGCGACGCCGAGACGAAGATGTTGACGCAGCGGGGATGTTCGCGCAGGATGTAGTCGGCGCAGCGGCCCACGAAGATGCACGACTCGCGCTCGGCCAGCTGGCGGATTACGTCGCTCTGCATCTTGAACAGCGCGTCGTGGCTCAGCGGGTTGTTGTAGATCGCGTCGTCGCCCGCGAACGGACTGCGCAGATAGCCGAGCAGGGTGGCGAAGAACCCCTTGGCAGGCTTTTCGTCGGCCTTTTCGAAGAATTCCTGGCCGAAGCCGCTGTGTTCGGCGGCCATCTTGATGAGCCGCTTGTCGTAGACGGGGATGCCGAAACGCTCGGCCAGCCGTTCGCCGACGGCCTTGCCGCCGCTGCCGAGCTGACGTCCGATGTTGATGACGAATTTTTCGTTCATGGTAGGGTAGAATCGTTAAATCTGCATTCGTTTGCGGAAGCGGCGCAGTTCGCGCAGCAGCATGAGGGCCGCGACGAGCGATGCCAGAAGGTCCGACAGCGGCATACTGCACCATACGCCCCAGCTGCCGTTGTAGCCCATGCCGGCGAGGATGTCGGGCAGGAATAGCAGTCCGGGCAGCAGGAAGAGCAGCTGGCGCGACAGCGACAGGAAGATCGCCTTCGGGGCCATGCCGATGCTCTGGAAGAAGTTGGTCGTCACCATCTGGAACCCGATGATCGGGAAACAGAGGAAGACGATGCGCATTCCTTCGGCCGCGAGCCGGATCAGCTCCTCGTCGGTCGTAAAGACCGCCACGGCCCAATGGGGCAGCAGCTCGCCCAGCAGGAATCCGAGCGAGGTGACGCAGGTTGCGCCGATGACGGTGAGTTTGAGCACGTGCATCAGACGGTCGTACTGCCGTGCGCCGAAATTGTAGCCTGCGATGGGCTGCATCCCCTGGTTGAGCCCCATGACGATCATCACGAAGAAGAAGGCCAGCCGGTTGACGATACCGTAGGCCCCGATCATCAGGTCGCCGCCGTGTTCTTTGAGCCCCTTGTTGATGAGGATGACGATGAAGCAGGCCGTCACGTTCATCAGAAAGGGCGACATGCCGATGGCCAGAATCTCCTTGACGATCCGCTTGCGCGGCCGGTAGATTCCCCGGTGGAAATGCAGCAGTTCGCTCGAATCGGAGAGCAGCCGGAACTGCCAGACGAGCGAGATCACCTGTGCCAGCACCGTGGCGATCGCTGCGCCGCGGATGCCCCAGCCGAAGCCGTAGATGAACAGCGGGTCGAGGATCGTGTTGATGACTACGGTGTTGATCGTGGCGTACATCGACTTGCGCGGGTGTCCCGCCGAACGCAGGACGGAGTTCAGTCCCAGATACATGTGCGTTACGACGTTGCCCATCAGGATGATCGACATGTAGTCGCGGGCGTAGCCGATCGTCGCCTCGCTCGCCCCGAAGAAGTAGAGGATCGGGTCGAGGAAGAGCAGGGTGACCAGTCCGAAGCCGAGTCCGATGATGAAGTTGAGCACCACGACGTTGCCCAGTATGTATTGTGCCGAGGCGTAGTCCTTTTGTCCGAGCCGCATCGAGATGAGCGTGGCGGCGCCGACGCCGACGAGCGATCCGAACGCCGCGGCGAGGTTCATCAGCGGGAAGGTGAGCGCCAGTCCCGAAATGGCCATCGGTCCGACGCCCAGTCCGATGAAGATGCTGTCGACCATGTTGTACAGCGAAGAGGCCGTCATGGCGATAATGGCCGGTACGGAGTATTGGACGAGCAATTTGCGGATTCGTTCCGTTCCGAGTTCAGTAGCTGCTCCCTTGATGACTGTCATAAATGCGATGAGATGTTAGCGGCTTGCCGGAGGCCCGCGGCGGCGGGTGCGACGTAGATTCCGATGCAAAGATACGATTAAGGTGAGAGAAAAAGAAAAAACGACCGTTTTTCTTTTTCCGAACCGCAGTATCTAAGGCGCAGCCAAAGATACGAATAAGCGAGAGCAATGTCGAATTTATTCGAACATTGCCGGACGTAAGTGTCTTCGGCGCAGCCAAGACGCGGAAAGTCGGACGTAGAGGCGCAAACGCGGGTTTTGCGATTAAAAATCGGGCGAGCTTGTTTCAGCGGTGCAATCGCTGTCGGGGTTGCGGATGCGCCCTTCGTCCGCCCGCCGACGCTCCGATCCGCTGTCGGGCTCCGGCGGTGAAAGTGCGAATAATCTCATATTTTTCGCCGCGGGAGCGCATCGCGTCGGGAAAAATCGTACCTTTGTCAGGGTAAAAGAGAATCCCCGCATTATGATTTACGACAATATCCTGGGAACGATCGGTTCGACGCCGATGGTGCGCCTGAACCACTTTTCCCCCAACCGGCAGGTCAATATTTTCGCCAAGCTCGAAGGCTTCAACCCTACGGGCAGCATCAAGGACCGCATTGCGGTCAAGATGATCGAGGAGGCCGAGCGCGAGGGGAGGCTCACGCCGGGCAAAACCATCATCGAACCCACGTCGGGCAATACGGGCATCGGCCTGGCGATCGTGGGAATCGTCAAGGGGTATCCCGTGGAGATCGTCATGTCGGAGGCCGTGTCGATCGAACGGCGCAAGATCATCCGCTCCTACGGCGCCAAGGTGATTCTCACTCCCGCCGAGGAGGGTACCGACGGGGCGATCCGTTATGCGCGTGCGGCCGTAGCGTCGGACCCCGACCGCTATTTCATGCCCGATCAGTTCGCCAACGCCAGCAACTACCTGGCGCACTATCAGTCGACGGCGCTCGAAATCTGGCAGCAGACGGGCGGCAAGATCGACTATCTGGTCTGTGCCCTCGGCACGTCGGGAACGCTCATGGGGTTGTCGCGTTTTTTGAAGGCGATGAAGCCCGACATCAAGGTGGTCTGCGCCCAGCCTACGCGCGGCCACTACATCCAGGGGTTGAAAAATATGGAGGAGGCGATCGTACCCGACATCTACGACCCCTCGAAGATCGATATTCAGGAGATGGTCGAGAGCGAGGAGGCGATCGCCATGGCCCGCCGGATCATCGCCCGCGAGGCGATTTTCGCCGGCATGTCGAGCGGCGCCGCCCTGCTGGCCGCCGTACGGACGGCCGCCCGCATCGAGCGGGGCAACATCGTGGTGGTCTTCCCCGACCGTGCCGAGAAGTATCTCAGCACGACGATGTTCGACGAATTCAACGACTGATCCTCCGCCGTATGCCGCGCCTTTCGCTTATCGTCGCCACCTACAACCGTGCGGAGCAGTTGCTCACGACGCTGTGGTCGGTCGCCGCGCAGACGGCGCCCGCAGCCGAGTGGGAGTGCGTGGTGGTGGACAACAATTCGACCGACGATACGGCCGCGCGTTTCGAGGAGTTTCTCTCGGCGCATCCCGGGCTGCCGCTGCGGCGGGTGTCCGAGACGCGGCAGGGCCTTTCGTGGGCCCGCAATCGCGGCATCGCCGAGACGACGGGCGACATCGTGGCCATCATCGACGACGACGAGCGCATCGTGCCGGAGTTCATCGCCGCATACATCGCCTTTTTCGATGCGCACCCCTCGGTGGCGTCGGCCGGCGGCCCCATCGTAGCGGAGTATCCCGCAGGGCGTCCCGCATGGATGTCGCGCTATACCGAACGGCCGATCGCCAACCCGATCGATCTGGGGCCGACGCCCCGTCCCTTCCCGCGCGGGCGGATTCCCGGCGGAGGGAACATGGCGCTGCGCCGCACGGCGCTGGGGCGCTACGGAGCGTTCGACCCGCAACTGGGACGGCGCGGCGCGCGGCTGCTGGGCGGCGAGGAGAGCGACCTGTTCGCACGGCTGCGGCGCGGCGGCGAACAGTGCTGGTACGTGCCCGGGGCGGTGATGTACCACATCATCCCGCCGTCGAAGCTCACACGCGGCTATTTCGACCGTCTGTGCCGCAATATCGGCGTGAGCCAGCGCACGCGGGCCGCGATCGACGGCGGTCTGCTGCGCCTGTGGACGGGCGAGGCGGCCAAGTGGTGCGCCACGCTGGGGATCGCCCTCGGCTATTGCCTGACGGGCCGCGTGCGGCGTGCGGCGTGGCTCGTGCGGATGCGGCGGCAGATTACGGCGGGGTTGCTGACCTCGGCCGAGTAGGTAGAAGAATGCGGGACTTGCGGGTCTCCTAAAATTCCATCGTATGAAAAAGTTTCTGAAAATCGTTGCGATCGTGGCGGTCGTGCTCATCGCCGTCGCGCTCGTCGTGCCGCTCGCACTCAAATCGAAGGTGGGCGACATCGTGAAGAAAGAGGCGGGTGAACTGCTCACCGCCGAAGTCGATTTCCGTTCGCTCGACCTGAGTCTGCTGCGCCATTTCCCGCACGCTTCGGTCGAGTTGGAGGGGTTGACGGTCGTCTGCGCCGCGCCGTTCGAAGGGGATACGCTGGCTTCGGTCGGGCGCATCTCGGTGGTCGTCGACCTGATGTCGCTCTTCGGCGATTCGGGCTACGAGGTGACCAAACTGCTCGTCGACAAGGCGCATCTGCATGCGCGCAAACTCGCCGACGGCAGCGTGAACTGGGACGTGATGAAACCTTCGGACGAACCGGCGGAGGAGAAGGAGCCGGCCGAGGCGGACGAGCCGTCGGCCTTCCGTCTGCGGATGCGCGACGTGCGTCTGTCGGAGGCCGTCGTCCGCTATGAGGACGACTCGACGGGAATGCGCGCCGGTGTCGATCCGCTCGACCTGCGCCTGAGCGGCGACCTGTCGGGCGAGCGCAGCGACCTCGACCTGCGGTTGGAGGCGCATCGCCTCTCGTATGCGGCCGGCGGGGTGGCGCTGCTGCGCGACGCCGATCTGACGGCCGACGTCACGCTCGACGCCGATCTGAAAAACAAGCGTTTCACTTTCTCCGACAACAGATTGAGCCTCAATGCGATCGCTCTGAGCCTCGACGGCTGGGTGGCGCTGGCGGACGACCGCACCGAGATGGACGTGCGCGTCAACAGTTCGAAAGTCGAGTTCCGCGACGTCCTGTCGCTGGTTCCGGCCTTCTACACGCGCGATTTCGAGAACCTGACCGCTTCGGGGCAGCTGACGCTCGACGCATGGGCCAAAGGCGTGCTGGCGGGCGACCGGCTGCCGGCCTTCGAAACGACGCTGGCCGTGCGCGACGGCAGCTTCAAATACGCCTCGCTGCCCAAGGCCGTGACGGGCATTACGATCGATGCCAGGGCGGCCAATCCGGGCGGGACGGCCGACGCTACGACCGTCGACGTGCCGACCTTCGCGCTGACGATGGCGGGCAACGCGCTGCGCGGCTCGTTCTCGGCCGCAACGCCGATGAGCGACCTGCGCTTCAAGGCGGCCGCCGCCGGCAAGGTCGATCTGGGGGCTGTGAAGGAGGTCTATCCGCTGGGCGATTCGATCGCGCTGGCGGGCGTCGTGACGGCCGACATGCAGGCGTCGGGGCGGATGTCCGACATCGAGCGGGAGCGTTACGAGGCGATCGCGGCTTCGGGGCGGCTCACCGTCGAAGGGGTTACGGCGGCACTCGCGGGATTGCCCGAAGTGAAGGTGCGCCGCGCCGCGATGAGCGTCAGCCCTGCGGCGCTGACCCTTTCGGAGCTGGGTGTCACGGTGGGGTGCAGCGACATCGAAGCGTCGGGCACGCTGTCGAACTATATCGGCTATCTCCTGCGCGGCCAAACGCTGCGCGGGCGGCTCGACGTCCGTTCGTCGCTGCTCGATCTCAACGAACTGCTGGGCGACGCTTCGGAGGCTTCGGCCGATACCGGTGCGGCCGCCGCTCCGGCCGATACGGCGGCGATGCGTGCCGTCGTCGTGCCGCAGAACCTCGATCTGGCACTCGGTGCGTCGCTGAAAAAGATACTGTTTCAGAAAATGGTGCTCGACGATTTCACCGGTTCGCTGACCGTGGCGAAGGGGACTGTATCGATGAACCGGCTGGCGATGAATGCCTTCGGCGGCCGGATGTCGGCTTCGGGCAGCTACTCGACGGCAGCCGACGCGCAGCGGCCGGCGTTGAAGTTGAAGGCCGAGATCGCCGATGCGTCGTTCTCGACGACCTTCGACCAGCTGGACGTCGTGCGCCGCATGGTGCCCCTGTTCGAGAAGACGGGCGGGGACTACTCGATGTCGCTCGATCTGGCGACCCGCCTGACGCAGACGATGGATCCCGACTATGCGACCTTGCAGGCCGACGGGGCGATCCGTTCGAAGAACATCCGCGTGCAGAATATCGCCGTCTTCGACCAGTTGGCCGCAGCGCTCAAAAACGACGCCCTGCGCCGCATCGAGGCGAAGGATGTCGACATCCGTTTCACGATCCGCGACGGACGCATCGCCACGCAGCCCTTCGATCTGAGCGTGGGCGGTATTTCGCTCAACCTGTCGGGTTCGACGGGGCTGGATCAGACGATCGACTACACGGCCCGGGTGATGCTGCCCGAAGGATCGGCGGGCGGTATTCTTACGGCGGTCGACGTCGGCATCGGCGGCAGTTTCTCGTCGCCGAAGATCACGCTCGACGTGAAGAATGCCGTGAAGGACGCCGTGAGCAATGCGATCGGTGAGAAACTGGGCCTGTCGGTCGGATCGTCCGAGGGCAAATCGGCCGACGAGATCCGCGCCGATGCGAAGGCCAAAGGCGATAAGCTCGTCGAGGAGGCCAGGGCGCAGCGCGACAAACTCGTCGGGAAGGCGTCGGGCAAACTGGCCAGGATCGCGGCGCAGGCCAGCGGCGACGCGCTGGTGTCGGCCGCTGAGAAGCAGGCGCAGAAACTCATGGAGCAGGCCGAGCAGCAGATCGCCGCGCAGCAACAGTAGCCGACGATCGATATTAGGCGAGGGGCGTTTTCGAATCCGAAAACGCCCCTCGCGTGTTGGAATTTCCGGTTTCAGAAACGATAGCCGACGGTGAACGAATAGCCGATATTGTGTTCATTGCCGGAGGAGGTAACTCGCAGCAAGCCGTATTGCACTTCGGGGCCGATGACGAAGTGTCCGACGATGAAATCGAACCCGATACAGATGCCCGTGTCCCAGTTGCGGATCGTGTACGGAGCCGTTCGTGGAACCTTGGCACGCAACAGTCGGGAGAGGTAGGGACCGGCGTGGAGATCGAAGCGCGATGTCGGCGAAAGTCGGAATCCGACCGTCGCCTCGACCGGCAGATCGATGTAGGAGAGTCGCGTGGCACGGTCGCTTGCATAGTCGAAAACGTCGCTCGACGTCGTAGCGCCTTTCATGACGTAGCAGAGACCGGTTCGGAGTCCGAAATGTTCGTCGAAAAGATACCCGATATTCACTCCGCCGCGTAATCCCAGTTTTAGGTGTTGCTCGCTCAGCATCGAGGCAGACGCACCGACACGAAGGTCGACATGCAGTTGGGCCGATGCGCCGCATACGGCGAAAAGCAGCAGGAAAGTCGACACGATTTTTTTCATGACAAGATGGGTTTAAATTGGAAAATATTACTTTTGTCTCTGCAAAGGTCGGGGGTCTTCCCCTGCGGATCAATACTGATTTATCATTAATGAAGACAATGCAACGGGAGTTCGAGGCTCTGCTGGATATGCAGCGGTTCGATGCCGGCGAGCTGGACTATGCGGTGCTCGATCGCCATGTGGCGCGGTTGACGCAGCTTTCGCAGGTGGTCAATAGCGGGATCACGGTTTTCGACATGTATCGACGGCGGCATGTTTTCAGTTCGTACAATTTCCCTGACCTGTTCCGTTACGACATGGATCGGATCGCTTCGGAGGATTCCGACTATTTTTCCGCGCGGATCCATCCCGACGACCTGCCGGACGTCCACCGCAACGGTATCGATTGCCTGCGGTTCATGCTCGGGCATAAGGAGCTGATCGATAACGGAAAATTCCTCACTGAGTACCGGATTGAAATCGGCGGCCGGTATGTGCGGGTCGTAGAGCAGTTCCAGGTTTTGGAATGCGATCGGAGAGGGAATATCTGGCTGACGCTGAGCGTGCTGGATATGTCGCCCAATCAAGGCTCTTTTGACGGGGTACGCAGCCAGCTGTTCGATTTCCGGGGTGGTCGGGCACTGCCTTTCGCAGGAGGCGGGGCATCGTCCGATCCATTATCGGAGCGCGAGCGCGAAATTCTGCGGCTCATAGGTAGGGGCCGGTTGAGCAAAGAGATCGCTGTCGAACTCTCGATCAGCGTACATACGGTCAACACGCATCGGCAACGCATTTTGGAGAAACTCCGTGCCGACAACTCGATGGAGGCCGTGCGTTACGCCGCCGAACGGGGACTGCTCGACTGATCGGGACGGATGCCGACGGGAGTGCGGACGGGCTGCTGCAAACCAGGGCCTTATTTTATCCGGCGGTTTCCCGGAAAGAATGCGTAAATTGGTCGAAAGGTTCGCTGTTGTGTCAAAATTTCCTATATTTGCCCCGCAATCTATTATTATTTAAACGCACAACACATGAGGAAATTTTTGACGATTTTCACCCTCTCCCTACTTGCGGTGTCATGTATCGACAACGACTACGATCTGTCGGACATCGATACGGACGACATCGGCATCGGAGACGAAAACTCGGTCTTCACCTGCCCGCTGATGACGCTGAGGGTCGCCGTCGCGGACATCGTGAACGAACAGGGGGATCTCGACGGTATCCTGGCCGAAGCCGATGTCTGGCTGCCGAACCGGCTGCCGGACGGCGCGGAGGCGGTCGACGTGAAACGGCTTACCGGCGGCGACGGACAGCAGGCGCAACAGGCCTATGTGCAGACGTTGCTGACGGCCTTGCAGGAGGAGATCGACGCCGATGCTTCGGACCGGAAGCTCGAACAGATCGCCCGACAGATCTATGCGGAGTATAGGGAGGATTTTCTCCCCGATTACCTCCCTGTCGATGTGGACGAGGCGGAGTATATCGCGGCGTTCAGGACCGTCTACCACCAGCAGGCGACGCACGATCTGATCTGGGAGAATATCGAACTGTTCGCCGCCCGTTACCTGACGACGAACCTTCGGATAGATGTCCGGCCCTTCGTCCTTTCGGGTATCGACGTGGGGGCGGACGTGCGCGACATGATCGTCGGCGGAGACGAATCGAAAACCTCGTTGTCGCTCTTCGGCGATATTGCGACCGACCTGCCGGTCTCCTTCTCGGCCGAACCGTCGTTCGAGGCCGAGGTGGAGGGCAGCGACCGCACGTTGTTCAGCTTTCCTTCCTTTACCGTCTTCCCGACGGCGGAGGCGTCCGTCGAAATCGAGGAGACGTCCGTCTCTGCGGATGCACTGACGGTCATCTTCGACCAGGAGACCCGCATCGAACTGAACATGCAGCTGGAAAACTACTATCCCGGGCGTTCGCTCGATCTCGGACAGGGAATTACCATCAACCTGAAAGTTCGCAAGAAGGGCGGTTTAATCTTTAACGTTTAGTGACAGCCATGAAAAAATTGCTCTATACGCTGGCCGCCGTTCTCGTTTGCACGGGCGCTGCGGCGCAGAATCCCACGTTGTATTTCATGGAGGGGGTACCCCTGCGTTCGCAGATGAACCCCGCGCTGGCTCCGCAACGGGGTTATTTCAATATTCCGGTACTGGGCGGTCTGGCCGTGACGGCGGGCGGCAACACGTCGCTCGACCACCTGCTCTTCCGCCGCGACGGCAGGCTGGTGACGCTGCTCAGTCCGTCGGTCTCGTCGGCCGACGCCCTTTCGGATCTCCATTCGAAAAATCTGGTCAACGCCGACATTCGGGTCAATCTGCTCGGTTTCGGCGCTTATACCGCCAACCGCAAGCACTTCTGGTCGTTCGACCTCAATCTGCGCACGAGCGTTTCGACGCAGTTCCCCTACGAGCTGTTCCACTTCTTCAAGACGGGCGAGAGCGCGCAGGTACGCAATCTGGGCCTCAGTTCGGATGCCTATGCGGAAGCCGGGTTCAACTACTCGTTCCCTATCGGCGAGAAGTTCTATGTCGGTGCGCGCGTGAAGTTTCTGGTCGGGCTGGCCCGTGCCAAGTCCTATTTCACGCAGTTCAACGTCTCGCTCGGCGAGAACGAGTGGTATGCCGAGGCCGTCGGCGAATTGGAGGTCAACAGCAACCTGCTGACCATCCCCACCCGTCAGGAGGCGGGACAGGACGGAGTCTACCGCAATTACTACCAGCTCGACGACATGGAGTTCGACGCGAAGTTCAAGCCCGCCGGCTACGGTGCGGCCTTCGACATCGGTGCGACCTACGAGCCGATTCCGAATCTGCTGGTTTCGGCGGCGGTCAACGACATCGGTTTCATCGCGTGGAACAAGGCCAGTTCGATGCACGGCACCGTAAGCCGGAGGCTGACCTTCGACGGTGCGCAGGTCGATGCGTCGGGGGTTGCCGACATCGATTTCGATCTGGGCGAGTTGAAGTTCGAGCAGGTCGACGAAGAGAGCGCGACGCGGATGCTCCATTACACGATGAATCTCGGCGCCGAATACCGGCTGTGGGATCGGCGCGTCGGTTTCGGGGCGTTGTACCAGATTCACAAATACGACTATGCGGCGCTGCACAACCTGACCGCTTCGGTCAACTTCCAGCCCGTGCGCTGGTTCGGGCTTTCGGGCAGCTATTCGTTCATCGACAATCGGGCCAGCGCGCTGGGGTTGGGACTGAACCTCAATCCGGGCTGGATCAATTTCTATGTCGCTACCGACGTGTTGCTGACCAAGAAGAGCGCGCAGTGGATTCCCATCAAGCAGGGGCGGATGAACTTCAATCTGGGCATCGGTGTCCCGATGGGGAAACGAGGGCTGCGCCAGCGCGATTGCATTCGGATGAATGCGGCGTGCTGTCCGTCGCAGGAGCCGCTCACGGAGCAGCAGGAGCTTCGTATCAGGGAGCAGCAGCTCCGTGAGCAGGCGTCGGCGACCTCCGAGCAGATCGAAGAGGCTACCGAGCGCAGCGAGAAGGCGATCCGCAAAGCCGAACGCAGGGCGGCGAAGGCCGAACGGAAGGCGCGTAAAGCGGCCGAACGGGCGCAGCAGGAGGGCGATACGGCTTCGGTCGTCCGTGCCGCGGCCGATCTGCTGGCCGTGCGCTACTGAGGCGGGCGTATCGTCCGACAGAAATTCACCCCGGCGCAGATCGTTGCGCCGGGGTGAATTCGTCTGGGTCGTCCCCGTTTTTGTCCGTTCCGGCGGTCAGGGCCGTGCGGCCAGTTCGGCGACGATCGCCCGCATCGCGTCGTAACGCTCCTCGGCGCTGCGGAGCAGTGCGTACTGCGCCCGCGTACGGACGAGGTTGTGGTCGGGCGACTTGATCTTGTAGTAGGTGTCGCCGTCGAGATAGTCCATCAGGAAGCGCAGCACCTGTTCGTAGGTGATGTAGCGTACCGAGAAGGCGAGTGCGTCGGTTTCGGCCGGCGTGAGGAAGGCGCGCGCCTCCGAGAGGTAGCCCTCGGCGAAGCTGCGGAACATGGCCATGTCGAGCCATACGTCGTCGAGGTGTTCGTCGTCTTCGCGGCCGTGGTTGGCGTAGGTGCGGATCGCGTCGCCGAAGTCGTTGAAGCAGGGGCTGCGCAGCACCGTGTCCAGATCGATCACGCAGAGCACCCGTCCCTGGCGGTCGAAGAGGATGTTGTTGATCTTCGTGTCGTTGTGCGTCACGCGGCGCGGGATCTCGCCCGTTTCGACCCGCTGCCAGAAGCGGAGCATCTCGTCGCGGCGGCATTCGATCCATTCGATTTCGCGTGCCACCGACGCACGGCGTCCCGCGGCGTCGCGCGCGAGGGCATCGTCCCATTGCCGGAAGCGGAAACGGATGTCGTGGAAGCCGGGCAGAATGTCGGCCAGCGGTTCGCCGTAGTCGGCCAGCATCCGCTGGAAGCGGCCGATGCCTTCGCCGCCGCAGCGGGCCAGTTCGGGGGTCGAGGCGGACTGGCAGGTCACCGAATCCTCGATGAAGAGCGTCGCGGCCCAATAGTCGCCCGCCGCATCCTCGTAATAGAGCGCTCCGTCGTGCGTGGGGATGACGGTCATCACTTCGCGCCGCGGATCGCCGCCGGCGCGGCGTACCTTCTCCCTGAGAAAGGAGGTTACGCCCTCGATGTTGCGCATCATGGCGGGGATGTCGGTGAAGACGTTGCGGTTTTTGCGTTGGAGGACGTACCGCGCACGTTCGGTCGTGACGATGTAGGTGTCGTTGATGAATCCTTCGCCCAGCGTGGCGACCGACTGCACGGCGCCGTCGAGACGGAATTGTTCGGCTATTCGTTTCATGCGGTAGAGGGTTTGGGCAACCGTATCCGGGAATTGCGGAGAAGTCGCGGACTCCGCCTTCGGTTTTCCCGTCCGGTAGGATAAAGGTAATGAATTTTTTCTAACTTTGTGAACAGAACCCTGAAAAACCTCTTTCTCATGAAAACGCTCTTTCGTACAGCACTTCTTCTCGTCTGCGGTTTTCCGCTCTTCGCCTGCACGCCGCACGCCGCCTCGGACGCGCCTTACCGGATCGAGGAGGGGACGATCGTCTTCGCGGAACCCGCACGTGCCGAGGGGCAGTGCGACGTGCTGCAACTGCGCTGCGATCCGATTCCCGTCGTGCGCGTGGCCTTCATCGGGCTGGGTATGCGCGGCAGCACGGCCGTCGAGCGTTTCACGCAGCTCGACGGCGTGGAGATCGTCGCCCTCTGCGACAAGGTGCCCGCCCACGTCGAGCGGGCGCAGCGGACGCTTTCGGTACACGGCCTGCCGGCGGCGCAGGAGTTCACGGGCGCCGACGACTGGCGCCGCGTCTGCGAGTTGGAGGGCGTCGATCTGATCTACAACTGCACCGACTGGCAGATGCACGTCCCCATTGCGCTCTACGCCATGGAGCGGGGCAAGCACGTGGCCGTCGAGGTGCCTGCGGCGCTGACCGTCGCCGACTGCTGGGCGCTGGTCGACGCGGCCGAACGGACGCGCCGCCACTGCATGATGCTCGAAAACTGCTGTTACGACTTCTTCGAGATGACGACGCTCAACATGGCGCGCGAGGGGCTGTTCGGCGAGATCGTCCATGTCGAGGGAGCCTATATCCACGACCTGCGCGAATTGCAGTTCGACCGCCGGCACGGCTACGTCGACATGTGGCGGCTCGAACACAATGCGCTGCATACGGGCAATCCCTATCCTACGCACGGCCTGGGTCCGTTGTGCCAGCTGCTCGACATCCACCGCGGCGACCGCATGGAGCGGCTCGTCTCGCTCTCGTCCGACCAGTTCGGCATGAGCGCCTACGCCACGGCGAAGTACGGCGCGGAGTCGGCGGAGGCCGAGAGGCCCTATGCGTTGGGCGACATGAATACGACGCTGATCCGCACGGCCAGGGGCAAGAGCATCCTCATCCAGCACGACATCACCTCTCCGCGGCCCTACAACCGGCTCCATACGATCTCGGGAACGAAGGGCTTCGCACAGAAATACCCGATCCGCAGTCTGGCGTTCGATCCCGACGCCCACCACCGGCTCTCGGACGAGCAGCTCGACCAAATGCTGCGCCGCTACGAGCATCCCATTACGCGCGAAATCGGCGAGAAGGCGCGCGAGGTGGGCGGCCACGGCGGCATGGATTTCATCATGGACTACCGGCTGGTCTACTGTCTGCGCCACGGCCTGCCGCTCGATCAGGACGTTTACGACGCGGCCGAGTGGTCGTCGCTGGCGGAGCTGACCGAAGCGTCGGTGCGCAACGGCTCGATGCCTGTCGCGATGCCCGACTTCACGCGCGGCGCATGGCGCAAGGTCGAGGGCTTCTCGCACGCGATGGCCGAGTGACGCCGGCCGCCCCGAACAAGCTCCGCCCCTGCCGCAGATCGTTGCGACAGGGGCGGAACGGTTTGAGGGGCAGGACTATTTGAGCGCCTGCAACACCCGGGGCATCAGCTCGGAGAGGGTGTTCTCGGTCTGGGCGGTGTAGAAATTCCCGTCGACGACCGCCTTGTCGTCGGTGGGGATGCACTCCCGCACCACCGTTTTGAGGAAGGGATGCAGTGCTACGCGTCGTCCCCGGGCGATGCCCAGGTTGTCGTAGAGAAGCGCTGCGGCGCAGTGGCCGATCATCGGTTTACCCTGCTCGGCGAAGCGCTTCATGATGCGGAGCATCTCCCGGTTGAAGGGCTTGTCGGCGTTCTCGGCGAATTTGGGCATGGCGTCGCCGCAGGCGAAGACCAGCGCATCGTACTCCTCCTCGCGGCCCGCGAGACGGGACACCGTGTCGTCGAGGCGAAGGGCGACGCCCGAATTGGTCGTCACCTGCGGCGTCTCGGCCACCGCGAACGTGCGGAACGGAATCCCGTTCTCGAAAAATGCTTCCAGATAGTGGAACAGTCCCGCTCCGTTGACCGGATCGACGACCAGAACAGCTGCTTTCTTTGCCATGATTGTGCGATTTTAAAGGTTCGTTTGTTTTCAACAGTCGTTTTCCCGCCTGAATAAGTTCGGCTCTGCCCTCGGCTTGGCGAAAACGTTCATTTTCATGCTCCATTTCTCGCCTCGGCATAGCCCGAACTGCGTTCGGCTCTGCGCTCGGCTTAACGAAAACGTTGACTGCACGGGCCCCGACGGACCCGCATGATGTAAAGATAGGGCGGGGAATCGTAAAAAACAAGTACTTACCTTCGGGTAAGCAACTTACCTGCGGGTAACGAATCCTGATCCGCAGCCGGTTGCGCGACGAAAAATCGTCGCGCGATTTTCCGCCGCGTGCCGCGCAGGGAGCCGAACGGGGAAGGGGCGTGCCGCACGAGTGTGCCGAGCAGAGGGGCATCGTGCCGCCGTCAGGCCGTCTGCGACGGTTCCGCACCGGCGATGTCGATGCGGCGGATCGCGTCGTCGAAGGCGTTGCGGTCGCCGATCGCGGCGTTGCGCAGCTGCGCGCGGTAGGTGTGGATCGTGGCGACCGAACAGTTGAGGATCGCGGCGATCTTGGCGCTGTGGGTCACTCCCAGCCGGATCAGCGCCAGGATGCGCAGCTCGGTATTCAGCGTCCGGGGCTGACGCGGCGAAAAGCGCTCCGCGTCGGTCATCAGCCGGTTGACGTGCGCCACGAAATCGGGGAAGAGGTGCAGGAAGGTCTCGTCGAAGATCGCCAGAAACTCCTTGTACTCGGCGTCGGCGGGGTTCTTGGTGCGCAACTCCCGTATCAGGGCGTCGCAGTCGCCGTCCTTGTAGACCTTCAACAACAGTTTGCGGTAGTCGTTGATGCGGACGATGTAGCGGGAGCAGAGGGAGAGGTAGTGGCCGACGTATTCGTCCTTGATGTTGTTGGCGTCGCGCAGTTCGCCGTTGATGCTGCGGATATGTTCGTTCAGCTCCCGGAGCTGGCGGTTCATTTCGAGCCGTGCGGCGCTGATCTGCCGGATTTTGCGGTAGTAGACCAGGATCGTGAAGAAACTTCCCAGCAGCACGACGACCAGCAGGCTGACGACGATCGTGACATAGCCCATCGCGCGGCGTTTGGCGTCGAGCGAGTCGATGTAGGCGCCTGCGATCTGCTGCACCATCTCGGACGACTGCTGCATCCGCGAACGGTAGTTGCAGTAGAGGGCATCCTCCATCGAGCAGTTGATATAGCGGTTGGCGCGCTCCACGTCGCCCTCTTCGAGCAGCAGCCCTGCCAGCGTGTAGAGTGCCATGCCCTCGCGCACGGGGGTGCGCAGGTCGTCGGCCGTCGCACGGATCAGGTACTCCTTGCGGCGGTCGGCGTCGCCCAGCTGTTCGTAGATGAGCGCCAGCCGGTAGGCGACCATCGCCCGCAGGTGCGTGTCTTCGATGCCGGCTTCGTATTCGGGCAGGAGCAGATCCAGCGCCTTGCGGGCTTCCCCCGCCTTGCAGTACATCATGGCTTCGAGCTCCTTGCGCGGGACGGAGCCTTCCGGCAGATTGCGGATGCGCAGCACGTTGTAGAATTGCAGCGAATCGCGGTAACGGGCTTTGAGCGCGGGATCGGCGCCGGAGAGCTGTTTGGAGAGGTAGGAGCGGTAGACGTTGTAGTATTCGCTCTTGTTTTCCGGCGCCAGACGGGTCGTGTCGACCTGATGCAGGATGCGGAAGGCTTCGCCGTACATGCCGCCGTTGAGAACGGTTTTGGCCAGATAGACCCGTGCGCAGTTGATCCGCGTGCCGTCGCCGTAGCTTTGGGCCAGGGCGAGCATTCTGCGGGCGTAGTGGTAGGCCGAGTCGATGTCGTAGTTGTAGTACTCCTTGTAGATCTCCTCCGCCAGGGCGATCCGTTTGCGCGGGTCTTTCGCTGCGGCGAGTTCGTCGCGCCGCGCTGCGATGCGGAGATTCTTCGTGCGGCCGTATGCGTCGCGCCGTTCGATGATACGGTCGAGCTCTTCGAGCGCCTTCTGATGGCGATCGGTACGGTCGGTACAACTCGTACCGATGCCGAAGAGCAGGACGGCGAGAAGGAGAGGGAGCGGTTTCATGCGTTTGTATTCGACAGTCGTTTTTCGCCCCGGCGTACCCCGCACGGGTCGGGAGGGGCTGTCGTGCGAAAATAGTAAAAAAAAGCGAGTTGACGGCGGTTTCGACCGTTTTTGTTGCTCTGCCGCCGGTTCCCGGAGGGAGCGCCGCGACGAAAAAGGAGGAAACCGTCGCGGTTTCCTCCTTCGGGTGAATCGTCTCCCGACGGTCGTTGCGTCAGAAGTTCAGGCCGTCGTCCCAGCCGGGGTTCTGCGTCAGCGCAGGGTTCAGCGTGCGCTGTGCGGCGGGAATGGGCCAGAGGTAGTCGCGCGCGTCGTCCCAGTTCCGGCCGTGGACGACGCCCGGGTAGCCGACGATGTAGCCTTTGGTCTCCTCGCTGAGAATCACCTCCTTGCCGATCTGCAATTTCGTCGGGCAGGAGGAGGTCGCCTCGTCGATGTAGAGTTCCAGATCGGGCGTGCCGTCGTTGTCCATGTCGTAGGTTCCCGCACCGGCGATGTAGCAGCCGTAGTAGGGCCGGTAGTGGTTGAGCGCCTGCTTGCACTCGTTCCAGCGGAAGAGATCCCACGAACGGTAGGGGGGCTCCATGACCAGTTCGACGGTGCGCTCGCGGCGGATTTCGAGGATGACGCCCGTGTGGGCGCTCTTCGTCACGTTGGGATAGCATTCGAGCAGGTAGGGATCGGGCGAAGCGTCGGCCTTCGTGAGATCGATGCCGGTCATCTTCGCGCGTTTGCGGATCAGGTTGACCGAGATTTCGAGGTCGTTCTGCGTGATCGTTCCCAATTCGGCCACCGCCTCGGCGTAGTTGAGGTAGACTTCGGCGGCACGCATCAGGATCCAGTCGCTGCTCGCGGCACCCGACGTGGTCGAGTTGGCGGCCGTGCCGACGAACTTGATCGGTTCGTAGCCGGTGTGCGACGAGAGGGTGTTGCGCGTGACGGTCGTGGCCTCCACCTGCTTGTAGCCCGGACAGAGGACGGTCTGCGCCATGCGCGGATCGCGGCCCTGCGTCTCCTCGCTGTACGGCATCGTCTCCCAGCCCTCCTTGTCGGTGAAGCGCGAGCCGTCGGCCATGAGGTAGTGGTTCATGAAGCGGCGCGTGAGGCTCGTGCGGCCGAACTTGATGTTGTAGGGCACAGAGTGCGAGATGCCGAAGGCTTTGTCGTAGCGGCGGCAGAGCACCACCTCGCAGGTCTTGGCGTTCTCCGAGTAGAAAAGTTCGCGGTAGGGTTCCGCTCCCTCCTCGTAGAGATAGAAGGGCGAGTCGGTGATGAACTCCTTGGCCGTGGCGGCCGCCTGCCGGAGGTATTTGTCGGCGTTGGCCATGCCGTGATACTTGCGGAACGTCCCCTCGTAGAGCGCTGCGCGGCTGGCGTAGGCCAGCGCGGCCCATTTCGTCACGCGGGTGTTGCCGCTCTCCCACGTGCCCGGAAGGTTTCGGGCCGCGAAGTCGAAATCTTCCAGCACGCGGTCCATCACGTAGCCGCGGTCGTCGCGCGCCTTGTAGACGTCGGCGTCGGTCGAGCCGAGCACGTGGTCGTAATAGGGCACGTCGCCGTAGGTGCGCACTTTGAGGAAGTAGAAGTAGGCGCGGAAGAACCGGGCCACGGCCTCGTATTTGGTGGCCAGCGCTCGGTCGGGACACTGGTCGAGGTGTTCGAGCAGGTAGTTGATCTTGCGCAGTGCGCTGAACGACCAGGTCTGCGAGGCGGCGTTGCGGCTGCCGGTGATGTAGTCGCTCAGTCCGTTGTCGATCTTGTCGTCGGCGTCGTTGATGCCGATGTCGGCCGATTCGAGGTTGTCGTTGTAGAACTGGTTGCTCCACAGGGTGAGATCGGACTCGTTCTGGAAATATTGTTCGGGCGAAAGCTCGTGTTCGGGGAGCATCGTCAGGTCGCAGCCGCCGACGCTCAGTGCGATGGTTCCGAAAGCTAAGATTTTACAGATGATTTTCATATTCTTTCCGGCTTGAAGTTGTTAGAAGGTGATGTCGACGCCGAACGAGAAGGTGCGGGGCATGGTGTAGCCTGTTCCCGTTCCGCCCTTGTAGGTGCCGCTGGAAATCGCCAGCTCGGGATCGATGAGTTTGCAGTGCTTTTTGAGCGGCGACCAGTAGCAGAGGTTCTCGCCCGAGACGTAGATGCGCAGCTTCGAGAGGTACTTTTTCAGCACCGGCAGCGTGTAGCCGATCGTAAGGTTCTTGAAGCGCAGGTAGGCCACGCTTTGCAGGTAGCGGTCGTTGTTCTGTCCCAGCGGGCCGCCGTTGTAGCTCTGGATCGGCCGCAGGCGGGGGAAGTAGCCGCCCGGATTCTGTTCGCTCCACACGTCGTCCATGAAGTCGTAGGTGATGAACGACGGAATGGTGTAGCCGTAGAGCTGCCAGAACTGGTTGGCGCCGTAGATATCGTCCTTGTTGGCCGTCGGATACCAGTCGCGCTTGCCGACGCCCTGGAAGAAGGCCGAGATGTCGAATCCGTTCCAGCTCGCTTCGATGCGGAACGAGTAGCTGTAACGCGGCGTGGTGTTGCCGATGATCATCATGTCGCCCGGATCGTCGACCGTCCCCGCGCCCGTGCCGATCGAGCCGCTGCCGTCGCGGTCCTCGAACATCACGTCGCCGGCCATCAGCTTGCCCAGATTGTTCTGCATGTTGTAGACGCGCTGGTAGACGTTCGAACTGTTGTTGATCGCCACCTGGTAGGCGGCGGCCTCCTCGTCGGTGTCGAAGAGTTTCGGCACGTGGTAGCCCCAGATCTCGCCCAGCTTTTTGCCTTCGTAGTAACTGTCGAAGAGCTTCGTGGGGTTGTTGTACTTCGTGATTTCGGTCTGGTAGTCGCCGATCTGACCCGTCAGGGCGTAGTGGAAGGGTTTGCCGCCCAGCTTGAACTGGTCGCGCCACGTGATCGAGAGCTCCCACCCTTTGGTGCACAGGTCGGCGCAGTTCTCGGTCGGCGTCGCCGCGCCGTAGACCGAAGGCAGCGTCAGCGACTGCGTGAGCATGTCCTTCGTGTCGCGGATGAAGAAATCGCCCGTGAACGAAAGGCGGTTTTGCAGGAAGCTCAGGTCGAGACCGAGGTTGTAGGTATAGACCGTCTCCCACGTGAGGTTCGACGACATGGGATCGGATACCGATGCATAGCTGGCTTTGCCGCTGTCGTCGAAGAGGTAGTTGAGCGTGCCGGTGCCGATCGTTTGCAGGTAGAGGTAGTTGCTCACCTGCTGGTTGCCCAGCGCACCGTACGACAGGCGGATCTTACCGTTGTCCCACCAGTGGCGGACGCCCTCCATGAACCGCTCTTCGGTGAAGCGCCAGCCGGCCGACACCGAGGGGAAGTAGCCCCAGCGATCCTTTTTGGCGAAGCGCGACGTGCCGTCGGCGCGCATCGAGGCTTCGAAGAGATACTTGCCCTTGTAGTCGTAGTTGATGCGGGCGAAGAACCCGAGCGTCTTGTAGGCCGAGATATCCTGCTGTACGAGCCAGTAGGTGTCGTCGTTGACCGAGTTGAACGAATCGATCTGGTCGCTGCCCAGTCCGAACTGCTCGACGATGTTGTCCACGAGTCGGTATTTTTCGTAGTTCATACCCGCGACCGCCTTGAAGTTGTGCTCCTTGTTCCAGCTGTGTTCGTAGGTGAAGTAGGCGTCGACGTTGTGGTAGGTGTACTCGTAGGGGCGTTCGCGGTAAGTGTCCTTCTGGTAGTGGGTCGTGGTCTTGGTCACGCCCACGGCGTCGGAGTAGATGTTCGCCGCCGTGCGATCCTTGTAGAGGCGGCGGTAGTTGTTGATGTTGTAGCTGGCGTCGAAGGTCAGATCCTTGTGGAGTTTGAGTTGCAGGCTGTTCGAGAGCGTCAGCGAGAGGTTCTCGATCGTGTGCTTGTTCGTGGGGTCGGCCAGTGCCGCCGTGCGTCCCTTGCCCAGCGCCACGTTGCGCAGGTCGGCGGGATACATCACGATCGAACCGTCGGGGTTGTAGGGAACGAACATCGGCGCGACGTTCTCTTCGAGCGCGGCGATGGTCTGCGCCTCGTTGAGCGGCCCCGGATACTTCTGGTTCACGGCGTTGAGCGAGGCGTTGGTCGACCACTTGGCCCATTTGAAGAGCTGTGCGTCGAACTTGGCGCGGAACGAGTAGTTCTTGTAGTTCTCCTTGTTCCGGATCATGTTGCCGCCCAGCACGCCGTCCTGCTGGTAGTAGCGGCCGCTGACGTAGTAGTTGACGTCCTTGCCGCCGCCCGAGAGCGAGAGGTTGTGCTCCTGATGGAAGCGGTTGGTGTTGTAGATGCTGTGGTACCAGTCGAAGTTGCCGTAGTAGTGGTACTTGCCGTCGTCGCCGATCACGACCCACGGCCGGTCGGGGTGTTCGGTGGTGTCGTAACGACGCGCTTCGAGCGCCGCCCAGTCGGCGTCGGTGTAGTTGAAGGCGTTGTAGGCGTAACGCGAGAAGTAGAGGTCGTTGACGATCGTGGCGTAGTCGTAGCCGTTGGTGATGAAGTCGGTGGGCGTCGTGGGCTGCGTCCAGCCGATGTTGTTGGAGTAGCTCACCGTGGCTTTGCCCGCCGCACCCTTCTTAGTGGTGACGAGGATCACGCCGGCCGAAGCCTTGGCGCCGTAGATGGCGCTGGCCGAAGCGTCTTTGAGCACCGAGATCGACTCGATGTCGGCGGCGTTGACCAGCCGCAGCGAGACGCCCGGCACGCCGTCGACCAGTATCAGCGGCGAACCGCCGTTGATGGAGGGCACGCCGCGGATGTTGAGGCTGTTGCCTGCCGTGGGGTTGCCCGAGTCGATGCTGATGTTGAGCGAGGGATCGATGCCCTGCAACGCCTGCATGGTCGAGACCACGGGCCGCTGGGCCAGCTCCTCGCCCGAGATCGACGAGACGGCGCCCGTGACGTTGATCTTCTTCTGCGTGGCGTAGCCCACGACCACTACGTCGTCGAGCTGCTGCGCGTCTTCGCTCAGCTCCACGTCGATCGCGCCGGAGGCGGGCACCTTGACCGTCCACGAGGTATAGCCCACGCAGGAGATCGTCAGCAGCTGTCCCGTGGCTGCCTGTACGGTGAAGGCTCCGGCGGCATCGGTCACCGTTCCGGAACCGGTCGAGTTGTTGGCCACCGTGACGCCGACGATCGGATCGCCGGTCGCACGGTCGGTGACGCGCCCCGTGACGTCGCGCAGCTGCGATTGGGCGAGTGCGGCCTGCGAGGTGTCGTACACCGGCGTTTCTGCGGCGTGAGCCGTGCCGAAGGGAAGCGCGAGCAGTCCTGCGGCCATGATTGCGAATATCTGTTTTCGATTTTTCATATCGCGTTCGTATTTGGGTTAGTTACTTCACGAGTTTCCAGAGGGCGTGAACCTGATCGGCGTTGATCGGATCGTCGTAGATGCGTGCGATGACCACCTCTCCGTTGAATGATATCTGCCCCTTGTCGTTGGGATTGGGGTCGGCGCCGATTCCGAACCAGCGTTTGTCGACGTTGGTGTTCATGTGGCGGAATTCGCCGCCGGCTGAATTGTTGGTGGCCTTCAACTCGCCGTCGACATAGATTTTCTGCGTGCCGGCGGCCTTGTCCCATACGGCGACGATGTGGTAATAGACATCCTTCAATGGGGTGACGCCGCTCTTGGCGGTTTTCCACACGTTGCCGCCCGTGGCATTCTTCGTGCCCGTCTCCATGACGATCTGGTTCGAGTCGTCGGCCCAGAAACAGATGCTGACGCCGCCGCCTTCGCTCGAAGCGAAAGGTTTGATCTGCAATTTTTGGGGATCGTCGTAACGGCGCAGGAGCACCTCCATTGCGTAGCCGTCTTCGAGTTTGCTCTTGAAGGCGGCGTTGTCGTTGTACTCCACCTTGTAGAATCCGCTTTCCAGCACGGCCGAAGGACCGCTCGGTTCGCGCGTGAAGCGTGCGGCGTACCGGTCGTATTTTTCGAGGAAGACGGTCGACAGGGTCGGGTCGGGAAGCAGTTCGACGGTCATGCCCATCGCCGAGACATCCTTGGCGGTGCCGTCTTCGGCGAAGACCACGTCGAGCAGGTCGGCCGTCGGGGCCGGAACCACGTACCCCTGCGTGACGGTGACGTAGTTGAAGACTTCGGGATGAAGCTCCGAGACGAATTTGAGCGTCGCCGTGCGGTTCCTGCCCGTCGTGTTCTCTTCGGCCAGGAAGGTGATCGAGGCGCTCTCTTTGGACTGCTGGGTGAGCCAGCCGTCGCCGTCGGGGCTGTCGATCTCGACCTTCCACGGGCTTTGGTTGGTCGAGACGGCGACGGTGAACTCCGTACGGTCGCCGACGATCGAGATCGTCGCGGGATCGACGTCGAGATAGGGCTGCTCCTCGGTCTGCGAGATCGTGTAGGCGTAACGCTCCTCGCCGCCGAGACGGAACGACACGGTAGCCGAGCGGGTCGCGCCGCTGAGGTTGCGGGCCGCTACGACAGTCACCTTGGTGTTGCCCGTCGCGCCGCTGCGGTCGGAGAGGGCGAAGCCCTCGTCGCCCGCGATGTCGGCCGTCCAGTCGGCCGTGGCCAGGACGGTGAAGGCCACCTCCTGGCTCTTGCCGTCGATCGAGATCGGCTGCGACGGATCGGAGCCGTCGGGACCGACGACTTTGAGCAGGGGCGTGCGGTTCAGGTCGCCCCCTTCCGAATCGCACGACGCGAGGAACGCGCATACGATTGCGAACATGGTCAGTAGTTTTTTCATAGTGAGATAAATTATTAGGTTAGATGAAGAGATGAATCGGGATGCGGACGCCCTCTGCCGCCGCGCAGGGCCGCCGGTCGGAGCGGAGCCTTCCCCCTCGCTCCGCTTCCGTCCGGACGGCGGCCGTTACCACTGCGGGGAGACGGACATATCGTAGAGTTCGCGCGGGCGCGACATCATTTCGGTATAGCTGCGGCCGAATTCGTCGGTCGCTGTGATTTCGAGCGTGGTCGTGGGCGAGGAGCAGACCGCCTCGAACATGTGCGACGTGAGCAGCGTCGGGAAGGTCATGGCCGTCGAATTGGTGTTCATGCGGTTCATGTTGAAATGGATCGTATGCAGCGGGTCGTAGGTGTCGACCTGTTCGACGGGGAGTCGGTTGCCGGTCTCGACTTCGCGCACCTCCACCTTCCATTTCTCGTTCCAGTTGAAGACGTTGATCAGCACGGTGTTGTCCGAGCGCGGACGGTCGTAGCCGTTGGCGTACTGCGCGAAGAATTCGGCGCTGACCGTCCCGAAATTGTTCTTGATGTCGGGGCAATATTTGTCGCGCGTGATGAGGCAGCGGTTGAGGTCGTAGGCGCGGAACTGATAGTCGGCTGCCTTGCCGATGCCCTGATAATGCCATTGCACGTCGTCCGCTCCGGCGGTTCCGATCTCGAAGAGTCCGTAGCCGGCCGGTGCGCCGTCGCGGCACATCTGGGTGCGGCCGTTGGTGTAGTTGCCCGTCCACCACCATGTGGCGCATACGGCGGCGATATTGTGTTCGGTCATGCGCTCGGTGATGCGGTTGGCGTAGTTGATATGGGTATGGCCCGTCACGAAATGGACGGTGTAGGGAGCGAGCAGGTCGAGCATCTTCGCGCGGCAGTCGGCCGGCATGGCATAGCTCCACGAGAGTTTGCCGTCGGCGATGCGGTAGCGGTTCGTGAACTGGATGTGCATCCCCACGAAGACTGTTTTCCCTGCCGGAACCCGTTGCAGGTCGGCTTCGAGCCACCGGAGCTGGTCGGCCGTCAGTCCCTCCGTATAGTCGAGTTTCCCGACGGTTCCCTGTGCGCCGCCCGTGTTGGTGAAGAGGGTGTTGTCGAGCTGGATGTAGTGGATGTCGCCGATGTCGAAGGAGTAGTAGGTAGGGCCCAGATTTTCGCGCCACGGATTTTCGGATTCGAAATCGTCGGCCACGTAGGGATCGTTGTCGTGGTTGCCCGGAATGTTGTAGATCGGAATGTCGAGATCGGCCATTTGGCGCACGTAGTGCGACGGCTGGTAGCTGTTCTTGTACCAGTATTCGTCCCACGTCAGATCGCCGAGCGCCATGGCGTAGAGGCTCACGCCCTCGGCTTTCGCCTGTGCGATCTGTTTGCGGAGGTCGGCCTTGAAGCCGTTTTCGAACTGGTGGATGTCGTTGGTGCGGTTGGCCAGATGCGTGTCCGTGAAGACGATCATGCGGTGCCGTTCGTTGGCTTCGGGCGCCAGTACGAAACTGCGCTGTTCGTAGGTCTGGGGCGAACCGCTCAGCCGCCGGAAGAACTGGGGAATGGTGCGGTTGACCGCTGCGCGGTATCCGGCGGGGACGGTGATGAAGACGTAGCCTCGCTGTTTGAGCGAAGAGAGGTAGTAACGCCCCTCGTCGTCGGTGGCGGTCACGAAGACGCCGTCCGAAATCGAAACGCCCGCGATCGGTTTGCCCGTATGGTCGATCACGCGGCCGTAGACGGTGCTGCCGGGTACCTGCGGCACGTCGGTGCGGTCGACCACGTCGACGAAGGCCGTGCCCAGGTCGAGGGCTTTCCCGTTTTTATAGAAGGTGAAGTCGTACATGCCCCCGATGAAACCGGCGGGCGTTTGCAGGGAGGCCCCCTGCGTTTGGTCGACCTCCGTCACCGGCATCCGGTGGATTTCGGAGGCATCGCTGCGTGCGGTCAGCAGCAGGTAATCGTCGGTGCCGGCGCCGCTGCACGGAAGCAAGAAAGTGTCGGCGAAGCCCATCTCCACGACATCCGGAACCTTGTAGGCGGCGACATCGGGGAGCTTGTCAGGTTCGTCGGGATCTAAATTCCCCCCCCCTCCTCGGCAGGAGCGTCGGGCGTAGCGGGATCGGAGCTGCAACAGAGGCAGATCGTGCTGGTCGACAGGAGCAATGCGAAGACTCCCAGGAGGCGGCCGAGCGGTTTCATAGCGTCGTAAGGTCTTTTCATAACGGTCGAGTTTTTTCGTTCGTTTTCAACAGTCGTTTTCCCGCCTCGGCATAGCTCGCGCAAGAGCGGCTCTGCTCATTTGGCTTAACGAAAACGTTCATTTTCATGCTCCATTTCTCGCCTCAGCAAATTCGAGTAAACTCGATTGCACTCGGCTTAACGAAATGGTTGAATTTCATTCTTCGTTTTCCCGCCTCGGCATAGTCCGAACTGCGTTAGGCTCTGCGCTCGGCTTGGCGAAAACGTTGAATTTCATTCTTCGTTTTCTCGCCTCGGCATAGTCCGAACTGCGTTAGGCTCTGCGCTCGGCTTGGCGAAAACGTTCATTTCATGCGGTTTTTATTCCATCGGATTTTGATAGCGATCTTTCTGTCGCGTATCCGGTTGGTGTATTCCGTATTGCGCAAACGTTTGTGCAAATATAAAAATTCACTGTAAATTTCACAATCAAATAAAATATATTTTTCGCTTTCGAATGAAATTAAATTTTTTGAAAAATCGTTTCCTTGAATTATTTCGTTATAAATCATGAAATTATGAGAAGCGATCGATTTATATTAATAATAAAATTAAAAAAACGGATCTGTGCGGAAGTCCCCGTTTCTCCTGTTTCCGGAGGATTTTCCCGCACTCGATTTTCGTTGCACAACGGTTTGGCGCAATCTTTTGCGAAGACTGCTCCGCTTGCTGCCGTTTTGCGGGACGATCGTTTTCGATAACGCTTATCCATACCTATGGTTCGTTCGTCGGGCGTTCGGATCGCCCGACATCATGCAGCGTGCAGGACTGTCGATACGAAACCTCGTCGGGGTATTTTGGCGGATGATCCTGTTTCCGACCGATTCGGACGGAGGAGATGGTTACGACCGTTGCGGGGATGCGGAAAAGGCGGTGCGGTGGAATTTTTAGGAGAGGTGCCGTTCGTCCGGACGGAGCGGTGGGGTATCGGCGGGTTCCGGTATCATTGGCTTTGTTCCATGTTCCGTACCCTGAGCCAGCCCTTGCCTGTTCCGGAAAACGGAACGTTTTCGTTAAGCCGAGCGCAGAGCCGAACTTGTTCAGGCTATGCCGAGGCGAGAAAACGAAGAATGAAATTCAACGTTTTCGTTAAGCCAAATGAGCAGAGCCGCGCTTGCGCGAGCTATGCCGAGGCGGGAAAACGACAGTTGAAAACAAACGAACCATTTCGTTAAGCCGAGTGCAATCGAGTTTACTCGAATTGCCGAGGCGAGAAATGGAGCATGAAAATGAAGGAATCATCGAGGCTTTCCGTGGGGGGCGCCGCCGCCCACGACTGTTTGTCGGAGCAGGACCGTTCACCTCTCCGGAATGCCGGCCGGATCGGGCCAGCGACTTCGGAAACGATGGATTATCCTCTCTGAAAGGACTATATTTTTTTAGCGTTCGATCTGGCTCAATCGATTGTATATCTTGTGATTGAAGGTTTATATCCGCTATATTTAAGAGCGATATTTTCAAACGTTTGTTTATCTTGTAAAATTAACTTAATTTTGTACAACGGGCGGAGGGCTCCGGTCTGGACAGGCTCCGGAAGCGGGCCGTCCGACGGGCATGTTTTCTACAACCTAAAATAATAGTTACTGCAAAACGAAATGAATCCTATTAAAATCGGTATGATCGGCTTCGGCAGAATGGGCGGGTTTTATCTCGAACAGATGCAGAAGAGCGGACGGTGGGAGGTGGCCTACATCTGCGACGTCTCTGCCGAATCGCGGGAGGAGGCCCGCCGGCTGGCTCCGCAGGCGCAGGTAATCGCCGATGAACAGATCATCTTCGACGATCCCGAGGTGGCGGTCGTCGGTCTCTTCGCGTTGGCCGACTCCCGTCTGTCGCAGATCGGCAAGGCCGTCGCGGCAGGCAAGCATATCATCGCGGAGAAACCGATCGCCGACAGCGTGGAACGCGAATGGCAGGCGGTGTCGCTCGTCGAAAAGGCGCCGCTGTTCTCCACGGTCAACCTCTATCTGCGCAATTCGTGGTATCACAATACGATCAAGGAGTTCATCTCCTCGGGCGAGATCGGCGAACTGGCGATCATCCGCGTATGCCACATGACGCCGGGGCTGGCGCCGGGCGAGGGGCACGAATACGAAGGGCCCGCGTTCCACGACTGCGGGATGCACTACGTCGATATCGCGCGCTGGTACGCCGAATCGGAGTTCAAGACATGGAACGCGCAGGCCGTGCGCATGTGGAACTACAAGGACCCGTGGTGGTTGCAGTGTCACGGAACGTTCGAGAACGGCGTGGTGTTCGACATCACGCAGGGACATGTTTACGGGCAGTTGTCCGCGAAGCAGACGCATAACTCCTACGTGGACATCGTCGGGACGAAGGGTATCGCGCGCATGACGCACGATTTCAAGACGGCGACAGTCGAACTTCACGGCGTGACGCAGACGCACCGGATCGAGCGCCCCTACGGCGGCAAGAACATCGACGTGCTCTGCGAACGGTTCGCGCAGTCGATCGAGTCGGGGCGGCGGTGCGAGGAGCTTCCCCGTTTCCGCGATGCGGCGGTCGCTTCGGAGTATGCGTGGAAGTTCATCCATGATGCACGGACGCACGACTTGCCGGCCATCGGCGACCTGCGGACGTTGCAGCAGATTCGCGAACGGCGGCGGACGATGAAGAACGGTTACGGCCTGTTGCGCAAGCGCGCGTGACCGCATTTCGGACGAGACCTGAATTTAACCTTATAAAACTTGGATCATGAACAAATTACTGTTTCTCGGTAACCTGGGCGCCGGCGAAATCTTCGTCATCGCGCTCGTAGTCCTGCTGCTTTTCGGCGGCAAGAAGATCCCTGAGCTGATGAAAGGGCTCGGCAAGGGCATCCGCAGCTTCAAGGAGGGGATGAACAACATCGAGAAAGAGATCGAGAACCCCGATCAGGAGAAGAAATAGACGGTTCCGGCCGCCGGGGCGGAGGAGCCTGCCGATCGGCCGGACGCGGACGGGGCCGTTGCCCTGCTTCGAAACGGGCGGGGCGTTTCGGCGGACCCGCCCGGAGACGGAGGGCGGACGGTTTTTCGCAGGCGGCGGACGCCGTGCACGGAGTGCGGCCGACGGGATGCGCCGTTTCTCCGGCGGGAGCGGGAACTCGTTGTCGAATGCAATCAATTGTTAACCTAACCCAATAAATCTTAGAACGATGGCAAAAGAAATGTCGAGAAGAAGCTTCCTGAAAAAGGGGGCTGCCGCCGCAATCGGGCTGGCGGTCGTACCCAGCACGGTTCTGGGTAAGAAATTCGGGCATACCGCGCCCAGCGACAAACTCAATATCCTGGGTGTCGGCATCGGCGGTCGCGGCGCTTCGGTATTGAAGGGCCTTGAAAGCCAGAACATCATCGGCCTGTGCGACGTCGACTGGAAATACGCGGAGCATGTCTTCCAGCGTTACCCTGCGGCCAAACGCTACAACGATTACCGCCGCATGTACGACGAGATGCTCAAATCGGCCGATGCGGTCATGGTGGCTACGGCCGACCACACCCACGCGATCATCGCGGCCGACGCCATTACGGCCGGCAAGCACGTCTATTGCGAGAAACCGCTGACGCACACGGTCTACGAATCGCGTCTGCTGACCAAACTGGCCGCCAAGCACAAGGTAGCCACGCAGATGGGCAACCAGGGCGCTTCGGCCGAAGGCGTGCGCAAGGTCTGCGAATGGATATGGAACGGCGAAATCGGCGAGGTGCGCAAGGTCGAGGCCTTCACCGACCGCCCGATCTGGCCGCAGGGGCTGATGCGTCCCGAAAACGACGAGCGCGTGCCCAAGACGCTCAACTGGGACGCCTTCATCGGGCCGGCGCCGATGCGTCCCTACAACTCGATCTATACCCCGTGGAATTTCCGCGGCTGGTGGGATTTCGGTACGGGTGCGCTGGGCGACATGGCCTGCCACATCCTGCATCCCGTTTTCAAGGGGTTGAAACTGGGCTATCCGACCAAGGTGCAGGGCAGTTCGACGCTGCTGCTCTCCGAGTCGTGCCCGACGGCGCAGACCGTGAAGTTCGTCTTCCCGGCACGCGACAACATGCCGAAGGTCGCCATGCCCGAAGTCGAGGTATACTGGTACGACGGCGGTCTGATGCCGACGCGTCCCGAAGGGCTGCCCGCAGGCAAGGATCTCAATGTCAAGGGCGGCGGTGCGATCTTCTACGGTACGAAAGATACGCTGATCTGCGGCTGCTACGGCGCCGATCCCTATCTGGTGTCGGGCCGCGAGCCCAAGTGCCCGCCGGTGATGCGCGAGGTGAAGGAGTCGCACCAGATGGACTGGGTGCGCGCCTGCAAGGAGGACGCCGACGACCGTACACTGTCGGCATCGGATTTCAGCGAGGCAGGCCCGTTCAACGAGATGGTCGTCATGGGCGTGCTGGCCGTGCGTTTGCAGGGACTCAATCAGGAGCTGCACTGGGACGGCGAGAAGATGCGTTTCACGAACATCCCCGCCGACGCTACGATCAAGACGGTCATCAAGGACGGTTTCAGCATCAAGGACGGACACCCCACCTTCAAGAAGACGTGGACCGATCCGGTCAACGCCAACCAGTTCGCCGAGGAGCTTATCAAGCACAACTACCGCGAAGGCTGGAAGCTGCCCGACATGCCGATGTAATTTTTCAGAACCATTTCGTCAGGCCGAGCGCAATCGAGCTCGCTCGAATTGCCGAGGCGAGAAATGGACGAAAGAAATTCAGCCATTTCGTCAAGCCGGGTGCAGAGCCGAACTTGTTCGGGCTGTGCCGAGGCAAGAAAAGGTGTATGAAAACAAACCCAATTTAAAATCATAAAACGAATATGAAAAAGACGATTTTATTCTCTGCATGTGCCGCGCTGAGCCTGTCGATGGTCGCTTGCGGCGGAAACCCCAATAAGGCGAAGAACGCCGAGGCGGCTGCCGAAACGAAGGCAGAAGCGAAAGCCGCTCCCGTCTACAACGTAATCGACAAGCCGCAGGTCGACCTGGCGACGCTTCCGGTCGACAAGGAGGGCTACTACGTGATCTTCGACGGCAAGACGTTCAACGGCTGGCGCGGTTACGGCAAGGACAACGTTCCGGCCAAGTGGACGATCGAAGACGGTGCGATCAAATTCAACGGCACGGGCGGCGGCGAAGCGCAGAAGGCCGACGGCGGCGACCTGATCTTCGCGCACAAGTTCAAGAATTTCGAACTCGAATTGGAGTGGAAGATCTCCAAGGGCGGCAATTCGGGTATCCTCTACCTGGCCCAGGAGGTCGAGGCCGAGAAGAACGGCCAGATGAAATTGCAGCCGATCTATATTTCCAGCCCCGAATATCAGGTATTGGATAACGAGAATCACCCCGACGCCAAACTGGGCGTGGACGGCAACCGCAAGTCGGCGTCGCTCTACGACATGATCCCCGCCGTGCCGCAGAACGCCAAGCCCTTCGGCGAGTGGAACAAGGCGAAGATCATGGTTTACAAGGGTACGGTCGTTCACGGTCAGAACGGTCAGAACGTCGTGGAGTACCACCTCTGGACGCCCCAGTGGACGGAGATGCTCGAAAACAGCAAGTTCTCGTCGCAGAAGTGGCCGCTCGCATTCGAGCTGCTCAACAATTGCGGCGGCGAGAACCACGAGGGGTACATCGGTTTGCAGGATCACGGCGACGACGTCTGGTTCCGCAACATCCGCGTCAAGGTGCTCGACTAAACGGCCGTTCGTGCGATGAAACGAAAACTGTTTACAGCGGTCTGCTTCCTGCTCGCTGCGGCGATGCTCCCTTCGGGGGCATCCGCCGCAGGCGCGGGGAAGGGGCCCAAGAAGGAGGTCGGCATCCAGCTCTATTCGGTACGCTCGCTCATCGGGGTGTTCGGCAAGAGCGAGGGAGACTATAAGCCCGTGTTGCAGGCGCTCGCCGATATGGGATATACCTTCGTGGAGGCCGCCAGCTACAAGGACGGACTGCTTTACGGAACCCCCCCCCAACAGTTCCGCCGCGACGTAGAGGCGACGGGCATGAAGGTGCTGTCGACCCACTGCACGCTCAACCTTTCGGACAAGCAGCTGGCCACGGGCGATTTCACCGAGGCGCTCAAATGGTGGGACGAATGCATCGCGGCGCATAAGGCCGCCGGCGTGGAGTATATCGTCGTGCCGTCGATGCGGCGTATCGAGACGCTCGACGGGTTGGCGACCTACTGCCGTTATTTCAACGAGGTCGGCGCCCGCTGCAAGGCCGCCGGCATCAAGTTCGGCTACCACAACCACTCGCGGGAGTTCGAGAAGGTCGAGGATCGCGTGATGCTGGACTACATGCTCGAAAATACCGATCCCGACAAGGTCTTCTTCCAGATGGACGTCTACTGGACGGTGATGGGGCAGGCCAGTCCGGTCGACTACTTCACGAAGTATCCGGGCCGTTTCCGGCTGCTTCATATCAAGGATCGCCGCGAGGTGGGACAGAGCGGAATGGTCGGTTACGACGCCATTTTCCGCAATGCCGCGACCGCCGGCGTGGAGAACATCATCGTCGAGATGGAGGGATCGAGCTACGGCGACGTGCTGCGCAGCGTGCGCGAGTGCGTCGACTACCTGAACGAAGCCCCCTTCGTCGAGGCTTCCTATGCGAAATAGTCCGGCCCTGCGGTCGGATCGGGACGATTCGGTTGTCGCAGGATAACCGGATCGTCCGTCGCATGGAGACCCGTTCCGCCGTGCGTGCGGCGGGGTTCCGCTGTTGGGAGAACGCCCGTAGACGTGTGTCTCCGACCGGCGGAGACGACGGCCGCCGGTCGGACGGAGTTGCGGCCGTTGGGTAAATTGACAGAACCATTTCGTTAAGCCGAGTGCAATCGAGTTTACTCGAATTGCCGAGGCGAGAAATGGAGCATGAAAATGAACGTTTTCGATAAGCCGAGCGCAGAGCCGAACTTGTTCAGGTTATGCCGAGGCGGGAAAACGACAGTCGAAGACAAACGTTTCGATAAGCCGAGCGCAGAGTTGAACTTGTTCGGACGATGCTGCGGCGGGAAGCGGACGTTGAAAACGACGAATGAAATTCAACCATTTCGCCAAGCCGAGGGCAGAGCCGAACTTGTTCGGGCTGTGCCGAGGCGAGAAATGGACTGATGAAAACGAACCTGAACGATGGAAGAGAAGGAAATGTCATTTTGGGGCCACTTGGAGGAGCTCCGCCGTACGTTGTTCCGCGTGGTGGCGGTGTTGCTCGTATTCATGATCGCGTGTTTCTGCGTCATGCCCGACCTGTTCGATTCGTTCGTGCTGGGGCCGACGACGTCGGATTTTTTCCTCTACCGGTGGCTGTCGAACCTGGGCGGTACGGGGATGTTCCTTCCCGATTTCAGCAACGACGATTTCGCGGTGGAGATCATCAATATCAACGTCGCTTCGCAGTTCCTGACCCACATCAGCACGTCGTTCTGGTTCGCGCTGGTGCTGATGTTCCCCTACCTGATCTTCGAAGTGTGGCGCTTCGTGCAGCCGGCGCTCTTCGAGAACGAGCGGCGCAGCGTGGGGCTGGCCTTTCTGGGCGGAACCGTTATGTTTTTTCTGGGCTGCGCCGTGGGGTACTGTCTGGTCTTCCCCTTTACGTTCCGTTTCCTGACCGAGTACCAGCTCAGCGCGTCGATCGTCAACCAGATCTCGCTGAACTCCTACATGGGCAATTTCCTGATGCTGGTTTTCGTCATGGGGATCGTCTTCGAACTGCCGCTGCTTGCATGGCTGCTCTCGAAGCTGGGGCTGGTGAACAAGACCTTCTTCCGCACCTACCGCCGCCATGCGGTGGTCATCCTGCTGGTGCTTTCGGCCGTCATTACCCCTTCGGGCGATCCGTTCACGCTGATGGTCGTCTTCCTGCCGCTCTACCTGCTCTACGAACTGGGTATCCTGATCGTCCGGGAGTAGCGGGCTGCGGTGCCGTCGAGAAAAGGGAGAGCATAGCTCTCCCTTTTCTCGTCTTTCGGGGAAGGTGCGGGCGCTCCCGAAAATAGGCGGTGAAGTTGTAAAAATAAGATATTATCCCTACTTTTACATTGAAATCCATGCCGCCGGCCTTGTTGCGGATGCAACGTCCGGCAACGGGGCGGCGTGAAACGGAGTGCGTGGAGAGAGCTGCCCCAATGGTATCGGAACAGGAACTGATAGAACGGATTCGCCGCGGCGACCTCGTATCGTTCAAAGCGGTGTTTGAACGGTATTACGGCGGTGTCCATGCCTTTACGCGCGGGGTCGTCGACAACGGGTTCCATGCCGAGGAGATCACGCAGAACGTCTTTATCCGCCTCTGGCTCAAACGGGAGGCGCTCGATCCCTCCCGCAATTTCAAAGCTTTCCTCTACACGCTCGCCAGACACGAAATCGCCGACTACTTCCGTTCGGATCGCTACGACCGGCGCAGGCTTCGGCTCGACCTGCTCCACGACGCGGAACATGTGCAGGAGCAGTTCGCCGCGGCCTACGACGCCGACCGGCTGCGGCAGTTGGTGCTGGACGAGATCGACCGGATGCCCGCCCAGCGGCGGGAGGTTTTCCGGCTGAGCCGCATCGAGGGGCTGACGAACGATGAGATCGCACGGCGGCTCCGCATCTCGAAACGCACTGTCGAAGGCCATCTGAACGCGGCGCTCAGAACGTTGCGTGTCAAAGTCGGGAAGTTCGTCTGTTGGCTCACCTTCTTTATCCTGTTGCAGTAGTTTCCGCCGGAAGGGGGCGTTCCCGCATCGTTCTTCCGCGGGCTGCTGCTCTTCGGGTTTTGACCGAAGAGTGAATCTTTTTAGCAGAATTTGACTGTGAACATGTCAGAAATATCCCGACTTTCTATTGGGCATTTCCTGCGAGTAGCAGTTTTTACCACCTTTTGTCACCAAAAGGTGGCGCCAAAAGTGTCCGCCAGGCGAAAAGCTGCGGGAAACTCACAGCGTCTCGCTAAAACGGGCGCCTGCCGCGGGTTTGCAAGCAAACCGGCCCCGTTTTTTAACGCTCGTCGTTGCTCGTTTCTTTTTCCGCACTTTTCGCAATGCGGAGACTGTTGTGCGCTTCGCGCAACGATGATTTATTACGATTTGACTTCCTCTATACTCAGTTTTAGCAGGTCTCGGCCTGCGGGATCGCACTGCGAAGACGGCGAAAACCGACGGCTGTATTTTACAGCAGAACGAATTTTTCGAAAAAAACGCATGTCCGACCGGGTGTGCCTGCTGCCTTGTTGCGTATTAGTATTAAAAGCCGGAAGTCCGATGGAAAAAATAGATAAGAATCTGCTCAGGCGTTACCTCGAACACGGGGGCGATGCCGGCGTGCGCGAACGGTTGCGCGAATGGTTTCTCGAACACGACGCCGAGGAGGAATTTACCCTGCGGGAAGACGATCCCGTGAGCGGGGAGCTGTACGCCTTCTGGGAGCGTTCGCTGCAACGGTCCGTGCCGCAGCGGACGCTCGATGAGCGTTACCGTGCTCTGGCCGGACGGCTCTTCGGCCGAAAACTCCGCCTGCAACGGCTGTGGCGGAGGCTGTCGCAGGCTGCGGCGGTGCTGCTCGTGCCGCTCGTCGTCTGCGCCTATCTGCTCGCGTCGCGGCAGGTCGCGGAGCAGCCGGAGTGGGTCGAGGTCTACGCGCCCTACGGGCAGACCTGCTGCATCACGCTGCCCGACGGGAGCCACGTATGGCTGAATTCGGGGACCTATGTCTTTTACCCCGACCGTTTCGACCGCGAGCGGCAGCTCTTCGTCAGCGGCGAAGTCTACATGGACGTGACCAAGGATCCCGAGCGGCCCTTCCACGTCGATACGCGCAACGTCAGTATCCGAGTGTTGGGAACCCGTTTCAACCTCCGCTCGTACAACGAGGACAAGTATGTCGAGACGTCGCTCGTGGAGGGAAGCGTCGCGCTGGGGTTGAAGCGCGACGGCGGCGCGACCATCCTGATGCGTCCGGGCGACAAGATTCTGGTCGACAACGCCACGAACGCGGTCGTCCGCGAGCGGTTCGACTGTGCGCACTACATCTCGTGGCGCGACGGTTTCCACGTCTTCCGCCACAAGACGCTCGATGAGATCGCCCGCGATCTGGAACGTATGTTCGACGTGCAGATCGTCATCCGCGACACGTCGCTGCTCGGCGAGGAGTATTTCGCCACGTTCGCCAGCGGCTGGGAGATCGACGAACTGCTCGACGCGCTGAATATCCACCACACGCTGCACATCCAGCGCGACGGCCGCATCATCGAGATCGAGCGCGCCCGCCGGTAGGGGCTGTATGACGCACCGAAGCCGACTGTTGAAAACGAACCTGAAACACGCATATATGCCTATGGGAAAGGAATGATGGAAAAAGCCGGAAAATGTCGTTGCCCATTTTCCGACTCGAATTTTGAGACCTAAATTAAATCTGCAAAACCTGAACAAACCTATGAATTATCTCTACACGAACCGAAGAAGCGTGGGAATATTCGGAGGCCTGCTGTTGCTGATCCTCTTCTCATGCTGCGGAATCGGGAGAGCGGCGGCCCAACAGCAGGGCGCCGAACAGCGCATCACGCTGTCGATGCGCGACACCGCGATTTCGGACATCCTCGAAAACATCACCAAACGTTACCAGTACGCCTTCATCACCCGCACGGCCAACGTCGATACCAACGCCCGCGTTTCGATCGACGTGGTCGACGAACCGCTCCGTGCGGTGCTCGACCGGATTTTCGCCGGGCAGGAGGTCGCCTTCGAGTTCGACGGGCGGCTGGTGCGCATCTCCAAGGCGGCCGTACCCCCCCCCTCCTCCGCGTCGACGATCGCGGTTTCGGGCGTCGTGCGCGACGGGTCGGGCAATCCGCTGGCGGGCGTTACGGTCATGGTGGCCGGAACCTACAAGGGCGTTACCACCGACAACGACGGGCGCTATGCGCTGCGTGTCGACGGTGAGGCGTCGGTGCTGCAATTCCTCTATCTGGGCTATAAGAACGTCGAGGAGACCGTCGGCAAACGCACGACGATCGACGTGGCGATGGAGGAGGATCTCAAAATGGTGGACGAGGTGGTCGTCATCGGTTACGGTACCCAGTCGCGCAAGACGCTGACCACCTCGATTTCCAAAATCGACGGCGACAAGCTCTACGGCGCTCCCGTCTCGACCGTGGGCGACGCCCTCAAAGGCAAGGTCGCGGGTCTGCGGGTGGCCACCAACAGCTCGCTTTCGGGCGAGGCGCCCCGTTTCCTGATCCGCGGCGGATCGTCGATCAACATGGGCAACGACCCGATCTATATCGTCGACGGGGCGCTGCGCGACGACCTGAGCGGCGTCAACCCCAACGACATCGAGTCGATGGAGGTGTTGAAGGACGCCGCTTCGGCCGCGATCTACGGCGCACGCGCATCGAACGGCGTCATCATCGTCACAACGAAGAAGGGCAGCCCCTCGCAGGGACCCCAGGTCGTCTTCGACGTACAGGTGGGTTTCTCGGCGCCGACCAAGAAGTGGGACCTGCTCAGTTCGCGCGAGCAGATCGCGCTGGTGCGTCCGGCCATCGCCAACATCTACGCCAAGTCGACCGGCACGCTGGCCGCCAGTTCGTGGCTGGACGGCGCCAATGTCGCCGTGGGAACAGGGAACACGTCGAACAGGAACCAGTTCACCACGCGCTATCTGGAATACGGCGGTACGGTGCCCGACGGCTACGAGTGGATGTTCGATCCGCTCGACAACAGCAAGGTCATCATCTTCACGGATACCGATTTCCAGGATCAATGGATGAGCGAAGCCTTCTGGCAGAAGGAGTACATCGGCGTCAACGGCGGCAGCGACAGGATGAGCTACGCCGCGTCGATCAGTTACCTCGACGACGGCGGCGTCTTCGCCATGAGCGACTACGACGTCTTCACCACGCACGGCAACGCCAGCTTCAAGATCACCAAAAGCCTCGAAGCCTCCACGACGTTCGACATTTCGCGCCAGCGGAGCAGCAAGTTCGTGGACAACTACTTCAACGCCTTCGGCCGGGGAATCATGTTCGCCCCGACGGCGCGCGGCTTCGACGAGGAGGTCGGCTGGATGTCCAGCGGCGGCAACGCCAACGCCCAGCTGGCCTCGTTCTACGAAGCATTCTACGACCGCGAGGCCGCCACGGATCGCATTTCAAGCACCTTCAATCTCAAATGGCGGATCATCGACGGGCTTACGGCGACGGCCCAGTACAACTATTACGGCAACAACTACCGCGGCAGCTACTACGCCCGCGGCGAGGTCGACGGCTACCCGAACCTCATCAGCCAGACGCGTTCGACTACCGAGACGCGCACGCAGACCGTCCGCGACACCTTCACGGCGCACCTGGCCTTCAACCGTACCTTCGCCGACAAACATACGGTAGGGGCGACGCTCGGTTACGAGCTGATGAGCCAGCGTTACTGGTACCTCACCTCCAACTCGACGGGTTCGGCTTCGGACGACGTGCCCATTCTCGATTCGGGCATCAACTTCAAGGCGTCGAACAAGGACGAAAAGCAGGCGCTCATGTCGTTGTTCGGCCGCGTGTCGTACGACTTCGCACAGAAATACATCGTTTCGGCCACGTTCCGCTACGACGGCTCCTCGAAATTCGCCAAGGGCAACCAGTGGGGATTCTTCCCGGCGGCTTCGGCGGCGTGGGTCATCAGCGAAGAGCCCTTCTTCGAGGGGGTCAGACGCACGATGAACAACCTCAAACTCCGCGTGTCGTACGGTCAGACGGGTAACAACGGCATCGGACTCTACGACACCTACGGCGCCTTCGCCACGGGGCAGTACAACGGCCATACGACCTTCCTGCCGTCGGCCATGCAGAACGCCGACATGCAGTGGGAGTCGACCACGCAGCTCGACGTGGGGCTGGACGTCGGGTTCCTCAACGACCGCGTGCGCTTCATCTTCGACTACTACAACAAGAAGACCGACAACATGCTCTTCTCGATCACCATGCCCGACACGGGCCCCTATTCGAGCGTGAAGGCCAACGTGGGCAGCGCCCGTTTCTACGGTTTCGAGGCCGAACTGAACGCGGAGGTGATCCGTACCAAGAACTTCTCGTGGAACCTCGGGCTGACCTACTCCTACAACCGCAATAAGGTGCTGTCGCTGCCCGAGGAGTACGCCTACGACGAGGTGGACATGTACGGCAACCCTACCGGCCGGAAGGCCTACCGCATAGGCGGTTACAAGATGTCGGAGACGGGATACCGATTCGGCGGCACGGCTGTCGGCGAGTCGCTGGGGCGTATCTACGGCTACAAGATCGACCACATCATCCAGACCGAGGCCGAGGCCGACGCAGCCTATTACGACGCCCTGTCGAAAGGCCACCGCGTGAGCGACGGACAGCAGATTCCGGGCCGCAAGGACGCCGGCGACTACGAGTGGTGCAACCGTTACGGTTCGGCGCGCGATGCCGACGGCAATGAAATCATCAACGCCGAGGACATGTTCTACCTGGGCAACGTCGTGCCGCACTCGACGGGCGGTATCAGCAACACGTTCCGTTACAAGCGGCTGACGCTGTCGATCTACCTGGATTATGCGCTCGGACATTCGATCTACAACTACATGAAGACCCGCATGATCCAGAACACGATCGGGCAGAGCAACTCGGCCATCGCCTCCTACGTCTACGACTGTTGGAAGTACCCGGGCGACACGAATGCGAAATACGCCCGCTATTTCCCCAACGACGGCGATTACGGCAACGCCAACTGGGGCCGCGCCTCCGACTTCAACGTCGAGAAGGCCGATTACCTCTGTCTGCGCGACGTGTCGCTCTACTACGACCTGCCGGAACGGTGGGTGCGCAAGCTGCACATGAAGAAGCTGACGGTGGGCATTACCTGCAATACGATCGCCTACTGGACGGGCGTCACGGGCGCGATCAACCCCGAAACGGGTATGGGAGCCACGTCGAGTTCGGGCCACTACACCTCGGTGTCGACGGCCAATTCGAGCTCCGATTCGCGGCCGAACATCTTCCCGCCTACGAGCAAGTTCCTTTTCAACCTGAAAGTCACCTTCTAAATCGGATCAACCATGAGAATCGAAAGCAGCATAAAGGGATGGTTCGCGGTCGTCGCGGTATCCGTCTCGGCCGTATCCTGCGACATGCTCGATATAACGCAAGACAATAAGCTGTCGGTCAGCAACATGTGGAAAACGGCGGAGCAGGTCGAAGGTTCCACCTACGGCATCTACTCCGAGCTCCGCTCGAATTTCGTCCAGAGCCAGATCAACGTCTTCTACTGGGGCGAGTTGCGCGTGGGCGAATACATGTGGGGGCCGTCGTCGCTCTTCAACGTATGGGTCGGCCGCGAGGTGATCCAGAACACGATGACGGCCAACATCACCTCCTGCGGGTGGTCGGGCCTCTACTCGGCGATCGATCAGGCCAACGCCGTGCTCAAATACGCACCCGACACCGCGATCCCGATGACCGACGCCAAGCGCAACTGGGCGATGGGACAGGCCTATTTCGCCCGTGCCTACGCCTATTTCTGGGCCGCGCGCCTGTGGGGCGACGTGCCGCTGAACCTGCGGCCGATCGAATCGGTCGACCAGCCCGAGACCTACCCCGTGCGTGCGCCGAAAGCCGACGTCTATGCGCGGATCGGCTCCGACATCGAATCGGCTCTGGCGCTCTCAGACGCGCTCGGCTCGGACAAGTATCTGGCTACGAAGACGGCCGTGCTGATGCTCAAAGCGGAGTATTGTCTCTGGATGTACTCCGCCCAGAAGGGCGGCGACGCCTACCTGGACGGTGCCGAGGATGCGCTCGAAGCGATCGGCATCTCCCCGTCGCTGCTGTGCGACGACTACGGCCAGATTTTCGACCGCATGGCCGACAACGCGAAGCCTTCGAAGAACAGCAAGGAGGTGGTCTTCGCCCTCTACAACGACCAGACCGAATCCAAGACGGGCGGTTACAGCTGGTATTTCGCCTTTCCCGAAGCCTACGTGGCCAAGGGTTATCAGGGCAATCCCGTGCCGATCTACGAGACGCAGTGGCTCGACTACGGCGAGGGATTCCTCGCAAAACTCCGCGACAGCCGCGACAATCGGGGCGACACCCGCGTCAAGTACAATCTGGGCGAGGGCGACTACGGTGCCGACGGCGGCCGGCTGACCTTCTGCCGCAAGTTCCTCGGCGACATGAGTGCCGGCAAGATGGTGCTCGACGCCGATCTGATCTATTATCGTGCGGCGCTGGCCGTGATGATGGATGCCGAGTTGAAGTACTACCGCAAGGACTACGGCGGTGCGCTCAAATCGCTGAACATCATCGCAAAACGTGCTTACGGAAAAGACGACTACTATACCGATGCCTCGCAGGAAGCCGTGCTCGAAGCGCTCGTGGACGAGTATTTCCTCGAATTTCCGGCCGAGGGCGTCATCTGGTGGGCGCTGATCCGGCTCGACAAGATATGGGACTACAACGACTACCTTGCGGCGAACCGGAACAACACGAACATCCTTCTGTGGCCGATCTCGAAATCCGCGCGGGACAAGAACTCGAATCTCACGCAGACCGAGGGCTGGTATTGATACACATCTAATTCGACAGAAACATGAAATCTACGATAAAAACAGCGGCATGGATCTGTGCGATCCTGCTCGTTTCGGTGTCGTGCTACGACGACGGCACCGATTGCTTCGACACCGCGACGCGGATCTCGCTCTATCCCGACGTGGAACTTTTCAATGCCGACGGCACCACCGCATCGGGGAACGAGAGCTTCGTTTCGGCCGTGACCGTCAACGTCGGGCCTGCGGTTTCGGATATGGCGTGGGAGGCCTCCGTTCCGGCCTCGGCCGTATGGGCGACGGTGCGCAGGACGACCGTGGCGTCGATCTTCGAGGAGGCGACCGGCGGCGCGCGCCACGATCTCTCGGCGGACGGCATCGAACTGGTGCTGCAACCCAACACGGAGTATCGCCGCACGGTGGTCGTCACGATCGCTGCGGCCGACGGTACGACGGCCGACTACGAATTCACGCAGCTCGGTCAGAAGGCCGACGCTGCGGTTACGTCCGAGACCGCACAGCTCGTGTTCATGGCTGCCGGCGGGTCGGAGACGGTGACCTATACGAGCAACATGGGCGATGCCTATGCGTATGAAGTCGTCTATGGCGAGGGCTCCGCCGACTGGCTGACCGTCGGCGACGGCGGCGTCGGCACGCTGACGCTGACCGCCTCGCAGTGGGACGATCAGGAACGGCCGCGTGCGGCGACGCTCCGCATCGTCGTGGGATCGGCCGATACGAGTATGGCGACGCTCGAAATTCCGGTGACGCAGAATGCCGCCTACGACTACTACTACATGTACGGCGCGTCGGCCGACGCGCTGGCCGTCGGCGATGCCTATGAGCTGACGCGCAAGGCGGCCGGCGAATATACGGGGACGCTCTACTTCCTGCGTTCGGCCGACGGCGGCAATCCCGTGCTGCTCAACAAGAACGGCCGCACGGTCTCCTATCCCTGCTATGCGTTGACGAAGGAGGGTACCGTCGCGGAGATACCGACGGCGGAGACGCAGCTGCCCGCCGGCCCCGACATCGACATCGACGGCGTGCGCAGGTTCACGGTCGATTTCAATGCGATGACCTGGTCGTGGGAGCGCGTGACGACGCCCAACTGCATGCCCGATACGGAGGTGGCGGCCTATCCGACCAAGGCATACGTGACGCGCGACGGTGGTACGAAGACGTGGATGACCGTCGGTCTGCACTGGGCGGGCGACGCGACGATCGGCCGCTACAAGCTCGGCAGCGGGCTGGTGAGCGGTCATCAGACGGGAGGCTACGGCAACGAAGCGCCCTACGCTTCGCGCAATCCGGCCTACGATACGGAGGAGAACGGCGGATCGATCGTCGAGGCGAAGGACGGCTCGGGCCGGCCGCTGGCCGAGACCTACGGTCGTCTGTACAGCTCCTACGAGTCGCTGACGGGTTCCGCCAACGGTGCGCTGAACGCCTGCGAGGGCGGTTCGTCGGTGCTGATAAACTGTCCGTTCGGCGAACCGGGCACGACGCTGATCGATGCCGTGGGCGATCGTTATGTATTGGAAAGCATCATGCCGGCCGATCTGGCCGTCTATGCGGCTACGGCCGCGGGCGACGCGCAGGCCGAAGCCGAGCATCCCAACCTGAAGATGCAGATCCAGGGCATCTGCCCCTACGGCTGGCACATCGCCAACATGCAGGACTGGAAGGACCTCGTCTGGGCGGCCCATGCACAGGGCGCGGCGGATTATCCCGTCGATGCCGCAACGGCCACCTACCGCGCCTTCGGCGGCGGTACGCTGACCAACTTCGCAGCGCTGCTCTTCACCTCCGACTGGAACATCTACAATCCGGACTGTCCGGCCGAGAAGATTTCGACAGCGGCCGCCGATTTCGGATTCAACATGTTCAGTCAGGGCTGGCGCCTCTACAAGACGGGTTACGACTACGGTCCGGGCGACAACGATCCGCGCATGTACTCGTTCATCCCGCTCATCGGCGACTATTCGGCCACGAAGAAGGCCGGCTGGCGCATCTGGAACCAGAGCCGCGAAGCCAACATGCGCACCAACGGCGGATTCGATTTCGGCAACGGATGCGGCGGTGCCGTGCGGTGCGTCAAGAACTACAAGAAGTAATGTCCGATCTCTCTGCGTCGTCCGTCCGGCCCCCGATTCTCCCTTTGCGGATGGATCGGGGGTACGGAGCGGCGGCGAAACGATCGCAAACGAATAGCATGTTCAAAAAACGAAAACCATGTTGAAAAAGATATTTTCACTGACTGCGGCCGCGCTCCTGCTTTTCGCCTGCACCGACGACGAGTGGCCCGCGCAGCCCGATTGGAGCCAGATTCCCAATCCCGACGAAGAGGTCGACGACGGCTTGTTGAAGCCAGCCGCGTGTACCAATAACATCGTCGCCCACCGCGGCGGCGCGACCGAGTGCAAGGCGCCGGACAATTCGCTGGCTTCGCTCCGCTATGCCATCGGGCAGGGATGCTACGGCTCGGAGTGCGACATCTACTGGACGAAGGACGACAACGTCGTCGTGGCCCATGCCGACGGCAAGTGCCAGATCAACGGGATGCACCCGTGGGAGCATACGCTGGCTGAACTGCGCGCGGGAGGCGGACTCTCCAACGGCGAACAGCTGCCCTCGCTGGAAGATTTCCTCGGCGAGGTGATGAAGGAGGGATGCCCCACGCGGTTGTGGCTCGACATCAAGAACATCACCTATCCCTCGACGCTGACCGAGTATGCGATCAACGCCGCGCGCCGTTCGTGCGAGATCGCGACGGAGATGGGGGCGAAACATTTCGTGGAGTTCATCTGCACCGGAAACACTACCGTGATGAAGTCGGCATTCGCCTATGCCAAGGCGGCCGGCATACCGATCGGCTGGATGAGCAACCGCCCGGCCGGCGAATACGTCGGACTGGGGTATTCCTGGGCCAACCTCTCGGCGGCGAGCTACATGTCGGCCGAGGCGGGAGGTAAGGGTACGCGGACGCTCGAAGAGTTCGAAAAGGAGGGCGTGGCGCTGAGCGTCTTCAACGTCGACCGGCAGGCGGGCGACGGCAATGCCGTCTATACGACCGAAGCGGTCGACTACTACTGCTCGGCGGCCGGGCGTTTCAAGGCGCTCTGCACGAACGATCCCGCATGGCTGATCGAAAAGGTCGAGGCCGCGACGAAGGTCTACGACGGCATCCGCTCCGAGGCCGACCTGCGGGCCTTCGCGGCCGAAGTGGCGGTCGATCCCACGGCCGAACGTTTCCAAAACGCGGCGGGCGAGGTCGTCCTGCACACCGACATCGCGGTGTCGGAGGCATGGACGCCGATCGCCGGATTCGCGGGTGTGTTCGACGGCAACGGCAAGACGCTCACGGTGAACTATTCGGGCAGCGACGAACAGGCGGGAATCTTCGCCACGCTCGACGGTACGGTGAAGAACCTGCGGGTAGCAGGCTCGTTCACGACGACCGCGACGGCCAAGGTGACGCTGGGTGCCGTCGCCGGCAAACTGGGCGAGAAGGCGCAGATCGTGGGGTGTACGAATACGGCCGGCATCGCGATGAACGTCGATGCGAGCGGTACGACCGTGATCGGCGGAATCTTCGGTCAGGGAGCTGCCGGCAACGTCATCGCGGACAATACCAACGAGGGGCGGATCACCGTCCGCCGCAAGACGCCGGGCGACGCTGCGGCCGTGGCCGGTGTCGGCGGCTGGGCCTACTCGGACGTTACGGGATGCGTCAACAAGGGCGAGATCCGTTACTCGGACGAGGTGTCGGCGGCCAAGGCCGTCTATGTGGGCGGCGTATTGGGACGGCTCGATATCGGAAAGGGGTATGTCGTGGAGGACTGCCGCAACGAGGCCCCCGTCACGCTGGCGACCGCGCAGGCGGCCAACAACCTGCTGGGCGGCATCGCGGCCTACGCCAACGGCGAGAACCGCGATACGCCCAACACGATCCGCAACTGCGAGAACCGGGGCGACGTTCTGGCCGATGCCCCCGTGTCGGACAAGGCGAAGACCGGTCAGGCCCGCATGGGCGGTATCTGCGGCGGTACGGCGGTCTTCGAGGGGAATACCAACTACGGCAAGGTCGAGGCCCGGGGCGGCGGCAAGGGCGCATCGGAGTTCTCGATCGGCGGTATCAGCGGCATGATCGCGCACGATGCGACCGGCTGCCGCAACTTCGGCGACGTGCTCAACAACACCGGCAGGGAGAATCTTCTCGCCCATACCGGAGGTCTGTTCGGATGGGCGACGCTCGCCTTCACGATCACCGACTGCGCGCTGGATGCCGACGTGGTGTCGACGACGCTCTACAATTACGACGGCGACAAGGGTACGACTGCCGATCCGGCGCACGAGAACAGCAGCTGCGCGGGCATTCTGGTCGGACGCATCAAGTCGAAGATCGAGGTAACGGTCGAATCGGTGAAGATCTACGGCAAGCTGACGCGGACGATAAACGCCGAGGGGCAGACCAGGACGATCGATTTCACGACGACGGTGCCGGCCGACAACTATCTCTACGGTGCGTTGCAGGATGCGGCTTCCAAGCTGGTCGTCGAGCAGGGAGCGATCACCTGCGTTTCGACTGCGAAGTGATTCGAAAATACGCGAATGGGGGACTCCGGTTCCCTATTCTTTTCTGAAAATGCAGTCCTCCGCTCCGTTCCGCGAAGGCGGAGTCCGGTACGGGGAAGCGACTGCCGAAAACGAACGACGATCATGAAGAGAGCCATTCATTTCGGGGCCGGCAAGATCGGCCGCGGTTTTATCGGCGCCCTGCTGTCGCAGGCCGGATACGAGGTCTGTTTCGCGGAGGCGGATCCGCAGCTGGTGGACGAGATCAACCGGCGGCGGGGCTATACGGTCCATGTGACGGACGAAATCTGCGCCGAGCTGCGGATCGCCGGCGTGTCGGCCGTGCGGGCGGACAGCGGGGAGGCGGTACGGCGGCTGGTCGACGCCGATCTGGTGACGACGGCCGTCGGGCTGGGTGTCCTGCCTCGGGTCGCACCGGTCATCGCCGCAGGACTGTGGGCGCGTAAAGCGGCCGGAGTCGCTGCGCCGCTCAACGTCGTCGCCTGCGAGAACGGCGTGCGTGCGACCTCGCGCCTCAAAGCGTCCGTATACGAGGCGCTGGATGCGCCGACGGCCGCATGGGCGGAGCGCACGGTCGGATTCGCCGACTGTTCGGTCGACCGCATCGTGCCGCCCGTCGCCTTTCCCGAACCGCTGGACGTGGCCGCCGAGGCGTTTCACGAATGGAACGTCGAGCGGAGCGCGTGGGTGGGCGAACCGCCGCAACTGTCGGGAATGCACCTGACCGACGAGTTGGAGGCGCACATCGAACGCAAGCTCTTCACGCTGAACACGGGACACTGCGCGACGGCCTATCTGGGACATCTCAAAGGGTATGTCACCATCGCCGAGGCGCTCGCCGACGAGCGGATTTTCGGGCTGGTGCGAGGTGCGATGCGGCAGAGCGGGGAGGCGCTGATCCGCAAGTTCGGTTTCGGCAGGGCGCAGCACGCCGCCTACATCGACTCCGTGCTGCGGAGGTTCCGCAATCCGTGGCTGCGCGATACGGTAGCCCGCGTGGGGCACGATCCCGCCCGCAAGCTCTCCGCACCGCTCTATTTCTCCTATCCGATCACGCTGGCGGCGGGCTACGGGCTTGCCGTGGACAAGCTGGCGCTCGCGGCCGCCGCAGCGCTGCATTTCGACGATCCGGCCGACGGGCAGTGTGCCGAGATCAGGGAGACGATCGCCCGGATCGGTCTGCCGGCTGCCGTGCGGCGGATTACCGGCATCGACGACGACAGGCTCGTGGCGGCGCTGGTCGACGCTTATGCGCGGGTGCCGTCGGCCGTCGGGGCGTGACGGACGGGTCGCATGTAATTTTTCGTAACGAATACAACCGATGAAACGCTATTTGACGATACTCGCCGCGGCGACGATGCTCTCCTGCGGCGGCCGGCAGGCCGGTTATCCGGTCGCGGGCGAAGACCACGCGGTGAAGATCGCCTCGTTCGAGGAGTTCCAGTCCTATTTCCGCTATGTCCCCGGGCGGGACATCATCATCAGCGCCCATCGGGGCGGTATGCAGGAGGGGTATCCCGAGAACTGCATCGCTTCGTGCGAGAAGACGCTGTCGATGATGCCGACCTTCTTCGAGATCGATTTCAGCTTCACGAAGGACAGCGTGATGGTGCTCATGCACGACCTGACGATCGACCGCACGACCGACGGCAAGGGGCGCGTGGCCGACTACACCTACGAGGAGTTGCAGCGGTTCCGGCTGGTCGACCGCGACGGAAACGTGACCGACTACCGCATTCCGACGCTCGCCGAGGTGCTCGAATGGGGGAAAGACAAGATGGCGTTCAATTTCGACAACAAGTATATCAACACGAAGGGCGTCGGTGAGGCGGAGAGACGGCGGGCGCTGGATTATTACGTCGAGCAGTTGTTGCCGGGCGGCGCATGGTCGGAATACCACAACATCTTCCTGAGCGTCCGCTCGCTCGACGAGGCGCTGTACTATTGGAATGCGGGGGTGCGCAACGCAATGTTCTGCATCGAGATCAGTACGCCCGAGCAGTTTCGGGCTTTCGAGCGGAGCGGGATTCCGTGGAGCTACCTCATCGCCGCGAGCCGCAAGGCGATGGATCCCGCCATGACGGAGATCTACGAAAAGCTCCACGACCGCGGCGTGATGGTGATCGTCTCTGTCACGGGATCGGCCGATCGGGTGAAGGATCGCCGCGACCGGCGTGTGGAGTACCTGCGCACGCTCCTCTCCGAACCGGATATTATCGAAACCGATTATCCGGCCGATTTCGTCGGTCTTCCCGTCGGACGGGAGGAGCTGCGCGCGATCCGCGACCGCGAGGCGGAGCGGATGGAGCGGTAGGCTTGTCGAGCGGCGGGTCTGCCGATTGCATGCCGTGCGGAGATCAGAAGAGCAGCGAGTGTTCGGCCAGAAAGTCGAAGAACGCCTGCCGGTAGTTCTCCGAGACGGGAATGTACTCCTTGCCGAAGACGATGCGGTTGCGTTCGATCGAGCGGATCTTCGAAGGCTGCACGATGAAGGAGCGGTGGACGCGGACGAACCGGTCGGCGGGCAGCTGTTCTTCCAGCGATTTGAGACTGGTCAGCGTGAGCACGGGATGCGTCTCCTCCTCGACGTGGATCTTCACGTAGTCTTTCAGCCCCTCGATGTAGAGGATGCTGTCGAATCCGATCTGCCGCAGCCGGTATTCGGTCTTGACGAAGAGGCTTTGCGGAGCTGCGGCCGGCGGGGGCGTTTCGGCGCGGTTTTTCAGTTCGAACCATGCCAGCGCCTTGTTCGCCGCTGCGAGGAAGTCGGCATAGCTGATCGGTTTGAGCAGGTAGTCGACCGCGTTGACGCGGAAGCCTTCGACGGCGTAGCGGCTGAAAGCCGTGGTGAAGATCACGCGCGTGTCGGCGGGGAGCATCCGCGAAAGTTCCATGCCGCTCAGCCCCGGCATCTGGATGTCGCAGAAAAGCAGGTCGACGGGGTGGTCGCGCAGCATGTCGAAGGCCGCCGAGCCGCTGCCGAACGAGCCGCACAGCGTCAGGAACGGTGTCTTGCGCACGTATCCCGCCATCAGCTCCACGGCCAGCGGTTCGTCGTCGATGATCGCGCAGTTCAGTTTCATCGTTCGTGCAGTTTGATGCGCAGCGACGCCGTGTAGGTGCCGCCCCGCTCTCCGTATTCGAAAGTGTGGCGTTGCGGATAGATCATCTCCAGCCGTTTCGAGAGGTTTTTCAGCCCGATGCCCGAACCGCTCCGATCCGAAGCCGTCTTGGGGAAACAACTGTTGCGGATGCGGCAGACCAGTTCGCCGCCCCGCTCGTGGATGTCGATCCGGATGAACGACGGTCTGTCGTTGCTCGTGCCGTGTTTGAAGGCATTCTCGATCAGCGAGATGAACAGCAGCGGGGCCACGGGCGTCGGCGACGGTTCTTCGGGCAGCGAGACTCCGACTTCCACGTGGCGCGGCAGGCGGATGCGCATCAGTTCGATGTAGTCGCGCAGGAACTCGACCTCGGCGGCCAGCGGCACCGTGGGGCAACTGCTTTCGTAGAGCACGTAGCGCAGCATCCGGCTCAGGTCGTGGACGGCCTGCTGCGCGCGGTCGGCGTCGATCTGGATGAGCGAATAGATGTTGTTGAGCGTATTGAACAGAAAATGGGGGTTGAGCTGGCTTTTGAGGTTTTGCAGTTCGGCCTGCGTGCGGCTGTGTTCCAGCTCCTGCCGGGCCGCTTCGGCCTTGTACCAGCCGCCCGTCATGCGGATGGCGACTCCCGCACCTACCACCAGCAGGTATAGCGCGGCGTTTCCGGCGAAAAAACGCACGGAGTCCTGCCACGGCCGCGGCAGGGGCGGGTGCTGCGCATCGGGCGGCAGCACGTAGCGGAACAGGAGGTGCAGCCCGACGATCACCGCGGCGATCAACAGCGCGTTGCCGCCCAGGAAACGGCCTGTCTGACGGGTGAAGAGGTATCGTTCGATCAGCAGGAAATAGTTCGTGTAGAAGACCACCATGAACGAGAGCGGTACGAGCAGGAAGCGCAGGTACTCCGAACCGGTCATCAGCGGCCGGTCGGGGGAGGTGACGAACAGCGGCATCCCGAAGATCACGGCCCATGCCGTCAGGTGGATCAGCCAGCCCGAATATTTCGATTGCAGCGCGGTCATAGCCGAACAAAATTAACGATTATTTCCGATTATTCATAACGGATCGCCTCGATCGGGTCGAGCATCGCCGCCTTCTGCGCGGGGTACCACCCGAAGAAGACGCCCGTCAGCGTGCAGACGGCGAACGAGAGGAGGACGCTCCACGGCTGGATGTAGATGGGGAAGGCCGCCGCCAGATTGACCACCACGGCGGCCCCGATGCCGAATACCACGCCGATCAGACCGCCCGTGACGCTGATGAGGATCGATTCGATGAGGAACTGCGCCAGAATGTCGCGTCCTTTGGCGCCGATCGACATCCGCAGGCCGATTTCGCGCGTGCGCTCCGTCACGGAGACGTACATGATGTTCATGATGCCGATGCCGCCCACCAGCAGCGAGATGCCCGCCACGGCCGCCAGCAGGACGGTCATCATGTCGGTCGTCGAGGTGAGCATCGACGAGAGTTCCTGCTGCGAGCGGATCGAGAAGTCGTCGTCGTCCGTGGCTTTGAGGCGGTGGTTCGTGCGCAGGATGTCGCTGATCTCGGCGATCGCCTCGTCCGTGTAGGCTTCGCTCAGCGACGAGCAGACGATCTCCTGCAAGTGCGTGATGGCGAGGATGCGCTTCTGCACCGTCGTGTAGGGGGCCACGATCAGGTCGTCCTGGTCCATGCCCATGCTGTTGTAGCCCTTGCTTTCGAGCACGCCGACGATCCGGAAGGGGATCGTACCGAAGCGGATGACACGCCCCACGGGGTTTTCGCCGGCGGGAAAGAGTTCGTCGACGACCGTCTTGCCTACCAGACACACCTTGGCGGCCGTCTTGATCTCCTGCTCGGAGAAGGCATCGCCGTCGGCGATCTTGTAGCGGCGGATCTCCAAGTAGTCGAGGTTCACGCCGTAGACCGTCGTGGGCGTGTTGTTGGCGCCGTAGACCGCTTGTCCGGCGCTGTTGACCGCCGGCGAGACGTAGGAGACGTAGCAGGTCTTTTCGCGGATGTCCTCCATATCTTTGAGTTTGAGCGACTCCATGTCGTCGGCGTCGAGCCGGACGCCGCCCCGCATGTCGCTGCCCGGATGGATCATGATCATGTTGGACCCCATTTCGCTGATCTCGGCCTGAATGCTCCGCTTCGATCCCTGCCCGATGGCGAGCATCGTGATGACCGACGCCACGCCGATGATGATGCCGAGCATCGTCAGAAATCCGCGCAGTTTGTTGTTGCCGAGCGCCTTGACGGCTATTTTGAAGAGATTCGTGAAATTCATGTTCAATCCTCCTGTTCGGGCAGCTGAGCCAGCGTCTCGGCCGCGTCGAGAATAGCGGCGTTGCGTACGTCGCCCGTGACGCGGCCGTCGCGCAGGGTGATGTTGCGGCTGCTGTATTGTGCGATTTCGGGGTTGTGCGTGACGAAGATGATGGTGCGTCCCGCGGCGTGCAGCTGCTGGAAGAGCACCAGCACCTCGAAACTCGTCCGCGTGTCGAGGTTCCCCGTCGCCTCGTCGGCCAGAATGACCGCCGGATCGTTTACCAGTGCGCGGGCGATGGCCACGCGCTGCATCTGTCCGCCCGACATCTGGTTGCTGCGGTGCAGCAGCCGGTCGCCGAGTCCGACGGCTTTGAGCGCGGCCACGGCACGGTCGCGCCGTTCGGCCGACGAACAGGAGGGGTTGTACATCAGCGGCAGTTCGACGTTCTCGATGGCCGTCGTCTTGGGCAGCAGGTTGTAGTTCTGGAAGACGAAACCGATCTTGCGGTTGCGCAGCGTGGCGCGCTGGTTCTTGTCCATCGAACGCACCGCCGTACCGTCGAGGTAATATTCGCCTGCGGAGGGGGTGTCGAGGCAGCCGAGCGTGTTGAGCAGCGTCGACTTGCCCGATCCGGAGGTACCCATGATTGTGACGAACTCCCCTTCGCAGATCGTGAAGGTGACGCCGCGCAGTGCATGTACCGTCTCGTCTCCCACCCGGAAATCGCGCCGGATGTCGTCCAGCCTGATGATCTCTTTCATGGGTTTATTTCTTCTTTTTGTCGCCGCCCGGAGGGGCAGGCATGAAGGGACTCCGTTCGGCGGCGGCTTCGGGCTCCGTCCGCTCCGCCGTCAGGCAGACGGCCACCTCCTCGCCGTCGTTCAGCCCGTCGACGATCTCGGTCAGTTCGCCGCTGGCCGAGCCGGCGGTCACGTACCGCGGTACGAGCGTCGTCCCCTGTTTTACCCACAGCTCCCGTTTGCTTGGTTCGGCCTCTGCGGCGGCTTCGGCATGCAGGCCGAGCGCCGCGAGCAGCTCCCCGTCGGGGACGAACCGCAGGGCTTTGGTCGGGACGGCCAGCGCATCGTCCTTTTCGAGCGTGAAGATCGTCACGTTGGCTGTCAGCCCCGGTTTGAGTTTCAGTTCGGGGTTGTAGGCCGTGATGACCACCTCGTAGGTCACGACGCTCGATTCGGTCGTCGCTTCGAGGCGGACCTGCTCCACCACCCCCTCGAAGGTGTCGTCGGGGTAGGCGTCGACGGTGAACTCCACCCGCTGTCCGTCGGATACCTGCCCGATGTCGGCTTCGTCGACATCGGCCACGACCTGCATCTGCGTCAGGTCGTTGGCAATGGTGAAGAGCGTCGGTGTCTCGAAGCCCGCCGCCACGGTCTGCCCCTCCTCCACGGCGCGGCTGATGACCACGCCGTCGATCGGGGAGGTGATCGTCGCGTAGCCCAGATTGCGTTTGACCTTGACGATGGCGGCCTGGGCCTGTTCGTAGGCGTTGCGCGCCTTCTCGTAGAGGTAGAGGGCTTCGTCGTATTCGGCGTCGCTTACCAGCTCCTTCTCGTGGAGGGTGCGCGTGCGCGAGTACTCCTTCATGCGGTATTCGTTTTCGGTCTTGCAGCTCGCCAGCTCGGCCTGCGACGATTCCAGTTCGGCTTGCAGGGTCACCTTGTCCATTTCGGCGATGAGTTGTCCGGCTTTCACCACGTCGTTGTAGTCGACGTAGAGCCGGTCGATGATCCCCGATACCTGCGTACCCACCTCCACTTCGGTGACCGGTTCCACCGTTCCCGTAGCCGTGACCGAGTTGCGGATCGTGATGCGGCTCGTCGCAGCCGTTTCCAGCGTGATTCCGGTCTGCTTCGAAGGACGCAGCGCGAACCAGAGGCCGCAGGCCGCGACGAGGGCCGCGACGAGGACGGCCGTGCTTTTTCGTTTCATCTTCATGTGCTTTTCGTTTGTTTTCAGCGGTCGTTTTCGATCTCCGGAGGGGCTATCGTCCCTGATAGATGTCGAGCAGCCTGATGTTGAGCAGCGCCATGTACTTGGCCTGCAACACCTCCTGCCGTGCCGACGAAAGTTCGTTCTGCGCCGTAATCAGTTCGACGGTGTTCTTCCGGCCGACGCGGAACTGCTCGTCGGTGAGGTCGTAGCTCTGCCGGGCGTAACGTTCCTTCTGCCGGGCGGCCGTGTAGCGCGATTGCGACGAGATGGCGTCGAGGTAGGCCGACTTGACCTTGCGGAGCAGCTCCTTTTCGAGACCGAGCTGTTCGAGACGGCTGTTCGAGGCGGCGATGCGCGCCTTGTTGACGGCCGTCCGGTTCTTGCGGTTCGAGAAGATCGGGATGCTGACCGAGAGCGCGACATTCTCGTTGAAGCGGTTCCAGACCTGACTTCCCGGCTGGAATCCGCCGCCCGTCATGTGTCCCGTGCCGAGACCGGCCGTAAGCGAAACGGAGGGATAGAATCCTGCACGCGCCTCTCTTATCCCCAACTCCGCCGTCTCGACGCCCAGCCACCCCCGTTCGATCTGCGGCATGGCGTCGAGCGCCGTCGCATAGATGTCGGTTTTGGCGGGCAGGGCCTGCAAGACGGTCTCTTCTCCCTCTGCGGGCGCGGCAAGATTCATCTCCTCCGTGATGTCGAGTTCGAGCAGCTGTTTGAGCTGCAACTTGTAGTCGTCGAGCGACGACCGGGCGACGACTACTTGGTAGAGGTCGCTCGCATACTGGCTTTCGAGCTGGGCGAAATCGACCTTGCTGATCGATCCCGCCTGCCACATCTGCTCGGCGCGGTCGCGCTGGGCACGCGAGACTTCGGCCGTACCGGCGGCTACCTCCACGGCTTCGGCGGCGTAGAGCGCCTGCATGTAGGCTTCGACGATGGCGATGCGGATGTCGTTCGCGGATTCGGCGACCGAGAGTGCGTCGATGCGGTTTTGGAGCCTCTGTTCCTTGACCGCCGTGCGCAGTTTGCCGCCTTCGTAGAGCGTCAGCCCTGCGTTGATTCCGTAAGTGCCGGTGTAGCTGTTGTTGTCTTCGGCGTTCGACGAGGGGTAATTCGTGTAGCCCTGTGTCGCCGAGACTGCGAGCGACGGTAGCAGCGCGGCCTTCGCTTCGCGGGTATCTTCGAGCCCTGAGAGGTAGTCGTTGCGGCTCTGCTGCAACTGGATATTGTTTTCCAGCGCATAGTCGAGGCACGTTTGCAGCGTCCAGACTTTCAGCGAGTCCTGCGCCGCGACCGCGTGCCAGACCAGCAGTGCGGCGCATCCTGTCAGCAGTTTGCGATTCATGACATTCCGTTTTGCCGCGAAGCTACCGCACGGCGCGCGCGAATGCAATTAAAATAGACGGACGGGCTTTTTCTGTCGACGAAACGGGCGATAACGGCGACACCCTCTTCGCGCTTATCGCGAAAGAGGGTGTCGCTTCATACGGCTTCGGGGGGGGGCGTTCCGTGCCCCTCGGACGTTATTCCAGCCGGATCGTTTCGCCGCAGCGGCGGCTGCGCTCGGCCTCGAAACAGATGCGGTGGCTCTCGATCGAATCCTCGATCGTGCAGAGGAAAGGGTGGCCGGGGCGGGTCAGCGCGTCGACGAAATCTTCGATCAGCCGCAGGTCGGCGCCCGCATGGAAGGGGTGCCCCGCCAGCTCCTCGAAATCGTAGACGCGGTTGTGGCCGCGGCGGAAGCGATGCACGTGGAGCTTGCGTTCGTCGCCGAAGATCTCGCCGTGCGTCATCTTGATGTGGGTGCGCCGGCAGTCGTCCTGCGTGAAGATGTCCATCGAGAGCGAGAGGATCGTCTCGTCCGCGAGTTCCATGGTGAGCAGCTGGTGGTCGACCACGTCGTTGTCGCAGCGGTAGATGCAGCGGCCGTAGGGGCCGTGGCGCAGTTCTTCCAGGAGCACCTCGTCGAGCGTGCGTCCCTGCGGTACGTCGAAGTTCGAGATCCAGTCGCGGCGCGTGCAGTAGAGGTCGACGGCCGAATAGGGACAGTCGTGCTCCACCGGACAGTCGATGCAGCGTTCGGCGCTCGTCTGCGGCGCGTTGGCTGCGCGGAACCAGCGCAGCGAACCGAACGAACTGAGTTTGCGGCAGGGGCTTCGGGTGATCCAGAGCAGGAAATCGACGTCGTGGCAACACTTGGCCAGCAGCATCGGGTTGGAGGTCTCTTCGCGCCGCCAGGGGCCGCGGACGTAGCTGTGCGTCGTGCGGTCGATACCCACCGCCGCGACGTGATTGACGGAGATGATCTGTCCCAGCTCGCCCGAATCGACGATCTCCCGAATCTTGGCGAAGTAGGGGTGGTAGCGCAGCACGTGGCAGATGCCTACCAGCACACCCCGTTCGCGGGCGCGGCGCACGATGGCGCGGCATTCGTCGAGCCGCTGTGCGATCGGCTTTTCGAGCAGCACGTGGAGTCCGGCGTCGATCGCCTTCATGCAGGGATCGAAGTGGACGTCGTCCGGCGTGGTGATGAGCACGGCGTCGGCGTCGGCCGGTCGGGCGAAGAATGCGTCGTAGTCGGCGTAGCGGCGTTCGGACGCAAGCCCGAACCGCTCGGCCGTTTCGTTGCGCCGCAGTTCGTTGCCGTCGACGACGGCAACCGGTTGCAGCCGTTCGGGGTGCCGCCGTGCGTATTCCAAGTATTTATTGGCCCGGTTGCCCGCGCCGATGACCGCCATGCGCAGCGGACGCCCTTCGGGGACTTTCTGGAAATTCATGGATCGGAGTTTGTGTTTGCGGCCGTTTCCTGCGTCCGGCAGCCTGTTTTCGGGTGCGCTGCCTTCGCCGGTCGGGAACGGTCGTTTCGATACCGGCCGGAGACGCGGTGTCTCCGGCCGGTGGGTTGTTCGTCGCGGGAGCGCGTCCCGCCGAGGTCGTCTATTTCCCGTTCTGTGTCTTCGCGTCGAGAGACTTGATGCGGATGTTGCGGAACTGGATGCCTGCGCCGTGTCCGAGCAGACCGATGTGCCCCTTCTTGTTGAAGAGTCCCGGGTGGTTGCGGTGGTCGACGGTGTAGGGATTCTTCTTGGAGCCGTCCTCCGAGACGTTGTGTCCCTGGCACGCTTCGCGGATGTCGCCGTCGAGGATCACCTCGCCGTTGACCGTCACGGTGATGCGGTCGCCCACGGCGCGGATCTCCTCCACGTTCCATGTGCCCAGCTCGCCGAACTTGATCCGCTTGGCCGGAATGATGCCGTAGACCGAGCCGTGCTGCTGGTAGACGCGCAGGTTCTTGTAGATCGGGGCGTCGTGGTCGAGGATCTGGATCTCCATGCCGTGGTAGGCGGCGTCGACGCCCATCGGCGTACGCAGGCCGATGCCGTTGTTGACCCCTTCGCGCAGGAAGCGGAACTCGAAGCGCAGGATGAAATCGCCGTACTCCTCGACCGTGTAGAGATTGCCCTTGCCGCCGTAGGATGCGGTGACGTAGATCGTTCCCTCCTGCGGGACGTAATTGGTCGTGTTGCCCGTCCACTTGTGGAGCGAACGGCCGTCGAAGAGCACTTCGTAGCCTTCGGCCCGCTCTTCGGGCGAGAGTTCGAAGACGGGCGTCGCGGGCAGCTCGCACAGGTAGAAGTCGCGGAACTCCGCAGCATCGCCTTCGCCCAGCAGCTCGATCGCTCCGCTCGCGTAGGCCGCTTCGCCGGGCGCGCAGGTATTCTCCAAGATGACGTTTTCGGTTACGGTGCGGCCGTTGACCTCGACGGTCACGCGGTCGTCCACGACCTTGACGTGGAGCGTGTTCCACTCCCCGTCGGCGTTGTCGGCATCGACCGCGGGGGTCGATGCGTGGGTGCGGTTGCCGGTCAGTGCGCCCGACCCCGCGTCGCCGCCCAGACCGATCCGGTTGGTCGAACGCACGGCGATGCCGGCGGCGCCTCGTGTGCGGCAGTCGATCCAGAATTCGAAGTTCTCGTAGGTGCCGGGTGCGGCGATCGTGCTCGGCTCGCCGCCCGCATAGGCGATCGTGCCGTCGGCCGTGGTCCAGCTCTGCTGCATCGCCTTCGCGGCGGCCGCCTCGGCCCGTTTGAGCGCAGCGGCCTTCATCGTGGCGCGGCGGGCGGGATCGGCTGTGACGGCGCTCCACTGCGCAAGGTCGGTCGCGACGGCGGCGAACCCTTCGGCGGGGAGTTTCGAGAGCATCAGCGTCAGCTCGTCGACGGCATAGCCGGCGTCGGCGTCGCTCTTGGCCCATTCGCGGTAGATGTCGCGGCTCTTTTCGAGCAGGGCGCGTACCGTGTCGCCGCCGAGCGGGCGGGCGCTTTTCGCTGCGATGGTCTTGACGGCAGCCGCAGCGGCGCGCGCCGTCGCCTCGTCGTCGAGATAACGGCCGGCGAGCACGAGCGCCGGGAATTCACGGATGCCTTCCAGCTTGCGCAGGATGCCGACGGCGATCTTCGGCGAGGGATTCAGTTCGAGCGCTTGGCGGTAGAGCTGATATTTGCGCACGGGCGTCGCGTCGAGCGCCGCCACGCAGGCCGTGTAGCGCGTCAGCGCGCGGTCGGCCAGATCGGGATTGCCCGCGGCGATCGTATAGAGCACGCCGGCGATCTGCGGAGCGTCGACGCGCAGCAGCGCGTCGAAGGCTTCGGCGCGGCGGGTGCCGGCGAAGTTCTCCACCAGGCAGTCGATCGCCTGCTGCGTACCGGTCTGTGCCAGTGTGGGGTAGTAACGTTCGGGACGGGGCGAGGCGCTCATCCGGGCGTAGACGGTCTCGTATTGCTTTTCAGGTGCGAGCGTGCGTACGGCATGGGTGAGCGCAGCCGAGAGCTGCCCGGCATGTGCCGCGTCGGCGGTGTCGAGCAGCCGGCTCAGGCGGTCGACGTCGGCGGGAGCGGCGATGCTGGCCAGCGCACGGTAGGCGGCCTCCGAGACGGCGGCGTCCGGTGCGTCGAGCAGGGCGAAGACCTTGTCCGCGACGGCATCGATACGCCGTGCGGCAGCGAGGTTGAGCGCCTGTACCTGCATCGTGCCTCGGCCGTCGAGTGCCTTGACGACGCCTTCGTCGATACGGCCGTTGAAGGCCAGCAGCGTCTGTGCCGCGGCGTCGGAGTGCGGGCCGCCGAGCGCGGCGATCAGCGCGGCGAGCGCCTCGTCGCCGCCCAGGCGGCCTGCGGCGCGGATGCCGGCCAGAGCCACGGCGTCGTTCGACGAGCCGACGGCTTCGGTCACCGCTCCGGTCTGCGACGCGGCGTGACGCACGCCGAACCACTCGATCACGTCGGCCCACGCCTCGTCGCTCAATCGTTTGCGGTCGGCGGCGATCGCGGCGTAGACCGCGTCGTCGGCCTTGTCGCCGATGTAGCGCAGAGCGGCGTTGCGGTATTGGATGTCGCCCTTTTCCAGTGCGGCGAGCACGTAGGGCATCGCTCGGGTGCCTTCGGCGCGGACGATCACTTCGAGCGCCGCGCCGCGCACGTTGGCGCGTTCGCATTTGAGCAGCCGTTTGGCCGCCTTCACTGCGTCGCGTGCCGCGCCTTCGTCGACCATGCGGTCGAGCAGGCGCAGGTAGGAGTCGGTCGCGGCGGTTTCGTCACAGCCGTAATCCACGGCGCGGGCTGCCGCTTCGAGCGCCTTGGCCGAGGCGGCCGTGCCGCAGGAAGCCAGCGCGGGGTAGAGGGCCGCACGGGTCGCGTCGTCGGCGCCGTCGATCCAGCCCAGCAGGATCGGTTCGGCCGCTGCGGTGCGTTTCTCCCCGAAGGCATAGGCCAGCGCAGCGCGCTGCGCATCGCTAAGGTCGCTGCGGCGTGCGAGCGACAACAGGGTCGCTTCGCTGTCGGGAATGGAGATCAGCGCGCGCAGGACGGGGTCGCCCAGATAGGGGTCGTCGATGTAGGCGGCCAGTGTGGCGGCATTGTCGGCCGTCGCGCAAAGTTGCAGCTGCGAGACGAGGAAGGCGCGGTTGGCGTCGTCCTTGCAGCGTGCCAGTGCGGCGAGCAGCCCCTCGCATACGGCGGGGCGCAGCTGCTCCCGTCCGGCGGCGGTGACGAAGCTCGCCACGCCGTTGAGGGCGTACTCCACGGCGGCGTTCTCGCCCTGCGAGGCAGGGACGAGCATGTCGGCCAGGATGCCGACGCCCTCGGCGCCGGTGGCGGCCAGTTCACCCATAATCTTGTCATAATCCCCGGCAGTGGCGGCGGGAAGCTGCGCCAGCGCGTCGGCGACGACGGTTTCGACCGTACGCTGGCGTTCGTCGAGCGGTGCGGCCGTGACGTTCGCGGCGAAAAACAGCGCGAACGTCAGCAGGATCAACGTTTGTCTTATCGTTTTCATGAGTCGGTGTTCGTTACGGTTAGCGATGTTCAGATTTGCCACGGGCGGCGCATCGGCTGGTCGACGAGGCGGTTGGCCGCGTCGTCGCCGACGAAGAGCTGGCTGACGGGATCGAAATGCAGCGTGCGGTTGAGACGCAGCGCGCAGGCGCCCATGTTGACCAGCGTACAGCTGCGGTGGCCGATCTCCTCGTCGAGCGCGAAGCGCCGGCGCGTACGCACGCATTCCAGAAAATCGGTGTTCTGCGGCTCGGGATCGGGCAGTTCGGCCAGCTTCTCCATGACATCGGGAATCGTGCAGCGGAACCCTTTGTAGACCTTGCCCAGCGGCCCTTCGATGTAGGGCGTGTCGTCTTTGCTCTCGAAACCCTCGCCTTCGAGTACGATCTGGCAGCCGTCGTCGTAGGTGTAGACGATCTTGCGCCAGATGTCCACGGCGTCGGGGTGCTGTTCGGGGGCGTCGACCTCGACCTTCACGGGCGACGTACGGTCCTTGCCCAGCAGATACTGTACGGGGTCCATGTAGTGCTGCCCCATGTCCGTAAGGCCGCCGCCGTCGTAATCCCAATAGCCGCGGAAGGTCTGGTGCACGCGGTGTTCGTTGTAGGGTTTGTAGGGCGCGGGGCCGAGCCACATGTCGTAGTTCAGTTCGGCGGGGACGCTCTGCGGCCGGAGGTTCTCCTTGCCGACCCAGTAGAATTTCCAGGCGAAGCCCGTGGCGCCCGAAATGGTCACTTTCAGCGGCCAGCCCAGCATCCCGCTGTCGACGAGTTTCTTGAGCGGTTCGACCGTCGTCCCCAGCCCGTAGAAGGTGTCCTTGAAGCGGAACCACGTGTTGAGGCGGAAGATGCGGTTGTTGCGCTTGACGGCTTCGACCACGCGGCGGCTCTCGCCGATGGTGCGCGTCATGGGTTTCTCGCACCAGATGTCCTTGCCCGCGCGCGCGGCTTCGACGGCCATGATGCCGTGCCAGTGGGGCGGCGTGGCGATGTGTACGATGTCGACGTTGGGGTCGGCGATCAGGTCGCGGTAGTCTTCGTAGGCTTGGAGCGTCTCGTTGAATTTCTTGTGTCCCAGTTCGACGGCCGAACGGAGATGTCGTCGGTCGACGTCGCAGACGGCCACCAGCCGGCAGCGTTCGTCGCTGGTGAAGTGGTATTTGCTCTTGCCGATGCCGCCCACGCCGATGATGCCCTTGGTGAGCTGGTCGCTCGGAGCCACGTGGTTGGGACCGCCGAGCACACGGCGCGGCACGACGGTCAGCAGCGTCGCACCGCCCAGCAGCTTGATGAAGTTTCTTCGATTGATACTCATGATATGATGTCGTTTAAGGTTCGCTTTTGCGGTTGTCCGTCTCTTCGCAAAACTCGTTCGGGCTTTGTCGAAGAGACGGATATTTCCCGGCGTCGGGGTTTACAACGTTTCGAGGCGGAAGTTGCGCCACAGCACCTTGATGCCGCCGCCGTCGTGGATCTGCAAGGCGATGCGTCCCTGTGCCGCGCCGATCTTCGCATCGCGGAAGTCGACCATCGGCTCGCCGTTGAGCCACGTCTGCACGCGGTCGCCCTCGACGCGCAGGCGCAGCGTGTTCCACTCGCCCTCTTTGAGGATCGATTCTTTCTCGTCGGGGATGGTCTGCAACCAGCCGCGGCCGTAGGATTCGTAGATGCCCGCCGTGTCGTGGTTGCGCGGCGCCACCTCGCACTGCCAGCCGTGAACCTTCACGGGAGGTTCGACGAACGAACGGAAGAAGAGGCCCGAGTTGCCGTTGGCCACCTGCTTGAACTCGACCGTCAGATCGAAATCGTCGTAATATTCGCGCGTGGCCAGATAGCCGTATTTCTTGTCGGGGCCGCTCTCGGAGACCAGATTGCCCGCATCGTCGACGTACCACAGTTCGGTACCGTACTTCTCCCAGCCCGTGAGATCCCGGCCGTTGAAGAGTTCGACCGTGCGTCCCGCCTTGCGCGGCAGCTCCTTGATCTTCACGTTGCGGAACGATGCCGGATAGCCGTGATCCTGCAAGCAGATCACACCGCGCCGCGCCAGTCCGTATTCGGGGGCGTCGGCCCATTTCCCGCTGTTCTTCAATGCGAACCACTCGTCGGTGTAGGCGTCGAATTCGAGAATTTTCTCACCGTTGAGCCAGTGCTCGACGTGGCCGTTGTCGTAGACGATGCGCGAGTTGTTCCATTCGCCCTGCGGATTGAGCCGCATCTTGGCGGCGTCGGGCAGGTGCATGGCGTAGTCGACGCCCAGCCGCTGCCACGGTTCGAGCTTGGTGGGGGCGTTGGTCTCCTCCCAGCCCGCTTCGTCGATGAGCTGGTATTCGGGCCCCGTGACGTAGGGCACCTTGAAGTAGGGGTCTTCGACCACGTGGTAGAGCATTCCGCTGTTGCCGCCGTAGGAGAGTTTCCAGTCCCAGTCGAGGATGAAGTTTTCGTACTGCTTGCGGGTGACGATGTAGCCCGACAGGTCGCTGCCGTCGCCGTGCGCCTGGATGCAGCCGTCGACCGCGCGCCAGGGCATGGTGAGCGAGTCGCCGTTGTAGTCTTTCCACGCGTCGAGCGTCTTGCCGTCGAAGAGCAGCTCCCAGCCGTCGGCGATCTCCTGCTCGCTGAGCGTGTTGTGTCGTTGTGCGCATCCCGTCGCCAGCAGCAGCGAGAGAGCGATGCCCGAAAGCGTCGGGCGCCAGTTGAAGTTCGAGATGAAGTTCATGGTTACGAATAGTTATAAAGGTTTCTCGGTCGGGGCGCCGGCCGGATCCTGGTCGGAAGGATTCGGTGCGGCTTCGAATTCAAAATTAGGCAATTCTTTCGGATTCTCTTTCCTTTCGGGGGAGAAATATAGACGGATATTTCTGTGAATATGCTGATAAAAAGCGGATTGACTATTTTTCGTTGTCCGTCTTATATAGATGCTCTTCGGCATCGAACAGCCCGATCCGGCGGATTCGCTCCTCGAATCCCTCCCTGTCGAGGGCCATGTTGCGGAGTTTGGTGCGGTAGGTATAGACGGTCGTCGGCGCGCAGTTCAGGAAGCGGGCGATACGGCCGCTGTCGGTGATGCCCAGGCGGATTGCGGCGAGGATGCGCAGTTCGGTGGTGAGGGAGCGCGGCGAACGGGGTTCGATCCGCGCTTCGGGAAGCAGCAGTGCGTCGACCTGTTCGATGAAGCGGGGGAAGATTTCGAGGAACGAGGCGTCGAAGCGGCGGTAGAATTCGGCGAACTCCTGCCGCAGACTGTTCTGGGGCAGGCTCAGCCGACGGATCAGCGCTTCGGGACTTTCGGTTTTGGCCTGGCGGCAGATCATGCGCCGCAGGTCGTCCAGCCGCGAGATATAGTAGACGGAGAGGTCGACGTACTGGCACACGTAACGATCCTTGATGCGGTTGGAGTCGACCAGCGCGGCGTTGATGTCGCGCACCCGGTCGCTCATGCGCGTCAGCTGCCGGTTCTTTTCACGGAGTTCGGCATTGGTGAGGGCCAGTTGCCGCCGGCTGTGCTGCAACCGCCGCCGCTGGCGGAGTGCGTTGGCGAAGGCTGCGGCGAAGGTGACCAGCAGCAGCGACGTGACGGCCGTCGTCCACAGCCGCAACCGGTTGCGCACGGCCAGGTCGTTGACCACGGCGCGGTTGATCGCCGTGGCGGCCGACGAAGTGAGGGGGATGCGGGCGCCCGATTTGCAGGCGAGCGCATCGTCGAGCGTGCGCTGCATGTAGCGCGAGGCGCGTTCGAGGTCGTTGCGCTCGAAGAGCCGCAGCGCGAGGTTGTAGAGCGAGAAGTAGGAGCGCGTTCCGGCTTGCAGGTCGGCGATGGCCGAGCGCGTGTAGTACTCGACGGCGCGCTCTTCCTGTCCTGCCTGTTCGGCGATCTGCCCCATGTCGTAATAGAGCACCGCCGTGTTCCAGGGGGCGAGTTCCTTGTGCCGGAGGGGTTCCAGCTCGGCATAAGCTTCGTCGTAGCGGCCGTTGTCGGCCAGTTCGAGCGCCCGTTCCCGAATGCGGGTGAATGCAGGAAGGGATTCGACGCCGATGCGGATGTGCCGGATGCGGCGCAGCGAATCGAGCCATGCCCGGTGTTCGCCGGGATCGGTGGCTTCGGCCTGCCGCCGCCATACGATCGCATTGTACCGCGCATACCAGTTCCGGTATTCGAGCGTCGTCATTCCGGCCGTATCGATCTGCCGGAAGAGCGTCTCGGCCTGGTCGGTCAGTCCGCGCCCCATCAGGACGTCGGTCTCGGCCAGTGCGGCGATCCGTTCGAAGTTGTGCGATTCCCTGCTGCGGGCGAATGCGTAGAGGCTGTCGACGAAACGGGCGGCCGAGTCGAGTTCGTAGGTGACGAAGACCTGTTGCAGGTCGAGCAGTGCCCGAACGCGCTCTTCGTCGCTGCGTGCGGCCGTCAGGTTGCGACGGAGCGATGCGATGCGCCGCTGCCGTCCGGCGTCGTACTCCCCGCCGCGGAGCATCGCTTCGTCCAGCTCGTTCAGGGCGCGGAGCGTCTGCGGCGCATAGCCGTAGTCGACGGTCGGGGAGCAGGAGACGGCGAGAAGGCCGTACAGACATGCGGCCGTCAGAAGCGATAGGGTGCAGTGCGGTCGGATCATGGCGGAGTTCGGGGTTCCGGAGTTTTGGTTCCGACAAAAATACGAATAAGCGAGGGCAATGTCAAATTTTATTCGAACATTGCCGAGACGGAGTATCTAAGACGCAGCCGAAGATACGAAAAGTCGGGTGCAGAAGCAAATGACGATGCGATGCTGTCGGGATGAAATCGTTGAGATGAAGTTGGAATACGGGAAAATAAAGATGGAATCGCCTATTCGGGGACACGGCTTTTCGTCGTGATTGTCGGAGATGTCCGGTCGGGATGCCGCGTGTTCTGCGGAAGGGGCCGTACCGTGCAGATGTTCGGTTCCGCAGCGGGGCGGCGCCCTGTTTTTGTCAGCGGCGCTTGGCGGGAAATGGAAAAAATTTTATCTTTGTTTAGATTTATGCGAAAAACTCGGTCTGAACGACAGTCCGGCGTTAAAGAGTTTTAGGAATGCACGACAGGGCCATATGGAATAATTTCGAGCGGTTGTATATCGATTATCAGCCGCGGTTGATCGCCTATGCGCTGCGGTTCGTGGGCGATTCCGTCGAAGCGCAGGACTTGGTGCAGGATTGTTTCGTGAGACTGTGGGACGACTATGCCGAATTGGAGGAGGACGAGGCGCCGATGCTGCTCTTTACCATGATGCGGCATCGCTGTCTGAATTTTTTGAAGCACAAACGTATCGTCAGGGAGTATGCCGACCGTCAGATCTCCCGAATACGTCCCGACCGAAGGGGGGGGGAAGAACGTCTCTATAATCTCTGTTTTTCCTATAACGAGGCCGAATACCCTTATCTTTATCAGGAGTTGGAGCGCGAGATCCAGCGTATCACGGATTCGCTTCCTCAGCGCTGCCGCGAGGTTTTCATCCTCAGCCGTTTTCAGGGGATGAAGAACCGGGAGATCGCCGAGCGGCTGCATATTTCGTTGCAGGCCGTCGAAAAGCATATCCAGAAGGCGCTCCGGATTTTTTCCGAGATGCTCGGCCGCGAGAATTCCCTCTATACGATTCTGATTCTGCTGTGGATGATGAACGCGAACCGCTGATGCGGCGCGGTCGCCGAACTCCGTCCGATCCCGCAGGGTTCACGTCTGCTTCGGTCGGCGTTCGGAGTCGTCCTTTCATTTTTTCAGGTCGCGGTCGGCATCCGCGGCGGCTTGCCGTATCGGGCTTGCGCTCCGCGAATCCCGACTTGTTTCCGGCAGAAAATTTCACAGCTTCTTTCGGGGGGGGGAAGCTCTAACAGCGGATTTTTCCCCTGAACTTTTGATCCCGAAGGGCTTTCGCTGAGGCGTGTGCCGAACCGGACTCGTCCGGATTCCGTACGTGCCTCGTCGTTCGCGCGACCGTTCCGGCGTGCATCGGCTTCTCTTTTTTATTCTTTATGTCGTGCGATCGCGAAGATTGGGAACTGCCGGGACGGGCGGCGAACGGGCGTCGTAATAAAAATAGGTGCAGCCGGCGCGAACGAGCGGACGAAATGCCGGAAGGAGCGTTTTTTTTCGATAAGGCAGGTTGGGTAAAGGCTCTTTGAGTTGTTATAAGATTTAGAACGAGCAACGAAAATACGGGCCATGAACGAACGGATCAGAGAGATCGCCCTCCGGTTTTTCGAGGGGACGATCACGGCGGAAGAGGAGTGCGAACTGTATGGATTTCTCAACGGAAATCCGCAGGGCCTCGCGCAGATGAGGGAGTGGGAGAGCTGTTGGAAGCGCGACCATGTTCCGCCGGCCGACGTGCTCGATTCGCTCGATTCGCTGAGGCGGAAGATTCGGCGGCGGCGTCCGCTGCGCCGTCTGTGGCTGCGTATCTCGGCTGCGGCCGCGGTGCTGGCGCTCGTCTCGACGCTCGTGCTGCATCTCCTTCCGGCAGAAAGGCCCGAACAGCTTTTTACGGTCGAGGCGCCGCAGGGCACGCACAGCCGTATCTCGCTGCCCGACGGTACGCAGGTGTGGCTCAATGCGGGATCGGCGTTGAGCTACGGATCGAGTTTCAACGAAACCTCGCGCGAGGTCTCCCTCTCGGGCGAAGCCTATTTCGAGGTGGCGCGCCATGCGGCACTGCCGTTCCGTGTCGAAGCGCGCGGTTGTACGTTCACCGTTCTCGGCACGAAGTTCGACATCTCGGCCTATGCCGAAGATCCCACCGTGACGGCTGCGCTGCTGGAAGGGGCGCTGCGTTTCGAGTCGGAGGACAAGCAGGAGGCGATGACGCCGGGCGATCTGGTCACTTACGACTGTGCGACAGCGACCGTGCGTCGGGAGCAGGTCGACGTGCGGCAGTACCGGGCATGGATCGACGGGGTGATCCGTTACGACGCCATTACGTTGCCGTCGCTGCTCAGGAGGCTGGCCCGCGAGTACGACGTGGAGATCGATCTGCGCACGCGCAGGTTCGACGATACGACGTTCCGCATCTCGCTCTCGTCCGCCCAAAATATCAAATCGGTCATGCGGGCGCTGTGCGACATCCTGCCCATTTCGGTCTCGTGCGAAGGCTGCCGCTATGTGGTGGACGCCCTGCCGCAGTGATGCCGCCGCTCCGATCCAACTGAAACCTGATTCACTAACTAACCTTAATCCTTAAACTTTATGCATTTACATCTACGATTCAGACGGATCGTCGCATTGGTCGCGGGGCTGTTGCTGACCCTGTCGATCCATGCGCAGGTCATTACCAAGTCGTTTCGGGGCGTTCCCCTGAAAACGGTGTTGGAGGAGGTCGAAAAGCAGACCGGCTACTCGTTCCTTTTCGAAAGCAAAGAGGTCGATGTCGACAAACCCGTCACGGCCTCGTTCAAAAATGCAACGATCCAGACCGTGCTCGACAAAGTACTGGACGGATCGCTGCGTTACACGATCAACGACAAGCTGGTGACCATTTCGCAGCGGCCCCGGCAGGGTGCGACCGTGGCGAAGGACGGTTCGGTGACGCTCTCCGGTACGGTCATCTCCTCGTCGGACAACCAGCCCATCGTGGGGGCCAACGTCTATGTCGAGGGGACGACGCTCGGTGTGACGACCGACATCGACGGCAACTATTCGCTTACCGTGCCGGCCTCGACACGGCAGGTGACCTTCTCGTTCCTCGGCTACGACATGAAGAAGATCGCGGTCAAGGACAGCGAACTTTTCAAGCTGGTGACGCTCGTCGACGCCTCGAACGAATTGGAGGATGTCGTGGTCGTCGGCTTCGGCGTGCAGAAGAAGGAGTCGCTGGTGGGTGCCGTCCAGTCGGTCAAGCCCAGCGAGTTGCAGGTGTCGTCGAGCAACCTTTCGACCTCGTTCGCCGGTAAGATCGCCGGCGTGATCGCCGTGCAGAAGACCGGCGAGCCGGGCGCCGACGGGGCGAACTTCTGGATCCGCGGCATCTCGACCTTCGGTTCGGGACAGTCGCCGCTGCTGATTCTCGACGGCGTGGAGATCACCAGCCAGATGCTCAACAACATCCCGCCCGAGACGATCGAATCGTTTTCGGTGCTGAAAGACGCCACGGCCACGGCCCTCTACGGTTCGCGCGGCGCCAACGGCGTGATGATCATCACCACCAAGAGCGGCCGCGACTCGGAGAAGATGACCATCAACCTGCGCGCCGAGGTCGGCATGTCGGCGCCGACGCGCGTGCCCGAAATCGCCGACGGCGTCACCTTCATGGAGACCTACAACGAGGCCAGTCTCACGCGCGGACGTTCGCCGCGTTACAGCGACCAGAAGATCATGGGTACGCGGCTGGGGCTCGATCCGTATGTCTATCCCAACGTCGACTGGTACGACATGCTCTTCAAGGACGCTTCGTTCAACCAGAATTTCAACTTCAACATGACGGGCGGTTCCAAGAAGCTCGATTATTTCCTCAACGCCACGGCCTATAACGAGAACGGTATCGTCCGCAAGCCCGATATTTCGAAATACGACACGAACATCAACGCGCAGAAGTACCTCTTCCAGGCCAACGTCTCGGCCGACGCCACGCCGACGACGCGCGTGTCGCTGAAAATGAACACCCAGCTGCACTACCGCCATGCGCCGATCGAGGACGTCTCCGACCTCTTCAAGTATGCGCTGACGGCCATGCCCAGCGAATTCCCGGCCACGCTGCCCGGCGAATCGTCCGACACCTTCACGCGCTTCGGCGTGACCGACGCCTGGAACGGCAGTCTGTTCACCAATCCCTATGCCCAGCTGTGCCGCGGGTACGGCGACCAGTTCCGCGGCCATTTCACCTCGGCGCTGACCGTGGATCAGGATCTCGGGTTCATCACCAAGGGCCTGAGCGCGACGGGAATGGCGACCTTCTACAACCGCGTCTATTCGGCCGTCTACCGCTCGTTCACGCCGTTCCTGTACAAGCTGACCGATTACAGCATCGACGATGCGGGCAATTACAGCTACGTGAGCGAATCGGCCAACACGGGCACGACCTATCTGGGCACCTCGCGCGGCAAGGACGGCTACCGCGAGCTGGCCTTTCAGGTGAAGCTGGACTATAACCGCACCTTTAACGAGAAACACGACGTGGGCGCCACGCTGGTCTACCACCAGAAGGAGCGCATGATGCACATCTCCGACTCGGAGGAGTACGCCGTGCTGCCCTATCGCCAGCAGGGTCTGGCCGGCCGCGTCACCTACGGATTCGACAAGCGCTATCTGGTGGAGGCTAATTTCGGCTACAACGGCTCGGAGAACTTCGCGCCGGGCAAGCGCTTCGGCTTCTTCCCCTCGGTGGCCGCAGGGTGGGTCGTTTCGAACGAACCCTTCTGGCGCGCCATCAAGGATAAGGTGAATCTGCTGAAATTCCGCGTTTCGTACGGTCTGGTCGGCAACGACGTCATCTCGTCGGAGTATGCCGACCGCTTCCCCTATCTGACCACCGTCGATATGGATCAGGGGTACGACGTCTACATCGGCACGAACCATATTCGGAAATATGGGCCCATCTTGTCGGTCTACGGCAATCCCGACGCTACGTGGGAGGAGAGCCGCAAACTCGACGTGGGCGTGGAGATCGGCCTGTTCGACAGCCTGAACATCATCTTCGACTGGTTCAAGGAGAAGCGTTCGGGCATCTTCATGCAGCGCGCGTCGCTTCCCTCGTCGTTCGGCATGTCGAACATCACGCCCTGGGCCAATATCGGCAAGGTCGACAACCGGGGCGTCGACATCTCGGTCGACTACAACAAGGCCTTCTCGAAGGATCTGATCCTTTCGCTGCGCGGTTCGTTCACCTACGCGCACAACGAGGTGGTCGAGATGGACGAACCCGCCTACAAATGGGACTACCTCTCGAAGGTGGGCCATCCGATCAACTCGATCAACTGCCTGATCGCCGAAGGACTGTTCCAGGACGAGGAGGAGATCGCCTCGTCGCCCTCGCAGGCCGCCTATGCGACGGAGTTCCCCCTCAAACCCGGCGACATCAAGTTCAAAGACCTCAACGGCGACCGTGTGATCGACGACAACGACAAGTGCTGGTACGGCAACCCGACCGTGCCCGAAATCATCTACGGATTCGGATTTTCGCTCAAATACAAGGGCTTCGACTGCTCGGCCTTCTTCCAGGGACAGGGCAAGGTGTCGATCATCATGTACGACTCCCATCCGTTCGGCACCAAGGCGACGCCGGGCGGCGGCCTGATGCAGTGGATGGCCGACGAGCACTGGCGCGAAGAGGCGCCCGATCCCAACGCCCGTTATCCGCGTCTGTCGACCGAATGGAATACCAACAACACGCAGGCCAACTCGCTCTACGTGCGCAACGGCCGGATGCTGCGTCTGAAAAATGCCGAGATCGGCTACACCTACAAGTTCATGCGCGTCTACGTGTCGGGCACCAACCTGCTCACCTTCTCTCCGTTCAAGTATTGGGATCCCGAAAAGGGATCGGGCAACGGCCTGAGCTACCCGCTGCAACGCACGTGCAACCTCGGTTTCCAATTCACCTTCTAACCCTACAACCATTCGACAGATCATGAAAAAGATAATCAGCATACTCGCATTCACCTCATTGCTGTGCTGCTCGTGCGACTACCTCGACGTCGTGCCCGAAGGCAAGGCGACCGAGGAGGACATCTGGAAAACGACCGAGCAGGCCGACAAGTTCCGCTACTACTTGCAGACCTACATGCCCAATCTGATCGGCTACGACTGGTCGCCCGACCAGTTCGCCGGCGACGATTTCATAACGGGTGCGCGCGGCACGACCTACTACTTTTCGAGCAAGAGCCTCCTCTACAACGAGGAGACGTCGAGCAACACCTATTTCGGCCGCTGGGAGCCGAGCAGCGTGAGCGGCGGTACCAACTACGACATCTACCGGGGCATCCGTTACTGCTACTACATGCTCGACAACGTTTATAAAGTGCCGGTCATCTCGCCCGAGAACGCCGACCGTTATGCCGGTGAGGCGTGGTTCCTGATCGGCTACTACCACCAGTGTCTGCTCGAATACTACGGGCCGGTGATTCTGGTGAAACGATTTATCCCGATCGATGCGCCCGAAGAGGAGATTTTCGTACCCCGCACGCCCTACGACGATTGCGTGAAGTTCATCGCCGACTGCTACGACAAGGCGGCCGGACTGCTGCCCGAGACGGTCGTGCCGGCCGAACTGGGTATGCCGACGAAGATGGCGGCGCTCAGCTACAAGGCGCGCCTGCTGCTCTACGCCGCCTCGCCGCTGGTCAACGGCAATCCCGATTACGTGGGATTCAACAATCCCGACGGTACGCCGCTGATGAACACCACCTACGACAGGGAGAAATGGAAGCTGGCGATGGATGCCGCCGAGGCGGCGATCCAGCTCTCGGAGAAGTCCGGCCAAAACGGCGGCAAGCAGAATTACTACCTCTACACGAATATCGATTCGACGCTCGATGAATTCGAACAGGGCGTGAAGAACTACCACGGTGCCTTCGTCGATCAGTTGTGGAACGGCGAGGAGTTCATCATGGCCAAAGGCGCGGAAACGGGCATTCAGAACATACAGCGTTACGGCGGACCGCGTTCGATTGCGGGCGACATGTCGAAAGGCTGGAAGACGACGTGCGTGCCGACGATGGAGGCCGTCGAAATGTACTACACCAAGAACGGACTGCCGCTCGAAGACGACCCGCTGACCAAGGACGCCGACCTCTACCGTGTCGCGCCGGGCGACAGCACGGCGCTGCTGCACCGCAACCGCGAACCCCGCTTCTACGCCTGCATCGGCTTCGATCGCGGGACGTTCGAGATCGACGGTACGACCATCACGCTCAAACTGCGCGGCGGCGAGCTGCACGGCAGCACGTTGAAGGAGACCGACGAGTATCAGAGCTGCACGGGATACGTCTGCCAGAAATGGATCAGCCGGACGAGTTACTACGACAAGTCGCTGAACACCTATACCTACACCCGCTATGCCTATCCCTATCTGCGGCTGGCGGAGCTCTATCTGAGTTACGCCGAGGCCGATTTCGAGTACAACGGATCGCTGAGCGGCAAGTCGCTGGAATACATCAATCGGGTGCGCAGACGTTGCGGCCTGCCCGATTTCGAGGATTCGTGGGCGCTCGCGGGCGGTATTCCCTCGGGCCAGAAACTGCGCAAGGTGCTGCATCAGGAGCGTTCGATCGAGTTCCTGTTCGAAGGCCGCCGCTTCCACGATCTGCGCCGCTGGAAGGAGGCGCCCGAGGTGATGAACAAGCAGCCGCGTTCGTGGAACCGCGACGCCAAGACGCAGGACGACTTCTATCAGGTGATCCAGGCCGCTCAGGGAGGCCGCGTGCGCGTGTTCGAATCGCCGAAGAGCTACTGGCTGGCCATTCCGCTGAACCAGATCAACAAGAATCCGCAGCTGGTGCAGAACCCGGGCTATTGAAAAACAGGATGATAACGCACATTAAATGGTGAAAAGATGAAAAGACTATTGATATATGCCCTCTGCATCGGGTGGGCCGCGACGACGGTCGGATGCAGCGATGACGACGAACGACCTGTCGCTTTCGAGGTGTCGCAGGATACACTGCTGCTCGACAGCGATGCGGGGACGGTACATGTGATCGTTTCGGCTCCGGGAGCGTGGACGATCACCGATATTCCCGAATGGGTGACGGTGGTTCCGACCGAGGCGGACGGCTCGCGCGAAATCACGATCGACTATTCGGAGAATCTGGACGCCCTGCGTGAAGCCGACTTGAAGGTGACGTGCAACGGCGAGTTCCGCTACATCGGCATCGGACAGGAGGGTAAGAATCTCGCCGCGGCGCCTACGAACGTACGGCTCTATGCCAAGAGCACCTCGTCGCTGACCTTCGCGTGGGACGATACGAACGCCGCACGCACCTACACGGTGCAGTGTGCGGACGCACCTTCGGAGGATGCCGAGCTGATGGCGCAGTATACCTACACGTGGACGACCAAATCGACCTCCGACAAGTGGCCCTACGACTATCCTACGCGCATGACCTTCCTCGGCCTGATGAAGGGCGGCGACCGTTCGGTGGGTTCGGAGGAGAATCTGATCCGCCCGGGCAAGACCTACTATTTCCGCGTGCGCGGCGGCGGTGCGAACGACGAGGCCAAGTGGTCGGAGTGGATTTCGGCGACGCCCGAGACGCGCACTGCACCTGCGGGCGAGATCTTCTACGAAGGGTTCGACCGGGCCTGCGTGGGCGGCGGCGACTGGCTCAATCAGGCTGCGTGCGCCCGCACGAAGAACGACAATACGCAGACGAGTATTTGGAAACTGCAATGGGATACGGCCGTGAAAGCAGCCGTGACGACCTACGGCAACTACTACACGGCGGCCAATTTCAACGCCGAAGTCTACAAGTGGATCGGCTATACCCGCATTTGGGATCGGGGCACCGGCAAGGGCGACATACAGCCCTGTCCGGGCTACACGAAGTGCGGCAACGGCAGCAACGTGGGCGCGTTCCGCATCCTCGCGCTGGGCGCAGAGAAGCTGAGCGCAGAGGGCGACGCCGTGACGCTGACGTTCAAGGCGACGCCGTGGAGCGAGGTGACCACCGGTGCGGGGTACACGATGGACAACAAGCTGGTAGACGTCTATGTGAACGATGCAGTCGTGGCTGCCGATGTCCGCATCACCGATTCCGATGCCGCCGACGGCGATCCGGCCGTGTTGACGGATATGGTGTGGAAAGAGGTCGTGGTGGAGATTCCCGATCTCAAACCGGAAGATACGATCACGATCATGGGTAAGACGAACGAGGCGAAGGCCGGCAAGGGGCGTTTCTTCATCGACGATGTGTCGATCGTGAAGAAATAGCGGCAGTCGCCCGATAAGTACGAGGGAGTCCGTTTTGAAGCGGGCTCCCTCGTTTCGTCGCATGGCTGCGGGCGGATCGCAAGGCGGCGTCCGGACACCGGTCGTATTTTTCCCGCATCGCATCGTGCACGCCGTATCTGCGCATTGCGGCTGAGTGTTGAAAATTTTAACGGATAACGGCTGTGGAGGGTGTCGCTCCCTGCCGACATGAAAAATCATGTCTTGTGGAGATTACACCCCGCCGCGCGAGGTAAGCGGCCGGGGAGGGACGAAAATAAATCGCGGGTCAGGTCTCGGCCTTTGTCGTCTTGGAAAATTGCGGATAGGGTGCGGACACGAAAAGCAAAATTCTGTCTGAATCGACGCGGTGGGGAAAGTGTGGAGAACATCCTCGAAACAGGAATCGCTTAATTCGCTGATAATGGCGAATTAAGCGATTCGTTCTGTACCCAGAGCCGGTATTGAAAAGTCAAAATCCGCACAAATCTGCCAAATCGCAAATAAATCATAATATATTATGGGTATTAACTACATCTGTTGATGGTCAATCATGGAAAACTCTTGTGCAAGCGGTGTCAATCAGTTGGTCATTTCTGATATATAAAGATGGTATGTTTGTGGCCATTAGTCAAAATGGGTACATGACGACCTCTTCTGATGGTGAGACATGGACAGAACCAGTCCAAATAAAAAATGAATCTGGGAGCAGTGTTACTTCTTGGATACAAGACATGATTGCTGTGTCATAAAACAATTCCTGTATCTAATTGGAGCCACCTTGCAATTTTGCAAGGTGGCTCTTTTGTTTATTTCTTATAACGGGAATTAGTAGAAAATAATTTGGTTGTATTTATTGTATAAATACTTAAAATTCTTATATTTGCATATAGGGCATCCTATTTTCAGTTTGATACATTAAAGTATATAGATGTCTATATTTAATATACATGTAACCTGAAAACTGCATTTCTGATTATTTTTGTAGTAAAAAAGTTTGAATAAGCCGGGCATGGAGAAAAACGACCTTAACGATTTGCTTATTTCTGTGAGCGAGAATGATGATTATGCTTTTCGGGTTTTCTATGATCTCTATTACCGGAGCGTTTTCCGGTTCGCCTACTATTTTCTGCGCAACAGGAAGGTGTGCGGTGAGGTCGTGAGCAACGTCTTCGTCGCGATCTGGAAATCGCGTGTCTCATTGCGGCGGATCGGCAACGTCGAAGCCTATCTCTATGTCGTCGCCCGCAATGAATCGAACCGTTACCTGAGGGAGTGCCAGGCGCAGCGACGATGTTTGTCGCTCGAAGAGATTCCCGTCGCGGTGATAGACCGCAATTCCCCCCCCCCACGATGCAGATACGCCTGATAGCGGCCTGATTGAATCGGAAATAGAAGAGTTGGTGGGACGTCTGGTCAATGACCTTCCCGAACGCTGCCGCACGGTATTCCTGCTCAATAGGCAGGAAGGGTTGTCGTCGCGTGAGATTGCCGAGGTGCTGTCGCTGTCGGAAAGCACGGTGCGCGTTCAGATCAAGATCGCCGTCGATAGGATCGTGGCGGGGATTCGCAAACATTATCCCGACCTGAAGCTGGTTTCGCTGCTCATGTTCTTGTTCTCGTCGCGTTTCTGACGATAAGATCGAAAAAATACGAAAAAATCCGCGGTTCCCTTAAACGGAATCGCGGATTTCGTACTCTCTAACTATATACACGACTAAAGGAGAAATCATGCGAATTGAGGATACGAAAAAGGAGCCGGAGATAGCGGAGATGATCGAAGGTTCGGAAGGCGATCGCCGCAGGCTGTCCGAATTGCTGGACGGCATTCGGGTGGGCCCCGGAGTTGATGCCATGGCCGATGAGATGCGGGAAGTGGTGTGGGCCGATGTCCGCTTGCGCATCCGCCGCCGAGGACTCCGGATGCGGATTGCACGCTATGCTGCGGCTGCGGCCGTCATGGTGGGCGTGATCTGCGGCAGTTGGTTTATGGGTGGGCTGAGGGTCGAGAACCGTCTCGTGGCCGAGGCGCATCCTGTGGTCATCTCGACACCGCGGGGTGTGAAGTCCGATGTGATACTGCCCGACGGTTCGCGGGTGCGTCTCAATGGTGGTACGCGCATCGTTTATCTGACCTTGTTCGGCGATCAGCGCCGCGTGGAGGTGGACGGCGAAGCCTATTTCGAGGTCGAGCACGATGCCCGCAGGCCGTTCGTTGTTGTCACGGGAGAAGTCTCTTCGACGGTGCTCGGTACGACCTTCAACGTGCATGCTTATTCCGAGGACGAAGATTACCAGATCACACTGGCGACGGGCAGCCTGCTGGTGGACGGTGGACGCGAATCGCGGAGCGTACGGCTGCGGCCCGGCGAGCAGGGATTCTTCGAACGCACCTCCGGGATGTTGTCGCTGCGCCGGGTGAATGTCGATCATGTACTTTCGTGGCAGGAGGATAAGCTCTATTTCCGGGCCGAACCGCTGGCGTCGATCGCTCAGACGCTCGAACGGCAGTTCAACGTCGACATTGTGATTGCGGACGAACGGCTGCGCAAAATCTGTTTCACGGGCGAATTCGTCGACGGCGAGAACATCCATGAGATCATGCGGATTATCTCAGCCGACAGCCGCATCCTCTACCGGAACCGCAAGAACCGTTTCGAACTTTACAGAAACCGATAGGAACAAAGAGAGAGTCAACCTAACTTTTTTCACTACAACCTAAATTTTAAACCTTATGAGTACAAATTCTACCAGCAGGAGGCCCTTTCGGGGTCTTTTCGGGCGGCGGACGCTGTGCCGACTGAGCGGATTGCTGACGCTGTGTTGGTTCACGGTCGCGACGCAGGCCCTTTACGCGCAGAATCCCGTGATTTCGTTGACGCTGAAGGATGCCACTGTGCGCGAGGTGATCGAAGCGGTCAAGGCGCAGAGCGGCTACTCGTTCTGGTATCGCGAGAGTGAAATCGACCTGCGGAAACGCGTTTCGGTCGATGCCCGCGAGCAGAACGTCGTGAAACTCCTGAACGGCGTGTTGGCCGACCAGGGAATTCAGGCGAAGGTCGAAGGCCGCCACATCGTGTTGTACAAGCCCGAACCGGGGCGTTCGGAGGCCGAATACCAACTGACGGGTCGTGTCGAGACGGAGTCCGGTGATCCTGTCGTGGGTGCGAACGTTTTGGTTGACGGCACGACAAACGGTATGGTGACCAATTCGAAAGGTGAATTCATACTCAGCGTGACGCCCGGCGCGCATCTCAACGTCTCGTTTATCGGATACAATCCCGAGACGGTGGCCGTCGGCAACCGGACGCGCCTGACAGTGGTGTTGAAGGAGAATACGCAGATGCTCGACGACGTGGTGGTGATCGGGTACGGCGTGCAGAAAAAGGTCAACTTGACCGGTTCGATCGCCGTGCGTCAGATGTCGGAGATCGAGAACCAGCCGATGACCCACGCTTCGCAGGCCCTCTATTCGATGCCGGGTGTCTACATCAACCAGGCCTCGGCGAAGCCCGGCAGTGACGGCGCGACGATCCGCATCCGCGGCGTCGGGACGATGAGCAGCTCGAGCCCGATGGTACTGGTCGACGGCATGGAGTATTCGCTTAATGAACTGAATCCAGGTGATATAGAGACGATCTCGGTGCTGAAGGACGCTTCAGCCTCAATCTATGGTTCGAAGGCGGCGAACGGCGTTATTCTGATCACCACGAAGCAGGCCAAGAAAGGCGCTCCCGTGGTGAAGTTCAGCGCCAACTTCGGTATTCAGTCGGCGACGTACGTTCCCGACGTGGTGACCGATCCGATCCAGTATATGCGCATGCGTAACCAGGCTGAGCGCAACGAAGGCAAACTGACGGTGACCTACAACGACGATGATATCCTCGAATATGAGGAGGGTATGAAGCATGACCGCTACATCTATCCTGCGTCGGACTGGTACGACCTTTGTTACGAGAACGGCTTCCTCCAGCAATACAACGCCCGCGTTTCGGGCGGTACGGACAAGATTTCCTACTCGCTGGGCGGCGGTTACATGAATCAGCGTGGCATTATGATCGCCAATGACGATGCCGAGCGTTTTTCGTGGGACATGAAGATTAACGCGCAGGTGACCAAGCGCCTGAGGGTGGGTGTCAGCCTGCTGGGCAACCTGCGTTACAATACTGACCCGATCTACGGTGTTTCGACAACGGTCAACATCATCAACCGTGCCCTGCCGATCTTCGGTACGCAGCTGCCCGACGGCAAGTGGCTCTCGACGTGGCTCTCGACTCCCGGACGCAACAATCCCGAGAACCCGCTTATGTATCTGAACGAAGGTAACACCCGTCGCCAGTACCACCGCATTCTGGGCCGGATCAATATCGGCTACGACCTGCCGTGGGGCATCAAGTACAACGCCAACCTGGGCTATGTGAAGATCGACCACTATTCGAAGGATTTCAAGCACGCGATGTACACCTACAACCCCAAAACCCTCGAACGGAAGGACTTCAGCGCCTATGTGTCGGCCAAGGATTGGGACAACAACTCGATCAACTACACCTTCTATAACACCCTTTCGTGGGGCAAGAGTTTCGGCGGCAGCCACAACTTCAACGTGATGGTCGGCACGGAGTATAAGCGTTACGATGCCAAGAACTTCCAGGCTAAGAAGCGCGATTACTTCAACAACCAGCTTACGGCCCTGTCGGTCGGAGCCACGATGGATGAGATCTCGGGCGGATCGTCGCTCGAACTGCTCTTCTCCTACTTCGGACGTATCACCTACGACTACAAGGAGAAATACCTGATCGACGTGACGGCGCGTTACGACGGTTC